>Ga0209254_10000519_pt1 | contig 31577 bp, 28 predicted proteins | sample FrelakmetDIP11DI_FD_187148 | JGI IMG/M metagenome (GOLD analysis project Ga0209254, IMG submission 187148) | Freshwater lake sediment microbial communities from the University of Notre Dame, USA, for methane emissions studies - DIP11 DI (SPAdes)... | ecosystem: Environmental > Aquatic >... | reverse complement strand
TGCTCGGGCGCACCCGGCAGAGCTTCTCCCGGACCTCGGTGGAGAGCCCGCGCACCGCGGCGAAGTCGAAGTCCGGGGGCAGCGTCCTGGACTCCTGCCCCCGCTGGCGCTCGATCTCCGCCCTTTGGCGCTCGATGTAGCCGTCGTATCGGGCCTGGATCTCTACTTGCTCCGCCACCGCCGGGTCCAGGTCCGCGGGCGCCTCGCCGAGCAGATGCGATAGGGCCCCGTGGGTGACCTGGGGGCGGGCCAGGAGCTCGAGGGCCCGGGCCTCGCGCTTCAGGGGCTCACCGAGAACTCGGGTCTCCAGCTCCGGGTCTCGGACTCCGGGACGAACCCAGGTGTCCCGCAGGCGCTGGCGCTCCCGCTCGATGGCCTCGCGCTTGGTGTCGAAGGCCCGCCATTGGTCGTCGCCCACGATCCCCAGTCGACGCCCGATTTCCGTGAGGCGCAGGTCCGCGTTGTCCTCCCGCAGCATGAGCCGGTACTCCGCCCGGCTGGTGAACATCCGGTAGGGCTCGTTGGTGCCGCGGGTGATCAGGTCGTCCACCAGGACCCCGAGATAGGCCTGGTCCCGGCGCGGATACCAGGCCTCGCCGCCCCGCACCTGAAGCGCCGCGTTGAGCCCCGCCAGCAGCCCCTGGGCGGCGGCCTCCTCGTAGCCGGTGGTGCCGTTGATCTGGCCGGCGAAGAACAGTCCCTTGAGGTGATGGGTCTCCAGGGTGGGCTTGAGGTCTCGGGGATCGAAGAAGTCATACTCGATGGCGTAGCCCGGACGGGTGATGTGGGCCCGCTCGAAACCTTCCATGGAGCGGACCAGACCCACCTGGACGTCGTAGGGCAGGCTCGTGGAGATGCCGTTGGGGTAGACCTCGTGGGTACCCAGGCCTTCGGGCTCCACGAAGACCTGGTGGCTCCCCTTGTCGGCGAAGCGCACGATCTTGTCCTCGATGGAGGGGCAGTAACGCGGGCCTATGCCCTCGATCACCCCCGTGTAGAGGGGCGAGCGGGAGAGGCCGGCGCGGATCAGGTCATGGGTCTGCCCATTGGTGCGGGCGATGTGGCAGCTCACCTGGCGGGGATGGTCCGTCGCCTTGCCCAGGAAGGAGAAGACCGGCACCGGGTCGTCGCCCGGCTGCTCCGCGAGACGCGCGTAATCAATGGTGCGCCCGTCGATCCGAGGCGGCGTCCCGGTCTTGAGCCGCTCTACCCGGAAGGGCAGTTCCCGCAGGCGCTTGGCGAGCGCGTTGGCCGGTGGATCACCCGCCCGGCCGCCCTCATAATTCGAGAGGCCCACGTGGATGCGACCGCCGAGAAATGTGCCCACCGTCAACACCAGGGCACGCGCCTTGAAGCAGAGTCCCATCTGGGTGCGTACCCCGGTGACCCGTGCCTGGTTGCCGTCGGTTTCGACCATCAGATCGTCCACCGCCTGCTGGAAAATGGACAAATTGGGCTGGGCCTCCACCGCGGCGCGCACGGCGGACTTGTAGAGCGCCCGATCCGCCTGGGCGCGGGTGGCCCGTACCGCTGGTCCCTTGCTGGCGTTGAGGATTCGAAACTGGATACCCGCCCGATCCGTCGCCAGGGCCATGAGGCCCCCGAGTGCATCGATCTCCTTCACCAGATGACCCTTGCCGATGCCGCCGATGGCCGGGTTGCAGCTCATCTGACCGATGGTCTCGATGTTGTGGGTCAGCAGGAGGGTCCGCGCCCCCGCCCGGGCGGCCGCCAGGGCCGCCTCGGTGCCAGCGTGGCCGCCGCCGATGACGATGACGTCATAGTGGTCGCTTGCAAACATGGCGTCTGGATCCGAATGGGTGGGGCCGGGAGTTTAACCCAAGAGGCCAGTCACAAGGGACTGGTTCATCGGGCTTTTTTGCCTCTTTAAAGGCCTGTAAAACGGGACATTGTCGGTTACGGCGAGGGACCATGGCGCAACTCAACCTGAAGTCGGCGCGGATCAACCTGCTGGACGCCGCCCTGGATGCCGCGGGGGCGGTGATCCTGGGCAAGGAGCGGGAGCTGCGCCTGGCCCTGGCCTGTCTGCTGGCCCGGGGCCACCTGCTGATCGAGGATCTTCCGGGGGTAGGCAAGACCACCCTGGCCCACCTGCTGGCCCGGCTCCTGGGGCTCCAGTTCGCCCGCATTCAGTTCACCAGCGACTTGTTGCCGGCCGACGTGGTGGGGGTCTCCGTCTATGAGCGAGGCAGCGAGAGCTTCCGCTTCCACCCCGGCCCGCTCTTCTCCCAGCTGGTTCTCGCCGATGAGATCAACCGCGCCACGCCCAAGGCCCAGAGCGCCCTGCTTGAGGCCATGGAGGAGCACCAGGTCACGGTGGATGGGGAGACCCGGCCCCTGCCGGAACCCTTCTTCGTCATCGCCACCCAGAACCCGGCCTTCCAGGTTGGGACCTTCCCTCTGCCCGAGTCCCAGCTCGATCGCTTCCTGATGCGGATCCGGTTGGGTTATCCGGCCGCAGCCCAGGAGAAGGTCCTGCTTGCTGGGGAGGACCGGCGTGCCATGGTGGAGCGTCAAGGACCCGTGCTGACCCCCTCAGAGCTCGCGGGTCTCCAACGGCAGGTGACCCAGGTGCACGCGGCGGCTCCCGTGATCGATTACTGCCATGAGCTGCTGCTTTTCACCCGCCGCTCGGAGCGCTTCCTCCATGGACTCTCGCCAAGGGCGGGCATCGGTCTGCTGCGTGCGGCCAAGGCCTGGGCACTGCTCGGCGGGCGCGCCTATGTGATCCCCGAGGACATCCAGGCCGTGCTGCCGTCGGTGGCGGTGCACCGGCTGGTGGGGGGTGAGGGGGTCGGGCGGCTCGCTCAGGAGGAGGTGGCGGCCTTCATCCTGGCGGCCGTGCCGGTGGCCTGATCTCTTGGGCTCCCCGCGTGGTGTCGACCGGAGACGCCCCTCTCGGCGAGCCGGTCGCTGGCTCCAGGGTCTGTTTCGAAGGGCCCCGGTTGGCGCGGACGGAATGGCCCGAATCGCTGCCCGGCAGATCTATATCCTGCCGACCCGCACGGGACTCTTCTACGGGTTCGTGGTCCTCCTGATGTTGATGGGCTCGCTGAACTATCAGAACAACCTGGGGCTGCTCTTCACCTTTTTCCTCGTCTCGGTCGGGCTGGTGGCCATGCATCACTGCTGGTTCAACCTGCTGGGGCTCGCGGTCCAGGTACGTCCCGGGCCGCCCGTGTTCGCCGGGGACGCGGCGCGTTTCGAGGTCGTTCTGCGCAACGAACGGACCGGCCAGCGCTACGACCTGGTGGTGTTGGGCGGACTCGAGCCAGCGGGTCACCGTCCCCTGGGGCCTCAGGACCAGCAGATCCTCGGCCTCCTGCGGCCAAGCGAGCACCGCGGACCCCTGCACCTCACCGAGGTCAGGATCGAGACCCGCCACCCCATGGGACTCTTTCGTGCCTGGTGCCTTGTGGCCTGCCAGGCAAGCACGCTCATCTATCCTCGACCGGCACCCCAGGCGCCCGCGCCCCAGGCCGCTGGCGGTCGGGCCCAGCGTCATTCCGCTGCCGGGGGTGAAGGGTCCGACGATTTCCTCGGTCCCCGGGAGTACCGCCTCGGGGATTCTCCCCGGCACCTGGACTGGAAGGCCCTGGCACGGGAGCGCGGACTGGTGGTCAAGCAGTTCGGGGGGGACCTGGGTCAGGACCTCTGGATCGACTGGGAACAGCTCAGGGTCCCGGACCCCGAGCGGCGCATCAGCCTCCTGAGCCGCCAGGTCTTGGATGCCACGGAGGCCCGACAGCGTTTTGGTCTCCGGCTCCCGGGGCGCGAGGTTCCCCTGGGGCGCGGGGAGGCCCAGGCGCAACGCTGCCTGACGGAGCTCGCACTCTATGACCACGGCCAGGCCCCGAGCGGACTTCACCAGCGGGCCGCCTGAGGGGCCTCAGGTTCTGGCGACCGTCCTGCTGGTGGCGCTCGCCTATCTGCCGCTCGCCCGTTTCCTCGACTGGCGTATCAATGCCTTCGTCGCCCTGTTGTTCGCCCTGCGGGCCGCGACCCTGCGCTGGCCCAGGGCCAATCCCGGACGCCTCGCCCTGGTGATCCTCACCCTGGCCGGGGTGGCCAACGCGCTCGCCGTCCACCACAACCTGACGGGGCAGCAGGGGGGTACGGCCCTTCTCGTCACCATGGTGGCCCTCAAGCTGCTCGAGCTCCGGGACCGGCGGGACCTGCGCGTGGTGGCGGTGGTGCTGGGGTTCCTGGTGGTGGTCCAGTTCCTGTTCGACGAGTCCATGGCCCTCGCGGCCTATCTGGGGCTGGTCACCATCGGCCTCGTGATGCTCCTGGTGGACCTCAATGACGGCCTGGGTGCCCCCCGGTTACGCGGAACGTCGCGGGTTGCCCTGAGACTCTGCGCCCAGGCACTGCCCCTGACGCTGGTCCTGTTCCTGCTGTTTCCCCGCCTCGGCGCACCCCTGTGGAACCTGGGCCTAGATCCCGGGGTTGGGGTCATGGGGATGAGCGACCGCTTGGAGCCGGGGGCCATCAGCGAGCTGGTGGTGAACGGGGAGCTGGCCTTTCGGGCCCGCTTCGATCAGGCGCCGCCGGACGGTGATCGGCTCTATTGGCGGGGCCTGGTCCTGTGGCAGCCGGACGAGCGGGGTTGGTCCGCTGGACTGGACCCGATCTGGCCAATCGCCACGGAACTGCACGACAAGGGCGAGACGGTCGGCTACGAAGTCCTTTTGGAACCCACCCGCCAGCGCTGGCTCTTCGCCCTGGACCTCCCATTGGAGACCCCAGAGACCAGTCTCAGGTCAGGGGATTTTCAGCTCCTTGCCAAGGAGTCCATCAACAGCGCCAAGCGCTATCGGCTCCGCTCGGGCCTGGATTACCGCACCGGAGAACCGCCGGAGTGGGTCCGCCAGCGGGCCCTGCGGCTGCCACCCAACGTCACGGAGCGCATGCGCCGCCTAGTCGCCAATTGGCAGCGCGAAGCCCAGGACCCCTGGTCGATGGTTCAGGCGGGTCTGCGCTTCTTCAACCGGGAGGCCTTCCATTACACCCTGCTCCCACCCAGGCTCGGGGCCAATCCCACGGACGAATTCCTGTTCGAGACCCGGCGCGGATTTTGCGAGCACTTCGCCAGCAGCTTCGCGGTGCTGATGCGTCTGGCGGGCATCCCGTCACGGGTGGTATTGGGGTATCTCGGGGGCGAGCCCAATCGCATCGGCGGGTACCACATGGTCTGGCAGTCCGATGCCCACGCCTGGATCGAGGTCCTGATCCCGGACCGGGGCTGGGTGCGGGTGGACCCGACGGCAGCGGTGGACCCTGCCCGGGTGGACAATCGGGGGGCCTCGCGCCTGCTCGGAGCCAACGCCCCCCTGCGCTTCGAGGTGGATCCGTCGAGCCCGCTGGTGCGCGCCCTGCGGCAGGCGCGCCTCCTTGCCGACAGCCTGGATGCCGCCTGGCAGGAATGGGTGCTGGATTTCTCCCCGGACCACCAGCGCTCCCTGCTCAGCCGTTTCGGGCTCCAGGATCTTCGGGAGACCGGGTTGGCGGTGCTCATGGTGGTCGCCGCCGGTCTGGTGCTGGGTTTGACCCTCTGGGGTCTCATGGGCCAAAGGACCCGGCTGTCCCCCTTGGAGGCGGTCTACGATCGGTTCTGCCAGCGACTGGCGGGGGCAGGCCTGCCCCGCCGCTCAGACGAGGGTCCCAGCGACTACGCGCGCCGCGTCGCCCTGACTCGTCCAGATCTGGAGGCTCCGGTGGCGCATTTCATTGCGCTGTACATCCGGGAGCGTTACTCGCCGGACACGACCGCCGATGGTACGCAAAGTTTGGGGCGCTGCCTTCGGCGTTTCCGGCCTCGACGACTCCGGGCGCGCTCCTGATTCCGGTCCTACTTGCCAATACAAAAGCTCGCAAAGATACGGCCCAAGAGGTCGTCCGGCGTAAAGGCCCCGGTGATCTCGCCGAAGGCCTGTTGGGCGGCGGTGAGGTCGAGGGCGATCATCTCGAGGCCGGTCCCCATCCGGAACGCTCGGCGGGCGGTCTCCAGATAGGCCAGTCCAAGCTCCAGGGCCTCGAGGTGTCGGCGGCGGGCAACGAAGGCCCCCTCGGCCAGGGACTCGACTCCGGCGCGTGCCTTGATGTGACGATGGAGCCGGTCGAGCCCCTCGCCAGTGAGCGCGGAGAGGGCGATCTCGTCGGGCTCTGAGGCATCCCTCGCCGGCTCGGTTTTAAGGAGGTCGATCTTGTTGCGGACCAGGGTTAGGGGTACGCCCGGCGGCATGTCCGCGAATTCGCTCCGGTCCAGTCCGATGGCGGCGTCATAGACCCAGAGGACGAGGTCGGATCGGGCGATCTGGTCACGGGCCCGGCGCACGCCCTCTTGCTCCACCGGGTCCTGGCTGTCCCGGAGCCCCGCGGTATCCACCAGGCGAACCGGTAGCCCGTCCACCTGGATATCGACCCGCAGCAGGTCCCGGGTGGTCCCTGGGACAGGGGTGACGATGGCCGCGTCGGCTAGGCTCAAGGCATTGAGAAGACTGGATTTACCAGCGTTTGGAGGCCCTGCAATGGCAACCGTGAAGCCGTCGCGGATGCGCTCGCCCTGATGGGCCTCCGCAATCACCTGTCGGGTCCCGGAGATCAGGACGTCCAGGTCATCGGCGACCACGGGCTCCGCCTGGAGGTCCAACTCGTCATCCGGGAAGTCGAGGGTGGCCTCCAGGTAGGTGCGCAGGCGGATCAGACCCTCGATCAGCGACTCGATGCGTCTGGAGAAGGCCCCCTGAAGGCTGCGCACCGCCAGCTGGGCGCTGAGGGCCGTGGAGCTCTCGATGAGGTCCGCCACCGCCTCTGCCTGCGTCAGGTCCAGCTTCCCGTTCAGGAAGGCGCGCTCGCTGAACTCGCCGGGCCTCGCCGTGCGGGCCCCCAGCTGCAGACAGCGCTGCTGCAGCAGGTCCATGACAACGGGGCCCCCGTGACCCTGGAGCTCCAGCACGTCCTCCCCGGTGAAGGAGCGGGGGGCGGGGAACAGGAGGGCGATGCCCTCGTCGATGCAGGAGCCATCGGCGGATCGAAAGGAGGCAAAGGTGGCTTGCCGGGCACGGGGAACGCGCCCGAGGATGGCCTCGGCAATGGCGGCCGCCAAAGGGCCGCTGACCCGAATGACGCCCACTCCGCCCATACCACGGGGAGTGGCGACGGCGGCGATGGTCTCGCTGACCAAGACGAGAACCCCGAGGGGCGAGACCCTCAGCGTCGGCGCTTTGCCGCCGCCTTCTCGATATTACGGGTGATGTGCCACTGCTGGGCGATGGACAACAGGTTGTTGACCGTCCAGTAGAGCACCAGGCCCGAGGGGAAGAAGGCGAAGAACACCGTGAAGACGAAGGGCAGGCTCATCATGATCTTAGCCTGCATGGGGTCGGGCGGGGCCGGGTTGAGCTTCTGCTGCACGTACATGGACACGCCCATGATGAGCGGCAGCACGAAGAAGGGGTCCGGGGCGGACAGGTTGTCGATCCAGAGAATCCAGGGCGCCTGTCGTAGCTCGACACTCTCGAGCAGTACCCAGTACAGGGCGATGAAGACCGGAATCTGGACCAGGATGGGAAGGCAGCCACCCAAAGGGTTGATCTTCTCGGTCTTGTACAGCTCCATCATGGCTTGGTTGAGGCGCTCCTTGTCGTCCCCGTAGCGATCCTTGAGGGCTTGGAGCCGTGGCGTGAGCTCCCGCATGTTCGCCATGGACTTATAGCTGGTCTCCGACAGCTTGTAGAAGGCCAGCTTGATCAGGATGGTGAGCACGATGATGGACCAGCCCCAGTTACCCACCACGGAGTGGATCTTGGCCAGCAGCCAGTGGATGGGCTGGGCGATCACGGTAAGCCATCCGTAGTCCACGGTGAGATCCAGCCCGGGGGCGATCTCCGCCAGGGTCTCCTGGATCTTGGGACCCACGAAGAGTTGATTTTCGAAGCGGTGGCTCTCTCCAGCAGCGATAGTCACCGCCGGCGAATACTTCCCGATGATGTAGCGGCTGTCGTCGAGGACGTTCGTGTAGAAGGTCTCCTCGACGCCCCTGGGTGGGATCCATGCGGCCAGGAAGTAGTGCTGGATCATCGCCAGCCAGCCGTCGCGTACGGGACGCTCGAGCTTGGCCTCACGCATGTCATCGAAGGAGATCTTCTTGTACTTGTCCTCCGGCGTGTAATAGACCCCGCCCGTGTAGGTGTAGACGAATCGGGTGGCGTTGGGGTCGATGAGATCGGTGCGCTGCAGTTGGTTGTAGGCTCGTGCAACCACGGGAGCGCCGCCACCGTTGACGATCTCTTGGGTCAGGGTGACGACGTAGCTGCCCCGACGGAAGGTGTAGTGCTTGCGCACTTGGACGCCCGAGGCGTGCGTCCAGGTCAAGACGACATCTAGGGCTTCCTGCCCAGGCTCGAGGGCGTGGCTGGTGGTGGTGGACTCGAAGATGGCCTCGTGGGTCGGCAGGATCTCTGGGTCGGTGCCAATGAGTCCGGACTGGGCGAGGAAGAGGTTCGGCGTGTCCGGCTTGAAGAGCCGTACCTTGTCCTCCGGGCGCTCAGGCGTGACCGGATAGTCGAGCAGCCAGGCGCTCGCCAGGGTGCCGCCCCGGGGTGAGATCTCGATGCGCAGGACATCGGTCTCGACGCGAATTGGCGCCAGGGATGGAGTCCCTTGCGCCTGTAACCCGGGAGCCGGGGCCGCAGAGGGGCTGGACGTCGCGACCTGGGGGACGCCGCGCGGTAGGTCAACTCGGGAGTCGCCCGCGGCTGTTTCGATTGCGGGGGGCTCGCCCGCCGTGCCCAGAGACGAGGTGGCACCATAGTCATCCATCCAGGCTTGATAGATCAGCAGCAGGACGATGGCCAGTGAGAAGACCAGGACCAGGCGCAGGTTATCCATGGAGGGAACTACTGGGTTTTAGGTGGCACTGGATCGCAGCCACCCGAATGCCAGGGGTGGCAGCGCGACAGACGACGCAGAGCAAGCAGGCCGCCACGCCCAACGCCGTGGCGTCCAATCGCCTCTACGGCGTAGTGGGAGCACGTCGGGTAGAACCGGCAGTGGGGCCCCAGCATTGGGCTGATGAGGTACTGGTAGACGCGGACCAAAAGGATCACGAGTCGTCCCATGTCAGGCTCCTGATTCGATCCCAGGCCTCATCCAGCGTCTGCCTCAGTCGCTCAGGGGGCAGTTGCCGGGCATCCCGGGCACAGACTACGACGATGTCCACGGGTGGTAACTCAGAGGCCCGTAGCCGAAAGCTTTCCCGGGCGATCCGTTTGAGCCGATTTCTGTCGACCGCACGGCTTGCACAACGCTTGGAGATGGCGAGACCCAGACGTGGCCGCAGGGTGTCCCCATCGCGGGCAAGGACCGTGAAACCGGTGCCTCCGAAGCGTTTGGGTCTCGCGAAGACGCGTTGGTAGTCTTTGGCGTCTCTCAGACGGAGTTCGGGGGGAAAGCCAGCTTGCGGGAATCGGGCCGGGGCCCCGAGGTTACTTGTCTCGTTCAGGGGGTCAGGCGGACGCGGCCTTTCGCACGGCGAGCGGCGAGTACCTTGCGCCCGTTTCGGGTCGCATTTCGCGCACGAAATCCGTGGGTGCGGGCCCGTTTGAGCCGGCTCGGTTGGAAGGTTCTCTTCATGTTCGGTGTCCTGGCTCGGGGGAATCGGGCTTAGGTGGAGCCCGATGAACAAAGGCTCGGAAAGATAAGAGCTTTCCGCCCCCCAGTCAACCTAATTTGGGGCACCAATGGCCGTCTCGCCTGTGGATAACCAGACGGCGGGGGGATAGACTGTCGGCTCACCGGTCGGCTTGAGTGGCCTAGGCACAGGGGCGCGCGGGGGGCCCTGGCTGGCACGAGCAGCGTCGACGAGAAACTACGTGGTTTTGGGGGTTCGGGTGGATCTTTGGAAACAATGCGTCGCACATCTTCAGGGGGACCTCACGACCGCCGAGTTCAACACCTGGATTCTACCGCTCCAGGCAAGGGTCGAAGGTCAGATGCTTAGGCTGTTGGCTCCCAACAAGTTTGTAAGAGACTGGGGACAGCAGCACTACGAGGGGCGAATCGGAGACCTTTGCGTGCGCTTGAGCAATGGCACCGTCAGCGGGATCAGTTTCGAGATCGGCGGGATCGAAAGGTCTCCTGCTTCGGCGAACGCGCGCTTTTCGTTCAGTGGTCGCGCGCCTTCCCCCCCGGACACCCGGCGTGCGGAGGGAAACCTGAATCCCGAGTTCACCTTCGAGACCTTCGTCGAGGGCAAGTCGAACCAACTCGCGCGGGCGGCTTCGATCCAGATAGGCCAGAATCCGGGCATCGCTTATAACCCCCTCTTCATCTATGGCGGGGTGGGGTTGGGGAAGACGCACCTGATGCACGCCGTCGGCAACACGATCTTGGACACTAACCCCCGGGCTCGGGTGGTCTACCTGCATTCCGAACGGTTTGTCGCCGAGATGATCCGTTCTCTTCAACACAATAAGATCGATGACTTCAAGAAGACTTACCGATCTGTCAACGCATTGTTAATCGACGATGTGCAGTTTTTTGCCGGAAAGGATCGTTCTCAAGAGGAATTCTTTCATACTTTCAATGCGTTATTTGAATCACGCCAGCAAATTGTACTTTCGAGCGATCGATTCCCGAAGGAGGTTGCAGGTCTTGAGGAGCGCCTGAAATCGCGCTTCGGTTGGGGGCTCACTGTCGCCATCGATCCTCCAGATTTGGAGACGAGCGTGGCGATACTTCACAGCAAGGCGAATCAGCTTGGCGCCGCCTTACCAGACGATGTCGCCTTTTTCGTGGGGCGGAGAATCCGTTCCAATGTCCGTGAGCTTGAGGGGGCCCTGCGACGCTTGGTCGCCAACGCGCAGTTCACCGGGAAGCCAATCTCGATGGAATTCGCTAAGGAGGCCCTGAGGGACATGCTGGCCGCTCAGGACAAACAGGTAAGCATCGAGAATATCCAGAAGACCGTGGCAGAGTATTACAACCTGCGGACGGCCGATTTGTTGTCGGCGAAGCGCAACCGCTCGGTGGCCAGGCCGCGCCAGCTTGCGATGGCCTTGGCGAAGGAGCTCACGAAGAAGAGTCTGCCCGAAATCGGTCAAGCCTTCGGCGGGCGTGACCATACCACGGTTCTGCACGCGACACGCAAGGTGAGGGAATTGATCGACAGCGACTCGACCATCGAAGAGGACTACAAAAACCTGTTGAGAACACTGACCTGTTAACTGTGGAAAACCTGTTGACGGCGAAGCGACGCAAGTAATCCACTGGTTTTTAACAAGCGCCAGGGTCAGGTTTACACAGCGACGCAAGGTGTCAGGTTGTTGTTTTTATGATAGTTTCCCGGTTTATCCGCTTGTGCACCGGGCTTACTATAAGTATTCGTATTTAAAGAGATAAAGCAATTAAGAGGAGAGTTCCATGGAGATCCTCGTGAACCGAGAGCACCTGTTGCCCGTGCTGGGTCGTGGAGCGGGGGTTGTGGAGAGGAGGCAGACGTTGCCTATCTTGGGAAACATGCTTTTGCGAGCGGGCGAGAACCGCGTTGGCGTGGTAAGCACGGACCTGGAGGTGGAGGTTAGGGGTAGCTGCTCGGCCCAGGTGCTACAGGGCGGGGAGATTACGATTCCCGCAAGGAAATTCTTGGATATCGTGCGCAACCTTCCGGAAGGATCCGAATTGCGGCTCAAGTCAAGTGGCGATCGGATACTGATTTCGTCAGGCCGTGGGCGCTATGTTCTTGGAACTCTCCCCGCGAACGATTTTCCGCTAATGCAGGCAGACCCCGCGAGCCAAACGTTTGAAGTGGAGGAATGCTCGATTCGTCGCATCCTGGAGAAGACATGGTTCGCCATGGCTCAACAAGACGTACGCTACTACTTGAATGGCTTGCTCTTGGAATTCGATGGGGCGGGGATTCGCGGGGTTGCCACAGATGGGCACCGGCTTTCGCGATTTGACGTGCGCGCTGATCTGGGTGTGGAGGGTGACGGGCGCGCGGTCATCGTGCCGTACAAGACGGTCATGGAGTTGCGCCGCCAGTTTTCCTCGAGCGCTTCGGTGGTCAAAATTTCGGTTGGGGATAGGACGATTCAATTCGAGCTCGCAGATTTGGTGACAACGTCGAAGCTCATCGACGGGCGATTTCCAGACTATGACAAAGTCATCGGTGTTCAGCTTGGGAGGAGTGTGGTTTTGGACAAGGAACGCCTGAAAGGTGCCCTGACGCGAGCCTCTGTTCTATCCAACGAGAAATTCAGAGGTATTCGGATGGAGTTTGAAGCGGACGTGGTTCGCCTGCAGGCGCACAACCCGGAGCAGGAGGAGGCCGTCGAAGAGGTTGATTCAGTTCTGGAAGGAGAGCCCGTGACGCTCGGGTTTAACGTGGGTTATCTTTCTGACGTCCTCGGGGCAGTTGAGGGGGAGCAGGTGGAGGTGCGGTTCGAGGATGGGAATAGCAGTTCCATTTGGAGGGGATTGGGGATTTCTGAGGAAACCTTTGTAGTCATGCCGATGCGACTTTGAAGCGTTGCTGTTTCCGGGAAGTCTGCCGCGAATCGTTCCACGTGGAACCACAGCCTCTGCGCATCCCTCCTTCTCCAAGGCACCAGCGCGTGCCTCTAGGCAACACGCCAGCCACCACTTCCCGGTTTAGCCCCGTGTGGTCCGCTATGGGGCACCGCCCTGACGCTGCGGTCGCTCCATCACTTCAGGATGCATTTTAGAGTTGGATAACCCATGACCTACGACTCAACGAACATCAAGGTTCTTCGCGGACTTGACGCCGTCCGCAAGCGCCCAGGCATGTACATCGGCGATACAGACGATGGCACCGGGCTCCATCACATGGTCTTCGAGGTCGTAGATAACGCCATCGACGAAGCACTCGCTGGTTACTGCACGGAGGTGCGGGTGACACTTCACCGAGACGGGTCCGCGGCCGTTATCGATAATGGGCGAGGCATACCTGTAGATATCCATGCGGAAGAAAAGCGATCCGCAGCGGAGGTCATCCTTACCGTTCTACACGCGGGCGGAAAGTTCGACGACAACTCGTACAAGGTCTCCGGTGGGTTGCACGGCGTCGGTGTCTCTGTCGTCAATGCCTTGTCCGAATACTTATTCCTTCGGGTTCGCCGCGGGGGGCACGTCTACGAGCAAGAGTACAGACTCGGGGTCCCTCAGTATCCACTGAAGCAGGTGGGGGACACCGAGGAGACCGGAACAGAAGTCCGGTTCACTCCGTCCGCGCAGATCTTCACGAATCTTGGCTTCCACTACGACATCCTTGCTCGGAGGCTTCGGGAGCTTTCCTTCCTCAACTCGGGTGTACGGATCGTCCTACACGAAGAGGCAACAGGTCGGGAGGACGTCTTCGAGTACCAGGGTGGGATTCGGGCGTTCGTGGATTTTCTTAATCGCAACAAGACCCCGATCCATTCAAGCATCATCTACTTCACGGCGGAGCGCAGCGCAGTGGTTGTGGAATTGGCACTCCAATGGAACGAGGGGTTCCAGGAGACCATCTTTTGTTTCACCAACAACATTCCCCAGCGGGACGGAGGTACCCATCTCGCTGGCTTTCGTGCCGGGCTGACGCGAACCCTGAACGGTTACATTGAACGGGAAGGCCTTGATCGCAGTCAGAAGGTCCACGCAATCGGGGACGATGCCCGAGAGGGGTTGACGGCGGTACTCTCCGTGAAAATCCCCGATCCAAAATTCTCCTCGCAAACAAAGGACAAGTTGGTGTCATCGGAGGTTAAGGGGGTCGTCGAGTCTCTGGTGGTTGACCACCTGAACCAGTTTCTCGAGGAGCAACCTACGGAGGCAAAGATCATCGCCGGAAAGATGTTGGATGCCGCCCGCGCCCGAGAAGCCGCCCGAAAGGCGCGCGACATGACCCGCCGCAAGGGCGTGCTCGACGTCGCCGGATTGCCGGGTAAGCTCGCAGACTGTCAGGAAAAGGATCCATCTCGGTCAGAACTCTATTTGGTGGAGGGTGATTCAGCTGGTGGGTCTGCCAAGCAGGGACGTGACCGAGCATTTCAAGCCATATTGCCGCTCAAGGGAAAGATCCTGAACGTCGAAAAGGCACGTTTCGACAAAATGCTCTCGTCCGTGGAGGTTGGAACGCTCATAACGGCCTTAGGCTGTGGCATCGGTCGCCAGGAGTACAACCCGGATAATCTGCGCTACCACCGAATCATCGTCATGACCGACGCGGATGTGGACGGCGCCCATATCCGAACACTGCTGCTGACCTTTTTTTACCGCCAGATGCCCGAGCTGATCGATCGTGGGCATATTTTCATCGCCCAGCCGCCGCTATATAAGATCAAGAAGGGTAAGCAAGAGGACTACCTGCTCGATCAGCCGGAGCTCGACAGCGCAATGCTCCAAGCGGCCCTTGAAGGAGCAGACCTCGTGGTCGCGGCCGGCGCACCGCCCCTTGCCCGGACCGCTCTCGAAACCCTCGCACGCGACTACCAGGTGTTCGCGGGAGTTTCCCGGCGACTAGGCCAACGCTATGACCCACTTTTCCTAGAACAATTGATCCATACAAGCCCAGTTGACATCGCTGCGGCGATCGATCCGGACACCATGAGACGCTGGTGTGAAGGAGTCGAACAGGGTTTAAATGATCCCCAGACCCCTAGCCTTCGCTACTCGCTGACTTATACGCCGGGCCAAGCGGCAGGCCGATTGGGCCACCTGATGCTGACGCGGTTGGTGCATGGAATACCCGAGACGCGCGCCATACCAATGGAGTTTTTCCATACCGCAGATTACGCAAAGATCGTCGAGTTTGGACAGAAGCTTGAGGGACTATTAGGCGATGGGGCCTACATGTCCCGGGGAGAACGTCAGGTCGAGATCGCCGACTTGGGGGAGGGAATACGCTGGCTCCTGTCAGACGCCCAGCGCGGGTACAGTATCCAGCGCTACAAGGGACTCGGGGAAATGAACCCCGAACAACTCTGGGAGACAACCATGAACCCAGAAACGCGGCGGTTACTTAGGGTGACGATCGAGGATGCGGTCGCTGCAGATCAGATCTTCAGTACGCTAATGGGCGACAATGTTGAACCGCGACGCGAGTTTATCGAGCGATATGCACTGGATGCGGAAAACCTGGATGTCTAGCGTGTTCGCTGTCCTACCGCCGACCTACACCGTGTTTTCACTGCGGAAACCACGGCTGACTTGGCGCGCTAGAGTCGCGCTAGAGTGGCGGCGTGGGGTTGGATTCGCCAAAGAATCACCGTTGCGTTGGAAGTTCGGCAACGGCTGACTCAATCCAGCGCTCAGCCTCGCGATTGATCGCGACCGCTCTTCGGCCCTCCACGGGAATTGGGGCACCGATTTCGAGATCAACAACCCCAGGGTACTTCAGGAAGCTCCTTCTAGCCCAGAATAGGCCAGCATTGTGGGCCACGGGAACCACGACCCGTCCGCTCTTCTCTGCGAGCAAGGCTCCCCCAATTCCATAGGAGGTGCGTTCACCAGGTGGAACCCGTGTTCCTTCCGGAAAGATGATGACCCAGCGCCCTTGGTCGAGCCACCTCTTACCTTGTTCGAGAAGCTGCTTCACGGCCCTGCGGCCGGCGCTACGATCGATTGCAATTGGGTCGAAGGCAGCGAGGGCCCCGCCGAATATGGGGATCCGAAGGAGTTCTCGCTTCAACACCCAGGTCTGAGGGAGCGGAAACAGGGCCCGGATGGCGATGGTCTCCCAAGCGGACTGATGCTTGCAGAACACGATCGCCGACTCTGAAGGCAAATTTTCCATCCCGCGAACTCGATAGCCGAGTCCGCATATGACCCTCAACAGGACGAGAATCAACTGACCCCAGGCGCGGGCGATCCGGGAGAGCAAAAGATTTGGGGCGAGTCGTCCCAACAGGATGATGGGCACTCCGAATAGGACGACCGAAGACGAAAGGAGAACGAAAAAGACTGCCGACCTCAGCCAAATCACGGCTAAAAACCGAACTCAAGCAGAGCATCCACGGCGCCGGAAAGATTGGCGAACACCCGAACATCATCCAAGGATGCACCGCCACGCTCTAGGGTAGCTTCCCCTTTTCCTGTTCGAACGAGCCAAGGTGCCATCTGCGCCGCTCGTGCTGCCATCACGTCCGTGATTGAGTCACCGATATAGGGAATGCCCCGAAGTGACAAACCCAGACGATCCCCCACAGTGAGCAAGAGTCCCGGACGGGGTTTCCGGCAGTTGCACCTGTCGTTGGGGAGGTGCGGGCAGAAGGCAATCATCTCAACTTGCGCACCTTGTCCGGCGAGGAGGTCCCGAAGCTTCTTGTGCATAGCGTTGAGTTCGGCAAGCCCAAATAAGCCTCGTGCGAGTCCCGATTGGTTAGAGACGACGCAGACGCGATATCCCCCATGATACAGGCGTGACAGTGCATCGATGCTCCCGGGCAAGGGTTTCCATTCCTCTGGGCCCTTGATGTATTCGTCGGAGTCCTCGTTGATGACCCCGTCACGATCCACGATGACGAGCCGCTCAATCATCAGGATTCCCGCGAAACGCCGAGACCCGGATACGCCCGTCGATCATCCGGGCCTCTCGGCTCTGGAGTTTGGCCATCTTGTCCCAAAAGGCCCGTGCCAGATCGATATTCTGGGCGATTCCTGTTCCGAGGACGAGGATCAGCAAGTCGGCCACTTCTTCCGCCAGCTCGGACTTCCCGAGTCCTTTGGTAACACAGGAGGAAATCTCTCCAAGTTCTTCGACCATCAGAGAGATCCGATAGGTCATCTCCTCGCCCCCCAACTCCCGAAAGCGATGCTTCTCGTGGAAAAGACGGACCGCCTCCATCATGCCTTCAAAGGAGTCTGCTCCCATGGTAAGCCTCAGCGTAGGAGAGAGATGTCGGCGACATTCATGAACGTCTGCAGGACCCCCGAGAGCAATGCCTGACGATTGCGGCGCAGCCGAGGGTCCTCGACCATGACCATGACCTCCTCGAAGAAAATATCGACGTCCTCGCGGAGCTCCGCCAAGCGGTCGAGGGTGCCGGCGAAATCCTGTCGATCCAGCAGGGGCCTAACGACTTCCCGCAGCTCAACGACGCGCCCCCAGAGCCGTTCCTCAGCCGGGGATGCGAAGAGTGTGGGATCAGGTTCCGCCAGTGAGGCAGCCGCGACCTCCGTCTTCAAAAGCAGGTTCCGAATGCGCTTGTTGGCCGCGGCGAGGGCTCCCGAAGCCGGAAGCTTCCGAAAGGCATGCACGGCCCTTACTCGGCAATCGATCCGACTCGGAGTTGTTTCGCCAGTTGCCAGGACCGCCTCTACCCTGTCCTCCGGGATCCCCTGGTCCTGGTAATAGCCGGACAGTCGATCCAACATATAGCGGAGCACATCCTCTACTGTCCCAGGCGCCACAATGCCAGTGGGGAAACCGGCGGACGTCTCCTCTATTGCCGTTCTCAGATCGATGCCCAAGGGCGTTTCAATCAGCATGCGAAGCACGGCGATTGAGGCCCGGCGCAGCCCGTAGGGATCCTTGGCACCGGTGGGTCGCTCGCCGATTCCGAAGATACCGACCAGGGTGTCGAGGCGGTCCGCTAGACCCAGAAGACGCCCACATGACGAGCCCGGGAGGCTGTCCCCCGCAAACCGGGGCTTATACTGTTCCTCCATGGCCTCGCTGACGCAGGGATCTTCGCCCCCATGATCCGCGTAATACCGCCCCATGGTGCCCTGAAGGCTGGGAAACTCGTAGACCATAGTGCTCACGAGGTCGCACTTGGCCAACAGGGCGGCCCGGCGGATCAAGTCGGGTGTCTCGCCGATCCATCCCGCGAGTGCCCCGCCGAGCTTCGACACCCGTCTGCTCTTATCCCCAAGAGAACCGAGCCGGTCCTGAAAAACCACCGACTCCAGTTTTGGAAATAGGGTTTCCAGGGGTCTTCCCAGGTCTTGCTCCCAAAAAAACTGGGCGTCTGCGAAACGGGGCCGAATAACCCGCTCGTTCCCCGCACGAACCTGTTCCGGGTCTCGACTCTCGATATTTGCGATCGCAATGAACCGGTTGTCCAGGTTTCCGTCCGTTCTGCGAACCGGGAAGTATCTCTGGTTCTTCTGCATGGTTTCGATCAGGACTTCCGGAGGAACCGAGAGGAAGGTCTCGTCGAAACGCCCTAAAATCGCACGCGGCCATTCCACAAGGGACGTGACCTCGTCCAACAGGTCGGCGTCTATTTGAGGCACGATGGCCTCATCGGCCCACAGCCTCGTGATTTGATCCAAGATCATCTGCCGGCGCCGCTCGAACGACGGCTCCACGTACCCCTTCTCCCGGAGCCGCTCTGCATAGTCTCCTGCTCGCTGGATCGCAATGGCATCCGGATGGTGAAACCGATGTCCGCGCGTCTCTGGCGCTGCCGCCACGCCGAGCACCCGCCCCTCGATGGGCGACTCACCGTAGACCAGGCATACCCAATGCACGGGCCGGACGAACTCGACATCACCCCCGCCCCAACGCATCCGCTTGGGGATCGGCAGCCCGGACAAGGCCTGCTCCAGCAACTCGGGCACGAGTGACGTCGTTTCTGCGCCCGCCGAACGAGATCGGAATACGAGCCACTCCCCCTTGTCGGACTCCGCACGCTCAAGGTCCTCGACCCGCACTCCGCAGGATCGCGCAAAACCCTCCGCGGCCCGCGTAGGGGCCCCGTCCTGACCAAAAGCAGCATTGACGGCGGGTCCGCGCCTCAGGGTCTCCTGATCGGGTTGGCGAGGCACGAGTTGATGCACCAGGAGCCCGAGTCTGCGGGGCGTCGCGAAGCTCTCCACCTCACCAAACCCAAGCCCAAGTTCCATCAGCCGCGACTTGACTCCTGACGCAAGGGCGTCAGAGAGCCCCTTAAGCGCAGCCGGCGGCAGCTCCTCGGTGCCTACCTCGAGCAGCAGATCCTGACATTCGTCGGACATGGGGTCCCCTTATCGCTGCAACATGGGAAAGCCGAGGGCCTCCCGACTGTCGAAATACGCCTGCGCCACGGCGCGCGCGAGGGTGCGGACTCGCAGGATGAACCTTTGCCGCTCGGTCACCGAGATTGCCCCTCGGGCGTCCAACAGATTGAAGGTGTGAGAGGCCTTGAGCACCTGCTCATAGCCGGGCAGCGGCAGGTTCGACTCCACGAGCTGGGTGCTGAGCCGCTCGCAGGTGTCAAACTGCGCGAACAGGGTGCTAACGTCAGCCTTCTCGAAATTGAAGGTCGACTGCTCGATCTCGTTCTGCAGAAACACATCGCCGTAGGTTACCGCGCTGCCACCTGGCGAACGAGTCCAGATTAGGTCGTAGACGCTCTCTACCCCCTGCAGGTGCATGGCGATCCGCTCCAGGCCATAGGTGATCTCCCCACTGACAGGACGGCAATCGAGTCCACCCACCTGTTGGAAATAGGTGAACTGGGTGACCTCCATCCCATTCAGCCAGACCTCCCAGCCCAAGCCCCAAGCGCCCAGAGTCGGGGACTCCCAGTTGTCCTCGACGAAGCGAATGTCGTGTATCAGCGGGTCAATGCCGAGGAACCTGAGTGAATCCAGGTAGAGGTCCTGTATCTCCAGCGGCGAGGGCTTTAACAGGACTTGAAACTGGTAATAGTGCTGGAGGCGATTGGGATTCTTACCATAACGCCCGTCGGTGGGGCGACGGGAGGGTTGCACATAGGCCGTCCGCCAGGGCTCGGGACCAATGGAGCGCAGGAAGGTCGAGGGATGGAAGGTCCCGGCCCCCATCTCCACATCGTAGGGCTGGACCACGACACAGCCGAGTGCCGCCCAATACCGCTCCAACGCAAAGATTAAACCCTGGTAGGTCGAGACATCCTCGCGCTCCAGACTCACCTGCGCCTCCTGATCTAAACAACGAATCGGGTCGAGCAGTATAGCGAGTAGCGCACTCGGGATACCATGCCCGCGCCATGGCGGCGCGGTGTCTGCGGACGTGCACGTCCTGGTGGATCCGACGCTCAGTGTCTCAAAGGGACACATGATCCGCCTGCTGGTGGGGCACCGGCTGAAACCGGAAATCGACGAGACCACCGACGGCAAGTTCCACATCGACCCCGAGGGTGACGATACGATTGCCCCCCAACCGACCTACCCCTCCGTGCTTAGGTCCTGGCACGGCTGGCCTCCGCGTGGTCCGAGATCCCCGCCGCTACAGAGCGGCGGCGCGAGGTTCTGCACCACCTCGCCGGCCCGACATCGATGCGGAAGTGCATTTTCCGCTGGGGATCTGTCTGGGACGCGTCTGGAACGGGGTAACGACCCGAGCCTGCTTCGACAGCACTCTAAGCCGACCCTGGCACACGCACCGGAATCTCGCGAGCTACAGGCCTCTTCTGGATGATCTGCACCCTTGTGGTGCATCCTGGTCACCACATGGGCGCTTCCGGTGCGTCCCGCCGGGAAAGGGTCTCAACCGCTGCCGCTCCCGCCGTCACTCTAACGAAGCAAGCGCCCGAGCCTGTGGCCGGACACCTACAGGAGCCAGGCTCATTGGCCCGAATCATGCTTCATCCGATCGGGCCCAGCTCGCCCATGCGGAAAGTGCCGCGGCGTTTTCGCCCAACACCATCGAGACGCGCCCCATGAGCAGGTTTGCGCTGCCGCATAGACCGGTTTCGCTCGTGCGCCGGTTGTAGCCCGAAGCCGGCCGAACCGGCCGATCTGGGATCCGGCGCCCGACTAACCTCCCTATCCACACTTGCACAGTACTAGCATCGGAGACAATCCAATGGCAGCAGATGTCATCAAGATGATCAAAGACCACGAGGTGAAGTTCGTCGACCTTCGCTTCACCGACACCCGCGGTAAGGAGCAGCACCTCTCGATGCCGGCCTCTACCGTGGACGAGGACATGTTCAAGGAGGGAAAGATGTTCGACGGCTCCTCCATCGCTGGATGGAAGGGCATCCAGGAGTCCGACATGGTCCTAATGCCCGAGGCGTCAACCGCCGTGATGGACCCCTTCACGGACGAGAACACCCTGATCATCCGCTGTGACATCCTCGAGCCCAATACCATGCAGGGCTACGAGCGCGATCCTCGCTCCCTTGCCAAGCGGGCCGAGGCCTACCTGAAGTCGACGGGCATCGCCGACACCGCCTATTTTGGTCCCGAGCCCGAGTTCTTCGTGTTCGACGACGTACGCTGGGGCGCCGACATGAGCGGGTCCTTCGTCAAGATCGATTCCCAGGAGGCGGATTGGAACTCTGAGCGTGTCTATCAAGACGGGAACATGGGCCACCGCCCCGGCGTGAAGGGCGGTTACTTCCCGGTCCCTCCGGTGGACTCGCTGAACGATCTGCGCGCCGCGATGTGCCTCGCGATCGAAGAGATGGGCGTGCCCGTAGAGGTCCATCACCATGAGGTGGCAACGGCGGGGCAATGCGAGATCGGCACCATGTTCTCCACGCTGGTCAAGCGGGCCGATTGGACCCAGATCATGAAGTACGCGATCTGGAATACCGCCCATGCCTATGGCAAAACCGTGACCTTCATGCCGAAGCCCATGGTGGGCGACAACGGAAACGGAATGCACGTCCACCAGTCCCTGGGCAAGGACGGCCAGAACATCTTCTCAGGGGACAAGTACGGCGGCCTCTCCGAGACGGCGCTCTACTACATCGGCGGCATCATCAAGCATGCCCGGGCACTCAACGCCTTCACCAACGCCTCCACCAACTCCTACAAGCGGTTGGTGCCCGGATTCGAGGCGCCCGTGATGCTAGCCTACTCCGCCCGCAACCGCTCTGCGTCCATCCGCATCCCCCACGTTGCCAACCCCAAAGGGAGACGTATCGAGGTGCGCTTCCCCGACTCCACCGGTAACCCCTATCTGTCCTTCTCGGCCATGATGCTCGCCGGACTGGACGGCATCCTGAACAAGATCCACCCGGGCGACCCGATGGACAAGGATCTCTATGATCTGCCTCCCGAGGAGGAGAAGGCCATCCCCACCGTTTGCCACGCCCTGGATCAGGCCCTAGATGCACTGGACAGGGACCGCGACTTCCTCACCGCTGGGGGCGTCTTTACCGACGACCTGATCGACGGCTACATCGGCCTCAAGATGCAGGAGGTCACCCAGCTGCGCATGACGACCCATCCGATCGAGTTCGACCTCTATTTCAGCTTGTAGAGGCCGAGCCGGCGCGAACGCCGGCGACTGCTGAGCGGCACCCTCCCCGGGTGCCGCCCCATGCATTGAGTCGCGCAGAGGGCTGATCTATGCTTGGCGCATGGCTCAAGTCCTCCTCATCTCACTCCTCATCGTCTCGGCCGGCGTCTCGGCCCAGGTATACCGCTGGGTCGACGCCGAGGGCCAGACCCATTTCTCGGATCGTCCCCTGGCAGGGGCCGACCGGGTCAGCGTCGACCGTGAGGTCGCGCCTGGGGAAACAGAGTCATCGCCGGCCGACCGAATCGGCGCTCCCCTGCTTGGGCCCTATAACAGCTTCGAGATCGTCTCCCCCGAACCCAACCAGACCCTGCGTCAGGAGTCGGCGACCCTCCCGATGAGCTTGCTTCTGGACCCACCCTTGATGGTCGGTCACCGCCTCGAGATCCTGATGGACGGCGTCCCGATCGCTGTCGAGGAGCCGATTGGGACGCAACTTTCCCTGAGCGGCCTGAGCTTCGGTACCCACGTGTCCGAGGCACGCATCATGGATGCCAGCGGGGTTGTCGCTCGCAGCGCCTCGGTGAGTTTTCACCTGCGCAAGCCCCTTCCCCCGGGGGTCCTTCCCTAGGAAGACAGCGATCAGATGCCATCCTGGCATTGGTCATTGCGCCTTTCGAAAACGCGCTCTGCAAGCGGTGCCATGTTCCGTCGCTTGAGTGGCTGAACATGCCGGTCCCCCCCTCACGCCAGGCCAATCGCCTTTTTAACCGGTGCTTCCCCAGCCCCCGACACCACGCTCTTCCCTCGCAGCCCGATGACCTGGAGATCGACTGCCCGGTACGCGCGGGCGCCCCAGGGGTCTGACGCCTGGCTTGCTTCTTGCTCCGCTTCTCCCGCAGCCTATTGCCTGGGCCTTGCGGCCACGACCAAACCGGCGGGTCCTCACCCGGTGCGCACGCGGCCCCTCGGCGAGGCCCCAGCAGCGCAGTCTTAGCGGCTTACGATCAACACCCACATGATCCGGATGATCAAGCGACAGATCCCTAAACCGACGCCGGAGAGAACGGTGCTCGACCATATGAACACAGCGGTGATGCTGTTCGGGTCGGACCTCTGCCTCCGGTATCTCAACCCCGCCGCCGAAATGTTGTTCCAGGTCAGCGCCCGCCACGTTCTGGGGCATTCTGCCGCGAACATCCTCCCCTGCCCGGATTCCCGGGTCGAGCTGAGGTTGACCGAGGCCCTCAGCTCCCGTCACCCCTTTACAGAGCGCGAGCTCAACGTTGCCGTGGCCGATGGACGCACCATAACAGTGAACTGCACCGTGCTTCCTTTGCACCATCCTGATGCAGAGGCGGACCTACTCGTCGAGTTGCACCAGGTGGACCGGCAGCTCCGGATCACCCGCGAGGAGCACCTGCTCTCCCAGCATCAGGCGACTCAGGCCCTGATCCGCGGCCTGGCCCACGAGATCAAGAACCCCCTTGGGGGTCTGCGCGGTGCCGCCCAGCTGTTGGAACAGGAGCTTCCAGACGCCGGACTGCGGGAGTACACCCGCATTATCATCGACGAGGCGGATCGCCTCCAGACCCTGATGAATCGGATGATCGGCCCCAACCGCATGCCGAGCCGGGCGCCGGTAAACATCCACAACGTCCTTGAGCATGTCCGGGGGCTCGTCCTCGCCGAGTTTCCAAGCGGTCCCAGGGTCTCACGAGACTACGACCCGAGCATTCCTGAGTTGACCGCGGATCATGATCGGCTGATCCAAGCGTTCCTGAATATCGCACGCAATGCCTGCGCCGCCGCCGGCACGGCCGGGTACATCGAGCTGCGCACCCGGGTTCTGCGCCAGTTCACCATCGGAGCCAAGCGTCATCGCCTCGTGCTGCGCGCCGAGGTATTCGACAACGGGCCAGGGATCCCCGAAGAGCTCAAGGACCGGATCTTCTTTCCCATGGTTTCCGGTCACTCGGGGGGTACGGGGCTCGGTCTACCGATTGCCCAGGAGTTGATCAATCAGCACGGGGGGCTGATCGAATGCGAGAGCCGCCCGGGAGAGACTCACTTTTTCGTCTACCTCCCATTGGAGCCGGAGCATGAGTAGAGAGCCCAGGGTGTGGGTGATTGACGACGACCGTTCCATCCGTTGGGTGCTCGAGCGCGCCTTGCGCAAGGCGGAGATGCACGTCACCTGTTTTTCGAACGGCGTTGGGGTCATGGAGGCCTTGGAGCGGGAGCAACCGGACGTCATCCTGACGGACATCCGCATGCCGGGGGTCGATGGGCTCGACCTGCTGCGCCAGGTCAAGGCGCGCTATCCGGCTCTACCGGTCATCATCATGACGGCCCATTCCGACCTGGACAGCGCCGTCTCTGCCTTCCACGGCGGTGCCTTCGAGTATCTCCCGAAGCCCTTCGATCTGGACGAGGCGGTCGCCCAGGCGACCCGCGCGTGCCGCCGAGGACGCTCGGACGCGCCCGAAGAGCCCGGGATCGCTGAGGCACCCGACATCATCGGCGAGGCCCCTGCCATGCAGGAGGTCTTCCGCGCCATCGGTCGCCTGGCACGCTCCAACATCACGGTGTTGATCAACGGCGAGTCTGGCACCGGCAAGGAGCTGGTGGCACGGGCACTCCACCGGCATAGCCCAAGGGCCGATCGGCCATTTATTGCGTTGAACATGGCGGCGATACCGCGGGACCTCTTGGAATCGGAGCTCTTCGGCCACGAGCGCGGCGCCTTCACTGGGGCCCAGGCCAGGCGGGAGGGCCGTTTCGAGCAGGCCGATCGCGGGACCCTGTTCCTGGACGAGATCGGCGACATGCCGGCGGAGCTGCAGACGCGTTTGCTGCGGGTCCTTTCGGACGGGGAGTTCTACCGGGTGGGCGGGGTGGCCCCGATCCGCGTGGACGTGCGTATCATTGCCGCGACCCATCAGAACCTGGAGGAGTTGGTCCGCCAGGGTCGCTTTCGCGAGGATCTCTTCCATCGCCTCAATGTGATCCGCATCCACCTGCCGGCATTGCGGGACCGCCGGGAAGACATCCCGTTGCTGATGCGCCACTTTCTCGTCCAAGCCGGCAAGGAGCTCGGCTGCGAGACCAAGGTCCTGCTGCCCAGTGCCACCGAGCACCTCAAGCGTTTGGACTGGCCGGGCAACGTGCGACAGTTGGAGAATGCCGCGCGCTGGCTCACCGTGATGGCGTCGGGGAAGGAGATCCACGCGGAGGACCTCCCGCCGGAGCTTAACGGGCTGAATCAGGAGCAGGCTCGGGACGAGCCTTGGGAATCGGTGCTTCGGCGCTGGGCGCGTCAGAGTCTCAAGGAGGGACAAGGGGCCCTGCTCGACAAGGCTCTACCCGCCTTCGAGCAGATCCTGATCCAGACCGCCCTCGAGCATACCGGCGGGCGGCGACAGGAGGCCGCGCGCCTTCTCGGCTGGGGGCGCAATACCCTGACACGGAAGATCAAGGAGTTGCGCCTTGAGATCGCCCAGGATCCGGAAGATGTGGCGCCTTGACCGGACCGGAAGTCAGGCGGCTGGTTGAAAGTTCCCCACTCGCGCGCAACCTTCCGAGCACCTGGGTACGCGAGGACGGATCATTGGACAGCAGCCAAATCGACCTGCCCGGCTCCGAGATCGGATCGATCGACCTGGAGCAGCAGACCCTCCGGGTTAACTTCACCCGGGCCTACATCCTCAAGAGCATGACCGGCTCCAGGGAACGCACACGCTGGTGGCAGCAGGGCTCCCTTGTGATCGAGGGGGTGGAGGGGCACCCAGCCCTGCCCGAGGGGCCGCTCGTGTGCGCCGGCGGTGACATCGATGAAAACGTATACACCTATCGCGATATGATCCCGGTCCCCTTCGCGAGTCGCGGCACCATTCGCTGCCTCTTGCGTTTCGAGGGCTGCACCGACCCCCTGATCGTGACCGGCCTGGCGGCCCGGCTCGAGATGACCGGTGTGCCGAGATACATCGAGCACGTCGGCCGTTGAGGCGTGGGCCCGGGCCTTGGCGACCCTTCAGTCCTGTCAAGATCGGTGCCGAACCACGCCGATCGGGGTCCCAAAACGCAAAAGCCCGCGGCTCGGGCGCGGGCTCTCCAGCAAGGGCCTGAGTAAGGCCCCGGCGGCGGTGCGGCTCAGATGCGAGAAGAGCCAACGATCTCGTGTGCCAGATCCACCACGCGATTCGCCATGTCCATATATTCCTGACGATAATTCGCGAGTAGTCCATCCTGGGATGCCCAATAATCCTTACCGCTGACACCATGCTGGTGCTCGTAATCGATGAACTGTTTCTGCATCTCGAGCATCTTGTCGATCAGGTCCTGCTTCTCTCTCTTCAAAGCCTCGATATCGCTCATGGACGTGTTCCCCACTGGGTTAGGGTCGAATACTGTCGGCGATTTCAGTAAATGCCGAAGTCTTAATATACCACGCCGATCCGCAAGCCGGTCAACCTCGTCCCAGGTCCGCTCCGCTCGTCCGAATCCGGCAAACGGGGATTGCTCCTCCGAACAGACCACGCCAAGGACCGCACCTGGCTACCCCCGATGTTCCACATCATCCTTTACCAACCAGAGATTCCTCCCAACACGGGCAATGTCATGCGGCTGTGCGCCAACCTGGGGGCGCGGCTCCACCTGATCGAGCCCCTGGGCTTCCGCCTGGATGACCGGCTGTTGCGCCGCGCCGGGCTCGACTACCGCGAGTGGGTAGACGTCAGACTCCACACCGACTTGAGCATCTGCCGGGACATCCTCGGTGACTCGCGCGTTTTTGCGCTCAGCACCCGAGGGCGACGCTGCTACGCGGAGCCGACCTATCGTTCGGGGGACGCCTTCCTGTTCGGCCCCGAGACACGTGGTTTGCCCCGGGACCTGTTGGCGTCCTTGCCCCCGGGACAATGCCTGCGGATCCCGATGCAGCCGGGGAACCGCAGCCTTAACCTTTCCAACGCCGTTGCCGTGGTCCTGTTCGAGGCGTGGCGGCAGACCGGATTCTCGGGTTCCGCCATGCCCTCAGAGGTACCCAAGTCCGAAGATCCGCGCTGCTTCTAGGAGCCCGGGCCAAGAGCCCGGTTGCCAGGCCGCTTCACACCAGTTCGGGCTTAGGCTCCCGGTCCAACAGGGAGGCCGTGGCCTGGAGGGGGGAGACGCCATCGAAGAGTACCCGGTAGACCTCCTCGCTGATGGGCATTTCAATCCCCATTCCCTGGGCAAGGGCATGAACGGACTGTGATGTGACCACCCCCTCTACCTCTTGTCCGATCTGGGCCTTGGCCTCGGCGACGCTCAAACCCTGGGCGAGGGCGAGGCCAAGGCGCCGGTTGCGTGATTGATCATCGGTGCAGGTAAGGACCAGGTCGCCTACCCCGGCGAGGCCCATGAAGGTCTCGGAACGTCCACCCAGGGCCCTGCCGAGGCGGATCAGCTCCGCCAGGCCCCGTGTGATGAGCGCCGCCCGGGTGTTGGCGCCGAATCCCAGGCCATCCGCGATCCCGGTCGCGATGGCCAGTACGTTCTTGGCCGCACCGCAGATCTCCACCCCCACCATATCCGGGCTCGTATAGGCGCGGAATCGGCCGCCGTGGAGCAGGGCCGCGATCCGTGAAGCGAACTCCGCGTCCTCGGACGCGACGGTCACGGCCGTCGGCAGGCCCCGCGCGACCTCCCGGGCGAAGCTCGGTCCGGAGATGACCGCCAGGCTCTCGTGCGGCAGAGATAGCCGGGCGGCGCCATGCAAGAGTCCTCCCGTGGCAGGGTCGAGCCCCTTGGTGGCCCAGGCCACGCCCAGGTGGGTGGGGAGGCGCCCAGGCAGCATGGAAAGGACCTCCGCGAAGGCGTGACTCGGGACTACGACGAGGCAGGCGCTCGCGTGAGTGAAAGCCTGGTCGAGGGAGTCGGTGGGCTCGAGTGCCGAAGGCAAGGGGAAACCGGGCAGGAAGCGACGGTTCTCCCGGTCCCGCACCAGCTCCTCCATGTGCTGGGGATCGTGTCCCCAGAGCGTGACCTGGTGCCCGTTTCGACAGAGCTGGATGGCGAGTGCCGTCCCCCAGGATCCCGCGCCCAGGACCGCGACCCGGTCAGCGGCAGTCGAGCCGCCGCTCAATGCTGACTGGCCCTCTGACCGGAGGCTGCGGCCGCCGCCTGCTGCTGGTGCTGGGCGAACAGGGCATCGAAGCTCACGTGCTGTAGGACCAGCTGGGGAAAGCTACCCTTGGTCACGAGGTCGGACACCACCTCCCGGGCATAGGGGAAGAGCAGATTGGGGCAATAGGCGCCGAGCATGGATCCCAATTCCTGTTCGGGGAAGCCGTTCAGGGAGAAGATGCCGGCTTGGTGGACCTCGGCAATGAAGGCGGTCTTGTCGCCCACCTTGACGTTGACCGTCACCGTAAGGACGACCTCGTAGACCTGGTCGCCGATCCTGTTGACCTTGGTGTTGAGGCTGAGCTCGTTCTCGGGCTTCCACTCGCTGCGGAAGATGTCCGGGGCGTTGGGCGATTCGAAGGACAAATCCTTGGTGTAGATGCGCTGGATGGCGAATTGTCGCTCGTTGGTCGTCTGCTCGTTGTCGGCCATGAAGGGGTCCTTAGGTTGGGAGGTCGGTGAAGGGTGCGCGAGGACTCGCCCTTGGAGTCAGCGCTTCTTGCGCGTGAGGGGAAGGTTGGCCGCCTGCCAGGACAGGATCCCCCCCTTGAGGTTGTACACGTCCTCGAAGCCCTCCTTGCGCAGCTGGTGGCAGGCGCCCGCGGATTGGGAGCCGGAGCGGCAGCTCACGATGATTGGCTTGCCCTTGTACTTGGCCAGGACCGCCATCTGATTCTTGAAGCCGTTCATGGGAATGTTGACGGCATTGATGATGTGGCCCTTGGCGAAGTCAGCGGCCGGGCGCACGTCGATCACCGTGGCCTCCTTGTGGTTGATCAGCTCCGTGGCACCCGAAGGATCGATGCTGCCCCGATCCCCGATCGTCAGGTTGTGGATCAGTAGTCCGAGGATGACCACCAGCGCCAGGAAGAGGTACCAATGGTTACCGACGAATTCCATGAGCTGGCTGAGCTGCATCGGCTTGGGCTCTCGTGACTCTGGGGCGATTGGGTGGCGCTATGACCTCAATGCCGGACGCGCACCCGCTACAGAAGCGGACCTCGCGTCACGGGTCTGGCCCACCGGGATGGGGGCCGAGGTCGAGGGCGGGAGTATAAGGAGCGCGGCGGCAGGCGTCATCCCGCCGTGGCGGCTCCCGTTACCCAGCGTGCTGGCAGAAGACCTCGCGCATCATGCCGATCAGGCGCAGGGTGCGCCCGTCGCTCACCCGGTAGTAGACCCGGTTGGCATCCTTCCTGGAAGCGAGGATGCCCTTGTCGCGCAAGATGGCCAAGTGCTGTGAGATATTGCTCTGGGAGGTGCCCACGTGATCGACGATCTCCTGGACGCTGATCTCTTGATCCCCGAGGGTGCACAGAATCTTGAGCCGTAAGGGGTGGGACATGGCCTTGAGGGACCGCGAGGCGCGCTCAATGTCGTCGTCGTCTGCGAACAGGCCCATGTCGTGCTCGCCGAGTACCTCGGGGTCATTCAGGACCGGGTGAGAGCTGTGACTCAGATTAGTCGCCATCGCGTTGGTCGCATCAACTAATAACAATACAATAATAAACTTTTTCTAGCCTGTTGCGAAGGACCGCCGATGGCCAAACCCCTGGCGGTCCCGGCAGGGTCGCCCCCAGGATCTCCGGCTCACCGGGAAGGTCGCGCCAAGCGCGCTTCTTTGGTGTCCCTGCCCCCCTTGGGGGAGGCCCCGGGGTGAGCTCAACGAGCTTGGCGAGCGCGCCCTGCCTGCTTTCTTAGGTGGCGCGGTTGCCATGGGTGTCAGGTCCCAGTGCCGAGTCCGTAAGCGTGTATCCATGTCCCTAGCCCGACGCCATCGAGCCTGTTCCGCCCCCCATCCCAGGCCTGCGAACCGGCTGCAGGTCCCGGGAATCGCGCTGCTGTTCGCGGGGCTCCTCGGGTTGCACCCGGCCTTCAGCCTCGCCGCTGCGACCGAGGATCCGGATGCCGCCATCGAGCGGCGGGAAAAGGACTTGCAGTCGCTCGAGCGTCAGGTGGAGACCATCGGAAGGGATCTGATCGGGCGCAATGCGGAGCGCCAGGCGCTGATCCTCGAGCTGGAGGAGCGGGAGCGCGACGTCGCGGCCCTGGCACTTGCGGGTCGTGAGCTCGCCCAGCTGGTGGACGAGCAGACCCGAGTGTCCCAGGAGCTCCATAAGCGGGAGGCGGAGGAGACGAGGTCCCTGGAGCGGGAGATCGAACGGCTCTCCGAGCTCCTGCGCACCGCTTACGCCATGGGCCGTGCCGACGTCTTACGCCTCTTGCTCAACCAGGAAGACCCGGTCCGGGCGAGTCGGGTGCTCTCCTATTTTGCCTATTTCAATCGGGATCGGGTCGGTCGCATCCGGGCGGTGGAGTCCCGGGCTCAGCGACTTGCCTTGCTCGCCAAGGACGCCGAGCGGGAGACCACCCGCCTGGCCGATCTGGCCACCCGACAGGAGGCCACGCGGGCTCGCCTGGAGGCCGCCAAGGGAGAGCGCGCCAAGGTTTTGGCCAGCCTGGAGGGGACCATCGCCAGCCGCGAAGAGGATCTGACGCTGCTGCAACGCGACGCAGAGGATCTGCGTTTGCTGGTCGAGCACCTGCGGCAACGGGCCCAGATCCGCGCCGAGCTCGGGGTGCAGAGGGAGCCCTTCGCCCAACGTCGCGGCCATTTGAGCTGGCCGCTGTTGGAGGGTCGGGTGCGGGCCGGATTTGGATCCGCCAAGGAGGGCTCGGAGCTCACCTTGGACGGGGTCCTGCTGGTCGCGCGCGAGGGCGAGGAGGTGCGAGCGGTCTACGATGGCCGTGTCGTCTATGCCGATTGGTTGAGGGGCTTTGGGATGCTGCTGGTGATCGATCACGGGGATGGCTACATGTCACTCTACGGTCACAACGAGGCCCTGCTCAAAGACGTCGGCGAGTGGGTCGCTGCGGGCGAGGTAATCGCGCTCAGCGGCAACAGCGGCGGGCGCGACGATCCGGTCCTTTACTTCGCGATTCGCCGTCATGGCGAGCCCCTGGATCCCGGGACCTGGTGCGGCTAACGCGATCCCGAACCACGGGTTCGCGCTGCTGTCCCATGCTCAAGCCCGCTGCCCAGGCAGGCTTCGCGCCGCAGGGGCATTGTTGGGGGCGCGAAACCTCGGTCCCGGTTTTCCATGCTCCAAGCTGCCGAGCGGTGTTGAAACGTGCGATGCTTGCCTGAACCACTTGACTACAGCAGCGTCCCCTCGCCGGCAAGCCGCAAGTGCCCCGGGCCCTGAAACCTTTCCGACCGACCTGAAGG
>Ga0209254_10000518_pt1 | contig 31591 bp, 34 predicted proteins | sample FrelakmetDIP11DI_FD_187148 | JGI IMG/M metagenome (GOLD analysis project Ga0209254, IMG submission 187148) | Freshwater lake sediment microbial communities from the University of Notre Dame, USA, for methane emissions studies - DIP11 DI (SPAdes)... | ecosystem: Environmental > Aquatic >... | reverse complement strand
CGTGTCGCGCAGGCGCTCGATCGCCTCGCGCACCGGCTTCGGGTGGGAAACGATGTAGAACTGCGAGAAGTGCATCCAGCTCGGGTCGAGGTCGAACTGTGCCTTCACCACTGACCAATCAGAATTTCCGTCAACTGACGGGGCGGCAGCAGCCTCGTCCGCCGCGGCATTGCGGGAAACCGCGCTGCCAACCAGCGACAGGCCCACGGTTGCAACGAAGTCCCGGCGATTCAGGCTCATGGCATGCACTCCCTCGGAGATCGGTCAGCGATAGGCGCGCATATTACTCCCTGTGCGCCGCGGCAGCGTCCAGTCCGGCCGCACGAAATGGCAGGTGTAACCGCCCGGATTGCGGAGCAGGTAGTCCTGGTGCTCTGGCTCGGCTTCCCAGAAGTCCCCCGCCGGCGCGACCTCGGTGACGGCCTTGGCGGGCCAGATCCCGGAAGCGTCGACGTCCGCGATCGTATCCTCGGCAACGTGGCGCTGCTCGTCGCTCGTGTAGTAAATCGCTGACCGATAGCTCGTGCCGATGTCGTTGCCCTGGCGGTTCTTCGTCGTCGGGTCGTGGATCTGGAAGTAGAACTCCAGGATCTGCCGGAAGCTGATCTTCGCGGGATCGAACAGGATCTCGACCGCCTCGGCGTGATAGCCATGATTGCGGTAGTTCGCGTTCGGCGTATTGCCGCCCGTGTACCCGACGCGGCTCGAGATCACGCCGGGATACTTGCGAAACAGGTCCTGCACGCCCCAGAAACATCCGCCGGCGAGCACTGCGCGTTCGGTGGTCATCGCATCTCTCCTACCTGATTCAGGTACGCCCCGTAGCCTTCCTTCTCCATGTCGTCCCGATGGACGAAGCGGAGCGAGGCCGAGTTGATGCAATAGCGCAGTCCGCCTCGGTTACGCGGGCCATCGTTGAAGACATGGCCGAGATGACTGTCGCCATGCGCCGAGCGCACCTCGGTGCGGACCATGCCGTGACCCTCGTCCGACAACTCCTTGACGTTGGCGGGCTCGATGGGCTTGGTGAAGCTCGGCCAGCCCGACCCGGAGTCGAACTTGTCCGTCGAGGCGAACAGCGGCTCGCCCGAGACGACGTCCACGTAGATGCCCGGCTCCTTGTTATGCAGCAAGGCGCCGGTGCCCGGCGGTTCGGTACCGCAGAGCTGCGTCACCCGGTGTTGCTCGGGCGTGAGCTTTGCGAGGGCTGCGGGGTCCTTGGCGAATCGGGTCATGCCTGGCCTCCGGCCGTAGGGGCTATTGGATGATAAGACCGCTCGAGGGGGGCGGATATTGCATTCTGGTGCCGGTCCGGGGTTTCTCAATCGAAAGCGTTCCGAGGAAACGTGGCGATACCCCTTGCTGGTACCATGAATGGCACTCCCACCAGTGACAAATCCTCGGTAGCAACGGGCAACAGGAGAGCAACATGCGGCTGAAGAACAGGGTGGCCTTGATTACTGGCGGAACGTCCGGCATCGGCCGCGCCACAGCGCTGCTCTTTGCCGAGGAAGGCGCAAGAGTGGCGATCACCGGGCGCAATCGTGGGCGCGGTGATGAAGTAATCGCAGAAATCGGAGAACTTGGCTCGAAGGGGCTGTTCATCCAGGCAGATGTCCGGCTGGCTGCGGACTGCGAGCGCGCCGTGGAGGCAACCGTCGCCGCCTTCGGTCGGCTGGACGTGCTGTTCAACAATGCAGGCGTCTACGTTGCGAACGACGCGATCGCCTGCAGCGAGGACGAGTTCGACTCGCAGGTGGATACCAGCCTCAAGGGAAGCTTTCTCATGTCCAGGTACGCGCTACCGCACATGATAAAGGGCGGCGGCGGCGGCTCGATCGTCAACAACAGCTCCGGTTGGGGCTATACCGGTGGCGCACGCGCGGTGGCCTATTGCGCGGCCAAGGGTGGCCTGATCGTGATGACCAAGGCGATGGCGATCGACCACGGTCGACAGGGCATACGCGTCAACTGCATCTGCACGGGCGACACGGTTACACCGATGGAGCGCGAGGACGCCAGGAATCGCGGCATGACTTGGGAGGCGTACGTGGAGAGTGCCTCCGACCGACCCCTCGGGCGGATGGGCGAGCCGATCGAGATTGCGCGCGCCGCACTGTTCCTGGCCTGCGAAGAATCATCATTCATTACCGGTGCGGTGCTGCCCGTGGACGGCGGCGGAGTGGCCGGTTGACGAGGTGTCCGATGCGTGGACTGAAAGGCAAGAATGTGGTGGTGACCGGTGGCGCCAGCGGCATAGGCCAGGCCACGGCGACGCGCTTCGTGGAAGAAGGCTGCAATGTCTGTGTCTTCGATCGCAGCGCCGAGGCGCGAGCGCGCGTCACGAAAGAGCTGCCGGGATTGACGGCCGCGATCGACGTCGACGTATCGAACATGGAGCAGGTGCAGGCCGCGTTCGCCGAAGCCATCGAGCGCATGGGCTCAGTGGACGTCCTGATCAACAACGCCGGCATCAGCATTCGCCATGACTTTCTCGAAATCACTCCTGAGAAATGGGACCAGGTACTGGGCGTCAACCTCACGGGTGTCTTCTACGTGGCGCAGACCGCTGCGCGGCACATGATGACCAGGGGCTCTGGCGTGATCCTGAACACTGCCTCGACGGCGGGTTCCACCGGGTACCCGCATTACGCGGACTACAGCGCCAGCAAGGGTGGCGTCATCGCGTTGACCCTGGCCATGGCACTGGAGCTGGCGCCCGTTATCCGCGTGAACGCGATTTCGCCCGGCTACGTGCTCACGCCCATGCAGCGCGCCGAGTACACGGATGCGATGCTCAATGGCGTGAACAGGAAGATCCCGATGGGCCGCCATGCGAAGCCCGAGGAGCTCGCTGCATTGTTCGCATTCCTGGCGTCCGAGGATGCTGCATTTGCCACCGGACAGGTCTACGTCATGGACGGCGGGGAAACGACCGGCGGCCTGTGCAGCCAATGGGCTCACGTCTGACGCCAGCCGCGTTCACCGCGCCCGCTTCGCGTCCTTGATCACTCTCATCGCGGCATTCCGCCCCGGCGCGCCGGAGACGGCGCCGCCGGGATGCGCACCGGAGCCGCACAGGTAGAGCCCGGGAATCGGGGTCGCGAACTGCGCCGCCTGTGGATGCGGGCGCAGGCCGAAGATCTGGTCCAGGTCGTGGCGGCCGTGAAAGATGTCGCCCTCGGTGAGGCCGAACACGCGCTCGAGGTCCAGCGGCGTCAGAAACTGCCGCCCGACGATGAGTCGCCGCAAGTTCGGCAGGTAACCTTCCAATTTTTCCAGGATGCGGTCAGCAACTGACGGGCCGATCTCGTCCCAGCTTTGTCCATCGGCCAGTCGGTACGGGTAGTACTTGCCGATCAGGCTCATCACGTGATGTTCCGGCGGCGCGAGCGTGTCGTCGATGGCCGAGGGAATGCGGATGTCGAGGTAAGGCTCGTCGATGATTTGCCCCGCGAGCGCAGCGCGGTAGTTGACCTCGATCTGCTCGCGTGTCGGGAAGACCGTGATCGAACCGCCGCGGGCGAGATCCGCGTCCGCGCCGGACAGCGCGGCGAACTGCGGCGCACCCGACAGCGCCAGGTTCATGCGCACGGTCGCATGGCCCATGCGCAGCCGCTCGATGCCGTCGGCAAAACCTGCCGGCAGGTTCTCACGGCCGACGAACTTGAGGAACGTGCGCTTCGGATCGGTGTTGGCCAGCACGAAACGGGCGCGGAATTCCTCGCCGCCCTCCAGCCGCACGCCAACGGCGCGGCCGCCTTCCAGCAGGATGCGTTCCACGGCAGCACCCGTGCGGTGTTCGACGCCGTGCGCGCGGCCGGACGCCGCCATCGCCTGCGTGATGGCGCCCATGCCGCCGCGGGCGTGACCCCAGGCGCCGCGCTCGCCCTCGAATTCGCCGAGCGCGTGATGGAAGTACGGGATCGCGGAGCCCGGCGCATCGAGACTTGCGAAGTTGCCGGAGACGCAGTGACCGGCCGTGAGGTTGCGGATCGCCTCGCTCTCGAACCAGCGCTCCGCGATCTCGTTCGCGGGCGAGGTCAGGAACTGCATGAAGAGATGCCGATCCTCGTCCGAGAGGCCGCGGAATGCGCGGCCCGCCGGCAACAGCGTCAGCAGATCCATGATGCCGCCGCCGAGTGCGGGCGGCGGCTTCAGCCATTGTGCGCGGATCACCTGACCCACCCGGTCCACGGCGGCGTCGAAGCGCTGCATGTTGTCGTAGTCGCGGGCGGAGAAGCGGCCGACCGCGGCGCGGTCATGCGCCTCGTCGCCGGTCATCAGCAGTGCGCGCCCGTCCTGCAGGATGCTGAGATGGGCCTTTATCCTCACCGGCTCAAAGCCGTGGCGCTTCAGCTCCAGCTCGTCGATCACCTCCGGCCGCAGCAGGCTCACGGTGTAGGAGGCGACGGAATTGCGGTAGCCGGGGTGGAATTCCTCGGTCACCGCGGCACCGCCGAGCACGGCGCGCCGCTCCAGCACGAGCACTTTCAGGCCCGCCTTGCCGAGGTAAGCGGCGGCGGTCAAGCCGTTGTGGCCGCCGCCGATGACGATGGCATCGTATGACGTACGCGGATCGATGGGTGGACGCTGCGACATCACAGGATTCTGCCAGTATCATCCCGCCTTGTGTCACACCCGGAGTCGCCATGCCCAAGCTCGTCCTGACCTACTTCGATTTCGACGGCGGCCGCGGTGAAGCCGCGCGCCTGGCCATGCACCTTGGCGGCGTCGCCTTCGTGGACAAGCGGATCGCAGGCAAGGACTGGCCGGCGCTGCGCGACTCGACTCCGTTCCAGGCCATGCCCGTGCTGGAAGTCGACGGCCGGACAATCGCCCAGTCCAACACGATCAACCGTTATGTCGGCAGGCTCGCGGATCTCTACCCAAGGGACGACATGCCGGCGGCACTTGCGGACGAGGTGATGGATGCAGTCGAGGACATCTCGACCCGGATCGGCAATACGATCGCGCTCGACGGCGAGGCCAGGAAGAAGACTCGCGAGGCGCTGGCGGCGGATGCCATTCCGCGCTTCCTGCAGCAGATCGAGGCGCGTCTCAAGGCAGGCGGCGGCGAGTGGTTCGTCGAGAACCGGCTGACCGTCGCCGACCTCAAGTGCTACCTCTGGGTGCGCTGGCTCAAGTCCGGGGCGCTGGATCACATCCCCGCGGATATCGTGGACCGGCACGCGCCGCTGCTGGCGAAGCACCTGGAACGGCTGCAGAACCACCCGAAGATCGCGGCGTACTACGCGGCGCGCAAGAAGTGACCGGGAAGGGTCGGGCGGAATCCTAGGGTCTGCGCCCCCGCGTATACCCCTGCCGCAGCTCGCCCTTCTCGCAGACCACGACCATCGATCGCCAGTCCTCGATCATGTGCGCGGCTTGCGCCTCGCCGATCAGCTCGACGGCGCGCGTCCGGCCTTCGCCCCGCATTCGCTCGTACTCGCTCCGTGATTCGCGGCGGTACCAGTCCGAAGCGTCCTCGGAAATCACGTCCACGAAACCGCTCGCGGCGAGCTGGCGACCCAGTTCCGCCAGGGTGATGAGGTTGTAGCTCAGCCCTTCCATCTTGAAGAAGTAGCGCATGTCGTCGCTGATCGGAGCGTCGTTCTTCAACCAGTCATAGCAGGTCAGCACGCCGCCCGGCTTCAGCACGCGGAAGCACTCGGCAATCATGCCGGTCTTGTCCGCGGTCTGCGTCAGGGCGCCGGACGTGAACACGAGGTCGAAACTCCGGTCCGGAAACGGTAACGGGCCGAGGGACACCGTCCGGAAATCGGTCTGCTGCGAGAGCCCCAGCTCCGCGGCGCGGCGCGCCGCACGCGCGATGAGCTGCGGCTCGAGGTCGATGCCGGTGACCTGCGCACCGTACTTGCGCGCCAGCACGAACGCCGGCCCGCCGATGCCGCAGCCGATGTCCAGCACGCGCCTGCCGGCGAGGTCGAGGCCCTTCACCAGCTTGTCGACGTTGCCTTCGCCGCCCGGCGCCATGAAGTCGCGGCCCCAGATCCACTCCAGGAAAGCGACCATCGAGTCGTGGTATTCGCTGACGTGGGGTTCCTCTGTCACGGAGCGACTATCCTGTCGTAGAAGAGATTGAACGCGTACTCGAAATCCGTTTCATCGTAGACGTTCCAGCCGGTGAACACGGCGACGAGGTCGAGGCTCGGCACGACCAGGCCAAACTGTCCGCCCCATCCCCAGGTGCCGACCATGACGGGCCTGCCGTCACTGCCGTCATTGAACACCCACCACTGATACCCGTAGCCGACGTTGTCATCCGGGTCGTCGGGGCTGGTGTCTTTCACGTGCGGCTGGATCGATCGCTCGACCCACGCGGCCGGCAGGACCTGCCGGCCGTTCCATTCGCCGTTGCGCAGGTACAGCAGGGCAAGACGCGCGAGATCGCGCGGCGCCAGGTACAGGCCGCCGGCGACGTCGCGAAAGCCCTCGGGTGCGGACTTCCAGTACCAGGACTGGATGCCGATGGGGCTGAAGAGATGCTCCTTCGCAAAGTCATCGAGCGGCCTGCCGGTCGCAGTCGAGACGATCTCCGACATCAGCTGCGTGTTCGTGCTGTTGTAGTTGTAGGTCGAACCTTGCGGCGCAGCGAGCGGCTTCTGCAGCAGATAGCCCACCCAGTCGTCCGTCAGTTCCACGCGGGTCGCGTCGTTCGTCGGATCCCAGTAAGACACCTGTTCTTCAAGCCACTGGAATCCCGGCCGCATGGTGAGCACGTTCTCCAGGGTGATCGCGGCTTTCGCCGGGTCCGTGATCCTGCGATGCGGCAGCAGCTCGCCGAGCGTCGCGTCCACCCCCGGCAGATCGCCGCGGGCGATGGCGATACCCACCAGCGCCGACATGACGCTCTTGGTGGTGGATTGCATCGTGTGCAGGTCGCTGCCCTGGTAGTACGGGTGCCAGGTCGCGTCGTAGTAGTTCCACGGCCCCGACTCGCCGGTCATGCGGTCGACATTGATCGCCTTGTAGTCGCGCGGATAGCGGGCTTCGAAGACGATGCGGCCGTTGCGCACGATCAGCATCGAATCGACGTAGCCGTGCTTGCCGCTGCGGAATTCCGCGTCGAGCTTCAGGATCGCCTGTTCATCGAGCCCCTCCCGCGCCGGGGTCGATACTTCCCAGGTTTCCCCGGGCCAGGATCGGTCCGCGGCCGCGGTTGCATCCCAGGCAGGAAGCGTGAGCAGACAGGCCCATACTGAAAGGACGCGCACTCGCATGACGGTACCCTCGATTCGAACCGACCATTAAGGTGGGCGCCGGTCAGCTTACAGCTTGCGCAGGACTCGGATCAAAAGCGCTCTAGGTACAGCCTCGCAACAGAAAAAATCCGATCAAGATGGGGATCGGAATGCCCAGCAGCCACAGCAGGATGTATCCGATCTTGCCGCGCTGGGATTTCATGGTCTTGTAGTGACTCAGTTTCATTTTCATTGCGCCTGATAGCCGCACCCGCGGCAGTCAGGCCCATTGGGCCGCACTGCGGCATCGTTGTCTGTCGGAGTAGTCCGACCTGGGGATGCCGCCCAGCCTTCAATACGCGACTCATGCGCAAGCGCGACGGCCAATGGGTCATCGCCCTCAACCACGTTTCGTCGCGTGAAACAGACCGGTAGGCGTACGGGTTGGCAGCTGGGCTAGGATAGCCTCCGAGACCCTCATCCAAACATTTGTGAGATTCCCCCAATGATCCGGACAACCCTGATTTGCGCCCTGGTGGCGTGTTCCATTACCCCCGCCCTCGCGGGCAGCTTCGCCGCTACCTCGGCCGGTACCTCCGCCGCCGGCTCGTCGGCCTCGTCCAACAGCACGTCCGGCAAGGACAAGGTGGTGCTGCAAGCCCGCGATGACGCCGCCAGTTTCGTCGCCAGCGATGGACGTATTCGCGGCGCCCAGCTGGAGGCGGCGCTGCTGCACCTGCGTGAACACACTGCGGGCGCACAGCACGCGAGCGACATGGAGCTGGCGCAGGCAATCCTGGCGTTGTGAGCCCGTGGCCGGGGCTGTGCCTGCTGCTCTGCGCTGGATCAGCGCAGGCACTGCAGCTGGAGTCGGTCGACCGGTCACTCACGCCGGCCCAGGCTGCAGCCACGCAGCAATTCCTGGCTGACGCTGTCCAGCGCCTGCCCGCCGCCTGGGTAGACGCGCTTCAGCAACGCATCGACGTGGAGTGGCGCGACGACCTGCCCGCGCAGGTCCACGGCCGTGCAAAGGCACAGCGGCTGCTGTTGCATCGCGCGCTACTCGACGGCTGGATGGCACGGCCGGACGATGCCGGAATCGAGGATCCGGCCACGCGCGCGGCGCTGGCAGCCGTCATCCACGAACTCGCGCACTTCTACGACCGCACGCCGCAAGGCCGGATCTCGCGCGACCCGCGCCTGCTCGACCTGGCCGGCTGGCAGGTCAGCCCGATGCGCCTCGGCATGCGCGGCTCGCACAACGCATTCAGCGACCGCAGTCCGGACCGCTACGAGTTGGAGAGCCCAGCCGAATTCGTCGCCGTGAATCTCGAATACTTCCTGCTCGATCCGGCGTACGCCTGCCGCCGGCCGGCCTTGTACCAGCATTTCGCGGCGCATTTCGGCAGCCCGCCGCCGCAGGCCGAATGTGCGCCCGATCTGGTCTACGTGCAGGCCAGCGCCGATGCAGGCGCCTCGCCGCTGCTCGAGCTCGACCCCGAGCGCGTCTACGCGGTCGAATACCTGCTCGCCGAAGGCAACGAGATGCCCATGAGCCGCTGGGGCCACAGCATGCTGCGGCTGGTGATCTGCGCGCCGGGTCGTGAGCGCGGGCCCGATTGCCGGTTCGACCTGCAGCACCACCAGGTACTGTCGTTCCGCGCATTCGTGGGCGACGTGCAGATTTCCAGCTGGCGCGGCCTGACGGGCTCCTACCCCTCGCGCCTGTTCCTGCTGCCGCTGGAGCAGGTGATCGAGGAGTACACAAAAGTCGAGCTGCGCGGCCTTCAGTCGATCCCATTGCAGTTGGAGCGGGCCGAGATCGCCGCCTTGCTGGAACGCACCGCGCGGCTGCACTGGAGCTACGACGGCCGCTACTACTTCCTCAGCAACAACTGCGCCGTGGAGACCTTCAAGCTGCTGCACGACGGCGTGCCGAGGCTGGCCGACGAGCGTCTGGCCAGCATCACGCCTACCAGCCTGCTGCGTAAGTTGAAGCGCGCCGGAATTGCCGACGTCACAGTGCTGGAGGATCGCGACGAAGCCCTGCGCCAAGGCTACTACTTCGATGCGCTGAGCGCGCGTTACGAGGCCATGTTCGAAGTAGCCCGGCAGGCGTTGCAGCTGCCACAAGCGCTGGTGCGGGACTGGCTGGAACTGCCTGCGGGGGAACGCGCGCCCTGGCTGGAACGCGCCGACCTGCGTGCGAGCGCCGCACTACTGCTGCTCGAACAGGCCGCACTGCGCCGCCAGGAACTGCTGGCGCGCGATGAACTCAAGCGACGTTTCCTGGGCCGCAATGCTAACCGGAGCACGGATGCGCTCGTCGCCGTGCAGGTCGTCCTGCGCCTGGAGGGCTTCCTCACCCGCCCGGCGGCGCTGCTGCCGGATACCGGCTACGGGCTGCCGCAGTACTCAGAGCGCGAGGCGCTGAAGCAGGAAGGCAATCGATATGCCGCGCAGTGGCGCCAGCAGAGTGGCCTGCTGCGCAGCGAAGCCCGCAGTTGGCTGCCGCCGGAACGGCAGCTCGCGCTGGAGGCGACCGAGGCCAATGTCGATGCGCTGGGTGAGCAGCTGCGTCGCCTGCATCAGGAACAAGGCGGTTTGCAGCTGCCTACCAGCGGTCCTTAGTCGAGCTGGCTCTCCATCTCCTCGATTTCCCGACGGGCGCGGTCACAGCGGGTCTCAGCCAGATGCAGGCGCTCCTCGACGTCGTAGATGTCGATTCCGGCAGCTGCGTCTCGCGGTGCTGCGATTTCGTTCATGTCGACACCCTCCTGAGCAGTCTCCGGAATCCCTGCGGATTTCTACCCTGCAAACATGAAGTTGGCGTGTCGCTACGATGACATTCAACGCTTGACTGTCCATGATGTCATGGTGATATCATTGTTATATCACGCAAGGAGATTCGATCCATGGCTCCTCCCAAGGCCCAGGCTCAACTCACCATAGAACGGGAACGTCAGGCCGCCAGCGGCTGGCCGGCGCTGGTCCTCGTCATGCTCTGGTTTGTCGCCGCGGTGACGCTCATTGCCTCGATCGGCCCTGCCATCGGGGACGGCTCGTTATCGCCGCCGGGTGCCGTGCTGCGGGCCGTGGCTGGTTTGCTGATGTTCAGCCTCGGAGTGTTCTTCTGCTTCGGCTTCTTCACGCTCGAGCCCAACGAGGCGCGCGTGCTGATCCTGTTCGGCGATTACAAGGGCACTGCGCGCCGCAGCGGCTTCCATTGGGCAAACCCACTCTATGCGCGCCACCGCGGCCAGGCGCCGGCCTCGGTGCCCGTGGCGACGAACGTCAAGCTCGGCCCGTTGTCGATGACGGACAGCAGTGCGTCGCGTCAGAAGCTGAATACCAAGCTCTCCCTGCGCGCGCACAACTTCAACAGCCAGACGCTCAAGGTCAACGACAAGCTCGGCAATCCGGTCGAGATCGCGGCCGTCGTCGTCTGGCGCGTCGAGAACACCGCCCAGGCCGTGTTTGACATCGAGGACTACGAGAGCTACGTGCAGGTACAGAGCGAGTCCGCGATCCGCGGCATCGCCAGCATGTATGCCTACGACCACGGCGAAGTCCACGAGGTCACACTGCGCGGCGGCGGCGACGAGGTCGCGTACGAGCTCAAGAAGGAACTTGAAGTGCGGCTGGCCAAGGCGGGAGTCGCCGTCGACGAAGCGCGGCTCACGCATCTCGCTTACGCGCCGGAGATCGCGCCCGCGATGCTGCGGCGGCAGCAGGCCGAGGCCGTCATCGCGGCGCGCGAGAAGATCGTTCTGGGCGCCGTCAGCATGGTCGAGATGGCGCTCAAGGAGCTCGCGCGCAAGGACGTCGTGAAGCTCGACGAGGAACGGAAAGCCGCGATGGTGAGCAACCTGCTCGTCGTGCTCTGCGGCACCGAAGAGGCCTCGCCCGTAATCAATACGGGCACGCTGTACACCTGATTCGTGGCGGAAGATCGCAAGTCCTTCCTGCTTCGTTTGCCGCCCGAGCTCTGGAGAGAGCTCGATAAATGGGCGGCAGACGAGCTTCGTAGTGTGAACGGGCAGATCGAGTACCTGCTGCGGCAGGCGGTTGCACGGCGCAAGGTTGCGCCGCCGGAGGGGAAGAAACGCGGTTGACCGCATCTGTTGCCCAGAGATCGGCAAGGAATCCGTCGCCGTCCTCGCGCGGAAGAACGTTCCGACCGGAACGTTTCTTGCGCCGCATCAGAAACGTTTCCGCGGAAACGTCTTTTCAGGTCGCCGCGCCCTTGGGGTCGATGTTCGCGTTCAGCCGGAAGAGATTGGTCGGGTCGTATCTGCGCTTGAGCGCCAGCAGGCGTTCGTAGTTCCCACCATAGGCCTCGCCCACCCGAGCCGATGGAATCTCCGACAGGTTGGTATTCGAATAGAAGCCGCTGGTGAACTTTTCCAGCTCCGGCCATTGCGACCGGGCCCATCCCACGTTTCCGGCATCTTCAGAGGCCTCGTCGCCGCTCGCCTGCAGTATCACGCTGTAGAGTGGGCCGCGATGCCAGAACGCCGTGGCGTCGGGCGCGACGCGGTTGACGGCGGCGCCTTTCGGCGGCACGGCAATGCGCGCCCGCGGAACCGGGGCGCTGCCGATGATCTCCAGCATCGTGTCGACCAGGTCGTCACCGATCTGTCCCACGAATCCCGACTTCGTGTAGTAGCGCCCGCCGATGCGCGCGCGTTCGTCGTCCTGCGTCTGCAACTGCACGTAGTGCACCGGCTCGACGGCGTCCTTGAGCGGCTTTCCGAGCCGTCGATAGGGAGCGAGGACGGCGTCCGCCGATTCCAGGCCGTCCGTCATGCAGACGTCCAGGACCAAGGCTCGAGCGCCGCCCGGCATCGTCGTCAAGATCGGCTCGATCCACAGGCCGTCCGCGGCGCGATCGAACAGCTCGGCGTAACCGCGCAGCGCCGGCCGCGCCTGCTCAAACGGAAACACCAGATGGCCCCCGACCGCCCGCCCGTCGAAGGGATGCAGCCGGTACTCGAACGAAGTCGCGACGCCGAAGTTGCCGCCGCCGCCGCGCATGGCCCAGAACAGGTCGGGATTCTCGGTGGCGCTCGCTTTGCGCAGTTGCCCATCGGCAGTGACGACGTCGACCGAGGTCAGCTGATCGCAGGTCAGGCCGTAGCGGCGCGCCAGGCGCCCGAATCCGCCGCCCAGCGTCAAGCCGCCGGCGCCGGTATGCGAGACCGTGCCGGTGGTAGTGACGAGGCCGAATGGCAGGGTCTCGCGATCGAGATCACCGAGCAGCGCTCCGCCCCCGGCGCGCGCGAGCCGCTCACCCGGCTCGACGCGCACGCCGCGCATCAAGGACAGGTCGATCATGAGCCCGTCGTCGCACACGGATTGGCCGGAGAGGCTGTGGCCGCCGCCGCGCACGGCCACGAGCAAATCGTGTGCGGCCGCGAAGCGAACCGCGCGCACGACATCCGCGGCGCCCAGGCAACGGGCGATTATCGCGGGGCGGCGATCGAACATGCCGTTGAAGATCTTGCGCGCGTCCTCGTACCCGGCGACATCCGGCATCAGCAGTTGGCCGCGCAATCCGGCGCGGAAGTCCTCCACGTCTGCGGCGCGCAGCAGGATTTTCTTGCCGGCACCGGTGACCGCTGGAACGTCGGCGGTGACTGCCGAGACGGCTGCGAACCCACGCCCGAATGGAAATGCCGCGGCGCCGATCGCAGCCGCGGCGGATGCACAGAAGGCTCGTCTTTTCATGGGATCCCTCCCTAACGACGCTACTTTGCGCGAGTCGCGCCCTGGCGGGCAAGCGGGGTTTATCAGCGTCCTACGATGGGCGTATGCTCGCGTGCCGTGCAGGGGGAAGGCACATGATCAACCGCCGTCGTTTCGTCCAGTCCTCACTGGCCGCCGCAGCCGCCTATGCGCTGCCGACGCCCAGGCTGTATGCGCTTGACCAGACAGCCTCGCAGGCCGCTGGCGGACTCGCCGCGGTCAAGCTCGACGGCTCGGCGACGGTCATCGAACAGGCGGCGGTCGCCGAGCTCAAGGGCAGTTTGCGCGGACCGCTCCTCCTCGCCGGGGATGCGGGCTACGACTCGGCCCGCCGAATCCTGCACCCGCAGTTCGACAAGCGCCCGGCGCTCATCGTGCAGCCGACCGGCGCCGCGGATGTCCGCAGCGCGGTCACATTTGCGCACGAGCGCGAGTTGCTGCTGGCGGTGAAGTGCGGCGGCCACAGCTTCTCGGGAAAGTCCACCTGCGATGGCGGCCTCCAGCTCGACCTGTCGCGCCTGCGCGGCGTTCGGGTGGACCCGACGGCACGTCGCGCTTACGTCGAAGGCGGCAGCCTCCTCGGCGAACTCGATCACGAGACGATGGCTCACGGCCTGGTGACGACGGCCGGGACCGTGTCCCACACGGGGGTCGGCGGCCTCACGCTCGGCGGCGGCTTCGGACGCGTCGCACGACGCTACGGCCTCGCGCTCGACAACGTGAAATCCGTGGACATCGTCACGGCGGACGGACAGCTTCGCCACGCGAGCGCGGAGGAAAACCCCGACCTGTTCTGGGCGGTACGCGGCGGCGGCGGCAACTTCGGCATCGCCACGGGGTTCGAGTTCGCGCTGCATCCGATGCAGCGGCAGATCATCGGCGGCAACCTGGTTTTTCCGATCGAGCGGGCGCGCGAGCTGCTTGAGTTCTACGCCGAGTACAGTGCAGAGGCGCCCGATGAGCTGTACGTGGACTACGAAATGAATTCCCCGATCGGCGGCAAGGCCGCCGCGGTGACGTTCCAGGCCTGCTATTCGGGGCCGGCCTCCGAGGCCGACCGCGTGCTGGCCCCGCTGCGCAAGCTGGGCAAGCCGATCGAGGACACGATCCGGGCGCAGGATTACGTCGCGATCCAGCGCAGCGGGGACTATACCGATGTGCGCAACAGCGGCGAGTATCTCAAGGCCGGCTTCATCACCGGCTATACCACCGGGCTGATGGATGCCGTCTTCGACGGATTCCGGCCGGATCCCGAGCGCGGCACCTACTTCTTCCACCAGCACGGGGGCGGCGCCATCAGCCGGGTCGCGACGGACGCCACCGCGTTCCCGCATCGTCGCCCGACGCTCGAGATCTTCGCCGTCGTCAGCTGGGATCTGGCCACGGACGGGAAGCGCCACGTCGACTACGTCAAGGAGTACTGGTCGAAGCTGCTGCCGTTCACCGACGGCTACTACACGAACGAAGTGGCCGACGAGCACCAGCCGTACATCGACGAGAACTACCGGGGCAACATCGCGCGCCTGCGCCAGCTCAAGCGCCAGTACGACCCCCAGAACCTGTTCCGGCTGAACGCGAACATCCTGCCGGCATGAAACAGACGCTGCGAATCCTGCTCGCGCTGCTCGCGATCTCGGGCGCTGCGCACGCCCGTGAGGTCTCGCAACTCGGCCCGCTGCGCGCGAAAGCCGGGGAGGCGGTTTCCGGATACCTCGAGGTTGCGCCGCTGAACGACCCGGGCGCGCGCATTCCGGTCTCGCTCGTGCGCGGCGCCCATGACGGGCCGGTGCTGGCACTGATCGCCGGCACGCACGGCTACGAATACCCGGGTATCACCGCACTGCAGCGCTTGCGCCAGTCGATCGATCCGCAGGCGCTGCGCGGCACGCTGCTCCTGGTGCATATCGCCAACCCGCCGTCGTTCTACGGCCGCACGATCTATACGAGCCCTGCCGACGGCAAGAACCTCAATCGCGTCTTCCCCGGGCGGACCGACGGCACACTGAGCGAGCGCATCGCGCACGCGATCACGACCGAGGTGATCGAGAAGGCGGATTTCCTGGTGGACCTGCACGCCGGCGATGGCAACGAGGCGTTGCGACCGTATGTCTACATGCCCGTTACCGGCGACGCGCGGCTGGACGCTGCAACACGTGACATGGCGCTGGCCTTCGGGCTCGACCACATCGTCATCGACGCCACTCGTATCGCACCGCCTGACGCCACCCAGTTCGTCGATATGACCGCGCTGTCGCGCGGCATTCCGGCGATGACCACCGAGACCGGGCAGCTCGGCCTGAATGACGAGCACTCGATCGCACTCGCGGAGCACGGCATCCGGAACCTGATGCGTCACCTCGGAATGCTGGAGGGAACGGCGGAGCCGAATCCCGGCGTCGTGTGGCTCGAGGGTTATCAAGTCATCAACAGCCCCGTGACCGGCGTGTTCCGCGCAACGGTCCGAGACGGCTACGCGGTTGCCGAAGGCGGGCTGCTCGGCGAGCTCTACGACGCCTTCGGTGCCCGGATCGGCGAGGTGCGCGCGCCGTTCGCCGGCATCGTCAACTACGTCATCGGCACACCGCCCGCGGTCGAAGGTCAACCGCTGGCGATGGTGAGTCGCATCTCCGCACCGCCGAAGTAGCGGGCCGGCACTGGCCACCACCGGCCGCGAGGGTGACCTGCGAACGGCTTTTGAGCGTGACGCGTTACGCGGAAACGCCCTCAATCTTCTGTAGGGCGTCCTGTAGTACACTTCGTCCTACGTTTTGCCATGCAGGGCCAATCCATGGCCGGTTTCAGCTTGCGGCTGCCGGACGATCTCGAATCCCGGCTCGATGAGGAGGCGCGGCGCGCGGGCGTGGCGCGGTCGGAGATTGCGCGTGCAGCAATCGCCGAGTTTCTCGCTCAGAAGGAGCGGCAGCGATACCTGGCCGCCTTCGTCGCGGAAGCGCGCGCCGCCTACGCTGACCCGAAGATTCGCAGGAGCGCCCTCGCCCTGGCGGAAGAAGCCGTGCCGCTGGACAACGAAGGCCTGCGGGTGGCCGAGCGCGGCGCGAAGTGGAATAAGCGTTGATGAGGCGCGGAGAAATCTGGACCGCCAACCTCAATCCGTCCCGCGGCCGCGAAATCGGCAAGATCAGGCCCGTGTTGATAGTCCAGGCCGACGAGCTGATCGACGCCGACACGCCGATGGTCGTGGTGCTGCCGCTGACCACGCATGTGTACCCGCAGTTCAGGCTTTGGCGGGTCACGGTGCCCGCACGCGATCGTCTCAGAGACGATTGCCAGATCGTCGTCGATCAACCTCGGGCGCTCGATCGGACCCGCATCGGTGACGGTCCCCTCACCGTTCTCACGCCGGCGGAACTCGCTACGGTCGAGCGGAGCCTGCGTGTCGTGCTGGGAATGTTCTGAGCGAACAACCACCCGCTGAGCGCGCGCCCGAGATCACGGGTTAACTGCACGTGGGCATCGCGCGCGGCATTGGTCGCACGCGCGGGTTCGCGCAGGCGGCGGCGCGGCTTCTTGCCGGCGACCCGCCCGAGCCAGCGGCGATAAGCACGTAGCAGCGAGCGCTGCCTGCGGATCGCCACGCGAAAGGCGTGGAGACCCTTGTGGTCATCTGGGTTCTGGGCGCGCTCGAGGCCGCAGGCCGCGGCCGCCATCTGGCGGCGCACCAGGCGGCGCAGGGCCCGCCCCACAGGCAGGTCGAGCAGCGGCTGCTTCACGATCGGTCAAGCATAGCCAAACGAGCGCTATAGTGGGCTCGGGGACTTCTTGCAGCTCAGGTGCCACCAAGTGAATTGATGGAACGCAAACGCGATCGCATGGTCGAGCGTCAGATTCGTGCCCGCGGCGTGAGCGACATGCGCGTGCTGCAGGCGATGCGCGACGTTCCCCGCGAGGCATTCCTGCCTCCCGAGCTGGCCGACCTGGCGTACGACGACCGCCCGCTGCCGATCGAAGCCGGCCAGACGATCTCCCAGCCCTACATCGTTGCGGTGATGACCGAGGCGCTTCGCCTCACCGGCGGCGAGACCGTACTCGAGATCGGCACGGGTTCCGGATACGCGGCGGCCGTTCTAGCGCGGGTCGCACGGCACGTCTACACGATCGAGCGCCATGCCGAACTTGCGGATCTCGCGCGCGAGCGCCTCGCGGCACTCGGCTTCGCGAACGTGGATGTCCGCTGCGACGACGGTACGCTGGGCTGGCCGGAGCATGCGCCCTTCGACGCGATCGTCGTCGCCGCGGGTGGCCCGGAACTGCCGCAGGCGCTGCTCGAGCAGCTCGCGATCGGCGGCCGGCTGGTGATTCCCGTCGGAACCAGCCGCGCGCAGGAGCTGGTCCGCGTGACGCGTACCGCGGATGGGTTCGAGCGCGAGGAACTCGGCGCGGTCCAGTTCGTGCCGCTGATCGGCGAGCAGGGCTGGGTCGACGCCGATGCGACCGCCAGCCGGGGCGTGTGGCCGCCACGCCTGGGAGGACCGTTGCGCGCGCGGCAACCCGCGACGCGTCCTGGCCTGATCGCCCGCCTCATCGCGGAGTGCGCCGAACCGATCGCCCGCATCGAAGATGCGATGCTTGACGGCCTGCTCGATCGGATCGGCCACGCACAGATCGTCCTGCTCGGCGAGGCCACGCACGGCACCTCCGAGTTTTACCGGATGCGCACCCGCATCACGCAGGAGCTCATCCTGCGCCGCGGCTTCACCACGGTCGCGGTCGAAGCCGACTGGCCGGACGCCGCCGTGGTCGATCGCTACGTGCGCGGCCAACCGCTTCGGGAGCAAGGCTGGATCCCGTTCTCGCGGTTCCCGACCTGGATGTGGCGCAATCGCGAGGTTCACGAGCTCGTCGAGTGGCTGCGCGCCTACAACCAGGAAGGCAAGCCGCCGGTCGGCTTCTGCGGCCTCGACCTGTACAGCATGTTCACCTCCGCGTACGAAGTCGTGCGCTACCTCGATCGGGTGGATCCCACGGCCGCCACCGTCGCTCGCCGGCGCTATGGGCGGCTCACGCCCTGGCAGGACGACCCCGCCGCGTACGGCAAGGCCGCCCTCATCGGGCGCATCAAGCCGTATGAGCACGACATCGTGGCGATGCTGCGGGAACTGCTTGCGCGGCGCCTGGAGTACTCGGCGAAAGACGGCGACGCTTTCTTCGATGCCGCCATGAACGCCCGCGTCGTGCTCGGCGCCGAGCAGTACTACCGTGTCATGTACCACGGCTCGGCCGAGTCGTGGAACCTGCGCGACCAGCACATGTTCGACACGCTGCGCGCCATCGGGACGCACCAGGGAGAGGGCGCCCGCATCGTCGTGTGGGAGCACAACTCGCACGTGGGTGATGCGGCGGCGACGGAAATGGGGGCCCGCGGCGAACACAACGTGGGCAACCTGTGCCGCAGGGCATTCGGCGACAGCGTCTACATCGTCGGGTTCGGCACCGACCACGGCACGGTCGCCGCCGCGAGCGACTGGGACGAGCCGATGCAGCAGATGCGCGTGCTCCCCGCGCGCGCTGACAGCTACGAGCGTTTGTGCCACGACAGCGGTGTGCCGGCCTTCCTGCTGCACCTGCGCAACCCGGTCCGCCAGGCGCTCCGCGAGGAGTTGTCCGAGCCGCGCCTCGAACGCGCGATCGGCGTCGTGTACCGGCCGGACACGGAGCTGCAGAGCCACTACTTCCAGGCCGTGATCCCCGCGCAGTTCGACGAGTACGTGTGGTTCGACGAAACTCGCGCCGTCGAGGCCGAAGCGCGCTACCCGCTGGCGCCCTGATGTCGCTGGCCCGCGCCGACCAGCTCATGACGGCCTTCGCCGCGCGCACCGGCCTGTCGTCTGCGCAACCGCCACGCCGATATCTGTGGACCGATGCGTTCGCCGTGTGCAACTACCTCGGCTTGCTCCATGAAACGGGAGATCGGGCGAAGCTGGACCTGGCGCTGCGGCTCGTCGACCAGGTGCACCACACGCTCGGCAAGCATCGCGCCGACGATCGCCGCCGCGGCTGGATCAGCGGCAGCGACGATGCCGCCGGCGAAGCGCATCCGACGAGCGGGGGCCTGCGGATCGGCAAGCCGCACCCGGAACGCGGCCCGGGCGAGCCCTTCGACGAGCGGCTCGAATGGGAGCGCGACGGCCAGTACTTTCACTACCTGACCAAGTGGATGCACGCGCTCGATCAGGTCTCACGGGTGACTGGTGAGGCGCGGTACAACCTCTGGGCACGCGAGCTCGCCGAGGCGGCGTGGCGAGCGTTCGTGCATGCCAGCGATGGCGGCCGCCGCATGTACTGGAAGATGAGCATCGACCTGACGCGCCCGCTGGTCTTCTCGATGGGGCAGCATGATCCGCTCGACGGGTTTCTCACCGCCCTCGAGCTCGAGACGACGGCGATCGACGCTGGAAACCACGGCCCCGACCTCTCCGCCGCGATCGCCGACTACGCGAAGATGCTCGATCTCTCGGCGCTCTCGACCGACGATCCGCTCGGGATCGGCGGCCTGTTCGTCGACGCGGCGCGCGGCGCGCTGACGCAACTTCCCGGGCTTCAGGCCGCGATCCAGGAGGCCGCGCGCATCGGCCTCGGCCGCTATCTCTCGAGACGGGAGCTCCACGCGCCGGCCACGCATCGGCTCGCTTTTCGCGAGCTTGGCCTGGCCATCGGGCTGACCGACACGCGGTTTGCCGCAGTGGGCGATGGGATCCGCGAATTCTGGCTCGATCCCGCGAACCGCGCGAACAGAACCTGGACCGAGCACGCTGATATCAACGAAGTGATGCTCGCGACCTGCCTGGTGCCGCACGGTTTCCTCCGGCCGTTCCCGTTCACGGCCGCCGCTGCGGCTTCGTGACGAGGACGGCTGCGCCCCGGACTTCGCCGCGGCGCAGCCGGTCGAGCGCGTCGTTGGCGCGTGCAAGCGGCATCGTCTCGACCTCGGGCTTCAGTTCGATCTGCGCGGCCAGGGACATGAAGTCCTCGCCATCCTGGCGCGTCAGGTTTGCGACCGAGACGATCGAGCGCTCTTCCCACAGCAGGCGATAAGGGAAGGACGGGATGTTCGGCAATTCCCCGTCCTGCAGATGCAGGTCGGTGCGGCAGACGCCGCAAGCCTGCACCTCCAGCAGGACCTGTCCAGGCTCGATGACCGGCAGAGGCGCCTCATCCGGCTGAAGCGCTTCACCGGGCGCGCGAAGACTCATGATTTTCATTGACTGCAAGCGGCCGTTCGCCTCTTTGACGGCGCTACTCTGCGCGGGTTAGGGGTGGCGGGCAAACCAAGTCCTCAACTTGCCGACGGAGGTTAGACTCTCAAGATACGAGGAGATGCAGTCATGCAGAAACGTAAGCTTGGCAATAGCGGCCTCGAGGTCTCGGCGCTCGGCCTCGGCTGCATGGGCCTCAGCTCCGGCTACGGCCCGGCGACCGATAGGCCGGCCGCGATTGCGCTGATCCGTGCCGCCGTCGAGCGTGGCGTCACGTTCTTCGATACCGCGGAAGTCTACGGCCCGTACGCGAACGAGGAGCTCGTCGGCGAAGCGCTCGCGCCGGTTCGCGATCAAGTGATCATTGCGACGAAGTTCGGTTTCCGGATTGATCCGGCAACTGGAGATGATGATGGGGTCAACAGCCACCCCGATCACATCCGGGAAGTTGCCGATGCATCATTGAAGCGGCTCCGGACGGACGTGATCGACCTCTTCTACCAGCATCGCGTGGACCCGGCCGTGCCAATCGAAGACGTCGCCGGCACGGTCAAGGAGCTCATCAAGGCCGGCAAGGTGCGCCACTTCGGGCTGTCCGAAGCCGGCGTGAAGACGATTCGCCGCGCCCACGCCATCCAGCCCGTCGCGGCGCTGCAGAGCGAGTACTCACTCTGGTGGCGCGAACCGGAGGCGGAGATCCTGCCCGTGCTGGAAGAACTCGGCATCGGCTTCGTGCCCTTCAGCCCGCTCGGACGGGGATTCCTGGCGGGCGCTATCAAACAGGATACGAAGTTTGTTCCCGGCGACTTCCGCAACCTCGTGCCTCGTTTTTCCCAGGAGTCACGCAAGGCCAACCTCGAGTTGGTGGACGTTCTCAGCAACATGGCTGCCTCCAAAGGCGCGACCACCGCGCAGATTGCGCTCGCCTGGCTGCTTGCGCAGAAGCCGTGGGTGGTGCCGATTCCGGGAACCACCAAGCTGCATCGCCTGGAGGAGAACCTGGGCGCCCTCAGTCTTGAACTCACGCCCCATGATCTGCGCGCGATCGAGTCCGCGACGGCCAGAATCACCGTGCAGGGCTCGAGGTATCCGGAGCAGCAACAGAAACTCGTCGATCGTTGAGTTCCTCTTGTTGAACACTCGCACAACAGGCGTTTTGTGGTAGTCTAACGGCCGTATTTCAGCGGGTTTGGGCAGTTTTTGCCGGCGCAAATCGCCCTCGAAACCCGATTCACCATAACCGAGCAGACGCCACCATGAGCCAGCCCGCCGAAAAGCTAACCCCCGTCAACGAGGCCGCCGGCCCCCGGGTCCGCGACGTCCTGCCGGGAATGCAGGACCACCACCTGCTGGCCGAGCTGATGGACCTCGAGGTTCCCGCCGCCCTCAAGCCGGTCGTCGATCCCAAGAACTACACCCACCGCAGCTTCCGGGACGACGAGTTCTGGCGCCAGATTCCCGGCTACGCCGATGTCGATCGCGCCACGTTCCTGGACTGGAAGTTCCAGAACAAGCAGAGCGTCACCAGCGTCGACAAGCTCGCCGCGACGCTCGGCAACCTGGCGTCCCCCGCTTTCATCGACGACGTCCGCGCCGGCATTGACCGCGCGCCGATGAACGTGCGGATTTCGCCCTACACCATCGCCCTGATCAACTGGGCCGATGCATATCGCGACCCGCTGCGGATCCAGTTCCTGCCGGTCGGCTCGACGCAGCTGCCCGATCACCCGCGGCTGACGCTGGACTCGCTGCACGAGCAGGCCGATGCGCCCACGCCCGGCCTGACGCACCGCTACCACGACAAGGCGCTGTTCCTGCCGCTCGACGTCTGTCCGGTTTATTGCCGCTTCTGCACGCGCAGCTACGCGATCGGCGGCGATACCGACACCGTCCACAAGGCCCGCCTGAAGCCCGACGCGAAACGCTGGCACACCTCCATCGCCTACATCGCCTCGCGCCCCGAGATCGAGGACATCGTGGTCTCCGGCGGCGACGCCTACATGCTGCCGGCGGCGCACCTCAGCACCATCGGCCACCTGCTGCTGGCGATCCCGCACATCCGCCGCATCCGCATCGCGACCAAGGGCCCGGCCGTGTCGCCGATGAAGATCCTCACCGACGACGCCTGGGTCGCCGCGCTGTTCGAGATCGCGAACGCTGGCCGTGCGATGGGCAAGGAAGTCTGTCTCCACACCCACTTCAACTCGCCGTCCGAGATCACCGAGATCACGCGCCAGGCGATGGAAGTGCTGTTCAAGGGCGGCGTCACGGTGCGCAACCAGACCGTCCTGATCCGCAACGTCAACGACTCGGTCGCGACGATGACCGAGCTGGTCCGCCGCCTCAGCTACATGAACGTGCGGCCGTACTACGTGTACCAGCACGACATGGTGAGCGCGGTGGAAGAGCTGCGCACCACGGTCCAGACCAACGCCACCATCGAGCGCGGCGTCCGCGGTTCGACCGCGGGCTTCAACACCCCGCTGTCGATCGTCGACCTGCCCGGCGGCGGCGGCAAGCGCGACATCCACAGCTTCGAGCATTACGACCGCACCACCGGCATCAGCGTCTATCGCTCGCCGGCGGTGCATGCCGAGCTGGCGTACCTGTACTTCGATCCGGTCGACCTGCTGCCGAAAGAAGGCCAGGAGCGCTGGGCGCGTCCCGACGAGCACCAGCGGATGATCGACGAGGCCATCGGCGCCGCCGGTCTCACCGGCATGCCGCTCGCCGTCGCTTAAGAGCCGGCGTTCCATGACCTTCGTCGTCGGCGAGAATTGCATCAAGTGCAAGCACACGGACTGCGTGGAAGTGTGTCCGGTGGACTGCTTTTACGAGGGTCCGAATTTTCTCGTGATCCACCCCGACGAGTGCATCGACTGTGCGCTGTGCGTGCCGGAGTGCCCGGTCAACGCGATCTTTACCGAGGAAGACCTGCCCGCGGACCAGAAGGACTTCCTGCAGCTCAACGCCGAGCTCGCGGCCATCTGGCCGAACATCAAGCAGATGAAGCCCGCGCCGGCCGATGCCGAACAGTGGAACAACGTGCCGGGGAAGCGGAAGCTGCTGGAGCGCTGAGTTTCGCTGGGTTGAGCGGAGCCGGCGCGGGGTGCCGGGCTGGTGTTTTGAGGTTTTGAGCGTAACGCGTTACGCGAAAAAACGTTCCGGCCGGAACGTTTTTGTACAACTGTCTAAAGACGTTTCCGCGGAAACGCCCTATTGCTTGCCCGGCCCCGCAAAGAACTCCTTCTGCAGCCGCAGCAGCAGCGGGATCGAGAACAAAACAGCGATCAGGTTCGGGATCGCCATCAGGCCGTTGAGCGTATCGGCGACGTCCCAGATGAGATGCAGCGACCCGATGGAGCCGAGGTAGATGAACACCAGCCAGGCGATCCGGTACGGCATCGCGGCCTTCGCGCCGAACAGGTACACCACGCCGGTCTCCCCGTAATAGCTCCAGCCGATGACGGTCGAGAACGCAAACAGGATCAGCCCACCGGTGACGATCGTGAGCAGGACGCCCGTGCCGATGAGCAGCACGATCATCGGCGTGCCCCAGACGTAGCCGTTCAGCTACTTGTTGGCGGCTTCAATGGTCTCGAGCATGCGACCCCCTGATCAGCTGGGGCGAATATTGGCACGCCGGGCGGGCGACGACAGCCCGTAATGACACGGTTTTCGTGTATATTTTTGATCGATGAAGAACATTACCGTCACGCTCGACGAAAAGACTGCCGCCTGGGTGCGAGTCCACGCGGCCAAGCAGGGCAAGAGCGTCTCGCGCGTCCTGGGCGAACTGCTTCAGCAGCACATGTCCGGTACGCGCGAGTACGCCGAGGCGATGCGGCGGTTCCAGTCCGTCGAGCCCTTCGCTGCCGACTGGGTCGGTAGCCGGCGCCCCACTCGCGACGAGCTGTATGCCGAGCGCACACGTATTCGTTGATACGAACGTCTTCGTCTACGCGCGACAGGCCCGCGAGGTCGATAAGCAGCCCGTCGCCGCGCAATGGATTGATCGCCTCTGGCGCGAGCAAACCGGCCGCACGAGCATGCAGGTATTGAGCGAATGCTACGTCACCCTGATTCGACGCCTCGAACCGGCGCCTACTCGGGCGATCGCGTGGGACTATGTGCGCAGCCTGCTGGCCTGGAACCCGCAGCCGATTGACGAACCGATTCTCCACCGCGCCTTTGAGATCGAGCAGCGGCATCGACTCAACTGGTGGGACTGCCAGATCGTCGCATCGGCGCAGTTGCAGGGTTGTTCGGTGCTGCTGACCGAGGATCTGCAGGACGGCGCGATGTTCGGCGGCGTGACCGTGCGCAATCCGTTCACACTGAGCGTCTCCGACGAACTCGCAGCTTATGTGCCCGTGGGTATTGAACCGCCGCCCTACCCGCGCCGCGGACGACCCGCGCGGGTGCGCGCATGACGTTTTCTGCGATGCATAAGGAGATGTGGCCATGGGCAGACTGATCCTCGGACTCGTGGTCTTCTTCGGGGGCCATTCGATTTCCCTGCTGATGATCGACTGGCGCAATCGCATGGCAAAGCGCCTGGGCGTCAGGGCCTGGCAAGGCGCTTATTCGATCCTGGCACTGATCGGCTTCTACCTGCTCGTCAGCGGCTACGGAGCCGCGCGACAGGTCGCCGCCGTGCTGTATGCGCCGCCGCCATGGCTGCACTACGTCGCGGCGGTCCTGATGCTGCCGGCGTTCACGCTCGCGCTCGCCGCCGTGTTCTCCGGGCACATCCGGGCGCGGGCCGGGCATCCACTGTTGCTCGCGACGATGCTCTGGGCGGTCGCGCACCTGCTGACGAATGGCAGCACTGCCGACGTACTGTTGTTCGGCGCGTTCCTCGCCTGGGCAGTCGTCGTCCGCATGTCGCTGGCGCGCCGCCCGGCGCGGCGCATGATCGCGCTGCGTGAGTCGATGGCGAACGACGTCATTGCCGTTGCCGGCGGACTCGCGCTCTACGCGGCCTTCATTCTCGGGCTGCATGCCCGCTGGATCGGCGTGCCGGTGCTGGGGGTCAGCCTGTAGACAAGGCGAGCGCGACCTGCAGCGCCTTGTCCAGTTCCTCCAGCTTCGCATCGCTCAATGCACCGACATAACCGGTGAGCCTCGATTTCTCGAGACTCATCAGCCCGTCGCAGTGGATCGCGCTGTCATGCTTGAGGCCTTGGGCGGCGCCAACGCTGACTTGCGTCGGCAACCCATGCCGCTCGGAGAAGACCGGCGCACAGACGACCGTCGAGTAATTCGAGTCGATGAGCGCCTGGCGGCTGACGACGACGAACGTCCGCGCGGGTTTCGGATCGCCGCGCGGACGTGGCACGCGATAAAGCTCCCCGCGTCGCAAGGATCAGTCCGTCCCGGCCTGGAAGGAGAGCGCATCGCTCACCTCGGCATTGAGCTTCTCCGCGTGCTGGTTGATGGCGGCCACGTCCAGCGCCAGGCGTTGCGCCTTCTCCCGATGCGCCAGGAAATCGCGCAGGATCTTCTCGATGAACGCGGAGCGGGAACTGCCAGGACCCGCCATCCGGTCGAGCACCGCGAGCAGGTCTTCGGAGAGGGTAAGAGAAGTTTTCACTTTCATACTACCAACATACTACCGATGGTAGCATCGGGCAATACGACAGCTAAACGCTGATTATTGGCGGGAAAGCGGCCATTCAGTCGCGGCCGGCACTTTCAGGCTTGGAGCGAAAAGACGTTCCGGCCGGAACGTTTTTAGACAGGTGTCCAGAAGCGTTTCCGCGGAAACGTCCTTTCAGGCCCCCGCCCCAAACCACTCCTTCAGAAACCCCAGGAACGCCTGCATGAGCGTGCCGCTCGCTCGCGCGCGCGCGCGGCGGATCCCGCTGCTTCAACTCCGGCCGTAACCGTCGTCCCGCTGCTGCGACGAGTACTTACCGACGAAGACCGCGACGACCGCCGCGACGTAGAACACCCCGACCACCGCCTGAAACATGGCGAGCATTCGCGCAGCGTGTGTCGCCGGCAGGACGTCGCCGTAACCCACGGTCGCGAGCGTCACCAGGCTGAAGTAGGTCAAGTCGGCCTGCAACTGGTGAGCCGGTCGGCCGGAGGAGTCTACCGGCAGCGAGAAGCTGGCCGGGTCCCACGTGATCAGGCACAGGTAGAGTTGAGTGAACAGCATCGCCAGCAGCAGGTATGCCGCCACGGTGGCGAAGATGCTGTCGACGGTCAGCGTTCGGTGGCGCCGCACGAAAACCAGCATGCCGGCCGCGAGCACAGCGAGCACGGGCACTGTCGTCAGCAGTTCGACCGTTCTGTACCAAAGCTTCAAGTCGGGCCGCACGGAGTAGACGGACAGGAGCGTGCCCGCCATGGACATGAGCCACAGGACCACCAGGGTGCGGCGCAGCTTGTGCCAACCCGGGTTGGCCGACACGGTTGCCAGCACCATGGCCAGCAGCAGCGCCTCCATCACCATCTGAACCGGCCAGTTCCCCACGATCAGCGGGACGCTCAGCAGAAACGCGCAGATCAGGAGTGTCAGCAGCAGGAAACGCCACTCCGCAAACATCATCGTGACGCTTCTGCTCATCGGCACACCCGCCCGTGGTCCACGTTCCCGCCTCGATATCGTACGCGCTCACAGAGACGTTCCGGCCGGAACGTTTCTAGACAGGTGTCCAGAAACGTTTCCGCGGAAACGCTTTTCAGGTGCCCGCCCCGAACCGCTCCTTCAAGAATCCCAGGAACGCCTGCAGCTTCGGCGGCGCGTGATCCGGGAACGCCGTCGGGCAGGGCGCGAGGCCCGAATTGCAATGTAGGTGATTGCGGGAGCACGCTTCGCCAATTCCGTGGAGTACAAGACGATGGACAGCGCTGACAACCGCGGCAGGGTACTGATGAGGCTCGGTGCCATATTGTTTTTGTGCGGGCTGGTCATCGGGCTAATCGCCTGGCAACTGGCAAATCCTCGCATGGGCCTTTCCTCGCACCTTGAGGGTGTGATGAACGGGACTTTTCTCCTTGCAGTCGGCTTACTGTGGGGTCGCTTGAAGCTCGGCGGTGCAATGAGAACGGCACTTTTCTGGCTCGCGATCTACGGGACCTATTCAAACGTTGCCGCCACTTTTCTTGCCGCTTGGTGGCCAGCCGGTGAATTCATGTCGATTGCCGCGCCAACTCCGCGCGGAACAGATATCCAGGAGCAGATAATCACTGCATTGCTCAATTCGACTGCTGCCACAATCATCCTTGCAAGTGTTCTTATCATTTGGGGGCTGCGTGGACGAGAAAGTACAGATGCCTGACGCACGACTCCCTCGCCGGCTGACTCATGCACCTGGCTTGAATTTGTTCGCTTTCAGGCGCAGCCTTTCCGCGCGGCATGGAGGAGGATTGCAATGGCTAGCCTGACGATCAAGGCCGGGGAAAGCGAAGTGCTCAATGTCCTCGGAATGCCACTATGGTTCCTGTGCGATGCAAAAGACACGCAAGGCGCATGGTCACTCATGGAAGAAGATATTCCGGCGGGCCACGGCCCACCACCGCATCGACACGATTGGGATGAGGCCTACTATGTAGTCCAAGGTGCGCTCGACTTTGAGATAGACGGGAAGCCGGTGCGCGTGGAGTCTGGCGGCTTCGCTTACCTGCCGCGCAATACGGTGCACTCCTTCAAGGGAGCGGCATCCTCTCCGACACGAGTGCTCATTTTTGCAGTGCCCGCTCACTCTTCTGCGTTCTTCAAGGACATGAATCGCGAGGTCCGCACTGTTCCAGACGACTTGGCAAAGGTGCCAGCGATTGGCCGACGGCACGGCATCGAGTTCATGCCGCCAGACGGCGGCGCACGCTAATGGTGAGGCGCCAGCCTCCGATGGATGCTCCGAAACAATCAAAAGAACCCCGGCACTAAGCCGGGGTTTTAATTTCGAATCGGTAGCGGGGGGATGCTTCGGTAGTTTCCGTCAAGCAGCCGGCATGATTCGGGCCGAGCAGGTCGTTTAAAAGTACTATTCGCGAGGAGGTGGTTAATGGCTGACAAAAAACAACACCTGACTCGCTCACTGGGAATGTGGGCAATCGTTGGCCTCGGGCTCGGCTATATGACGCCCACCGTCGTCTTCGACACCTTTGGAATCGTCGCCGACGAGACGAACAACATCGTGCCCACGGCGTACCTGCTCGCCATGGTCGCGATGTTATTCACAGCGGTCAGCTATGGCCGGATGACGCGCGTGTTTCCCTCTGCAGGCTCGGCCTACACCTATGTCTCGCGCTCCATTCATCCCAACGTCGGCTTCGTCGTCGGGTGGGCCTCTTTGTTGGATTATCTGTTGCTGCCCCTCGTCAATGCCCTGATCCTGCGCAGCTATATGGAGTCTTTCTTCCCAGGAGTGACCCCGGCGTTATGGGTCTTTCTTGTCGTCGCCCTGGTCACGTCCATGGTGCTGTTCAGCATGAGCAACACCTCCAAACTCAACGGAATCCTCGTCACCTTCTCCGTCGTGCTGATCGTCGTTTTCGTGATCCTGGCGTGGCGCGCGCTGGCGCAGGGAGAGGGCGCCGGCACCGTGTTCACGACCCAACCGCTGTGGCACGAGGGCGCCCAGTTCTCCACGGTCCTGACCGGTGCCACGATCGTCTGCTTCTCGTTCATCGGTTTCGACGCGATCACGATGTACACCGAAGAGGCCAAGGACGCCAGCACCGTGCCGAAGGCCATCCTGCTCACCCTGATGATCGGCGGCGGCATCTTCTTCGTCGCCGGCTGGTTCACTCAGGCGCTGTTTCCGACACTGGATCTGTTCAGCGAGGACGCCCTGATCAACAGTGCGCTGCCCGAGATCGCGTACCTGGTCGGCGGCAGCTTCTTCAAGGCTCTGATGACCGCCGCCGCCTTCGCGGCTACCCTTGCCTCCGGTCTCGCCTCCCACGCATCGGTGTCCCGGATGCTGTACGTCATGGGCCGCAACGGCACAGGCCCGATCTCGCGAACCCTCTCCTACGTACACCCGCGTTGGCACACCCCGGCACTAGCTGTGCTGTTGGTCGGACTCGTCTCGCTGTTAGCGGTGCCGCTCAACCTGGAATTCGTGGCGACGCTGATCAACTTCGGTGCGCTCATCGCATTCAGCATGGTCAACGTGACCGTGATCGTGTGGTTCGCAGGACGCAAAGGCGCCCGGAGCACCCTTAAGCAAGTCTTGAACAACATTGTTCTTCCGCTCATCGGACTCGTCTTCACGGTGCTGTTGTGGATCAACCTCTCGCCAGCGTCATTCAACTACGGCTTGATCTGGGTAGTGATCGGCATCGCGGTCCTGCTGTTCATGACGCGCTTCTTCCGCAAACCGATCCTGATGTCGATGGCGGAAGAGGATGCGGAGTTTGAGGGCCAAGAGTCCTCCTGAACACGGCGGGGTGCGGGTAAAGGCGCTGGCGATAACGCTCGACCCGGCCCCTCTGTCCAGGGTCACTGGGTCGAACGCAAATAATGTGGTAGCGGGGGCTCGCTACCAACTTGCGGCCGAACAGCCCGGACGAGACTCGCCTATCCGCCCTTGCGCAGCTGCCTCAACTTCTCGATCGCCCTCAGCTGCGCCACCGCCCTCGCCAGCTCCGCCTGCGCTTCAGCGATCTCCATCGCCCCGACGCGATCGCGCAGCGCCTCTTCAGCCCGCTGCTTCGCCGCAGCTGCCGCCGCCTCGTCCAGGTCCTTCGCCCGCGCGGCGGTGTCGGCAAGCACGGTCACTTTGTGCGGCTGTACTTCAAGCGCCCCGCCACCCACCCAGAACAGGTGCTCTTCCCCGCTCAGGTCCTGCACGCGCACTTCGCCCGCCTTCATGGTGGTGAGCAGCGGCGCGTGCCGCGGCGCGATGCCGATTTCGCCGCCGGAGGCCGGGGCGAAGACCATCGTCGCCTCGCCGGCGAAGATCTCGCCTTCGGCGCTGACGATGTCGACGTGGATCGTGTTTCTTTCTGCGGTGGCCATGATCAGGTGATCGTCTTCGCCTTCTCGGCCGCTTCTTCGATGCCGCCGACCATGTAGAAGGCCTGCTCGGGAAGGTTGTCGTACTCGCCGGCGATGATCGCCTTGAAGCCGCGGATGGTGTCCTTGAGCGACACGTACTTGCCGGGGCTGCCGGTGAACACTTCCGCCACGTGGAACGGCTGCGACAGGAAGCGCTGGATCTTGCGCGCGCGGGTCACGGTGAGCTTGTCCTCTTCCGACAGCTCGTCCATGCCGAGGATCGCGATGATGTCCTGCAGTTCCTTGTAGCGCTGCAGGATCGCCTGCACGCCGCGCGCGGTGTTGTAGTGCTCCTCGCCGATCACCAGCGGGTCGAGCTGGCGGCTGGTCGAGTCGAGCGGGTCCACCGCCGGGTAGATGCCGAGCGAGGCGATCTGGCGCGACAGCACGACGGTCGCGTCGAGGTGCGCGAACGTGGTCGCCGGCGACGGATCGGTCAGGTCGTCCGCGGGCACGTAGATTGCCTGCACGGAGGTGATGGATCCGGTCTTGGTGGAGGTGATGCGCTCCTGGAGCACACCCATCTCTTCCGCCAGCGTCGGCTGGTAGCCCACCGCGCTCGGCATGCGGCCGAGCAGTGCCGATACTTCGGTGCCAGCAAGTGTATAGCGGTAGATGTTGTCGATGAACAGCAGCACGTCGCGGCCCTTGCCGCCGGCCTGCTTCTCGTCGCGGAAGTACTCGGCCATGGTGAGGCCGGTGAGCGCGACGCGCAGGCGACTGCCCGGCGGCTCGTTCATCTGGCCGTACACCATCGCGACCTTGGAGTTGGTCAGGTCGTTCTTGTCGATGACGCCCGACTCCATCATCTCGTGATAGAAGTCGTTGCCCTCGCGAGTGCGCTCGCCGACGCCGGCGAACACCGAGAGGCCCGCGTGCGCCTTGGCGATGTTGTTGATCAGCTCGAGCATGTTGACGGTCTTGCCGACGCCGGCGCCGCCGAACAGGCCGATCTTGCCGCCCTTGGCGAACGGCACCAGCAGGTCGATGACCTTGATGCCGGTCTCGAGCAGGTCCTGGCCGCCGGCCTGGTCGGCGTACGACGGCGCGGGACGGTGGATGGGCAGCATGTCCTTGGACTTGACCGGGCCCTTCTCGTCCTGCGGATTGCCGAGCACGTCCATGATGCGGCCGAGCGTCGCGGTGCCGACGGGCACGGTGATCGGCGCGCCGGTCGACTTCACTGCGAGGCCGCGCTTCAGTCCTTCGGAGGAGCCCATCGCGATGGTGCGCACGATGCCGTCGCCGAGCTGCTGCTGCACCTCGAGGGTGAGCCCGCTCTCCACGAGCTTGAGCGCCTCGTAGACGTGCGGGATGCTTTCCCGCGGGAACTCGACGTCGATCACCGAGCCGATGACCTGGATGATCTTGCCGTCTTTCGCCTGGACCTGTGCGTTCGCCATCTG
>Ga0209254_10000517_pt1 | contig 31618 bp, 32 predicted proteins | sample FrelakmetDIP11DI_FD_187148 | JGI IMG/M metagenome (GOLD analysis project Ga0209254, IMG submission 187148) | Freshwater lake sediment microbial communities from the University of Notre Dame, USA, for methane emissions studies - DIP11 DI (SPAdes)... | ecosystem: Environmental > Aquatic >... | reverse complement strand
CCCCTCGGCCGCAGCGCGGCCGGCGCTCACCGCCGCAAGGCTCGGCGCGAGCGCCGCGGGCCGCTTGCCCAGGGTCTTCTCGACCGCACGCGCCACGGCGTCGTCCGGCAGCCCGAGCAGCGCGGCGAGCGCCCCGAGCAGCACCATGTTCGCGCGGCCCTCCGGCACGGACTTCGCGAGCTTCTTGAGCGGCAGGGCGGCCCGTGCGGCGCCGCTCTTCAGGAACACCTCCGGCGGCTCGCCCTGGTCGGGATCGCCGATGACGAGGCTGCCGGTGCCGAGCGGGACCTCGGCGTTGAAGCGCTGCACGTTCTCCCAGTCCACGGCCGCGAGCACGTGGAAGCGGTCCTCCATGCACTCGACCGGCATGCAGGCGATGCGCAGCATCGCCGCGGCCTCGCCGCCGCGGATCTGCGGGCCGGAGGACCGGGTCATGAGCCCGTAGTAGCCGGCGTGCCCGGCTGCCTCGAGCAGCATGTTGCCGGCCGTCATGACGCCGGCGCCACCGCTGCCCGCCAGCACGACGGAAACGCTTCGCGACGGTTGCCCCTCGCCAGGACTGTCAGGGTGTTGCATCGCGGTATTGTAGGAACGCCGACCCCGGCCCGGGCAACCCGGGCGTACGGGCTTCTACGTCTTGATCTTGGGCGGCCGGGTCGCAAGCTGCGCAGATGAGCGAGCGAAACGAAGCAATGCCCATGCCCCCGGGAGTGAAGGCGATCCGGGACTGCGGCTACGCCCGGTGGGCGAGCGAGGAAATGGCGCATGCGATCCGCGAGAAATTTGCGGCGGACCGCATCCCGGTGATCGGCATCCGGCACGTCCGCATCTGGGGCCTGCAGGTGGACGACGAACGCGAGCTGCCGGGGCACGAGCGCACCATGATTCCGGACGAGGACCTCTGGCAGGTGGAGCTCGAGGCGCTCGACGGCTCCCGGTTCGAGGTGAACTCGCAGTTGCTCGCGGCCGCGCCGGACTGAGTCGCGGCCCGGTCGCGGCCCGGATACCGGCATGATCCTTGGCGAGTCGCTGCTCACCGCGCTGCGGGACCACGGCGCGCGGCAGGCCTTCGGCATCCCCGGCGACTTCGTGCTCCAGTTCTTCAAGGTCGTGGAGGAGTCCGGGATCCTGCCCCTCCACACTTTGAGCCACGAACCGTCCGTCGGCTTCGCGGCGGACGCGGCGGCCCGGGTCGCCGGCGGACCCGGTGTGGCCATCGTCACCTACGGCGCGGGCGCCCTCAACATGGTCAACCCCGTCGCCGCGGCGTACGCGGAGAAGTCGCCCGTCGTCGTGATCTCCGGCGCGCCCGGCCGGAACGAAGGCCGCGGCGGCCTGTTGCTGCACCACCAGGTGAAGCGGCTGGACTCGCAGTACGCCATCTATCGGGAGATCACCTGCGACCAGGCGTCGCTGCACGATGCGGCCGCGGCGCCCGGAGAGATCGAGCGGGTGCTGCAGAGCTGCCTCACGCATTCGCGCCCGGTGTACGTCGAGCTGCCGCGTGACATGGTCCGCGAGTCCTGCGCGCCCGTGCGGCGATTGCCGGACGTCGGTTTCGACGCGGCTGCGGTGTCCGCCTGCGCGGACGAGGTCATGCAACGGCTGGCCCGGGCGCAACGGCCGGTCATGATGGTCGGCGTCGAGGTCCGCCGCTTCGGTCTCGAGGCGCGCGTGGCCGGGCTCGCCCGGCGCCTGCACGTGCCGGTCGTCACGTCGTTCATGGGGCGCGGGCTGCTCGCGGGGGGCGACGTACCCGTGATCGGCACTTACCTCGGGCTCACGGCGCATCCCGAGGTCGGCCGGCACGTGGAGGAGTCCGACTGCCTGCTGCTGTTCGGCGTGATCGTCTCCGACACGAACTTCGGTGTTTCGGAGGGGCGCATCGACGCCCGCAACTGTGTGCTCGCCGCCGACCGCTCCGTGACCATGGGCTATCACCGGTATGGCAACCTGCCGCTCGCGGCACTGGTCGACGAACTCGCGCGTCGCGTCGCCGGTCAGCCGCAGCGCGCGGCCGGGAAGGCGCAGCAGTACCCCCGCGGGCTGGTCGCGGACGACGAGCGGATCGGGCCCCTCGACATTGCCCGGGCGGTCAACGACCTGTTCGCGCGCGATGGCCGCATGCCCGTCGCGACCGACACGGGCGACTGCCTGTTCACGGCGCTCGAGATCGAGAACACGGAGCTCGTGGCCCCGGGGTACTACGCGACCATGGGCTTCGGCGTGCCGGCCGGGCTCGGCGTACAGGCCGCGACCGGACAGAGGCCAGTGATTCTCGTCGGGGATGGGGCCTTCCAGATGACGGGCTGGGAACTCGGCAACTGCCGACGGTACGGCTGGGACCCGATCGTGATCGTGATGAACAACCTCGGTTGGGAAATGCTGCGCGTGTTCCAGCCGGAGTCCGGATTCAACGACCTCGGCGACTGGTGCTTCGCTGAGCTTGCGGCCCCGCTCGGCGGCGATGGCGTGCGCGCCACGACGCGTCGCGAGCTCGCGGCCGCGCTCGAGGCGGCGGCGCGCCGGCGCGGGCGCTTCCAGCTCATCGAGGCGATGGTCCCGACCGGCAGCCTCTCGCCCACACTCGAGGGATTCGTGCGTGCACTGCAGCGTCGCAGCCGGGCCGGGCCGGATGCTTCTGCAGCGGCGGTGTGAGATTCTTGGATCCATGAATCCCCGACCGAACTGGCCGGTTTCACTGCTGCGGCGCGCTGCGCTCGGCCTGCTCGCGCTCTTCGGCTGGCGCACGGTGATGGTGTGGCCGCCCGAGCCGAAGGGCGTGATCATCGTGTACCCGCACACATCCAACTGGGATTTCATCATCGGCGTGCTGTTCCGGGTCGGCCACGGGCTGCCGGCGAGCTGGATCGGCAAGACCGAGATGTTCCGCGGGCCGTTTCGCCATTTGTATGCTCGGATCGGCGGCATCCCCGTCGACCGCCGCCGGGCGCAGGGCTTCCTCGACCAGCTGGTGGCGGAGTTCCGCCGTCGGGACTGGATCTGGGTCGCCATCACGCCGGAAGGCACCCGCTCGCGCACGGACCACCTGAAGTCCGGCTTCTACCAGCTTGCGCTCGCGGCCGACGTGCCCGTGGCGTTCGCCTACATCGACTACGGAACGCGCACCGCCGGGATGGATACCTACGTCCGCATGACCGGCGACCGCGAGGCCGATATGGCCACGATCCGCGACTTCTACGCGGCGCGGCGTGGCCGCAGGCAGGAACTCGCGGGCGACATCCGGCTGCGGACCTAGCGCGGGCCATCGCCCACAATACGTGCCTGGCGGCGCAGACTGCGCCATTTACGAATACCGGCGGCCGGGCACCGCCGGAACAATTCTGACGCCCAGCCCGGGGGGGGGGGGGAGAACATGATGGCGCCGGCCGCAGCAACCACGAACTCTGGCGAGTCATCCGCGACTCGCGGCCATCGCTTCGCCTTCGTGCTGCATCCGCTGACGGTCGACTACCTGGCGAACCATCCGCGCTACGCGTGGACTCGCCACCTGCCGCGCAAGCTCGTGGAGATCAGCTCGGCCCACATGCCGGCGCAGTGCGTCGGCACCGCGAAGGGTGGCCGATCCGCCGCGACCGGCAGGCCGGTGGACGGTCTCATCTACGCGCTTGGGGCCACGCCGCGCCAGATGCTCACGCGCCCGCCCGAGTTCACCTACACGCGGCTCAATGCGGCGGTGAAGGACGCGGCGGATCGCGGTGCGAGAATCGTGGGCCTCGGCGCGTTCACCAAGGTCGTGGGCGATGCCGGCGTGACGGTTGCACGGCGCGCGCCGATCCCGGTGACCACCGGCAACAGCCTGACGATCGCCGCGACGCTCGAGACTGCGAAACTGACCGCGATCCGCCTGGGCTGGCCGAGCCTGGCGCACGGACGCGCGATGGTCGTGGGCGCGACGGGCGCGATCGGCTCCGTCTGCTCGCGCCTGCTGGCCGCCGCGGTGAAGGACGTGGTGCTCGTTTCCATCGAGCCGCTCCGGCTGGAGGCGCTGCGGCGCACCATCCTCGAGGAGACGCCCGACGCCACGATCAACCTGGACGTGAGCACCGCAGACTGGGCCGGGCAGTGCGACCTCATCGTCACCGCCACCTCCGCGTTCGGCCTGCGTGTGCTCGACGTCAGCCAGTGCAAGCCCGGCGCGGTCATCCTCGACGTCGCGCTGCCGCCCGACATCTCGGCCGAGGAGGCGGCGCTGCGGCCCGACGTCCTCGTCGTCGAGAGCGGCGAGGTGCTCATCCCCGGGCCGGTGAACTTCAGCTTCGACATCGGACTGCCGCCGCAGGTGGCCTACGCCTGCCTCGCCGAGGCTGCGCTGCTCGCCATGGAAGAGCGCTTCGAGTGCTTCACGCTCGGTCGCGACGTCGCCCCCGAACGTGTCAAGGAGATCTACCGGTTGTTCCGCAAGCACGGCTTCACGATCGCGCCGCTGCGAACCTTCGGCCGGCTGCTCACGGACGAGCTGGTGGCCGAGAAGCGTGAGCTGGCCGAGCGCCTCAACCGCGATCCCGCGCTGCTCGCGCGGGTCAAGGCCGAGGCCGCGGCGAAGATGGCGAAGATCCCGCCGCGCGCGAAGGGGGTCGCCGGGGTCACGACGCTCAAGGTCTAGCCCGCCCGCGCCGGGCGCGTTCAGCGTGCGCCGAAGCGGTATTGCATCTCGAACAGCAGCGACTCGATGCTCGAGTCGTTGCGGGCGCTCAGCACGTCCTCGTCGATCGTCACCGACTGCACTTCGAAGCGCAGGTGCAGCGCCCTGGCGAGGGTGACGCCGATTCCCACGCCGCCGAGGAATCCTGTGCCGCTGTCGTCGATCCGGCGCGTGACGACCGCGGGCCCGAACGACTCGTCGAGGCGCTGCTGGCTCGTGCCGTCCCAGAGTCCCGCGCCGAGCCGCAGGTAGATCTCCCAGGCATTCAGGAACGGCAGGATGCCCAGGGCCGAGATCTCGGCCACCTGGGCCGAGAAGTCCACGCGGTTGTTGTAGAAGTCGTCGAACTCGGGCATGTAGACGAGGTCTTCGTCCCAGCGGATGGTGCCGGTCTCGAGGTAGCCCGCCTCCAGCGCGAAGTAGCGGTGCAGCCGCCATCCCAGGTGCAGCGACCAGCCGTAGTCGCCGTCGCCCTGGTCGTAGGCGGAGTAGTCGCCCCACCAGTCGCAGTCGCCGTGGCAGGCGTCATCGGAGTCGACCTCCACGCTGACCGTCGAGTACATTCCGCCGCCGCCGACGTAGAGGCCCCGCCAGTCTTCCGGCGCCTCCTGCGCACGGGCGGCGTGCGCCAGGAGCGCCGCGGCGAGGCAGGCCAGGAAGCCGCCGGCGGTGCGCGTGATCGCGTTCATGGAGGACCCCATCGGCCACGATCGGCTCACGGGCCGATCGCCCTCCTTGTAGGCGCGGTCGGCGCCGGACTCAATGCGACTTTCCGGGCTCCGCAAACCCCTTCCGTGCGATCATCATCGGCAAGTCTGATCCTGCGCAGGGCTGCCACTTGCCGCGACTCATTGTTCTCTTCCTGGCGACGCTGCTCGCGGGCTGTGCCCAGGTTCCCGACGGCGTGCAGGCGGTCGGTGGGTTCGACACGAACCGCTACCTCGGCCAGTGGTACGAGATCGCCCGGCTGGACCACCGCTTCGAGCGCGGTCTGCAGGACGTCACCGCGACCTACGGCCTCCGGGACGACGGCGACATCGACGTGCTGAACCGCGGCTTCGACACCGCCAAGGGCGAGTGGCGCGAGGCCCGCGGTCGCGCCAAGCTCGCGGGACAGCCCGGGACCGCGAGCCTGAAGGTGTCGTTCTTCGGGCCCTTCTACGGCGGGTACAACGTCGTGGATCTCGACCCCGACTACCAGCTCGCGCTGGTGGCGGGTCCCTCGCGCTCCTACCTCTGGATCCTCGCGCGTCGACCCGATCCGCCGCGCGCCGAGGTCGAGCGCGTGGTCCGCAGGGCAGGCGAACTGGGTTTCGACACCGACGCGCTGATCTACGTCCTGCACGGCCGCGCGCCGTGAGCGTGGCCCTCGTCATCTTCGTGGCCACGCTGGCCGCGAGCCTCGTCGGGCTGTTCCTCAGGCCGCAGGTCATCGAGCGCAGCCTGTTCCGGCCCTACTGGTTCCTGCGCAAAAAACAGTACCCGACCCTCGTCACCAGCGGCTTCGTGCATGCCGACCTGGGCCACCTGATCTTCAACATGCTGAGTTTCTACTTCTTCGCGTTCCCGCTGGAGAAGCAGATCGGGCCGGTGCGGTTTGCGGCCCTGTACTTCCTGGGTCTCGTGGTGAGCGACCTCGGCACCTACTTCAAGCATCGCGGCAACCCCGAGTACGCCTCGCTCGGCGCCTCGGGCGCCATATCGGCCGTGCTGTTCGCGGCCATCGTGTACTTCCCGTGGATGAAGCTGTTCATCATCCCGATTCCCCTGCCGATCCCGGCGCCGCTGTTCGCCGTGGGCTACCTGGCCTACTCCTGGTGGTCGGCGCGGCAGACGCGTGGCCGGATCAACCACGACGCGCACCTCGGCGGCGCGCTGTTCGGCCTGCTGTTCGTGCTGGTCACCGACCCCGCGGCCTTCTCCAACCTGCTGGACTGGGTCGGCGCCTGAGGGGGGCGCAGCCGCGCACATTGCGAACGGCGTCACGCCACGGCGCATTGCGGCGCGGGACGCGGATCGCGCCCGCTAGACTCCGGACGGAATTTGGCACTGCAGGAGCGGGTCCGTGTCCAGGCGTTTCGTCGTGCATCTCGTTTGTCTCGCCCTCTTGAATCTCGGTTCGCCGCTGGTCGCGCAGGCCGGCATGATCGGCACCCTGCAGGCGGTCGAAGCCACGACTCGCGCGCAGGACCTCGCGGCCGTCAATGCGGCGCTCGCCCGCGAGCAGGTTCGCGCGCAGCTCGCGGCGCTCGGCGTCGATCGAGCGCAGGTCGAGTCGCGCGTCGCGGCCCTGACCGACTCGGAGCTGCGCGGGCTGGCAGGCCGGATCGCCGACGCGCCGGCTGGCGGCGACGCGCTGGCCGTGATCGGCGTGGTGTTCCTGGTGCTGCTGATCCTGGAGGCCGTCGGCGTCATCGACATCTTCAAGAAGTTCCCGTGAGACGGGAGACCCCGGCCGAGGCATGAGGACCTCCAGCGCGGCCGGCGCGACGGTCTACGTAGCGCTGCTCGTCCTCGCTGGCTGCGCCGGGCGCGAGATGCTGCCCGAGCCGCTGGCTCGGGCCGGGTTGCCGTCGCAGGTGGAACTCCGGCACGCACCCTTCTTTCCGCAGCGCGACCACCAGTGCGGGCCGGCGGCGCTCGCCACCATCCTGGTTGCCGCCGACGTGCCGTTGCGTCCGGACGAACTCGTCGCCGAGGTCTTCGTGCCTGACCGGCGCGGCAGCCTGCAGGCAGAACTCGTGGCCGCTACGCGCAGCCGCGATCGGCTTCCCTACCTCGTGTCGCCCGATCTGTCGTCGCTGATCGCACAGGTCGCCGCGGGCCGGCCGGTCCTGGTGTTGCAGAAGACCGGTGCGGGCCCCTGGCCCGGCTGGCACTACGCCGTGCTCGTCGGCTACGACCTCGCGCGCGACATGCTGCTGCTGCGCTCGGGCACCGAGCCTCGCCTCGAGATCCGGATGCCGCAGTTCCTTGCCACCTGGGATCGTGCGGGACGCTGGGCCCTGACGGCGCTCGAGCCGGGCTCGATGCCCGCAGCCGCCGACTACGCGCGCTACATGGAGGCGGCGGCCGGCCTCGAGGCGGTCGGTCGTAACGAGGCGGCGGCGCTCGCCTACGAGGCAGCTGCCCGCTACTGGCCTGGCGAGGCGTTGCCGCAACTCGGGCTCGCCAACCTCGCCTACGCGCAGGGGGACCTCGCAGGTGCCGAACGCGGCTACCGCGCAGCCATCGACCGCGAGCGCGGCGACGCGGTGGCGCGCAACAACCGGGCCACGGTTCTGCTGCGCATGGGCTGTCCCGCGGCGGCCGACCGCGAAATCGACGCTGCTGCGATCCTGGCGGCCGACGGGCCCCACACCGCCGCGGTGGCGGCGACCCGACGCGAAATCGGGAGCACCGGTGTCGTCGACGGCCCCGGTTGCCCGCCCGACGCGGCGCCGGCACACTCCGGCTCATGACGCTCAAGGATCGGGTCGACGCCATCTTCCCGGAGTGGCAGCACTGGTATCCCAGCCTGTTCGACGCCGCCGTGGATCTCGGCGTGATCCGCGCGCGCGTCTGCGACCCGTCCTCATTGCTGCTGTCGAACCGCCATGCGGCGGTGCGCGCCGCCGCGGAACTCGAGCACCGGCGCCGGTGGAGCGCGGAGGAGAACGAGCCGGAGGAATGAGCCGCCGATCGCGAACCGGTCTGGCGCCGCAGTGATGGCGGTCGTGGAATCGCTCAGGTCGCCGACGGGGGCGCGAGCGCACGCGTGAGTCCCGGCGGCACCTCGAGCGCCGGTACGGTGCGGCCGGTCAGCAGTACGCCGAGGATGCCCACGTTGGGCACTTCCTCGTAGGGCACGCCGCCGCTGTCAGCGGCGCGGCGGCATCTCCGCGAACCGCGGCAGCTCGTCCGTGATCTCGAACCACGGCGCCTTCGAGCCCACGAAGATGTGCGCGGCCGGTGCGATGCCGGGATCGCTGTCGAGCGAGCCCGCCGGGACCACGGCCATGTTCCGTTCCACCGACACGCGGGGCAGCTTGGAGCCGCAGCGCCGGCAGAATGCCATGCCGAAGTACTGCGCCCCGGGCAGCGGGAAGTCCTGCACCAGCTCAGCGCCGCGGGTCCAGTGGAAGCCGTCGGCGTTGAAGAAGACGTTGGCACAGTGCGCCGCGCTGCGGCCCTGCCGGCAGCGCGAGCAGTGGCAGAGGTACATGCGCAACGGCGGTGTGGCGATCTCGTAGGCGACGTCGCCGCACAGGCAGCTGCCCTGCGAAACGCCGGGCTTGAGCTCGACCCGCGGGCGGGACGTCGAGGGCATGCCGAACTCGGGCGGGTATTCCTCGTATTGCGACAGCTCGTCGGTGATCGTGTACCAGCCTGCCTTGGAGCCCACGAACATGTGCTTGGTCGGCCTGATTCCCGGATCGCCCTCGAGGTTGCCCGCCGGCGCGATCACGAGGCCCATGCCTTCATCCACCAGCGGGGCGACCGAGCCGCAGACGCGACAGAAGTTACGGTGGCCGCGCTCCGACGACGGATAGCTCGCGAGGGTGGACGTGTCGCCGAGCCAGCGGAAGCCGCTCGACGCCGCCGCCACCCAGGTCGCGAACGGCGTGCCGTGGTGCTTGCGGCACATCGAGCAGTGGCAGTGCAGCATGTCCACGAACGGCCCGTCGATCTGGTAGCGGAGGGCACCGCAGAGGCAGCGGCCATCGGTCATTGCGGATACTCCTGGCGGGCAGCGGCGCTCGCCTGTTCTCTCGTGCCACTAAGTTATTCCTCGGCGCGCTGGCGCGCCATCCTCACGTCGCACGGCCACCTTCCCCGCGCGATGTGCAGGTCCCGGCGACCCGGCGACGCAGGATCTCCGCGAGCTGGCGTGCGCCGGGACCGGCGGTGTCGGGATCCGCGAAGACCAGGTAGAGCGTGACGTAGCGCTCCCGGCCCTCGGTGAGCGGCAGCGGCAGCAGCCGGCCCGTCGCGAGTTCCTCGCGGATGTTCTCCTCGGGGTACCAGGCGTATCCGAGACCCATGCGGGCGGCGCGTATCGAGGTCGCCTTGTGGGAAACCGTCCAGCGGCGCTCGTTCAGCCAGCCGCCGCTGCGACTGCGCAGCGCTCCCGAGTCGCGCACCACGAGGTGGCGATGCTGGCGCAGGTCGTCGAGCGTGAGTGCGCGACCGAGCTGGTGCAGGGGATGCGTGGGGGCGGCCGCGCAGACGAATCGCACCTGCATCAACGGATCGCCGAGGAACCCGCCCGGCACGATCCCGCCCACGACGAAGTCCGCGCGGCCCTCGGTGAGTGCTTCCTCCGTGCCGCCGAGCACGGACTCGGTGATCTCGATGCGCGTGTCGGGATAGTCGCGTCCGAACTCGGCGCAGCACTCGAGCAGCAGCCAGGTGGGGAAGATGATGTCCACCGCGATGCGGATCTCCGGCTCCCAGCCGCGCGCCAGCCCGCGGGCGGCGCGTTCCACGCGCGCGGCTTCCTCGACCAGCGCCTTGCCGCGCCGGTACAGCGCCTGGCCGGCCGGCGTCAGCACGGCCTTGCGGCCCTGCAGCTCGAACACCTTCAGGCCGAGCAGTTCCTCGAGCTTCTTGATGGTGTACGTGACGGTGGATTGCGTGCGGTGCAGGCGGGACGAGGCTTGGGCGTAGCCACCCGCCTCGACGACGGCGACGAGGGCGCTCCACTGGTCGAGGGTGGTCCTGGGCGCAGTCACATATCTATCCCGTTGATACGTAGGCTCGAAAATACCGTCTTTTTAATCTACTGGATAGATGAAGAATGGTGAACGAGCCATCCACGCCCTCCGGACGGAGAACGAATCGACATGAAGACCATCCTGCAGCTGAACAGCAGCCTCAACGGCCCGAGCGGCCTGTCCTCGCGCCTCGCCGCCGACTTCGCCGCGGCGCTCGCCGCCGACAGTGGCGCGCGTGTCGTCCTGCGCGACCTCGGGCGCCAGCCCGTGCCGCACCTCACAGCCGAGCGCTTCGCCGCCTTCGGCACGCCCGCCTCCGAACGCACGCTCGAGCAGCAGCGGCAGGTTGCCGAGTCGGACGCGCTGATCGAGGAACTCAAGCGTGCCGAGGTGCTGGTGATCGGCCTGCCGATGTACAACTTCGGCGTGCCCTCGACTTTCAAGGCCTGGATCGACCACGTGGCCCGGGCGGGCGTCACCTTCCGTTACACGGACCAGGGTCCGGTCGGCCTGCTCGCGGGCAGGAGGGCCTATGTCTTCGCGACCCGCGGCGGGCAGTATGCGGGCACCGAGCGCGACCTCCAGACGGCGTACGTGCGGCAGTTCCTGGGCTTCATCGGCATCCGCGACGTCGAGTTCGTCTACGCGGAGGGGCTCGCGCTCGGAGCGGAGCAGCGCGAACGGGCGGTCACGGCGGCGGCGGCGCGCATCCGCCAGCTCGCGGCCTGAGGCGCCACGCGACCGGCGTACCAACGGCGCACGGATGAACATCAAGGAGATCGCCCGGATGAATACCACTCAGAAGCTCGCAGACCTCGCCGGCGGCTTCCTGCTGCTGGTGGCACGGGGCCCGGGCGAGTGGTCGCTCGATGCGCGTCGTGCGAATCTCACCGCGCCCGCGGCGGGTCGTCCGTGAGCGCGCGCCGCCTGCAGGCCGTGATCGAGTCGGTGGCGGCCTCCGACGGAGCCGGCGTGAAGCTGCGGCGCAGCCTGGGCAGCCGCCCGAACCAGCGCTTCGACCCGTTCCTGATGCTCGACGAGTTCTTCTCGGACGATCCGAACGACTACCTGGCGGGCTTCCCCGACCACCCGCACCGCGGCTTCGAGACGGTCACGTACATGCTCGAAGGGCGCATGCGGCACGAGGACGTGCTCGGCAACCGCGGCGACCTCGGGCCCGGCGACGTGCAGTGGATGACCGCGGGTCGCGGCATCATCCACTCGGAGATGCCTCAGCAGTCGGAAGGGCGCATGCGCGGCTTCCAGCTGTGGATCAACCTGCCGGCGCGGGAGAAGATGAAGCCCGCAGCGTGGCGCGACGTCCCCCGGCGCGAAATGCCCACCGTGGCGCTGACCGGCGGCGGCGAACTGTGCGTGATCGCGGGACGGTTCGCGCAGGACGGCGTCGCCACCGCGGGCCCCATTGGCGGGCTGTCCACCGACCCGCAGTATTACGACCTGCGGCTGCCGTCCGGCGCAGTCGCGACGATCCCGACGCCGCCGAGCCACAATGCCTTCCTGTACGTCTACGAGGGCGCGGCCGCGGTCGGGGACGATGCGCGCCCGCTGCCGTTCCGTGCGGCGGGCCTGCTCACGCCCGGCACTTCCGTGCGCATCGCGGCGGGTGGGCAGGGCGTGAAGCTGCTGTTCCTCGCCGGCAAGCCGATCGGCGAGCCGGTCGTGCAGTACGGGCCGTTCGTGATGAATTCCGTTGCCGAGATCGAGCAGGCGATCATGGACTTCCAGGCGGGTCGGCTGGTGCAGGCCGGCTGAGCGGGCGCGGCTGGCCGCCAGCACCGGGAGGGCGGGACGCGTCAGGCCCGCCTGCCGGCCGCCCGCGCGTCCTCGCGACGGTAGAAGCCCTTCTTCAGCCACTCGGTGCAGCCCGCGTAGAGCAGCGCGATGAGCAGGAGCGTCGCGACGACGCCCGCCGGCAGCGGCATGAAGCCGAGCAGCCCGGCGTACGGCAGGTAGGGGACTGCGACGGCGAGCGCGGCGACCGCGACTGTGCTCCACAGTAGCAGCGGTCCCGGCCGGCTGCGCCAGAATGGCCGCCGCGTCCGCACCACGAGCGCCACGACGAGCTCGGTCAGCAGCGACTCGACGAACCATCCCGTGCGGAACAGCGCCGCGCCCGCGGCGAACAGCCACAGCAGGGCCGCGAACGTGAGGGCGTCGAACAGCGAGCTCAACAGGCCAAACTCGACCATGAACCGCTTGAGGAAGCCCATGTCCCAGCGGTGCGGCCGCGCGATCCACTCCTCGTCCACGGCGTCGTCGGCGATGCCGATCGCCGGCACGTCCGAGAGCAGGTTGTTGAGCAGGATCTGGCCCGCGAGCATCGGCAGGAAGGGCAGGAACAGCGATACGACCGCCATGCTGACCATGTTGCCGAGGTTGGCGCTCGTGGTCGTGAGCACGTACTTGAGGGTGTTGGCGAAGGTGCGCCGACCCTCGGCGATGCCGCGCTGGATGACCTCGAGATCGCGCTCCAGCAGCACGAAATCGGCTGCCTCGCGCGCCACCTCCACCGCGCCCTCGACCGAGAGGCTGGTGTCCGCGGCGTGCATCGCGGGCGCGTCGTTGATGCCGTCGCCGAGGAACCCGACGACGTGGCCCGTCCGCCGCAGCGCGCCGATGATGCGCTCCTTCTGGTTGGGGTCCACCTCGACGAACAGGTCCGTGCGCTCGGCTGCATTCCACAGCGCCTCGTCGTGCAGCTCGTCGAGCTGCATACCGCTCAGCACGAGATCGCACGGCATGCCGACGGCCGAGGCGACGTGGATCGCGACCGCACCCGAGTCGCCCGTGATGAGCTTCACCTGCACACCCAGCCGGCGGAGTCCCGCGAGCGCCTCGCCGACGCCGGCCTTGGGCCGGTCGAGGAAGGTCAGGAGGCCCTCGAGGCGCAGTCCGGCCTCGTCGTCCCGGCCGTAGGCGGCCTGCGCGGGCATGCGGCGCGAGGCGACGGCGAGCGTGCGCACGCCGCGCTGCGCCCACTGTGCCGCCTGCGCGCGCACCGCGTCGCGTGCGGCGTCGTCTAGCACGGCCCCGTTCGCCGCGGTCGCGCAAGCGGACAGGATCGGCTCGAGGGCGCCCTTGGTGACGAGCAGCGGCCCCTCGGCATCGCGCAGCACGACGCTGAGCCGCTTGCGGACGAAGTCGTAGGGCACCTCGGCGAGCTTGACGACGCCGTCGAGCGCGGGACGGTGCGCCTGCAGGATCGCCTCGTCGAGCGGGTTGACGAGCCCGGTCTGCAGGGCCGCATTCGCCGCCGCGAGTTCGAGCACCCGCGGCGCCGCCGCGCCGGCCACGTCCCAGGCGCCGTCGAGCGTGACCACGCCCTCGGTGAGCGTGCCGGTCTTGTCCGTGCAGAGGATGTCCATGCTGCCGAGGTTCTCGATCGCGTTCAGCCGCCGGACCAGCACGCCGTGCTCGGCCATGGCGCGCGCACCGCGCGCGAGGTTCACGCTCAGGATCGCTGGCAGCAGCTCCGGGCTGAGACCCACCGCGAGCGCGATCGAGAACAGCAGTGTCTCGACCAGCGGCCGCTCGAGCAGCAGGTTGACCGCGAGCACGCCGACCGTCATCACCGACATCGCGGTGAGCAGCAGACGGCCGAACTCGCGGACGCCGCGGTCGAACTCGGTCTCCGGCGGGCGCAGCTCGAGCCGGTGCGCGATCCCGCCGAACTCGGTCGCCTCGCCGGTCGCGACGACGAGGGCGCGCGAGCTGCCGCTGCGCACGTTGGTGCCGAGGAACAGGCAGTTGCCGCGGCGGGCGATCGGCGCGTCCGCCACCGCGATTCCCGGCGCCTTGGCCACGGGGTAGCTCTCGCCCGTGAGCACGGCCTCGTTGACGAAGAAGTCGGTGGCCTCGAGCAGGACGCCGTCGGCCGGGACGATGCTGCCGGCGGACAGCAGCACGACGTCGCCCGGGACGACGTCCTGCACCGGCACCGACCGGGGCGCGCCGTCGCGCAGCACCGTGGCGTGCACCTGCACGCGGGCGCGCAGCTCCGCCGCGGCCGACTGGGCGCGGTACTCCCGCGAGTACCCGATCGCCGTGCTCGCGAGCACGATCGCGAGGACGATCGCCGCGTCCACCCACTCGCCCGTGACGACCGAGATTGCGGCGGCGAACAGCAGCAGCAGGAGCAGCGGACTGCGCAGCTGGTTCCAGAGCACGGCGAGGCGGCTGAGCGTGGCATGCTCGCCGATCAGGTTGGGTCCGAGGCGCGCCAGGCGGCGTTCGGCCTCCGCCGTCGTGAGGCCCTGCGCACCGGTCTCGAGTTGCCGCATGACCTGCTCCGCCGGCAGGCTCCACCAGTGCGCCGGCCCGGTGTCGGTCGCGCCGCGGCGTTGCGGCGCCAGCACGCGCCGTGCGGCCACGAGGCCGGGCAGCATCGGCAGCCAGAAGCTGAAGCCGCGGAACAGCAGCGTCGCGGAGAGCGCTTCGGGCACGGGCACGCCGGCGAGCGCGAGCGCCGAGACCGAGGCGGCCTCGAAGGTGCCGAGGCCGCCCGGCATGATGCCCACCGTCCGCAGCAGCGAAGCGAGCATGAAGCTCGCGAACACGGTTGCCGGGTTCGCGGCCACGCCGAGCGCGCGCAGCGACACCCACAGCGTGGCCGCATCGAGTGCGAAGATCGCCAGTTGCAGCAGAGTGGCGCGCAGCAGCAGCCGCGGGTCGCGGGCGAGCTGCGGATCGGCCTCGCGCAGCAGCCGCGCGGCCCGCCCGACTCCGGGCAGGCGCAGCAGCCACCGCAGGCCGGGGCCCGGCGGCCGTCCGGTGAGCGACCTGATCGCCGCCACCACCGAGCCGCCCACGAGGACGAACAGGGTTCCGGCGGTGACGATCAGTGCGCTCGCGTGTCCGCCCTGCACGAGGATGGCGAGTGCCGCACCGAGGCTCAGGACGTAGGCCATGAAGTAGCAGCCCACATCCACGGCCACGGCGGTCATCACCGCGGGCCGCGCTGTGCCGCGCCGCTCCAGCGCCTGGACCACGGCCGCCGTGCCGCTCAGCCCCATGGACGGTAGTGCCTGGTCCAGGAAGAGCTTCTGCAGGCTGAGGGCGCAGGCGTAGCCGATGGGTACCCGGGCGCCTGCACGATCGAGGACCGTGAGCCAGGTGGTGGCCTGCGCCAGGTAGGTGGCGCCTTGCAGGACAATCGCCCACAGCAGCCAGCCAGGCTCCATTCGCGCGAGCAGCCCCACGAAGGTGCGCTCCTCCGCGAACTGCAGAGCCACGGCCACGACTGCGGCGAGCGCGGCCACGCCCATCAGCCATGGCAGCCAGTTCCCGGTGCGGCGGACGTTCATGGCCTCGCCTCGCGCGGCGATGGATTGGCCGGTCGCCGCGCGGTCCCAATGCTGCGCCCGTCCGCCCGGCCGGCGCCATCCCGGGGACCCGCAGCCTGTTGGCCGCGCTGTACCGCGGACTCTCATTCTCCCCGGGGCGCCCTACGTGTAATCCACTGCCAGGAGGCGGGGGGAGCGCCCGCAGAATGGCGCTCACCAGGGGCAGTGGCCCTGCCCGTCGTGCGGACCGACGCCATGAGTCACAAGCACGAACAGCTGCTCAGGACGATCTTCCACGATCCCATCAGCGGCAACATCCACTGGCGCGAGGTCGAGTCGCTGCTGAGTCACGTCGGAGCCGACATAGAGCAGCTCTCAGGCGCGCGCATCCGCGTCAAGCTGAACGGGGCGGAAGGCATCCTGCACCGTCCGCACCACGGCAACACGCTCGACCGCAGCGCGGTTCGTCACCTGCGCGAGTACCTGGCGCACGCGCGCATGACGCCTTCGCAGTACGAAGAGGCCCGGCAGGCGCAGCACTGACTGTCGTCGTCCCTGCCGCAAGGGGAACCGTGAAATCATGCGCCGGTTCAGGCGTGCCGAGGTTACCGCGGTCAACCAGTGTTCCGGGAACCGGCGCGGCGTGTTCTCGCTTCACGTGCCCGGTGTGCAGTGGGGCTGCGGCGGCATGGGCAACGCGGTCTGGGGCGGCGTGCGCCTCAAGGACCCGCTCGAGGACGCTGGCGTCGTCGCGCGGGCCCGCATTCCAGGTGCTCGGCACGACCGCCTGGTAGTTCGCGATCCTCCCGTCCTCGATGACGATCCAGTGGCCGAGCGCGCCCCGCGGCGCCTCCATGAACCCTGCAATGCTCGTGCCCGGTCGCTACCAGCATCAGCATGCGGCCGCGCAAGCTCACCGACGGGTTCTCCGCCGGCGTGCCGGGCATCGTCGCCATCGAGCGCTTCGAGGCGCGCGGCGTCAGCCGGTTCTATCCGTTGACCAAGGCGTTCGTCTCCACGTCCACCCCCACCAGTCCCGGGGGGACGCGGCAGCCCGAGCCTGCCGCGCCGCCCCGCCGCGTGACGCACCACGGCGGGCGCCCATGAAAGTCGTTCCCGGATTGCTCCTGGCAGTACTGCTCGCAGTGGTCGGCGGTTTCCTCGCCGACCGGCTCTCTGCGGCCCTCGGCCTCGGGGCGGGCGCCGTCAGCGGCATCATGGTCGCGATCCTGCTCGGCCTGGCCGTCGGAAACCTGTTCAAGCTGCCTGCGGTGCTGAAGGACGGCATCGCCTTCGCAGTGAAGCGCGTACTGCGCCTCGGCATCGTCCTGCTCGGGTTGCGCCTGAGCATCGCCGAAGTGGGCGGCATCGGACTGAAGGCGCTTCCCGTCATCCTGGTGACGATTCCCGCCGCAATCCTGCTGGTCGGCTACCTCGCCAGGCGCATCAACCTCGGCGACCGTCTTGCGACCCTGATCGCGGTCGGGACGAGCATCTGCGGCAATACGGCCATCGTCGCGGTGTCCCCGACCATCGGCGCGAACGACGAGGAAACGAGCTATGCCGTCGCCTGCATCACGGTGTTCGGGCTCTTCGCCATGCTCGTCTATCCCTTCGTCGCCCATTGGCTGTTCGGGGGCGACCCATTCGCCGCGGGCGTGTTCCTGGGCTCCGCGGTCCACGACACCTCGCAGGTCGCCGGGGCCGGCATGGTCTACCAGGACTACTACCACGCCCCGCAGGCGCTCGACGTCGCCACGGTCACGAAGCTCGAACGCAACCTGTCGATGCTGGTCGTGATCCCCATGATGGCGATCCTCTACCACCGCCGCTCCGCAGCGGGCACGTCACCGCCGCCGTGGTGGACGATGGTGCCGCTGTTCGTGATCGGCTTCGCCCTCATGAGCCTGCTGCGCACCGTCGGCGACCTCGGCGGACGGCCGCTGGGGCTGCTCGAGGCCGGGCAGTGGCGCACGATCATCAGATTCGGCAAGGAAGCGGCGAGCTACTGCCTCGCCATCGCCATGGCAGGCGTGGGGCTCGGCACCAGCATCAAGGGGCTGCGCAGCATCGGCCTCAAGCCGCTCGGCCTGGGCCTGGTCTCGGCGCTGCTCGTCGGCCTCCTCAGCGCCTCGCTCATCAAGCTGTTCTACTGAGCGCCGGTGCCGGTGACCCGCGTCGCGCTGACGGCGGGGCATTCGTCTAGAATTCAGGTGCAATGAACACCAAGGTCAGGGCCGCACGTAAGGCGGCCGCCCGGAATCCCGTCGTCGCGGTGACGCCGCAGGGCCTGGAGCGTCTGGAGAAGAACGCCCACAAGGCCTGCGACCTGCTCGGCGCGATGGCGAACACCTCGCGCCTGATGATCCTGTGCCAGCTCGCGGACGGCGAGAAGTCGGTGGGCGATCTCCAGCCGACGATCGGGCTGAGCCAGTCCGCGCTGTCGCAGCACCTGGCGGTCCTGCGCCGCAAGCACCTCGTGCGCACGCGTCGGTCCGGGCAGTCGATCATCTACTCGCTCGCGAGCGGCGAGGCCGCCTCCATCATCCACACGCTGCACGAACAGTTCTGTCGCCGCTAGGCGAGGCCGAGCGTCGTCAGCTTCGGGATGTCGCGCGGCGCGATGTCCACGGCGCGACCGAACCCGCCCACGTACAGCCCCTGCCGGAACTCGAGCCGGTGCAGCGTGAAGTCGCTGAGCCGGAAGGTGATGCGGCTGTCCGGGAAGCGCGCGAGGTAGCGCTCGCGGCCCGCCGTCCAGGCCTCGCCGTTGCGCTCGAGCGGGTGCACGTCGCATTCGAACGAGGCGCGCTTGATCTGCAGCGGATCCTTGTCCGGGCCGTCCTGCTCGTGGAGCAGCACGGCGGCGCGTGCTCCGGGCGTCAGGCCCGCGCTGTGACGCGACAGCCGCGAGGCGTGGATCATCACGCCCGACCAGTCGGGCAGCGGCACGAACGGCAGCAGGCCCGCGAAGGGCGCGCCGTCCACGAGGACCGCCAGCGACAGGATGCGTTCGCCGTCGAGCAGTGTGCGGATGGCGCGGGCGGTGGACTTGAGCATAGGGTTGCCTCGCAACTGGGGGGCGGCCGGCCGCCGGCGACGCCACGGGAAAGGGCGTCCGGCGGACCCCGCGGGACGCCCTCGATTCGACCAGTGTCCGGTCAGTACTGCAAGTCAGTACGTCAATTTCGCGGCGACCGAAGCGTGGTCCGACGGCCAGACGCCGAGGGCGATCGGCGGGGTCTTCTCGGACACGGAGTCGCCGAGCACGCGGGCGTCCTGCACCTTCTTCGGCGGGGCCAGCGAGAAGATCAGGTCCACCCGCTCGTACAGCGCGGATTTCCGGTTGCCCAGGTCCTCGTCTTGGCAGCAGCTCAGGCCGAGGAGCGGCGCGCCCTTGCCCGTCGCGGTGCCGGGGCGCCTGGTCCACACGTCCGTGTGGTCCGCCGCGAAGATCTGGTACGGCGGCACGATGCCCGGGACCTCCTCGGCGTCGCGCGGATCGGAGTTCATGTCGCCGACCACGAACTGCTTCGGGTTCGGGAAGAATGCCTGCGCTGCGGCGAGGATCCCGTGCAGCTCGTAGGCCTGCGCGGTCTGGTAGTAGCGGCCCAACGGACCGAAGGACTCGAGGCGCGTCTCGAGGTGCGTGTTGATGAAGCGGTACGGCTTGCCGTCGACCATCGCGTCCACGCCGACGAAGCCGCGCTCGAAGCGCACGGTTCGCGTGATCTCGAACGGCGGGAACGGGATCTGGAGCGTGATGTCCTGCGAGGCGACCTCGTGATAGTTGCAGCCGTCGGCCGACACGAGTTCGCAGATCGCCGGCTCCAGGAACTGCAACCGGGTGAAGTCGATCTTCTGGAACGCCACGCCCTTGCGCGCAATGATGACGTCGCGGTCCACGACGCGGATCAGGATCGTCACGTCGCCCACCTGGATCGGCAGCCCCGGGAGGAAGCTGAGCGGCGGCGGCAGGTCGAGCGCCTTCGGGAAGTCGAGATTCACCACGGTCGCGGCCTCGACGTACTTGCCGCCGAGCGCGCCGAGCGTGTCGGCGAGCTGGTCCGTGAACGCTCCGGCGAACGACGGATCCTCGCAGCCCTTGTGGTCGTCGGGCCGCGGGTCCGGCTCGATGCAGGTGAACAGGTACACCTCCTGCAGGCCCACGAGCGCGGGAGAGCGCTTGTCGATCAGCGCCGCCAGCGCCCTGGCTCGCTCGGCCGGCAGGCTGGCGGCGCGAATCTGCAGGAACTCGATCGCCGCGGCATTGAAGTCCGGCTTGGAGACCACGCCGATCAGGTCGGCCCCGACGTACTGGTTCTGCGTCATGACCTCTATGTCGGCCGATGACGCAGTGCCGGCGGCGACGAGCGTCGCGGCGGCGAGTAACTGTCTGGCCCAGCGCTTCATTGGAATCCCTCCACGACCGACGCGAATGGTGGTGATCGGGGCGGGACCCTCCGGAGGTCGGCCCAGGCGGCGCTGCACGGCGTCGCGGCGCAACGCGGCACGCGAGCCACGCTGCGCCGTGACCGGAGGAGGCGCAATCCGTAGTTTGGGAATTTGACTTAACGCGGCGAACCGCTCGCCGATCGCTGGCCGCCGGCAGCGGTCGCCCGCGTCCACTCGAGGAAGCGCGTCACCGCGTGGACGGATTCCATGGCGCGGACCGAGCGGAAGATGTCCCAGGCATGCTGCGCGCCGTGCAATTCCGCGTAGACGACGGCGCTGGCCGATACGGCACGCAGGCGCTCTGCGAACAGGCGGGCCTCCTCGACGCTCGCCAGGGAATCGTGCGTGCCGTGCAGGATGAAGAACGGCGGCGCCTCGCGACGCAGCAGCGCGATCGGCGAGGCGAGATCCCACAGCCCGGGCTCCTGCGAGGGTGCACAGGGCATCACCGTCTTCTCGAGCCAGCGCACCATGGCCGCGCCGCTGCCCTTGAGGCAGTGGCGGTCCACGAAATCGTAGACGCCGTAGAACGGAACGGCTGCCGCCACCGACGTGTCCACCGCCTCGAAGCCAGGCTGCAGGCGCGGGTCGTTGGCGGTGAGCGCCATGAGCGCCGTCAGGTGCCCGCCCGCCGAGCCACCGGTGACGGCCACGAAGCCAGGGTCACCGCCGTAGGCCGCGATGTTGCGCCTCACCCAGGCCAGCGCCCGCTTGCAGTCCACGAGGTGGTCGGGGAAGCGCGCCTGCGGGCTCAAGCGGTAGTTCGGCGTCACCACCACCCAGCCGCGCGCCGCCAGGTGGTAGACGAGCGGCAGTCCCTGCTCGTGCTTGTTGCCGACCATCCAGCCGCCGCCGTGAATCTGCAGCAGTACCGGCGCATCGGTGCAGCTGCTGGCCGGCCGGTGGACGTCCAGCACGTGACGCTCGTGGCCGTCCCCGTACGGCAGGTCCCGCAGCCACTCGACCTCCGCGCTGCGCATCGCGAAGGGCAGGGCGAGTTCGCGCCAGGCTACCGTGTCCCGCAGCACCGCGCGCCGCACCGCGGGAATGCGGTCGCGGTAGCCCTCGCCGAGTCCCGCTTGCAGTGCATCCTCCAGCACGCGCCCGGTCGATCGCGCGCGCCATTGCGCAATCGCGAGACCCGCCCAGCTCGAGGCCATGGCGAGCAGCCCCAGCCGGCCGGGCCACGCCTGCAGTGCATCAGAGGCGAGCGCAAACACCAGCGCCACGGTCGCCGAGAGCAGCAGGTGGAATATGGCCAGCTCGCTGGTGAGCCAGCCCGACAGGAACCAGGCCATGTTGCCCCAGCCGAGCCGGGTCGCCCGGACGAGCCCGGTGACCGTCATCAGGAGGCCGAGGGCGGCGAGGGCAAGAAAAATCCAGGCCGAGGCAGGTGCGTTCACGCCACGAGTTTCCCGCAGTCGGCCGCGACTGCAAAGTCGCAGCTGCCGAGCGGCGGGCGCTCACCGGGACCGCGCCGGCCGTGACCTGCGGAAACTGCTGAATCCGTTCCCCTGACGATCTCTTTAGTCTTGCCCGTATCTTGCCCAGAGCCCCCGCGGTCTGGCGGCTGCAGTCGAGGAACCCATGAACGTCAGTCGCAAACCCGTCGCCGGCCTGTGGGCCGCGGTCGCCTTGTCTCTCGTGGTTGTGTGGCCGGTACAGTCCGCCGACCTCGAGGCCGGCAGGAAGACCTTCGAGGAGGTGTGCGCCGCCTGCCACGGACCGACCGGACGACCGGACCCGAACAACCCGACCGTCCAGGCGCTCGACCCGAAGCCTGCCGACCTCTCTGACCCGCTGTTCAACAGCCGCGAGCCTGCCGCGGACTGGAACATCGTGGTCACGCACGGCGGCCCGGCGCTCGGACTGTCAGCCGTGATGCCCGCGCAGAAAGGCGCGCTGGCGGCGGAGGACATCGACAACGTCGTAGCCTACGCGAAGACCCTCGCGCCGGGCAGCGACCAGTACCCGCCCGGCGAGCTCAACTTCTTCCTGCCCGTACGCACCAAAAAGGCCTTCCCGGAAGACGAGATCGTCCTGAAGGGCCGCGTCACCGACACGAAGGAGGGCGACAACGTCTGGCGCAGCGTGATCGAGTTCGAGAAGCGCTTCGGCAAGCGCTCCATGGGCGTGCTCGAGGTCATCTACCAGGACGACGGCGCGACATCCGAGATCACCAAGGTCGAGGCGGGCGCCAAGACCGTGCTGCACTGGAACCTCGAGAAGCGCTCGATCCTGTCGGGCGCGCTGATCGTCGCGTTCCCCACCGACGGCGACGAGTCCGAGGAGATCATCCCCTATCTCGCCTTCGGGAAGCAGCTGAACGACCGGGCGACCTTCCAGTCGAGCGCGCGGGTGATCGTCCCGGTGGACGACACGGATGAAGGCGAGGTCGAACTCGCCGGCGTCGTTCACTACCTCTGGACCGTGAACCGCCGTGCGGCATTCCCGGCGCTCGAGGTGACGGCGACCGTGCCATTCGACGCGGGCGACGGCGATTCCGTGCAGTGGACCGTCCTGCCGCAGTTCCGCCTCGGGCTCACCCGCGGCGGGCACGTGGCGCTGAACGTCGGCGTGGAGTTCCCGCTGAGCGACCAGTCCTACGAGACCCGCTACCACCTGAACCTGCTGTGGGACTTCGCCGACGGCAGCTTCTTCAAGGGTTGGTGACGCCGCTACGGCCTCAGGTGACGACAGAGGAACTCGACCTGGTCGCCGACGCTGCGCTCGAAGTGGGTGCCGAAGTAAGGCTCGAAATGGCCGATTTCATAGCGCCGCGCCTCGCCGTCGGGGCCCAGCCGCGCGAGCACCCGTTCGGCCGACTCGACCGGCGCCACGCTGTCGTGCTCGCAGACCTGCACGAGCACCGGGCAGCGGACGCGATCCGCGTAGCGCACCGGCCGGTACAGGCCGATCGTGAGTGCGATTCGTGCCGCGACCTCGAACCGGAATCCGGGCGGCGCGAGCGCGCGATAGCCGGCATCGGCGTCCGGGCTGCTCATGACCGCGAGGCTGCCCGGTGGCCCGACCGTGGGCAGGTAGTGCGCCCGCCCGAAGGGAGCCAGCGCGAGGTCCCACAGACCATGAACCGTGAGACGCAGCAGCTGTCCGGGCCCGGCGTACCGCAGGATGCGCCGCACGGCGGCGAGCCCGTCCATCATCGGGCACTGGCAGACGGCGGCGGCGACGCCCGGCACGGTGGCCGCAGTCACGAGCGCGTGTCCGCCGGCGAACGAGGTCCCCCAGACGGCGATGCGCCCGGGGTCCACGCCGCCGAGCGTGCGCGCGAACGCGACTGCCGCGGCGTAGTCCTGCAGCTGGCGGCGCACGGAGACCAGTTGCCGTGGCTCGCCGTGGCTCGCGCCGAAATGCCGGTAGTCGAACAGCAGCACGTGCATGCCCGCCGCCGCGAAGCGCTCGGCGTAAGGTGCGAGCGAGGCGTCGCGTGTCGCCCCGAAGCCGTGTGCCATCACGACGCAGGGCTGCCCTCCGGCGATTGACGCACCCGCGCCGGCGGGAACATAGCGCCACGCCCGGCAGGTTCCGCCGCCGCTGCCGAACGCGACCTCGACACGGTCCACGGCGGGCTCAGGGCATCAGCGCGACGCCGATCAACCGCGTGTGGCCCCACGCGAAGAAGATCGCATACAGCACCAGGCCGCCCACGACCGCGATCACGTCGTTGCGGATCGGGCCCGGCACACCGCTCGCCGCGGGCTGCGGGCGCTTGCCCGCCGAGATCCGGTCCAGCACGGCCCAGGCGAGGAAACCACCGAACAGCAGCACGTCGGCGAGCATGCCGTTCGCGAGCAGGTGGGCGAGTGCCCAGGCCTTGGTCGCCGCCAGCATCGGGTGCTTCACGGCGGCCTTGATCCGCCCGGGAAGGTAGGCCGCGATCAGCAGCGGGAACACCGGCAGCATGAGCAGCGCCGTCACGTGCCGCAGCCAGGTGGGAGGCTGGTACAGGACGACTGGATCGAGCCGTGCCTGGGCGTAGCCGCCCACGAGCAGCAGGAAGCCCACGATGGACGCCACGGAATAGATCGTCTTCCAGCCGCCGGTCCCGAGGCGCGCGATCATGCGATCTCGCCAGGCGGGCGCGACGATCCTGATCGAGTGCACGCCGAAGAAGATGACGAGGCCGGCGACGAGCTTGAGCATGTTGGGATTCCGGGGTTGGGTCGGCGCGATTCTACAGGTCGGGCTGCACCGTGCCGCCCGCGGCCTCCGGTGGCCCGGCCGCGACGGGCCGCAGCCACTGCCGCGCGATCTCCTGCCAGCGCCGCAGCAGGTCCGCGGCGAAGTCGGAGAACACGCGTACCTTCGGCGACTGGTGCCCGGCCGACGGATACACCAGCGATACCGGGGGGCCGGGCAGTGCGTAGTCGTTCAGGATCAGCTTGAGCTCGCCGCGGGACACGTACTCGGCGACGATCAGGTCCGCCGTGTGCGTGATGCCGAGCCCGGCGGCGGCCGCGATGTTCGGCCCCTCGGCGGAGTTGAACTGCATCGCGAAGTGCAGCTTCAGACGCCGGCTCGTGTACGGCGCCGGGAAGGTCCACTCCGGTGCGCCGCCGCCCGCCGGCGAGATCGCAAGCAGGCGGTGCTGGCGCAGGTCGTCCGGCGTCTGCGGCTCGCCGTGGTCGGCCAGGTAGGTCGGTGAGGCGCAGGTCACGATGTTGATCTGGGCGACACGGCGGGCGACGAGGCCCGAGTGCTGCAGCCCGCCCACGCGCACCGCCACGTCCACCCGCTCGGCGACCAGGTCCACGATCCGGTCGTTCAGGCGGATGTCGAGGTCGATGGCCGGGTAGCGGCGGGTGAACTCGGGCAGGGCCGGCAGCAGCAGGTAGCGGCCGAACGCGACCGGCACGTCCACCCGCAGCAGGCCCTGCGGCCGGGAGCGCGATCCGCGCATCGTTTCCTCGGCATCCTGGACTTCGTCCAGGATCCGGCGGCAGCGACGCAGGTAGTCGGCGCCTTCGGCGGTCAGGCTGACGCGCCGGGTCGTCCGGTTCAGCAGCCGGACACCGAGGTGTTTCTCGAGTGCCGCGACGTGTGCGCTGGCCGCCGCCCGGGAGATGTCCAGTTCGTCGGCCGCCTGTCCGAACGAAGCGCGCTCGGCAACCCGGGTGAAGACCTTCATGGCGATGAGCTGGTCCACTGATAGATTGTTTCGAGAATCGGTTCGATGGTCAACAAGTCGACGCACTTTTCAGGACAATACAGGCCTATGGGGCGAGTTCGAGAGCCCTCACGAGGTGCTAAAGACATGATTCATTTGAATTATTGACAGAGCCTGCAGGATTTTGAACTGGAGCTCGCTGTTTCGCTGCACTGCAGCAGAAGCGGCGTAAAATAGCGCTTAGTGAAGAAGAGAACTTGAGGCGGGTCCCGGGCGGGCCCCCTGTGACTGCCCCCCGGTGCCAGCCTTGCAAGAGCCTGACTGGAGGCGCCATGTTCACGCAGGAAAGCAGCTACACCTACGTTCTTATTGCGGCCCTGACGATCGCGGTCGCGCTGACGTTCGCCGCGCTATTCCACGCCCTGCACGGGTTCCAGGTCTTCGGCTGACACCCGCGGCGGCGGCCAGGCCGCGGCAGCGTCGATCACCCCGAGCGCCTGGGCGTGCAGGCTGTGGATGTACAGCCGCCCGCCATGCTCGGTGGCACCGCTGGTCTCCGGGATGCGGCCGGACGGATCCTGCAGGTCGGCGACCACCCGGCCGTCCTCGTCGAAGGCGATCACGTGGCCATAGGCCGGAGGTACCGGCCACAGCGCCCGCGGCAGCCGGAGCGTCAGGGCCCGCAGCCACGGCTTCGCCGCCATCCCGTCGATCGTCGCGCTGCGGGGCTTGGTGAGTCCGGTCCACAGGCGACCGCCCTCGCTGCGGGTCAGGTTGTCCGGGAACCCGGGCAGGTTCGCGGCGATCACCCGGGCGCGCGAGTCGCCCGACGGTCCGGCTGCCCGGGCGTCGATCCCCCGGGCGGTGAGGTCGACCTTCCAGATCCGGTACTCGCCGGTCTCCGCAATGAACAGGTGCTGCTCGTCGCCGGAGAGCGCCACGCCGTTCGGGAAGCACAGACCGCCGATCACGAGCGAGGTGCGGCCGCTGCCGGGCTCGTACACGAGCACCCGGCCGGTGCAGGAGTGTTCCAGGATGTCCAGCAGGGCGGCGTCGAAGGTCCCGATCTCCCGTGGCGACAGGCGCCGCGTGGCGTCCGTGAAGTACATTCGGCCGTCCGTGGCAATCACGACGGCATCGGCGTAGCGGATCGGGTCGCCGCCCACGTGGTCGGCCAGCACGCCGATCATCCCGTCGGCGCCCAACGCGAGCAGGCCCTTCATCGCGTCTGCGACGATCAGCTGGCCGTCCGCGGTGAAGTCGAAGCCCAGCGGCCGGCCGCCGGTGTTCACGACTGTCTCGCGTGCGGTGCCGTCGGGGTTCATGCGCAGGATCGCGCCGGACAGTACGCCCGTGTACAGCTTGCCGTCGGGGCCGAAGTCGACGTGCTCGGGGCCGACCTCGGGCGCGACCGATATGGCCTGCACGCCCGTCAGCCGCTCGTTCGCGGCGTGCGGCCCGGCGTAGCCCGTGAACGCAGGCGAATCCCAGGCCACGGGCTGGATGGGAATCGGCCAGAAGGCGAAATACCCGAGCAGCGCGAGCAGCAGCACGCCGATCCACCTGTAGATCCGGCCCATGTGCCCCTCCGCCGCGCGTACGGCGATGCCTAGTGGATCTGCAGGATGCTACGCGCTTCGGCCGGGCTCGCAATCTCGCGACCGGTCTCGCGCGCGACGCGCACGATCGCGTCGATCAGCTGGCCGTTGCTGGTCGCCTTGGCTCCGTCCGGCAGGTAGAAGGTGTCCTCGAGGCCGGTGCGCAGGTTGCCGCCGAGCTCCGCCGTGCGGCGGTGCAGCGCCCAGATGTCGGCGCGACCGATCGCGGTCACCTGCCAGGTGGCGCCCGGCGCAGTCAGCCGGGCGAGGATGGGCAGCAGGTCCGGGTCCGCGGGCATGCCCGACTCGACGCCCATGACGAAGTTGTAGTCGAGGTGGCCGCGGTACAGGCCGGTGCGGGCGTACATCGCCACCGTGCGCACGATGCCGGTGTCGAAGCACTCGAACTCGGGCAGCGCGCCGGTCTCGGCCATGACGTCGAGAAATCCCTTCACCTTCTCCACGGGGTTGTCGAACAGCATCGGCCGCCACGCCCAGGACCCGTCGCTCTTCACCTTGAGGTAGTTGAGCGAGCCCGCGTTGCAGGCGGCGATCTCGGGACGGATGGCGCGGATGCACGCGAGCGGGCCGGAGATGTCGGGCCCGACCACGCCGGTGGACTGGTTGAAGATGACAGAGGGACATGCCTCGCGGATCGCCTGCGCGATCTCGACCGCGACCGCGGGCTCCCACGTCGGCAGGTGGCCCATGCCGGGCGCCTGCTGGCGGAAGTGCACGTGCATGACCGAGGCGCCCGCGTCGAACGCTGCGCGTGCCTCGCGAGCCATCTGCTCGGGCGTGACCGGCACGTGGTGCTGTGCGGGATCGGTGAGCACGCCCGTGAGCGCGCAGGTGACGACGGTCTTCGACATCAGGCACCTCTCAAGTAGCGCATCAGCACCTGGCCGGGCGCGACCTGCTGCCCGGCCGCGATCTCCACGACCTCGATCCGCCCCGCCTTCGGTGCGCGCAGCTCGTGCTCCATCTTCATCGCCTCGAGCGTGCACAGCCGCTGGCCGGCCGCGACCTCGGCGCCGGCCGCGACCGCGACCTCGAGCACGCGACCGTTGATCGCCGCGCGCACTTCGTCCGCCTGCGCGGCGAGCTCGGCCGCGGTGCGGCGCGGCGTGCGGCGCAGGCAGTCGAAGGCGAAGTCGCCGGCGCGCGTGTGCAGCCACAGCGTCGCTCCGGCCCAGGCGTATCGATAGGCGAGCGCGATGCCGTCCACTTCCGCCTGGCCGTCGCTGCCCGGCGCCACGGGCGTGCCGCGCACCTCGAACGCGGCGCCTGCCAGCTCGAGCGTCGCGCCGGCGGGTGCGAGGCGCACGTGACCCGAGCGCTCGAGCTCGCCCTGGTCCGCGAGCGACTGCGGCGCCCGCCAGCGCAGGCGCCACGGCGAGGGCAGCGGGCGCGCGCTGGTCCAGTTGCGGAACGCACCGGGCAGGTCCGCCGCGCCTTCGGGCGCGGCGGCCACCGACAGCCAAGCCGCGAGCCGCCAGGTCGCGTCGTCGGGCGCCTGCGCGCGGTCCGCGCCGCGCGGGAAGTGCCGTTCGATGAACGCCGTGGACACGCTCGAGCCGTCGACGAAGTCCGGGTGGCGCAGCACCCGGGCAAGGAAGGCGCGGTTCGAGGGCACGCCGAGCAGCGCGGTGCGGTCGAGCGCCAGCGCGAGCCGGTCGAGCGCCTCGGCGCGGGTCGCGCCCTGTGCGATCAGCTTGCCGAGCATCGAGTCGTAGTGCGGGCTCACCGTCATGCCGGCGGCCAGCGCGTGGTCGCAGCGCGCGAGCGGCTCGGGTCGCCAGTCGAGCACCACGCCGCTCCTCGGCAGGAAGTCGTCGGCGGGCTCCTCGGCGCACAGGCGCACCTCGATCGCGTGACCCGCGATGCGCACGTCCTCCTGCGCCAGGCCCAGCGGCTCGCCGCGCGCCACCTTGAGCTGCAGCTCGACGAGGTCGAGGCCGGTGACGAGTTCCGTCACCGGGTGCTCGACCTGCAGCCGCGTGTTCATTTCCATGAAATAGAACCGGCCCGCGGGATCGAGCAGAAACTCGACCGTGCCCGCGCCCACGTAGCCGATCTCGCGCGCCACGGCCGTGGCGGCCTGGCCCATGCGCTCGCGCAGCACCGGGTCCACGGCGGGGGAGGGCGCCTCTTCGACGATCTTCTGGTGGCGCCGCTGCACCGAGCAGTCGCGCTCGCCGAGGTGGATCACGCGGCCGTGGGCATCGGCGAAGACCTGGATCTCGACGTGACGCGGCTCGACCACGGCCCGCTCGAGGATCAGCCGGCCGTCGCCGAACGCCTTGGCCGCTTCGGAAACCGCGCTCGCGAGCGCCGCCGGCAGGTCCTCCGCGCGCTCGACGCGCCGCATGCCGCGGCCGCCGCCGCCCGCCGAGGCCTTCACCATCACGGGGAAGCCGATGCGCGTGGCCTCGGCGAGCAGGCGCTCCCGGTCCTGGTCCTCGCCGTCGTAGCCGGGCACCACGGGAATGCCGGCCGCCGCCATGCGGATGCGTGCGCGGGCCTTGTCACCCATCGCCTCGATGGCAGCCGCCGGCGGGCCGACGAAGATCAGCCCGGCCTCGGCCACCGCCGCCGCGAAGGTCGCGTTCTCCGACAGGAAGCCGTAGCCGGGGTGGATCGCCTGCGCTCCCGTCGCGCGCGCCGCGGCGATGATCTTGTCGACGACCAGATACGACTCGGACGGCAGCGTGCCGCCGATCGGCACGTGCTCGTCGCAGGCCGCGACGTGCGGGCTGCCGCGGTCGGCGTCCGAGCACACGGCGATCGTGGCGATGCCCATCCGGCGCGCCGTGCGTGCGATGCGCACGGCGATCTCGCCGCGGTTCGCGATCAGCAGTCGGTTGAGGGTTTTCACGGGAATTCCGGCAGCGGGGGCAGCGGGGCCGCCCAGGCAGGCGCCCGGCGCGCGACCGTCGCCGCGATGCCTTCGCGGGCCGCGCCATGGCGCAGCAGCCCCGCGAACTCGAGCGCCGCGGCGTCGAGCGCCGCCGGCAGGGGGCTCTCCAGCGTGCGGGTCACGATGCGCTTGGTGGCCCGCAGTGCCGCGGGCTCCGCAGCAGCGAGCAGCTGCAACTCCGCTTCCAGCGCCGTACGCAGTCCGGCGGCCGGCACCACGACGTCCGCGAGCCCGGCCTCACGGGCCGGCCCGGCCTTGAGCCGTGCGCCCGAGAGCATCAGCCAGCGCGCGCGCCGCGCCCCGGCACGGCGCACGACGAAGGGCGCGATCTGCGCCGGCGCCACGCCGAGCGTCACCTCGGGCATGGCGAAGGTAGCGTCCTCGGAGGCGAGCACCCGGTCGCAGGCCGCCGCGAGACCGCAGCCGCCGCCCATCGCGCTGCCGCTCACCACGGCAATGGTCGCGACCGGCAGGGCCGCGAGGCGCTCGAGCATGGCGCCGAACTGGCGGTTGTGGTGCGCGATCGGGTCCTCGGCCTGGCCGGCGGGCGTCTGCATCAGCTGCAGAAACCCGGCGAAATCCGCGCCCGCGCAGAAGTGTCCGCCCGCGCCCGACAGCACCAGCGCCCGCGCCTCGAGGTCGGCCGCCACGCGGTCGAACAGCCCGCCGAGCGAGGCCACCAGTTCGTCCGATAGCGCGTTGCGCTTGTCGGGGCGGTTGAGGCGCGCGAACCAGAAGCCTGCGTGCTGCTCCACCAGCAGCACGGTGCTCGTTGCGGCGGCGTCGGTCATGGCGGCTCCCCCGTCAGGCCTTCGGCAGGATGCCCATGAACTTGCAGATGATGCCGAGCATGATCTCGTCCGCACCGCCGCCGATCGAGGCGAGTCGCCCGTCGCGGTACAGGCGCGACACCGGGTTTTCCCAGGTGAAGCCCATGCCGCCCCAGTACTGCAGGCACTTGTCCGCGACCTCGCGCGTCAGGCGTCCCGCCTTGAGCTTGGCCATGGAGGCGAGCTGCGTCACGTCCTTGCCGGACACGTAGAGTTCCGTGGCGCGGTACACGAGCGAGCGCAGCAGCTCGATCTCGGTCTGCAGCTCGGCGAGCGTGAAGTGCACCACCTGGTTGTCGATCACCGGCTTGCCGAAGGTCCTGCGGCTGCGCGTGTACTCGATGGTCTCGCGCACGGCGACGTCGAGGCCCCGCAGCGCATTGGCGGCGCCCCACAGGCGCTCCTCCTGGAACTGGATCATCTGGTACATGAACCCGAGGCCTTCCTGGCCGATCAGGTGCCGCTGCGGCACGCGCACGTCGTCGAAGTGGATCAGCGCGGTGTCCGACGAGTTCATGCCGATCTTGCGCAGCTTGCGCTCGACCGTCACACCCTTCGTCTTCATCGGCACGACGATCAGCGACTTGTTCTTGTGCGGCTTGCCCTCGCCGGTGTTGGCGAGACAGCACATCCAGTCGGCCTGGGTGCCGTTGGTGATCCACATCTTGCCGCCGTTGATCACGTAGTCGCCGCCGTCCTTGCGCGCGGTCGTTCGGATCGCGGCGACGTCGGAGCCAGCGCCCGGCTCGGAGACGCCGACGCACACCACGTTGTCGCCGGCGATCGCGGGCGCAAGGAACTCGCGGCGCAGCTCGTCGGAGCCGAAGCGGGCCAGCGCGGGCGTCGCCATGTCGGTCTGCACGCCGATGGCCATCGGCACGCCGCCGCAGCGGGTGTTGCCGAGCGCCTCGGCCATGACGACCGAGTAGCTGAAGTCGAGGCCCGCGCCGCCGTAGGCCTCGGGCTTGGTGAGGCCGAGGAGGCCGAGGTCGCCGAGCTTCTTGAACACCTCGTGGGCGGGG
>Ga0209254_10000516_pt1 | contig 31626 bp, 27 predicted proteins | sample FrelakmetDIP11DI_FD_187148 | JGI IMG/M metagenome (GOLD analysis project Ga0209254, IMG submission 187148) | Freshwater lake sediment microbial communities from the University of Notre Dame, USA, for methane emissions studies - DIP11 DI (SPAdes)... | ecosystem: Environmental > Aquatic >... | reverse complement strand
GCTTCTCGGCGGGAAAGTAAACATCAGCAGGTTGCGTGAAATCGAGATATCTGATCTTCTCCGCAGACAACCAACTCAAATGGGCGACGAGCAGATTGGTGTGATTTTGAAGGACGAATCCGTATTAGTAACCGGAGCGGGAGGATCAATCGGTAGGGAGCTCTGCAGGCAAATTGCACGCTGGGAACCAAAAGAACTTCTTCTTTTAGGGCACGGTGAAAATAGTATTTTTGAAAGCCTATTGGAACTTCAAGAAAGTTTTCCGAATCTTCCTTTGAGACCATTAATTGCGGATATTCGGGATGAACCAAGGATAAATGAACTATTTAATGAATACAAACCGGGGGTAGTATTCCATGCAGCTGCGCATAAACATGTACCTTTAATGGAGGTCAACGTCCCGGAAGCAGTAACCAACAATGTTTTTGGGACGGAATCCGTTGTAGATGGTTCGATCAAGGCTGGAGTTGCTCGTTTTGTTATGATTTCTTCAGATAAGGCTATTCTTCCAGCAAATGTCATGGGAGGAACAAAACGGGTTGCAGAAATGATTGTGCTTGATGCTGCCCAACGGACTGGAAAACCATATTCCGTGGTTCGCTTTGGTAATGTTCTTGGCAGCCGGGGAAGCGTTGTTCCTCTCTTTAAAAGGCAAATTGCAATAGGTGGTCCAATAACGGTCACTCACCCGGAAATGAAGCGGTACTTCATGACAATCCCAGAAGCAGTGTATTTGGTTCTCCAAGCCGCCAGTCTAGGAGAGGGTGGAGAATCCTTTCTTCTAAATATGGGTGAACAGGTAAAGATTGTAGACCTCGCAGAAGATCTCATAAGGCTTTCTGGGTTGGAACCCGGAAAAGACATCGAAATCGTTTTCACCGGAATCCGACCTGGGGAAAAATTAAGTGAGGACCTCTGGGAAGATGGCCATTCGTTTCTTCCAACCAAGCATCCCGATATTTACCGACTTAATGGCCAGGACCAACAATTATCAGGAAAAGATTTGAAAACCGCATTAAATATGCTAAGAAATCTTTCTACGGATGGAGAATCCGCTCAACTAATTAATTATCTGGATGAGATCATTCCAGGCGCGACGATTGGCAGCCAGGAACCTCCATCGTATACTTCAATAGACTAATGACCTTGATCTCTAAAAATGAATGGGATGTATTCTATCGCTCCAGGGGTGAAGCGCATTTTCTTCAATCCAGCGAATGGGGAGAATTAAAAGAGCAATTCGGGTGGGAAACAATGCGTATTATTTGTGGAGAAGGAGGCGCTCAGGTTCTTATTCGTAAGGGACCAATGGGGGTAAGGCTCGGATATATACCGAAAGGTCCGATTGGAGTCATTTCCTCTGAATTGATTGATGAAATCAAGTGCACAGCCAGGAGCAGGAATTGTTTTGCCGTCACCATCGAACCAGACTTTTGGGAAGGTGATAATGAGTCGAAACACTTAAAAATCGAAGGAAAACCTGGGAGGAATATCCAACCACGCCGAACGCTCATTCTTCCTCTTGAAGGAAGTGAAGATGACTGGTTGACACGGATGAAACAAAAAACGCGTTACAACATTCGTCTGGCAGAAAAAAAAGGGATTCAGGTTAGAGAATCGAATGATTTAACGATTTTTTATGATCTGATGAAAAAAACCGGGGAACGCGACGGTTTTGGAATTCATAGTCTCACTTATTTTCAAACCGTATTCAACTTATTCAAACCAACCGGGGGATGTACGATATTAATCGCTGAATTTGATGGACAGCCGCTGGGAGCTATGATGGTTTTTGCAAATGGGCAAAGAGCATGGTATGTATACGGTGCATCCAATGATATTGAGCGCAACCGCATGCCTACATATTTGCTTCAATGGGCGGCAATGAAATGGGCAGCAAATAAAGGATGTTCGTATTATGATTTATGGGGAATTCCAGATGAGGAGCCAGAGCGATTGGAGGAGCAATTCGAAAAAAGGTCTGACGGGCTTTGGGGAGTGTACCGGTTTAAAAGGGGTTTTGGAGGAGAGATCAAACGATCCGCTGAGGCTGTGGATGTTGTAATAAAACCCCTCGTCTATACTCTTTACCGCTGCTTTGCCTCGCGACGTTTTATACCTCCTGGATAATAAAAATGAAAAAGTCAGATTGGAATGAATCAATTTTGGGGCAACCGTCATATCACCTTTTTCAGACAGAAGAATGGACGGAATTAAAAAGCGCCTACGGGTGGAAACCCGTGAAATTGAGTCTGGCAAATGGGTTCGAACCTCACACAACGGCAGTAGTATTGGAAAGGTCTATAGCATTGGCGGCACACCTTGTAAATGCAAAGGTATTATATGTCCCGCGAGGACCTCTTGTTGACTGGAACAATATTACTCAATCTGAGATTGTTTTAGGAGAGCTCGAACGAATCTCCAAAGAACGAAAAGCTATTTTTATCAAAATTGACCCCGAAGTATTAATCGGCAAAGGAATTCCGGGTGGGGAATATGATTATCCGGATGCCACCGGTGAAGCAGTGACGCGGTTATTGAAATCTCGAGGATGGATATATTCAAAAGAACAAATCCAATTTAAAAATTCGGTTTGGTTGAACCTCAAAGTAACGGAAGAGGATCTTCTTTCAAGGATGAAACAAAAGACGCGCTATAACATTCGTTTGGCAGAAAAGAAAGGTGTAAAAATTAGGCGAGGTGAAAAAAATGATTTAGATTCGCTGTTCCAGTTATACGCTCAAACAAGCCTGCGGGATGGATTCACTATTCGAGGCAAGCAATATTACCTGGATGTATGGAATAAATTCATGGACGCAGGAATGGCAGTTCCCCTTATTGCTGAATATGAAGGAATCTTACTCGCAGGAATCTTCCTTTTCTGGCTCGGTAAAAAAGCCTGGTATCTTTATGGGATGTCTTCAGACCAATACCGGGATTTTATGCCCAATTATGCACTTCAATGGACGGCTATTCAACAGGCCAGGAAATTGGGATGCGAGGTTTATGATCTTTGGGGAGCACCGGATACGTTCAATGGTAAAGATCGAATGAGTGGTGTTTTCCGGTTTAAACAGGGTCTCGGCGGAGAAGTTATCCGCATGATCGGTGCCTGGGATTACCCATCCAACCGGAGTTATTATTTTGGGTATTCAAAAATCCTACCGGTGATCATGAGTGTTATGAGAAAATTAGGAAAAAACGCAACAACAAAGGAGGCAGGGGGGTGATCCCAAGACTTCGATTAGCTCATCTCCCGACCCCAATCGAAGCTATGGTTCGGCTAAGCGCGGAGTTGAGAGGTCCCCGATTGTGGATCAAGAGAGATGATTTAACCGGCGCCGGGTTAGGGGGCAATAAGGTCAGGAAGCTCGAGTATCTTTTAGCTGAAGCACGAGCGAATGGTGCCAGAACCCTTATCACCACTGGAGCGGCACAATCGAATCACTGCCGGCAAACAGCTGCGATGGCAGCTCAGATGAATTTTCATTGTAAATTGGTTCTTTCAGGAAATTCAAATGAACCTGTTGATGGAAACCTTTTGCTTGACAGGTTATTCGATGCGGAAATTATCTGGACGAAGGATGAAGAAAGTAATTTCATTCTTCAAGATGTCTTCAAAAAATCCTGGAAGTCAGGTGAGCGACCATTTTTAATCCCTTTGGGTGGATCAACGCCTATAGGAACCCTGGGCTATGCTTCCGCGTTTGAAGAGTATTTGGTTCAAAATGTAAAATGTGACTGGATTGTGGTAGCTTCCTCCTCTGGGGGTACACAGGCTGGTCTGGAACTCGGGAGCCGAAAATCGCGTTGGGATGGGACGATTATAGGTATAAATGTCGGTTCCGAATTCCCTGATTTAGCGGAAAGGATTTCAACTCTTGCCTCCGAGGCATCAGACCGGGTTGGAGAATCAATTTATTTCCAGAAGAACGATATCCAGGTACGAGAGGATTATCACAAAACCGGATATGGCAACCTAACAAATCAGGAGATCGATACCATACAACTCTTCGCGAGGTTGGAGGGAATACTGCTTGATCCTGTATATACTGCAAGGGCAGCAGCAGGTATGATAGATTTGATCAGAAATGGGTTCTTCAAATCAACAGAGTCGGTACTATTCTGGCATACGGGAGGAATACCGGCAATATTTTCGGAAAAATATACAAAATTGATCCGTGCAGGATATTAAGGCTGCCAGGATGGGTCAAAATCCTTAGCATTAGAATTTGTAAGAATTGTGACATTTAATCCGGAAGCCGTCATCATCATTATTTCGCCTAACGATTCAAAAACCAGCCAATAGCCGTCAGCTGAATACGAAGGATTTCCAGCGGGTCTGAAAAGATCATTTATAGAATTGGGTTTGGTGACAGATGCCACAAACGACTTCGTCAATATTCCTGGAGAGGAATCTCCCTGAATATAAACAATTTCAGTCCCATTCGGTGACCAGGCTGGATGCTGAGCTGGACTCTCACCGATATTTGTAAAAGGTTGGGCATTGTTTCCTGCTGCCCCCATTGTAAAGATCTGAGGCAGATTGTTTCGATTGTCCTCGTAAGCAATCAGATTGCCATCGGGGGACCACCGGGCTGATCTTTGGGCAAGATTCAAAGAAGTCAACCGGGTTGCCTTCTCTTGTGAAAGATCAAGTGAATAAATATGGCCGGTTATATAACTTTTACTATCTCTGAGGGAGGTAAAGATGACCTTATTCCCATCCGGTGACCAGTCCGGCTCGAAATCCCCGCCAGGTGTCGTTTTTAGACCTTTCAAACCTGTGCCATCCAGGTTGATCAGGAATAATGAGGAATTTCGATAGGTTTTTTGGTCGGTTGGACAAGGTGAAATGAATATCAATCGCATTCCATCAGGAGACCAATCAGGCTGGCACGCTCCGTCAAGGAGATTGGTGATCTTTTGGACCGATCCATCCATAAGGTTGAGAAGGAAAATTTGAGGTTTTCCATCCCGATCAGAAGCGAAAGCGATTGTTCCTTTCCCTCCACCTGGCGGTGTTACGATTACCGGTAGGGGTACGGTGGGTTTGATTTCTGCAGTGGCGATTGGGAGTGTGGAAGTTAGTATCTCATCGTCTGGTTCAGGCGAAGAAGTCGCCGGTAAACCAGTTTCCATTATCGGAACACTTGATGGCGGTAAGATTTGATAACCTTGGTTTGATTTTGGTCTTAATAAAAACACAGCTGAAATGACCAGGAACAGAAGTAATATCCCTCCAAGAATGATAAAAAGACGCAATCGACTGTGTGAAGAGTGATTATGGGAACTTGAATTTCTGGTATCAGCATTTGGAATTGTCGTTTCTTCTTTACTTGCTTCCACAATAGTAACTGGGAGGGTAGGGTTTTCCACGAGCGCGGTTTTAAAATCTGCCGCGCTCTGAAATCGATTTCCCGGTTCGATCGAAAGGGCGGTTTCAATTACTGCGGCTAAATTATTGGAGACATCCGGATTTTGTCTAGAGATAGGCGTCAACCGGGTATTTCCCATTGCGCGTGTAATCCCATCTTCCGGAATTTTCCCGGTCAAGGCGGCATATAAAGTAGCCCCAAGGGAATAGATATCCGACCGCTGATCCGTACCGCTACCATACTGTTCGGGAGGAGCATAACCGGGTGTGAGGGACTGCGCCCCAGTAGTTGTCGCACCACTTCCCTGCACGACTTTCACAAGGCCAAAATCAACCAGGAAGACTGTTCCATCTGGATTGACCTTGATGTTCCCCGGTTTAATGTCTCGGTGAAGGATAGTTGGTTTATGTTCGTGGAGGTAAGTTAAAGCATCACAAATTGAAGACCCAATTTTGATCACCTGATCTTCAGGTAAGCGACCAAACCGTTTGATCATTACACGTAAGTCCTCACCTGCGATGAAATCCATAACCAGGTATTGACCACCTTCATCCGTGGTGAAATGATCGGTCACTCTCGGTAAATTGGGATGAGCAAGCCCTGCAAGCACCGATCCTTCCCTTCGAAATTGACGGGCATAACTATCGGAACCGCCCAAGTTTTCTTTTATCGCAACGGGAATATCCAGCGTCAGGTCAATGGCAAGGTAAACTGCGCCCATTCCACCCTGGGCAATTATGCTCTCGATTCGATATCTTTGGTTGAGATGATCACCGGGTTGAAGGGTCATATGTATATTTTTCTAAGTGGATTATTGAATTCTACAATTGATAATCACAATACGCAATCAGGAGCAGCGAAATGCACATGCTATAATCATGCCTGTCTATACCCATGAACATGGATATCCATTCCGCCGCAGTTACTGCTTTCTGGTTGGTGGTGATTGCGGTCCTCCTCAGTTTTTTTATCGGTTATACCCGGATTCGGGAAGGGAATAGACTATTCTATTACAGGAAACGAAAAGATCTTATCACGGGAGGATGGAAGTGGATCATTGCTGCCCTCTTCTTCGTTGCTTTTGCGGGATTAATCCGGTACTTTGCTGAACCGGTTGCTTACCGGTACTTTCCGCCTTCGCCGACGATGACCCTTACACCCACGATTACACTCACACCCACGATTACACTCACACCCACGATCACTTTAACCCCAACGATCACAGAGACTCCCTCCATAACCCCAAATCCGACCCTCCCTGCTGACCTGATTGCGCAATTCAATGCGACTGAAGATGTCAATCCAAATGCTGTATTCAGCGGTGTGGAAATTTCCACGGCGATTGATGCGAACTTTCAACCTATCCGCGCTGGAACAAATTTCAAAAATCCTCTGAAGGGTCTTTACGGAACATTCAGTTACGATAAAATGATACCCGGTTCGCAATGGTCGGCTTTATGGGTCAGACTGGAGGATGGAGTGATTATTTGTGCAGAAACGAAACCCTGGGATGGATACACCGGGGGATATGGTTATACAGAGTGTGCACTAACGATTTCCCCCTGGCTTCCCGGGGATTACCAAGCTCAGGTATTTGTCGGAACCTATTGGGTATCTTCCGGGTACTTCACTGTCAGCGGCCAACCCCCCACTTTCACACCCACCAGGTCTCCAACATTGACAAAGTCAATAACAGTCACTCCAACGAGTTCAATTACCCCAAAACCGAGCCTCACCAAATAAAACAAGAAATCAGGCTAAGGTATCAATTCGTTTTCAATGCTTTTGCAATCTCACAAGCGACCCTAACATTTTTCTTTAATAGCGCCAAATTTGAGCGCAGGCTGTCACCATGAGTCAATTCATTGACCCTGCGAAGCAGAAAAGGTGTCAGGCTGGCGCCACGAATATTTAGCGAAACTGATTCTGTAACGGCGGTTTGGATCGCGATTTCCAATACTTCCTTTGGAATGGAAGTATCCTCGGGGGGAGGGACCACCACTAAAAGTGCAGAATCCATTTTCAAATCCAAATGTGACCGGTAGATATTAGAGATCTCATTTACAGATTCAACCTGAAAGTCAACTGGTAACCCGCTATGGGAAGAATAAAATGCTGGAAATTCATCAGTTTGATATCCTATTACAGGGACACCCATTGTTTCAAGGATTTCCAGAGTAGCGGGAAGGTCAAGGATTGCCTTAGCTCCAGAGCAGACAACAATCATTGGCGAGCGGGCAAGTTCAGGGAGATCTGCAGACATATCGAACGTAGAGTCTCGATGGACACCACCAATACCTCCTGTCGCAAAAACCTTCAAACCGGCAGTTTGAGCAGCGAATAATGTGCCAGCCACGGTTGTACCACCCGAAAGAGCAGCGGATATTGCCACAGAAAAATCCCTTCGGGAGATTTTTCGCATATTTTCTTCATTGGCTAGAAATTCCAATTCATCAGCTGTCAGTCCGATGTGAATGATCCCTTTTATAATACCAATCGTGGCAGGGGTTACATCCAGCGAGATGGCCATGGATTCTAGGGCTTTGGCTAATTCGAGATTTTGCGGGCGGGGCAACCCGTGAGTTACTACAGCTGTCTCAAGTGCAACAATTGGAGAATTATTACTAACTGCGGATAAAACCTTTGAATGAATAATTAAATATGGAATAGTTTTCTTCATGGGTTCATTCTAACATTTTTCAATCAAGGAACTTCATTCACTGGTATGTTAAAATTCATGTTGCAAATGGAACAGGATAATTCAAAGTTTTACTTAAAGATGTTCAAACCCTGGGAACTGGTTCTGAATACCATTATTTATTTAATGGGAGCTGGATTGGTAGTATATTTCGGCAAAGAAATTGATTGGGGGTTATTGTTCAAGGGTTTAGGATTGGTAACAGTCATTCAAATAGCAGGATCTTCCCTGAGCAGTGTGTATGCCCAGATGGAGTCTGGTTATACATTTCGCAAGGAATTCGATCTTTTGAAACCGGACGATCCACGAAATCTTGGCAGGATCAGGATGACGAATGGGCTGCTTGTCACAATATCATCCCTTGGAATGGTAACAATATTTATTATTGATCTGACAAGAAATGATCTAATAAATTCGACTGGGTACCTTTTTATTGGCATTGCGATCATACTCCTTCTGATATACTCGATCCCTCCATTCAGGGCAATAAGAAGAGGATACGGTGAAGTAATCCTGGCAATCGAAGGTGCGTACCTGTTCCCGACAATAAGTTATCTTCTCCAAACTGACGAGATCCACCGTATTTTGATTTTCATTGCCATACCTCTTTCCCTTTTATACTTGTCCATGGAAATGACAAGATCTCTAAATGAATATTCCAATAAACCACTTGAAAAAAAATCAGGAAGTATGATTTCATATCTTGGTCCTCAAAACGGACTTCAGGTGATCAATTTGATGATTCTTGCAGCTTACTTAGTGGTGGGAGTTGAAGGATTACTCGGTCTTTCATCGTTAATTGTCTGGCGTTTTTTGCTGACCTTACCAGTTGGTTTTTTCCTGATCTGGCAGATCAGTCAACTCCGGGAAGGTAGAAAGCCAAATTGGCAGCTTCTTGAATTAACCTCAATTTTCATGGTGGGTTTGACAGCTTATTTTGTCGCCATGGGATTATGGTTGGGATAAAATGACCCCCGAATTTTTAGTGTTGAAAAAACCTTCTGACGCCCTGAAAGAATTCCTCGAGAGTATTCCTCCAATTAAACTTGAAAAATCAACAATCCCGACCGAAAAGGCAATCGGAAGAGTTGCAGCTGAACCAATAATTTCTCCTGAGTCCTCTCCCGCATTTCGTCGAAGCACAGTAGATGGTTATGCTGTTTCCTCAAAGGATACGCACGGTTCAAGCGAGGGGTTGCCCACTTATTTAAAGATTATTGGTGAAATCCGGATGGGGGAAAGAAACCACCAAAACCCTGGCAGGGGAGAGGCAGTGATGATTTACACGGGGGGGATGATCCCTACCGGTTGCGATGCAGTAATTATGGTAGAAAATACCCAAATCAGCCGAGAGAATGAGATAGAAGTGAATAAACCGGTGAGCCACGGAGAAAATATTTTGACAGAAGGTGAAGATTTATCAATAGGAGAGGTAATTATTACTGGTGGAAAACTGATCCGTGCAGCCGAGATTGGCGGATTGCTTGCTGTTGGAATAGACCAGGTAATGGTATTTAATAGACCGAGGGTAGGAATTCTTTCCAGTGGAGATGAGTTGGTCCCACCTTCTAAAAAACCGAATCCCGGGCAGGTGCGGGACATTAACAGCTCGATTTTGGCGGTGATGGTAGAGAAATACGGCGGTATTCCTGTTCTCTACGAGGTAATGCCGGATGATGCCGAAATAATGAAGGAACGTATTATTAATGCATTTACCGAATGTGATTCGCTGGTGATCACTGCTGGTTCATCCGCGAGTACCCGGGATTTCACTTCAAGGATTATTCAACAATTGGGAAAACCCGGGATTCTCTCCCATGGGATCAATATCAAACCTGGGAAACCGACGATCCTTGCAATCTGTGAGGGCAAACCGGTAATTGGACTACCTGGAAACCCGGTCAGTGCGTTTGTTATCGCAACCCTATTTGTTATTCCGATGTTGAAGGCTATCTGCGGTGCTTCCAAGCAGTTTCAAAACTCGCCGGGGAAAGCCAGGATAAATGTGAACCTTGCATCAGTGGCTGGCAGGGAAGATTACTGGCCGGTTACGTTTACAACCAAGAATGGTGAATTGATCGCCGAGCCGATATATTTTAAAAGCAACCTGATATTTACTTTAGTAAAGGCAGACGGTCTTGCTATTATCCCTTTGGATGCGAATGGTGTTGAGGCCGGCGAGTTCATCGATATTCTACCGGTGGAGTAGACCACATATGAATGTATACCTTCATGATATTCCCTTCGAACAAGCAATGGGAAAATTTCTTGAGAGAATCGAGGAATCCGGTTGGGGAAGGTTGCATGCAAGTGAATCTATTCCAGTGGATGAGAAAGCTGTAGGAAGAACACTTACAGAACCTGCCTGGGCACAGATTTCCTCCCCCCATTACCACGCCTCCGCGATGGATGGATTCGCATTAAAGGCGGAAAATTCAAATTCTGCTGCGCCAACGAATCCCTTAATCCTTTCATGTACCGACCAGGCGATTTATGTTGATACAGGTGATCCCGTCCCTGAATGGGCAAATGCGGTTATTCCAATTGAAGATATCGAATCTCTAGATTTGAAATCCAATCTTGCGCATGATCGCCGTAAACCTGATCGAATTCGTATTCGATCCTCTGTTACCCCATGGTCGCATATCCGCCCGATGGGGGAGGATATGGTTGCGACCCAGCTTGTTTTACCAGAAGGTCATGTACTGAGGCCTTATGATTTGGGTGCACTGGCTGCGAGTGGGAATAACACGGTCAGAGTAAGGCAGAAACCGCGCGTGGGGATCATCCCCACCGGTTCAGAATTAATTGAAGTCGGGAAAAATGCCGGCCGGGGGGAAATCATCGAATTCAATTCGATCGTTCTGGCTGCACAAATCAATCAGTGGGGGGGAGAGGCCAAACGTTACCCAATCACAGCGGATGAACCGAAAATGATCCGCAAAGTAGTGCAGAAAGCAATAGTAGAAAATGATCTCGTACTTCTCAATGCCGGATCATCCGCAGGTTCGGAAGATTTCTCAAGCACTGTTATTGAGGATTTAGGTGAGGTCCTGGTGCATGGGATTTCGATCCGACCCGGACACCCGGTGATCCTCGGAATGGTCAGGATGGTATCAAGTTCAAAAAACGAATATTACTACGAAATACCAATCATCGGCGTGCCCGGATACCCGGTCTCTGCTGCCTTGACCGGGGAATTGATCGTCCTCCCTCTAATTGCCAAATGGCTGGGGAGCAATCCACAAGTTGCCGAAGAAGTTGAGGCAATATTATCCAAAAAAACGACTTCCCCCGGAGGAGAAGACGATTATGTCCGGGTGGTGGCAGGCAGGGTAGGTGATCGGATGCTGACTGCCCCGCTGCCTCGCGGAGCAGGCGTGATATCTTCCCTTTCAAAGGCAGATGGCCTTCTGAAAATACCCCGCGGGATCCAGGGCATTGAGGCTGGAGAAAAAGTCATTATCCAACTATACCGATCGAAACGGGACCTAGAGCGGACAATCTTTGCGATCGGGTCGCATGATTTGACCTTGGATCTACTAGCACAGGCCCTTAACCGGTTAGACCGCAGACTGGTGTCTGCAAATGTCGGCAGCCAGGGAGGACTTGTGGCATTACGGCGGGGTGAGGCCCATATGGCAGGTTCCCATTTACTGGATCCTGACACCGGTGATTTTAATATTCGATACATAAAAGAATACCTGCCGGAGGTTCGGGTGCGGTTGGTCACCTGGGCAAACCGTTCACAGGGTTTGTTGATCAAGAAGGGTAATCCAAAAAAGATCAAATCTCTGAAAGATCTTGAACGCAACGATATTCAATTTGTGAACAGGCAAAGAGGTTCCGGTACACGGGTTTTATTGGATTATCACCTGGAAAAGCTGGGTTTATCTCAAGAATTTATTAAGGGGTACTCAAATGAGGAGTTTACCCATCTAGGAGTGGCGGTAGCTGTTGTTTCAAGTAGAGCGGATTGCGGTTTGGGCGTAGCAGCAGCTGCAACGGCTCTTGATCTTGATTTCATTCCTCTTTTCACTGAAAGATATGATCTCGTAATCCCGCTTGTCTATACAAATACCGACCTTATGAAACCTGTCTTTGAGATTATACAAGATCAAGAATTTCGGGAAACAATTGGTAAAATCCAAGGATATGATGTTTCTCAAATGGGACAAATCGTTGGGGAGTTTTGAAAATCAAAAGGAGGCAAGCTGAAATGGTTATCACCGAGAAGAGTATCGCTCCGGACTTTGAGCTCCAAAATGAGGAAGGAAAAACATGCAAACTTTCCGATTTTCGAGGAAAACCGGTCATTCTCTACTTCTACCCAAAGGATGATACCCCGGGGTGTACTACAGAAGCTTGCAGCTTTCGGGATGATTACAGTGCATTTACGACAAAGAATATCTCCATTTTGGGAGTCAGCCCGGATACAACAAAATCGCATAAAAAGTTCAAAGAAAAATACAATTTGCCCTTTCCACTTCTTGCGGATACAGATCATAAAGTCTGCGAACTTTACGGGGTTTGGGGTCGCAAACAGATGATGGGAAAGGAATATGACGGTGTTTTCCGAACAACGTTTGTCATTGATTCTGAAGGCAGGATCAAGAAAGTGTTTGGAAAAGTAAAGCCATCAGAACACGCCAAGGAAGTCCTGGAAGCAGCACTAATTTTCTGAGTTGAGCCGGTAAAAAAGTAACGATAAACTCTAAATACTACCCTAGCACATCGATATTACAGGAAGAAAAATAACCGGAGGTTTTACCTCCGGTTATAAATTATTCATTATTCCAGAACCATGCTCATTATTTAAGTTTCAAAATAATTTTACCATTGCTCCAGAGTTGTTCAAGTTGATAGTAATCCCTCTGGTCGGGTGAAAACAAGTGCACAATCACATCCCCCAGATCTACAAGCATCCAGCCATTATCCGGATGTCCTTCTACCCTTCCATGGAGAGAATAATCCTGTTTTGACCGGTCTAAAACTGTTTCTGCAAGGCTGTGGAGCATCCGGTCGCTGGTGCCGTTACAAATAACAAAAAAATCAGTGAATGATGAGACCTGGCTGATATCCAGAATGGTGATTTCTTCTCCCTTTTTTTCTTCAAGCGCTGACGCCAATCCATTTGCAATTTTCAGATTATTCAGTTAACACCTCAATAAGATTATTGGAGTAATTTTATCATATTCAGATCGGTTCAATGATTGAACCGGCATTCGGTTAGTGCATAATATTCCGACCCTCCCGGTTTGAGGATACTCTGAAAGAGGGTGATGGATTGGATTTGAATAGGTTTAAATATTGGGATATGTATTGAACGAAGGCACTTAGAAAGGTTGTTTTGCTGCTCCTTTGTGATAGTGGAACGCACCCTCCCAAGGGTAAGATGAGGAGTGAAAGGTTTGTTGTCAGTGCTGAAACCCAGGTTCCGGGTACTTTCCTCGATAACCCGGGCTAGTTGAAATAATGGTGAAGGTGCATCAAGGCCGATCCAGATTACCCGGGGATTGCTGAGCGAAGGGAATGCCCCCAATTGGGTAATGATTGCGGAAATTGCCCGGGATTGGTTGGCGACATCGCGGAGCAATTGTTGTATTGAACCAAGTTCCCAGGTATCTACATCTCCAAGGAATTTCAAAGTAAGGTGTATGTTCCGGTCCGGAATCCATTTAACGGTCTCGGTGGAGGTTTTCTGAATTTTGGTCACCAGATTTCCAAGCATGCTTTGGATATCCCGGTCGATTTCGACAGCAATGAAGACCCGGATTGATTCAGTCATGACGGCCAGTATAATGAACTGAAAAAATGATGTCAAGCAAAAATCAGGAAAGAATAAACCATCACAATACTGAATTCGAGCAAAAATCCAGTATTTATATCCATTTCCCGTTTTGTCAGCAGCGCTGTTCGTATTGCGATTTTGTGACTTTTGCGGGAAAAAATCATCTAATCCCCGATTACTCAGCGGCAGTAAAAAAAGAAATGAAGGCGCTATCAAGAAAGATAGAGCCAGGATCTGAAGTTCATACGATTTACTTCGGTGGTGGAACACCTTCTCTCCTCCCGATAAAAATTCTCGAGGAAATCAAGGATTGCCTCTTCTCGCAATACCCGGTTAGTGATGATGCTGAAATTACCATGGAGATAAACCCGGGAACTGTGTCTCCTTCATATCTCGAAGCTATCCGAAATCTCAAGGTAAACCGCCTTTCGATCGGAATGCAATCAGGGGATGACTCTGAATTAGAACTGTTAGGGAGGATTCACAATTATTCCAAATTTGAAGAGACGATCGATGATGTTAAACACGCCGGTTTCAGTAATATAAGTTTCGATCTGATCTACGGAATCCCGGGTCAATCTCACCAAAGCTGGAAAAAAACCGTGGAAAAAGCGATTGGTCTCGCACCAACGCACCTTTCCATTTATGGGTTGACGATCGAAGAAGAAACCCCGTTTGGGAAACTTCTTGAGCAGGGCAAAATAACCCATCCCGATGAAGATTTAATGGCGGAAATGTACGAGCTGGCCACCGAGTTGTTGCAGAAATCCGGTTTCGAACAATATGAAATTTCAAATTGGGCTAGGATGAAAGAAGATGGAACCTTGTTTTCCTCATTTCACAACCTGCAATACTGGCGAAATCTGCCTTATCTGGGGTTCGGACCCGGTGCCCATGGCAGTTATTCCGGGATTCGTACAGCTAACACAACCAGTGTAGAGGATTATCTCAAGTATTCAGAAACAAATGATTACCATCAATTTCCGTTGAGTTTTGCAACGAAAACTTGGGAGGTAATAGGACGGAAGGAACAAATGCAGGAAACCATGATGCTGGGGTTACGACTCACGCGAGAAGGGGTCAGTGAGGTGGCATTTAACCTGCGGTTTGGGGTGGAACCATATGATGCTTTCAGGGAGGAGTTGGATCTGTTAATTTCTCAAGGATTAGTGGAGAGAATCCATGATTCACGTAAAACTGTAAGAATTTCCAAAAAGGGCAGACTCCTTGGTAACCAGGTTTTCATGCATTTTGTGGGAGATTAGAATTGCTAGATCACTGAAACAAGGGTGCCATATCCAACCTGTTCAATCTTATCCCCAATAGCGCGAGGCATGGTCCAACGGAAGATCCAATTTGCCTCTTCCGGCTTCATGTTGATACAACCGTGACTCATCGGTACCCCGTAATTATCATGCCAGTATGTACCGTGAAAAGCAATCCCATTGGGAGCGAAGAAAGTGGACCACGGGACGCCGGGAAGTTCATATGCTTCAAGATCAGATGTTAATTTACCGTCACCCATGTGTTTGGAAGGCATTTTTGAATAGACATTGTAATCGCCAGGAGGTGTGTTCGTGGATATGACACCAGGTGATGAAGAATAATCCGGAAGGCCGGATGAGATTTTTGTTCGCAGGGCAATTTCGTTCCCACGGTATGCTGTAAGAGTCTGGGTAGCAAGTATCACTTCGATGCGTTTGTTGGCATCCGGAAAATCAGGATCGATTTGTGAAAAAGACTGGAGTGGGACAGGTCGAAGATGTTCAGCCCGTACAAAATAACGGAGATTATCCAACAATTCATCATGAATTCTGTACCAGACCTCGCCATCCGGTCCTTCATCTTTTCCATCCACCCAATGGAGAGATTGGTAATAAAGCCTGTAAAGCGGTTCCCAGTATTTTCTCCCTTTTAACCACATCACTTGAGTGAATGGAACCGTCACTTCAGCGAGAATCCCTGATTCAGGGATGTCATTCATTAAAGGATTTAGCTTGGTAGCTACTTTTTGCAGATGGGCCGAATGCATATAACCACCCCATACCCGATACCAGTGAGGATTGTAATCGGGACCATGCGGTGAATTCTCTTCATAGTAATAATTTACTAGGTCATCCCGATAATGTTGATACTGTATACGGCTTTCGTCACTGGGTTCACTATAGACACTCAATGAGGTTGCTGCGACCCGTACCATCTGGTCGGATGCTGGCTGCTTGCGGGTTCGACCCAAGGGAACAGCACCTACACCCGCTGCACAGGTTGCAGAAAACTTCAGGAAATCCCTCCGGTTGATGGATCCGTTCATTTCCAAAATTATAACAATTTATCCGACAAAAACAGTAATAATTGCATTAATAATTAGAAATTGTGTACTACCGGATGAGTTACTTTACTTCAAAACCTCTTTATTCTATAATGATGATTAATATTATTATGGGAGATGCATGATGGAAAATCCAATGGTTTTAGGGATTGATGTCAGCCGGTGGCAACAAAAAGTGGATTGGGCACTGCTCAAATCCAATGGGGTGGAATATGCTTTTATTAAGGCAACCCAGGGTGATTATCTTGCAGACCCCATGCTTAAGAATCATTTTAAGGCTGCGAAAGCGTCAGGAATGCTGGTTGGTGCGTATCATTGGTGTGATCCGATGTCACCGGATGACAACCAAGCAAAGTTTTTTCTTAAAACGATCAAAGACTTGGACCTTTCCTTTATCGTAGCAGACGTGGAACAACACTGGACAGACTGGAATGAGTGGAGAAACAAACGGATCACTAAAATCATCCCCCCTCAAAGGGTGAGCGATAATGCCAAGCACATCTTGGAATATTGGAAGGAAAAAGTAAAAATTCCAATCATTGTTTACACCCGCGCAACATTCATAGATTATTACGCAGCGCCGGCATCTGCCTGGCTATCAAAATACCCTCTTTGGCTGGCACATTACACTCACACAGTTAAAAGAGAAGCATCAAAAGCTGTTTACACTTGGGAAAAGTTCCAACTTGAGGTTCCTCTAAGTGGTGCGCCGAAACTGCCACGAAATTGCACAAAATGGTTATTCTGGCAATTCACCGGCGGCAGATATATTCTGCCCGGGGTGGATTCTTCCATCGATCTAAACTTATTCAACGGCAATCTGGATGATCTGTATAATCTTGCCGGGGTAAAGAGACCGCATGAGGAAAGCGAAAAACCAGATGAACAAGTAATCCTAACCCTGGAGCAAAGAATAGAACGCCTTGAAAAAGCTGCGAAAAACCAGGGTTGGAAACTGGATTAATTTATTAAATTATTAATAAATCGGGATTATTCTTTTGAATTTATACCTGAGAATAATAAATTTAGGTCAGCTTTTTGATAAAAAGCCCGGAAAGATAATGTTTCCTGAAATGCTTGTTGAAAAGCTTCGGTAATAAACAATAATTGACCTGGATTCTCCCTTCCCGGTAAAGATATCAGCATCGAATTCCCGTCAATTCTTTCTGTCGAGATTTCTCCCCTTGCAGAGAGCAAATCCAGCCCAAGCCTTATCACACTTGTTGATTGATTGCAAAGCATGGCAAATTTTGTTAGATTGATATTCCCTCCTTGATCTCTAAGGGCGAATTTTATCAATCCACCCAAGTAAGTTAAAAACCCTTTAATGGTCTCTTCCCCCGATGCATGATCATAAACAATGACTTTCTGAGGGTGCGCAATTTCAAGTACACCGGAAAGGCATTCCCAGTCGGGTGGGATTGAGATCAGAATCAAGGTTTCGATTTGATGAATTGCCATGCGGTTGACTGCAAACGGGATCTGCCGGGAAAGAGGCCCTTCACAAAAAACCAGTTTACCGGCCTGATTTGCCATTTCCTTGATCAATGAAATTTCAGGTTTATGGTTGCGTAGATCTTGGATCTCATTAACTTCTGGTTTTGAAATATTGATGCTTTCCGGATTTACCGTTCTGTAGTTAATCCATTCAAATGATATTTGTTTTTCACCTCGATAATTACCCAATTTAACCGAAAACGCAAGATCAAATATTCCCTGAGGGTGATCCTCGATTTTTGATTGCCAGTGGATAACTTCGCGGGTGACCCCGGAACAGTCTTGAATTGTTAGTTTCGTGTGCTCCATATTCCGGCCGATTAGTCTTAGGCCTACAATTTTCACATCGCGAACAGCGAAAACAATGGGGGGATTTGCCGGTCCAAATGGGGAAAATGTGGCGATCTGTTCAACCAGATCAGGATTTATCTCCGAAAGTGTCTGATAGGAATCAATTTCGAGGAATTCCTCCAGCGGCTCGAGCGGAGAAATCGATATAACAGAATCGGAAAGATTTCTCATCAATTTCGGAAGATTTTCTGTTAGCAGAGAGAGCCCGGCAGCCAGTGGGTGGCCACCGAAGGATGTAAGGATTTCACTGCATTGAGTAATGGCTTTGATAATATTAATTCCTTCGATTGATCTGGCAGAACCTTGAGCTGTACCACCATCGACAGCTTTTAGAACAACTGCGGGTTTATGGAACAACTGAACCAACCGGCTTGCGACCAGACCAAGGACTCCGCCAGGCCAATCCGGGTGAGAAACGATTAAAACAGGTGAATCCAGCAGGGAAGCATCATTTTCAATCTGTTTCATGGCAGCAGAATACACTTCCTCCAACAGAATCCTTCGCTGTCCGTTAATACCTTCGATCAATAAAGCATATGTATTCGCAAATTGGATATCGTTGGTAGTAAGGAATTCAACCATGGGATTGGCATCACCCAACCGCCCGACAGAATTCATTCGAGGAGCGAGAATGAAGTTGACATCCTCTTCACTTAGAGATGTCTGTAAAGTATTAGCGTTCTCTAATAATATGCGTATAGCCATTCGGTAACTGTTTCTAAGTTGAAAAATGCCCATCCTGGTTAAGAACCTGTTTTCACCACGCAACTCAGCTACATCAGCCAGGGTCCCCAGCGCCACAAGGTCCAGAAGATCTTGCTCCGGAAAGGTAGGCATTAGTTCGAGAGCAACCGATTTTGCCAAAAGGAAAGCGGTACCCACACCAGCTAACGGAAAAAGAGGGTGTACATCCGGTAAAAAGCGGGGATTGATCAATGAGTAAGCTTCAGGCAATTTGTCCGGAATTGAGTGATGATCCGTAATAATTAGATCGACATTATTCAATAAGCAGTAATTTGCAGCTTCAAATTCGGAAATTCCGGTATCGCAGGATACCAATACATTAATTCCAGAAGAAAGAAATTTCGAGAGTACAGGAACGCTTATTCCGTGGGATTCCGGTCCGCGTACCGGAATATGATAGGAAACATCAGCATTTAATGATCGAAATGTTTCAACAAGGACAGTAGTCGCTGTCTGACCGTCGACATCAAAGTCACCCCAGATACCAATTTTTTCACCGGATCGAATTGCATTACAAAGACGGTTCACCCCTGTTTTCATACCTGGAAGGTCGTAAGGATCAGGTGAATTATTTTTATTCGGATCCAAAAAAGCGCGAGCCGCTGATACTGAATCTATCCCACGCTTGAATAGCGCAGAAGCGATAAGGATATTCCCATTTACTAAACTCAGCAGATCAGGAGGGATTTCCTTATTATCTGGTTCAATCCAGCGAGAAAGCGGTTGGATCAAAACGGGATCTCCTCGACATCAGCAAAGGAAAAACCAGAGAGGGTTTCCGAAATGTCCTCGAAGGATTCGAATTCTTCCATATTTCCAGCTCGGTCACCCCGTTCACACAAGGAGCGGAAAACGCAAAACCGACACACCCGGGTATCTTCAGTTTTCCTGAATTCTGGGTCATTGCATAAGCTAATTTCCGAGGTCATCGATTCCAGAAATATTTGGTCGCTCTGGTAACCGGCATTATCATAACTGAAAGACACCGGTTGCTCGGGAAAGTCAGTGAACCAATAGACCATTGAGACATTTTCAGGGGATATCTTGAAATTGGGAATCATGGAAGAAATGGAAGAGACAAGGAGATAGGGGTACAACCTGGATTGTGCCCGTTTCTCCAACCATTGTCGGGGGGGAATTCTTCGGCTTGTTTTCCAATCCAGAATTATTACATCTGCATCCGGATTGATGGCGATAAGGTCAAATTTTGCCAGAAGGCGGTAACCATTAAAGGGAGCGGTCAGAGTGTATTCTGCGAACCTTAAGTCAGGGATGGCAATGCTTTTTTGTGAAATAAAATTGTTCAACCAAATATTTAATTCAACATCATCGACTTGCCCGCGAAGGATTTCAGGATCCATCCCGGAAAAATACTGGTGAATAAGTTTATGGAATCTTGATCCCATTTCAATCTGTTTTTCCATCTCGAGAAAGGGCTCGCTTTCCAGGGCTGGCCAGGAAATCTTATTGATGTACTTGAGCTGGAATCTGCGGGGACAATCAACAAAATCCTGAAGATTGTGTTGTGAAAAATGAAAATCAACCGGCAGGGGCATATTGTTCCTCCCAGGCAGATCTAACAGCTTCGAAAGGCACTGATTCTTTAGATTCCCCCCTGCGCCCGGTGTTCCAGGTGATCGATAATTCCTTACGCGCACGGGTGATTCCAACGAAAAACAAGCGCAGCCTTTCCGCAGAGTAATCGATCCTTGCTTTTTCTGTTGCATCCCCTTCAGGTTTGAAAAAATCAGGGAGTTTGTCCTTAAGCAAAGCGTTCAACTTTGATAAAGTCTCTGCCTCCAAATTCAAGTGGTCGCGAATGAACCATTTTTCACTAATGTAGGTGTCAAATGGTTGGGCAAAAGGAAAATCATAATTATTCGCGGAGAGAAGGTAAACACGATCCCATTCCAATCCTTTGGCTTTGTGAATAGTTGCGATTAGAATTTTTCCCTTATATCTTTCCGGATCAAAACCGGTATCCTCCTCATCAAACCCGAGAAATTTCCTTTCATTCGAAGCGATTTTGGTCAGTTCGGAGGAAAACTCGGGAAGCTGCCAGGATTTTTCATGAGTGGCTGTTCTCTCAAGAGAGAGTGCCAATTTGTGAACCAGGGCGAGATCGCCGGAGGTTGTGAAAAGATCCTGACCAATGATGAGGAGGAGCTGGTCAATTGGGAGAAGAGTCGCCAACTGCCAGCGTTTGATATTATCCCGAAAAGAAGAAAGTTCGTCGCTTAGATGTAACTCATTTGTACCTGTTGAAATGTAATGCAACCCTTCTTTTCCTGGAACGGGGGAAAAATAATCCTCCAATGCTCCCAATTTCTTCAAAAAGAGAGCAACAACCTTAATTCGAGATTTTTCTTCCTCACTACCATTTTCATTTAGCCCCATTATTTTTTGATATGCATCAGAAAGGCGGGAGGCGTTATTGGGGTCCGCAAGGCAATTTAGGACAGCGGCAAGTACAACTGCTACTCTTCGAGTGGAAGAACTGCTCTTCAGCATCTCCAGGAAAGGTATCTTTTCAATTCTTAATCGCTCGGCTAGTTCAGCTCCCCGGCCATTTCGCGATACCAAGACGGCGCATGTATCCAATGGGTGATTCGGGAGCCAATTCTTGATCGAATGAACCACAAAGACTAATTCTTCTTCTGGCGTGAATCCCTTTTTCCTTAAATGAATCCCTAATGGATTATCCGATGGGTTTGGCTGTGGATCCCCCTCAGGGACCGGAAAAATTAGCGGGTAATCCAGGGATTTACGAAGAGTTTCGCGTTGCAAGTTCGATGTCCAGCGAATCAGTTCATTTGCGAGCCATATGATACTGGCTGTTGACCTGCCAGAATGACTGAGATCACTCCGGGTAACATCCGAGGAGATTAAGAATTTACGGAGATATTCAGGGCTTGCGGTCGTGAAAGTCTCGAAGATCGCCTGGTTTGGATCGCCAACCCGAACCCAATTTCCTCCATCTCCACAAAGGAGCTTTAATATCTTCTCTTGGAGGCGGCTGCTATCCTGTGCTTCATCTTCAAGAATAAAAGGCCACCGCCAGCGGAGACGGGCCAAAAAATCTTGATCCATTGAAAGTGCGGAAAGAGCAAGGGAGATAAGATCATCAAAATCGACAGAGGAACGGAAGGATAGTGCCCGTTGATATTCGGTATAAACACCACAAACCATTTTCAACATTGGTTCGTCAATTTTATATTTTGAAATTTGATCCCCAAGTTTTTTCGGGGATATCTGGAAGTCCTTCGCGACACGAATCGCATTTGCACATATTTGTTCAACAGTCTCAGGCCATCTCTTGCGAACCTCATAATTATCAGATTCGATATCTGATTTCAAATATGCTGCAAGGATTTCCGGATGGGAAGGCAGCCAATTGTTTACAATCGCGTGAATAATTGAGGATGATTCGCGCTCTTCAATTATTGAAAACTTATCCGAAAGACCGACCAGATCGGGACGCTCCCGAACGATGTCGTGGGCAAGGCCATGTAGTGTGCGGACCCGGTAACCCATATTGGGTAACAATCCCATTTCATTAATAAAAGCGGAGATTCGGGTGGAAAAATTCTGAACCGCGGAATTCACAAGGGTAACAATAAGGATTTCCTGCCCTTCTTGAAGTCGGGCATCACCAACAAGATTTGCAGCTAGGCAGGAGAGAGTGTGGGTTTTTCCACTTCCTGGCACAGCAGAAATGCCCAATTTCCCTCTCTGGTAAGCTAATACCTCAACCTGCCCGGGACGTGGCTTAAACATTTTTCCCTTCTATGGATGAAAATCGTTTTAGTAATATTTGGAGGGATTGCAGTAGAGGACCTCTCTCTTCAATCCCGCTCTCGTTTAATCCGACATTTTCGAAATATAATTTCAGGTTGCAGCGGCGGATCAACCCGGAAACCAGCCTGCCCATGGAATTCTGATTGGCTTCATATTCATCTGAATCCAACCATTTTTTTCCCTGAATCCATTCCCTGCTGAGGATATATGGTTGGGTCAGAGGTTGGTATAAACGTTCCCACCAGCTCAGGCTGCCGGTACCCAACCAGAATTGATATTTGACCGGTCGATTAGACATCAAATATGTATAAGCAGGCGCAAGCAGTACTGCCTCATTATGGTCGTGGTCTATGGGGGAGAAGAATTGCGCGGCCAAAACTCCAGACTCAACCATTCGAATATATTCTTTTCCGAAGGGATATTCTTCCAACGTCATATTATCCTTCACCAACCGCCTGAATTTTTGAACAGATACGATGAGCTGTGATGAAAGGCGAGCCGCATCGAAATCCTGATGAAAACCAAACCCTTTTTGGGAAAGAACTTCTCCAAACAGCCGGCTGAGGAAGACGTCCAATTCAAGCGGGTCATTTGAAAGATAATTTTGAAGCCATTCCCGAAATAAATCATACCGGTCGCCGATCGAATACGTGATACGTGTTTGCATCCCGGGGTTGATATTCTTGAAACTGCCGATAACACCTTGATTTTTTTGAGTCGGGGTAACGATCCGGGCGAGAAGATCTGCCCGGTTGAGGTCATTCTCCGCAATGGTCTGCAAGAATGCAGATCGAAGATCAAAAATTGAAGGCTTCATTTCCCACTGCGGGTGAGCGATTTTAGAAAAAGTCAGCAGGCATCGGGTAGAGGGTTCACTACCCAGGCTTCGTGAAGGCCGAATTGAATAAACTGGAATTCCGAATGCATTCAATTTATTCTGTAGCGTGAATCGGAGGGCGTCACTAAGAAAAGGGGAGAGAACGACAATATCTGCAGGAGGGACTTGTTCATCGTGAATCAGATGGTTAATTTCCCCACAAACCCCGTTGACCATGTCACTGGAGAAACGGTGATTGTGGATCTCGAAAACATCCTTTATACCCAAATCCAAAGCGAAAATAGGTTTTTTGGAAATAATTCCAGTCAAGGCTTTTTCCAGGGTGGACATTTGTTTTGATAATGTGAAATTTTGCCTGAATTCGAAATTATTAAGGCAGAGCTTTTTAAGTCTGTAACCGGAATGTGGATCTGCTCCCAGGAAGGTGCGGAAACCTCCCCGATCATCAAATATCAGGAGGGATGAATCAAAATTTGGAAGCCATTCTCCAATCAAGTCATGGGTGACTGGTACATCTTCCTCAATATTTTCGAAGATCAGATGGTGGTACATGGATTGGAGATACTTTTTCACTAAAGATGAAGACCAAAGATGCTTGCTAAATACTTCGATCTGGAGAGAAAAATCCAGGAAATTATTTTCAAGACAAAAAGCACGGAATTCATTGACAGCCAGTTGGGTTTGATCAAATGTATACATCTGACCGGGATCTCCCATCCAGGCAGATTTCAATCTTTCAGCAATAGTTTGAAAGGGGAAACCTACAACCGCAGCTTTATTTAGATTATCCAGGATCTGGCTGAACAACCTGTTTGGATCGATGATCAGGTTCTCGAAAGCACCTGCAGTGATCATCGGATTCACGATCCTGGCCATGAAGTATTGCGCGGTTTCGAGTGTGAGATATTTTGGCGGACCGGGTGAAGAATTAAACCCCGCCGAACCGGAGACGATCGGCCAAAATAAATCGATCATGCGTTGTGATAATCCACTAATCGTCATGATGGAGGGTGGCGACCCGGATGGAAAAACCGACGATTCGATCGCTTTTCGATATGGTTCGGCCAGGCTCCGTTGGGGTGCAATGATCAGGATCGAACCCGGAGGAATTCCCTGGCCAACCATCTCCTGCAATCTCAATACTCCGGATGTGGTTTTACCGGTGCCTGACGGTCCTTCTAGATACGTTGAACCATTAATTGGCGAGTTGAAAAATGCCAATTGTTCGCTTGATAATTGACTCTTATCCACGTTCAAATCACCCCATGCATTTCAGGAGAGTTCAAAGATAAGAAAACAGGAAGAATTTGTAATAAACTCCATTTAAATTGATCAGCCATTTGATTCGGAGATTTTATAAAGCACTTCCTTGGCAAGAAGAGCATCATCCAAGGCGCGGTGTGAATTTCGGATTTGGATGCCAAAATACCTTCCGGCATCTTCAAGACGAAAGAATTTATTCGAATTTCGGTAAGGATCCCAAAAAGAACGAAAATCTGCAAAGAGTTTCATGATATCCAATGGTTTTTTCACGGGATGCCATCCGGGAATTCCAGACATTTTATTCGTCTGGTCGATCATTCTAAGGTCAAACTCATCATTGTAAATTGCTAAAAGCCTGTCAAAGAATATCCCTCGAATCTGTTCCCAGACGGATATCCAGCGGGGAGCATTTGAAGTCATCTCGTTTGATATTCCATGAATTCGAACAGCTTCAGGGGGAATGGGATAACGTGGTTTGATAAGCGAGTTGAATAAAATACCTCCATCGGAATCGAGAATGGCGATTTCGATGATTTCGGCTTTGCTATCAAGACCGGTGGTTTCAGTGTCGAGAATTATCGGATTATGGCGAACTGCATCCTTTGCTATCTGAATCGCCTGACTGGATGTCTCCGATTGACTTGATGATGGCGTAAATGCCAAAATGTCACCTTGCCCACATGTTCAGCTGGTCTAATTTCACAGTAAATCCAGGAGTATTTCGCCCGAGAATGAAAGCTCCAACTTTTGTCGGAGTGAGAAAGGTTGAATCGTTCACATTTCCAATTTTTTCACCATTTAAAAATATCACTATCGAAGGTCCTTCAGCCAGGACACCGAGCTGATTGGTTTGGTTAGATCCCTGCTTTATTTTATCGCTCGGAGTCAACTCGATCAGAGTACGGTACCGATCTCCATCAGAAAGGAGCAGCGAATAATTACCATCACAGGTGACCCCAAAATAAAAACCTTCTCCCGTCGAATAATCCGGCGCACGAAATACCAGGCCGTACTGGTCATTCCCTGTGCAAACCCCGGTGATGAAGGTACCTTCAAGGTAAAAATTATAAAGACCCCGGTCAGTCAAACGCCAACCTCTCCAGCCATTTATTGAATTACTAGTCAAGACCATACCCCCATCCGCCATCCCGATGCGGGTATAACCATCATCATATCCTTCGGAATCGAGCCCAAACGCACTCCCGCTGGACATGGGGTTCGAGTAGTAAGGGGCGCCGAGCTGTGACGCGAAATCATTGGACGTTGCTGTGATCGATGGTTCTGGAGAAGGGGTATAGGAAGGTTCAACAGTTTGGGAGAGCATCCCGGGGTGCGTAGGAGAGGACGGTGGAGGTGGAGTAATCCTGTCTTGAGATTCCATAGTAGCTGTTTTTGCCATCGAGACTTTCGTCGCTACCCGGTCTTCAGAAATGGAATTCCTTAAAATGGGCAAGTTACAGGAAATAACAAGAATCATCACAAAAGGTATAAGAAATATTTTTGAACGCATCTTAATATTATACGACAGCAGATTTGATATTAATCAAGTCACAAGATTGTGCCCATTGAAGTTCAGATTTCAGTAATAATTCAAATACAAGTTTACAATATACGTTTTTGGTTTTGGGCGATTATGGAAAATAGATAAAGGATGTTGGGAGTATTGTATAATCTCCTCACTTATCCCCATGAAGACACATGTAATCCACCTGGCTGCGCATGATGATTACCACTCAGCCCGCGATCAAATGACGTGGGCAAAATCTGCAAGAATCCTGCTGGTACTTCCAAAAAAAGGGAATATCCTCGAGACCAGGTTAGATCTTGTAATGCTCGAACGGCAGGCAAGCGATTTGGGTGCGCAAATTGCGCTGGTTACCGATGACGAAATCGTTTCTGGTAACGCGGAGGAATTGAAAATTCCTGTTTTTGAAACAATCAAAGAAGCTCAAAAACAAACCTGGAAGACAACCCGAAGACGCAAGGTAAATACCCTCGAAAAGAAGAGTTTTACACGAATACATGAAAAACCAGATCGATCCGAAAGCCGCGGTTTTCCGGGAAATAAAAACTCCTGGGTAAAGATTGGGATTTTCACAACCGGGGTTGTTTCTGTACTTTTCCTTTTATTGTTTCTAATCCCAAGTGCAGAAATAGAAATCTATCCTGAAAAAATGAATCAAACCATGGTATTCAATATAATTCCAGATACAAATCTGAATGAAGGGAACATCACTGGAAGAGTACCGGCAAGGTGGGTGGCTGTAAATGTAATAGAAAATCAAATTGGAGTAAGTACAGGATCAATTGTGATGGGTGATACATCATCAACCGGGAATGTGACTTTATCGAACCTCACGAATAGTGATGTTTCCATACCTGAGGGTACGATCTTTATGACAATATCAGAACCGGTAAAACGATACAAATCCACCCGCCCAGCCAAACTTCAAGGCGAAATTGGTGCCGAAGAGGTAGTGCCCATCCAGGCTTTGAGCCCAGGTTCAAATGGAAATACCGCTTCAGGGACCATCCTTGCGGTTGAGGGAGAAGAAGGGTTAAAGATTTCAGTCACGAATGAGGAAAATCTGATTGATGGAACCGACCAAATAAATCCTACACCCTCTGAAGCAGATATCCAAAAAATCAGGCCTTCATTGATTGATTCGTTGCAAAATAAAGCGATCAGCAATTTGAGAATGGAAGCTGGAGCAGGGGGATTGGTCTTACCGGGTAGCTTAAAATTGGAAAAAATTATCAATGAAAAAATAAATCCTCAAATCGGTGTTCCCTCAGATAATTTTCAACTTGAGATTGAAGCGAATTATTCTGGGTTGGTAGCTGAGCAAGAAGATATCCAAGGAGTAGCAGGAAAAATCCTGGATGCCAATCTACCTGGAGGGTTTCACCCTGAAACAAACGATATTTTTATAAGGGAAATTGATCCAGCTGGAAATGACGGGAATTGGAAAATTCATGCGCAAAGGATATTATCCGCGGATTGGGAGCAGGGGGATATTGCCCAAATGGCTGCGAGTTTAAAGGTGGACCAGTTTATCGAAAAATTCTCAACTTATATCAGTTCCTCTAGGCCACCTGTTGTAAAGATCGCCCCTTTCTCATATGGGTTGATGCCTTTCCTGCCTTTCAGGATTCATGTAAGAGAAAAACCATGACATTAATATTTGCAGGAAAGGTAATGGGCATCGATCCCGGAGATCGTAGAATTGGGGTGGCTTTAAGCGATTCTACTGGAACTCTTGCAAAACCGGAAAAGATCATTTTGCATGAATCCAGAGCGAAAGATACTGCTGTAATTTGCCAAATGGCCAAGGATCAGGACGCAAGAATAATTGTTGTCGGAGCTGCTTATGGATCTGAAGGCGAAGAAACACCGGCGAGCAGGAAGGCAGCACGCCTGGCAGATGCAATCCGCGAGGCGACAGATCTTAAGGTAATTCTTTGGGATGAAAGCGCAAGTACTCTAAGAGCGAGGGAGATAAAATTAATAACCGGAGCTGGTAGAAAGAAACGTCAGGGTCATCAAGATGAAATCGCCGCCGCAATCATCCTTCAGGATTTTCTCGATCAAACCAGAATAAATGACATTTTTACGGAAAAGAAGTAAATGAAGAAAACCTGTTCAGGATTGTTGTTATTTCTTTTTATTATTGTTCTTTTCATAATCGGAATTTATCTGGTTGCAACCATATTCATCCCAGGCAAGGTGGAACCTTTGTTTGGATCACCGAATCCTTCATTGACACCCCTCCAACGAATTCGTTATTCAATAGAGTTATATCTCAACAAAGACGAACTGCTGCAACCTGATAATTCTTTAGGATCCACCCCCCTGACTTTCCAGATACAACCAGGTGAATCTGTTCAATCCATAACCCAAAGATTGGCAACGGAAAGATTGATTAAAAATTCGGATCTTTTCGAGGATCTCCTTGTATATGCGGGTCTCGATACTTTAATGCAAGCAGGCAAATTTAAACTTGCTCCTTCTATGAGTCCTGTAGAGATTGCTGTTTCTCTGGCAAACCCCGCAAATGGAGACATTACCTTTTCCATTCTACCCGGTTGGAGATTGGAAGAGATTGCAGCATCCTTGTCGTCATCCGGACTCAATATCACACCTGAGGATTTCCTGAGAATCGCTAGAAACCCGGGAGATTATGGAATCCCGATTTCGGTCAGTGGAGTTTTATCCCTCGAAGGTTTGCTAATCGCTGGTTTGTACGAAATAAATCGAGATGCAAACTCAGAAGAATTGATAAATACGATCCTGACCAGTAACCAGAAACTGATCTCCCCTGATCTGAAATACGCCTTGGAGCAACAAGGATTGAGTGTTTATGAAGGAATAATTCTAGCCTCAATTGTTCAGCGTGAATCCGTTCGCGAAGAAGAAATGACAACCATAGCTTCCGTATTCCTAAACAGGTTAAAACTTGGGATGAAACTGGATAGCGATCCTACAGTTCAATACAGCCTGGGCTATGATGCCGGGAAAAACACCTGGTGGAAAAATCCTCTTTTCCTTGGTGACCTGAAAACTGATTCCCTTTATAATACTTACATTCATGCAGGCCTGCCGCCAACGCCAATTAATAGTCCCAGCCTTCAAGCAATTAAAGCAGCGGCGTTTCCAAAAAACACAAACTATTTATTTTTTCAAGCAAATTGTGATGGAAAAGGATTCCACAATTTTGCGGTAACCTTTGAAGAGCATTTAAATAATTCCTGTCCATAATTATAAATTTGGAGGTCGCGATGAAGTCAGTGTTAGGAATTGATATTGGGGGATCCGGTATTAAAGGTGGGATTGTAGATGTTGAAAGTGGAAAAATGATCACACCACGGATCAGGGTTGAAACGCCCCCTGATGGAGATCCTAACGAAATATCTAGAATTATCCACAAAATGTATGAAGACTTTTCATGGAAGGGACCAGTTGGGGTCGGATTCCCTGCTGTAATTTTGGATGGCGTTGCGATAACCGCTGCAAATATTTCGGACGAGTGGATTGATATGAATGTTAATAATCTACTTTCCAAAGGCACAGATTGCCATGTTTACACCGTTAATGATGCCGATGCTGCTGGTATGGCTGAAATGGATTTTGGTGCCGGCAAGGACCGCAAACATGGCGTTGTGATGATGCTCACCCTTGGCACCGGAATCGGATCAGCGATTTTTGTTGATGGTACATTGGTACCAAACACAGAGCTCGGACACCTGATTATTAAGGAAAAGGATGCAGAAAAATGGACATCGGCTGCAGTGAAAGAGAAACACAAACTTAGCTGGAGAAAATGGTCAGACCGTTTGCAGGTTTATTTTGAATATCTTGAAAGTCTCTTCTCTCCCAACTTATTCATCATTGGCGGGGGAGTAAGTAAGGATGCAGAAAAATTCATCCCACGACTTCACACCCGGGCTGATATTATCCCGGCAGAATTTCAAAATCAGGCTGGTATTATCGGTTCAGCCCTCTTTGCTGCTTCAAAAGAAAAATGACCATTTTATTAAATGATATTTTGATTTTGAATGGAAGATCCCCGGTCATAAGCCGGGGATTAATATTTTAAAACCATTTGGAAAAACAAAAAATTCTAAACTGCATTCAAGGCATCGTAACCAGGGCCGGATGCGAAGAATTCATAGTTGAGGCGGATATCGGGAGTAAGGTCAACAATTTCACCGGCTTCCAGTGCTTTTGTGCTTTCGAGGTGGATCGGTTTGCTATTAAAATCCAACAGATCATAGGAAGCATCATATCCGGGTGTACCATCAGGCATTGAGAGTCTCTCTCCTCCCTTGGCTTTGAATCCAGTAGGTACCTCATCTTCCGGGTAGATCGCTAGAACTGGACATTCGCGGACACAGGCGCCGCAATCGATGCAAGTCTCCGGGTCGATGTAAAAAAGTGGATAACAATCCTGTGGTTTTCCGGGAATAATGCATTCCACCGGGCATACTGTTACACAACCACCGTCACGGACACACAGACTGGTAATAATAAAAGTCATTTAAAATAATCCTATGCCAGGAACTTCCCCTCAACATCTTTCCAATCCACGATGCTCCATATCGCAGCGAGGTAATCGGCTCTTCGATTCTGGTATTTTAAATAATAGGCATGTTCCCAGACATCTACGGTCAGTAGAGGGGTTAGATCTTCCGAAAGAGGGCATTCCTGGTTGGCTGTTGAGTGGATCACAAGGCTCGAATCTGATTTTTTGCTAAGCCAGGACCAGCCGGAGCCAAACCGGGTCAAACCGGCTTTTTCCATCTGTTCTTTGAAAGTTGAAAAACCACCAAAGGTTTTATCAATTGCCTCAGCCAATTTTCCAGATGGTTCTCCGGTTCCATTGGGAGTCAGGTTTTCCCAGTAAAGTGCGTGGTTGTAATACCCACCACCGTTGTTTTTTACGGCTGTACGAACTTCTTCCGGGACCTTGCTTAAGTCCTTGAGAATTTCAACGATCGATTTTGAATAGAATTCCGGATGTTTCTCAAAGGCAGTGTTCAAGTTTTTTGTGTAAGTTGCCTGATGTTTTGAATGATGGATCTCTACAGTCATTGCATCGATAACAGGTTCCAACGCAGAGTATGAATACCGTAATTGGGGAAGTTCGAAAACCATTTTTACCTCCTAGAGTAAAAAGAAAAATTTGAATTCTGTTAAAAATTGTAATCTTATGCGGGGAGGTTGTCAAATTTATGGGATCAGCAAGAAGGCCATTATAATTGTCGGCTGATATGAAGAATACACCTGACGAGCCGATCCTTTCCCCTTATATCATCCTTGGTCTTGGAATCCTCGCTGTATCCACTGCATCCATATTTATTCGTTATGCACAAGAGGAAGCCCCTTCTTTGGCGATAGGTGCATTCCGTCTATTGATCGCGGCATTAATCCTCACACCA
>Ga0209254_10000515_pt1 | contig 31663 bp, 24 predicted proteins | sample FrelakmetDIP11DI_FD_187148 | JGI IMG/M metagenome (GOLD analysis project Ga0209254, IMG submission 187148) | Freshwater lake sediment microbial communities from the University of Notre Dame, USA, for methane emissions studies - DIP11 DI (SPAdes)... | ecosystem: Environmental > Aquatic >... | reverse complement strand
CCCCAGCGCGACCTCCACACCCCCACCCCGACCCTCCCCCTGGGAGGGGGAGGGAGCTGCCGCGGCGGCCCTGCCATCCGCCTCGGCTTCCTCATGATCAAGGGTTTCCCCGAGGACGCCGCGAAGCGCATCGTCGCCGCGCGGCGCGAGCGACCCTTCGCGGACGTCGCCGACCTCGCCCGCCGCGCGCGGCTCGACGCGGGCGACCTCAAGCGACTCGCCGCCGCGAACGCACTCGCGGCGCTCGCACCGCACCGCCGCCGCGCCTACTGGGACGTCGCCGGGGTCGAGACGCGAACGCACGTCCTGCGCGAGGCGCCGGTGCACGAAGCCGAGCCGACACTCGTCGCACCGACCGAAGGCGAAGATCTCGTCGCCGACTACGCGAGTCTCGGACTCACGCTCGGCCGTCACCCGCTCGCGCTGCTCCGCGAGCGCCTGCACGCGATGCGCCTGTCGACGGCCGAGGAGATCCGCACGCTACCGCACGGCCGCGTCGCCCGCGCGAGCGGCATCGTCACCGGCCGGCAGCGGCCCGACACCGCCTCGGGGGTGGTGTTCGTGACGCTCGAGGACGAGACCGGCTACGTCAACGTGGTGGTGTGGGCCACGCTCGTCGAGCGCCAGCGCCGCGAGCTGCTCGGGTCGCGGCTCATGACCGTGCACGGTGTGATCGAGCGCGAGGGCGACGTCGTGCACCTCGTCGCACGCAGACTCGTCGATCACACAGCGCTGCTCGGGCGCCTGATGACGCGATCCAGGGACTTCCATTGACGGGCACCAGCGGGGTCCGCGAAGGCTCTTCGATACACCTCGGCCGGCTGATGAGGCGATCGAGAGACTTCGATCGACCCGCACCAGCGGGCCGCACGCAACAGCGCTCCTCGCCGTTCCCCCGACCACTTGCACCCTTGAGCAGCTGACGCCACCTCACGCGGCTTATCGTCAGCCCCGGCAGCGGCCGCTCAACACACCGACACCGTCGGGGGCGAGCCGCCGGAGCCTGCGGCCACTGAGCGAGATAGAGCTTCCAGCGGCCGGCGACCAGAATCAGATCAGACCGCCGCAATGGCGGAGAATGACCCGAGCGCACTCCGCAGCCGATTCACGACGCGAGCCACGCCTTGCGCTCCACCGGCGGCGTCCACTGGTACGTCCACGTCTCGGTCAGGGCCGATCCGTCCTGCCCGCGCAGGTAGCCACGCAGCTCGACCGGCCCCGTGACGTCGTCCAGGATCTTGACGTCGAACATCATGCGGTAGCCGCGCACCGCCTCGAGCGGCCGCGCGGACGTGATTTCCACTTCGCCGACAGAAGACGTGATGACCGGCTCCGGTCCGGGCTTGCGCGACAGTGACGCGAGCTTGCCGCCCGCGAAGTCGACAACGAATCGCCATGAGAAGTAGTTGCGCTTGCGGCCGACGACGCCGCCGATGCCGGTGCGCGTCGCGACGACCTGCGCCTGCGGCGGCGAGAACGGCACGCTTCCACCCCAGTGCAGCCGGTAGGCGTACAGCAGCTCTTCACCGGGCTGCGGCTGCCGTTCGGGTTGCCAGAACGCGACGATGTTGTCGAAGGTCTCGTCGCGCGTGGGGAGTTCGACGAGCGTCACCGCACCCTTGCCCCAATCGCCGCGCGGCTCGACCCACACGCTCGGCCGCCGCTCGTAGAACGCGCCGTCGTCCTGGTAGTGGTCGAAGTCGCGGTCACGCTGCAGCAGGCCGAAGCCGCGCGGGCTCTGGTCCATGAGCGCGCTGAAGCGAAGCTGCGCCGGGTTGACGAGCGGTCGCCACAGCCACTCGCCGCTTCCCGTCCAGACCGAAAGGCCGTCGGAGTCGTGGATCTCCGGCCGCCAGTCGTCGGCCGCACGCCGGTCGTTCTCGCCGTACTGGAACATGCTCGTGAGCGGCGCGATGCCGAGGCGCTCGACCGGGCGACGCGGATAGAGCGCAGCATCGACCTCCATCGCCTGGATGTTCCCGGGCCGGATGCCGAAGCGATAGGCGCCGGTGATGCTCGGCGAATCGAGCAGCGCATAGACGACGAGCGTGGTCGCGCTCTTCGCCGGCCGCTCGATCCAGAACGCCGTGAAGCGCGGGAACTCCTCGGGACGCCCGAGGCCGGTGTCCACGGCCAGCCCGCGCGCCGAGATGCCGTATTGCATCTCGCCGCCCACGGCGCGGAAGTAGCTCGCGCCGAGGAAAGCGGTCACGTCGCGCTTGAAGTCGGGCGCCATGAACACCCGGAAGCCGGCGAAGCCGAGGTCGCGCGGCAGCCTCTCCGGGTGGAGCCCGCTCTTGCCGTAATCGAACATCTCGGGGTCGTAGGCGAGCTCGCGCGCCTTGCCGTCCACCACCTCGAAGAGGTGCACCGGCTCCTTGAAGAAGAGGCCGAGATGGAAGAGGCGCACCTGGAAGCGCAGGCGATCGCCGGCCCAGAGTGCGTGGTCCGCGCGATAGGAGATGGCCTGGTACTGGTCCCAGTCGAGCCCCGCGACCTCCGCCGGCAGCTGGCCCGTCGCCGGCTGGAACTGGGCCTCGGCGAGATTGCGCGCGCGCCCCTTCAGCCACGCGTAGTCGAACGGCTTCGCCTCGCCTACGAAGGCGAGGCGACCGCGCCGCGCGGGATCGTCGACAGCGGAAGCGGGTGCGAGATGACCCGCAGCCGCGGTAGCGGCTGCGTAATGGAGAAAGGTTCTGCGTTGCACGAGCGGGAGTTCCAGGGAGAGCCCGCTCCGGAGAGCGCGGGCACGGCATGGCGCGGCGCGACGCCCTCCCGAGCCGGGCGAAGGCGCGAATTGTCGCGCACCGGGAGCGGTTCGAGGGCCCGTCGCGCGTGGCCGTCGCGCGCGAACGAGGGCCGGCCGGTCCCCTGCCGGGGCGCGGACGAGCTCAGTAGCTCAGTGGCAGGTCGGCTGCGGCGCGCCGAGCAGCGCGGCACGCTGTTCCCTGGCGCGCTCCAGATGCGGGTTCAGCCGCAGCGCGACGTCGAAGGCGAAGAGCGCCGCGTCGGGCTCGCCGCTCGCAAGGCAGATTTCCGCGAAGCTCATGATCGCGCCGTAGTGGCGCGGTTCGAGCACGAGGGTGCGGTGCAGGTCGTGCACGCTCGCGTCGTCGCGGCCGGTCATGTAGTAGAGCGTCGCGCGCTTGTGCCAAGCCTCGGGAAAGTCGGGATGGCGCGCCACCAGTCGGTGCAGGATGCACTCTGCCGTGTGCAGGTCGCGCACCACGATCGCGCGCGTGGCGCGCTCGAGCTCGTCGGTGGCACGCCGGTCGCGATGCTGCATCCAGTGCATCCACACCGCATCCTCGATGCGGTCTGCGGCCGGGGCATTGGCGACGTCAGAGAGGCAACGAAGCAGCGGACCGAGGCGTGCGCTCAGGCGCGGCGAGGGACGAAGCCGTTCCGTGACCGCCACCAGTTTCATCGTCTCGTTGCGCATGCTCCCCCCTCGTCACAGGGTTCCCGCTCCCGCGACGCCGACGACCGCTCGTGAGGCGATCGGCGTCCTCATTCTGCGTCGAGCACGCAACGTGCCAACTCAAGATCGTGGCCCGCCGTGAGGTGAGGGAGTTCTCCCAGACGCAATGCCGAGTGCCGCTGGCCGGCGGAGACGGCGCCCGCCGCCTCGGCTCTAGAGAAAACCGCCGTGGTCAGCGGTTTGCCGGTCTTCCTGAGCTCGGGGTGCGCGAGGCGGCCTGCCCCCCTCGCATCAGGCACGCTAGGCCGCTAGGCCGCTACGCGACCGCTAGGCGCCGCTAGGCGACCGCTAGGCGGCCCCTCCCGCGTACATGTAGTCGCGGGTCATGGGGAGCGTGTTCATGGCCGGCCCGCCCTGCTTCACGGCGAGCACCTGGTGGAGGTGCATCCAGCCTTCACGAAAGCCGAAGGAGCTGCCCTGGAGGTAGATCGACCAGATGCGGTAGCGCTTCTCGTCGGCGATGCGGATCGCTTCGTCGTGGTTGCGCTCGAGCGACTCGGCCCACAGTCCGGCGGTGCGAGCGTAATGGCGCCGCAGCGACTCCACGTCCACCGTCTCCAGCCCCGCCTCCGCCATGCGCGAGAGAACGAGCGCGATGTGCGGCAGCTCGCCGTGCGGAAAGACGTACTTGCCGATGAACTCGCCGGCCCCGAGGCCGACGCTGCGGCTCTCCGGATCGACCGCGGTGATGCCGTGGTTGAGCACCGCACCGCCGTCGCGCAGCATCTCGTGGATCCTGCCGAAGTACGCACGCAGGTTGCGCAAGCCGACGTGCTCGAACATCCCGACACTCGCGATCTTGTCGAAGCTGCCCGTCTCCGGCACGTCGCGATAGTCCTGCAGGCGGATCTCGACGCGTCCCTCCAGACCCTCCTCCTTCACGCGCCGTTGCGCCCACGCGTACTGGTTCTCGGAGAGCGTGATGCCCACGGCTTGCGCACCGTACTCCTGCGCCGCGCGGATGACCAGTGCGCCCCAACCGCACCCGATGTCGAGCAGGCGCTCGCCGCGCCGAAGCTGAAGCTTGTGCAGGATGTGGTCGATCTTGTGCACCTGCGCCTGCGCGAGCGTGTCGCTCTCGCTCTTGAAGTAGGCGCAGGAGTAGACCATCTGCGGGTCCAGGAAGAGGCGATAGAAGTCGTTGGAGACGTCGTAGTGGTACCGGATGGCCTCGCGGTCGCGGCGCCGCGTGTGACGCACGAAGCTCTTCACGCCGGCGAGCTTCGATCGCCTCGCCGCGGAGCGGGCGAACGCCTCGACGTCGGCGACGACGTCGGCCAGGCGGCCCTCCACCTGGAGATGACCCTCCACGTACGCCTGCCCCAGCTTCATGAGGTCCGGCGACACCAGGTAGCGCAGCGCGCCCGGCCCGGGCACCCGCACGGTCACGCGCGGCGCATGACCGAGATCGAGCGAGCGCCCGTTCCAGAGACTGAAGCGAAGCGGGATCGGCCGCGATTCACGCACGCGCTCGACCACGCGCTCGAGACGGTGCTCCAGGAAACCGGCGTTCACGACGACCTCCTGCACGGTGTGGCGAAGGTTGATGAAGTTGACCGCGCCCAACGTGGCGCGGTCGGGCCAGAGGAATCCTAGCAAGCAGCCGGTCTGCCCGAAAGGTCGCGCTCGCGCACAGGTCATGAGCTTCGCATCGTGCCGGTGCTCGAACCGGCGCGTGCGTTGCAGGCGCCGCAGGGCCTTACGCCGGGTTTCCACGCCGGCACTTGTGGCGTCACGATGCAGTGCAGCGTCGGGAGCATGCTCGAGGCCGGGAGCGCGCCGAACGGCCTTCGCGGATGGCCTTCCGAGCAAGGCCAAGGCCCGCGCGACAGGGCGAGCGGAGGGCGGATTTTTCCTGCCCGGCTGGCCACGATGCGAGGGCAGGCCCACTCGCGCTCCCCGATTCCAGGGAAACCCGCGGCGGGCAGTTCTCCATCCGGTTGTCCTCGATGCGAGGGGCCAGCCCGGGGGCCAGCCCCCGCCTACCCGGATCCCGGTCACACCGCTGTCCGCGATTTTCTCTCTAGAATGCCGGGCGACCAGGCAAACCGGCGTTGAAGGGAAGAGGCGCGATGAGCGAGATCCGCATCCGCCGCACTCACGGCGTGCCGCACAAGCACGCGCGCGAGCAGGCGGAGAAGATGGCGAACAAGCTGGCCAAGGACTTCGACCTCGAGTGGGAATGGCACGGCGACGTGCTCAAGTTCCACCGCGACGGGGTGCAGGGTCAGGTGGCGGTGGACGACAACGACGTCGAGATCCGCGCGAAGCTCGGTTTCCTGCTCTCGTTCCTGAAGCCGCGCATCGAGTCGGAGATCGAGGAGAGCCTCGACAAGCTCTTCGGCGATGGGCAGCGCCGGCCGCGACCGCGTACGCTCGGCGACGCGGCCAAGAAGCCCGCCACGAAGCCCGCCAAGAAACCCGCCACGAAGCACCGCTGAGGGCGGGGCAGCGGCGATCGGAGAAGCGCTGGCGGGAGCGCCACGTGCCGCTCGTGGGCTCACGAGCGGTAGACGACTTCGCCGGTCCCCCTGTTCCAGCGTCCCGGACGCGCGCACCGCCATGAGCCCACGCTTCGCCCCGCCTGTCCGGACCGGGCGAACCGAAGCTTTGCAAGCGCGGCCGCGATGACGCGTTCGCGACCGCGCGTGCGCTAGACCTTGGCGCCGAGGGACTTCACCAGGGCGACGTACTTCTTCATCGCGTCCTCCTGGCTCGTGCCCTTCACCTTCGCCCAGGCGTCGTACTTTGCGCGACCCACCGGGTCGAGCATGCCGGGGCGCTTGCCGTCCACGTCGCCGCTCGCGCCCTGCTTGTAGAGCGCATAGAGCTCGAGTTTCTTCGCGTTGCCCGGATCCTCCTCGAGCTTTTTCACGGCCTCAGCCGCAGCTGCAAACTGCTTCTTCAAGTCGGTGGCCATCGTTCTCCTCGCACTGGGTGGACCGGCGGCGGCAGGTCTGCGCCGCCGGCTGGTTTTATTATAGGGACGCGGAACGGACCGCGGAATCCGCGGCCCGTCCGGTGCTGACGGCGAGCGGGAATCGCAGCCGGCGGTTTTCCCGCGATGCGGTGGGCTCGTGTCGCCTGGCACCGCGACGTTCGAGAACAAGTATGCGCGCGGCTGACCGACGGTGCGAGCGCGGGAGGAGGGAACGCATGACGACCGGGGAGCGCATCTCCAACGTCGACAACGCCTGGTTGCGGATGGACCGTCCGCACAACCGGATGGTCATCCACGGCGTCATGACGTTCGACAAGCCGCACGACATGCGTCGGCTCGCGCGCACCTACGAGGCGCGCTTCGCATCCTACCCGCGCTTCCACCAGTTCCCGGTCGAAGAGGCGAGCGGCTCGGTGTGGGTGACGGACGAACACTTCAGCATCGAGCGCCATCTGCACCGCGTCACGCTCCCAGGCAAGGTCGGTCCCGCGCAGCTGAAGCGCTTCATCTCGAAGCTCATCCCGCAGCCCTTCGAGGGCGACCGGCCGTGGTGGCACGTCTACTACGTCGACAACTACGAGAGCGGCGCCGCGCTCGTCACCCGCATCCATCACTGCTACGCCGACGGCATCGCGCTCATCGGCGTGCTGCTCGGCATGACGGACGACACGCCGAACGCGCCCATGCCGAAGCTGCCCAAGGCATCGCGGCGCAAGCGGCTGCCGGGCGCGGGCAAGAGCGTGGTGCCGCCGCTCGCGCACTTCATCGAGCCCCTCGGTGACGTGCTCGACCGCGCCATCCGCGTGTCCGGCGACGTTGTCGACAAGTCGATCGACGTGTTGCGCGAGCCCACGCACGTCATCGACTACGCCCGTACCGCCGCCCGCGTCACCAACGACGCCGCCGCGCTCGCGCTCATGCCGAACGACTCGCGCACGCGATTCAAGGGCAAGCCGGGGACGGAAAAGCGGATGGCATGGAGCGCGAAGCTGCCGCTCGACGAGGTCAAGGCGATCAGCCACGCGCTCGACTGCTCGGTCAACGACGTCCTGCTCGCCTGTGTCGCCGGCGCGCTTCGCGAGTACCTCGCGGAGAAAGGCGACGCCACGAAAGGCGTCGAATGCCGCGCGATGGTGCCCGTCAATCTGCGGCCGCCCGGGCCCGCGGAGACACTCGGCAACTATTTCGGGCTCGCGCCGTTGCTGCTGCCGGTCGGCATCGCCAATCCGCTGAAGCGTGTCTACGAGGTCTCCGCGCGCATGACCGAGCTCAAGGACTCGTTCACGCCGGCGCTCGCGCTCGGCCTGCTCGGCCTCATGGGGGTGGTGCCGAAGTTCGCGCAGGAGCAGATCCTGCAGCTGATGGCGAGCAAGACCACCGCCGTGATGACCAACGTGCCCGGGCCGCAGAAGCCGCTCTACCTCGCCGGCCGGGAGATCCGCGAGCAGATGTTCTGGGTGCCGCAGTCGGGCAACGTCGGCATGGGCGTCTCGATCTTCTCCTACAACGGCTCGGTGCAGTTCGGCGTCATCACCGACGCGAAGCTGGTCCCCGACCCGGAGCACCTCATCGAGGAATTCCAGGCCGAGCTCGAGAAGCTGCTCCTCGCCGTGCTCATGGAACCCTTCGACGAAAAGCGGCCACCGTCGCTCGTCGAGCGTGCGCTCGCGCGCGCGAACGCGCGCTGGCAGCGACTGCGCGAGCTCACCGCGCCGCCGCGACCGCCCGCCCTGCCCGCGCCGGCTCCAGGCACGAACGGCGAGCACGCTCCGAAGCCGTCACCGAAGGCCCGCAAGGCGGCACGCCGGGCGCCGGGTCGTCGTGCAGCGCGGGCATCCGGGGTCAAGTAATGCGATGAGGCGGCATCGACGATCGTCGTGCCTCTCCGCCGGCCGCTTTACATTTACAGGGGTCTATTGGCGCCCCGGTCGGCCGCTCACCACTTCGGCTTGCGCTTGCCGACGAAGGCGTCGATCCCTTCCGCCGCATCCTCGTGCAGGAGGTTGCACGCCATCACTTCGCCCGTGAGCTCGTAGGCGCCCTCCAGGCCGCGGTCGATCTGCTGATAGAACGTGCGCTTGCCGGTCGCCACCACCCAGGCGCTTCGCGTCGTGATGATGTCGGTGAACTTCGCGACGGCAGCGTCGAGCTCGCCCGCGGGGACCACCCGGTTGACGAGGCCCCATTCGAGCGCTGTCTCGGCGTCGATCATCTCGCCGGTGAGGAGCATCTCCATCGAGCGCTTGCGGCCGACGTTGCGCGCGACGCCCACAGCCGGCGTCGAGCAGAAGACGCCGACGTTGACGCCCGGCAGCGCGAACTTCGCGTCCTCGCTGGCCACGGCGAGGTCGCACATCGAGACGAGCTGGCAGCCGGCGGCGGTCGCGATGCCGTGCACGCGCGCGATGACGGGCTGCGGCAGACGGGTGAGCTTGACCATCATGCGGCCGCAGGCGCCGAAGAGGTCGTCCTGCCACGCCTTGTCCTCCGAATGCGCTCGCATCTCCTTGAGGTCGTGACCGGCGCAGAAGCCCTTGCCGTTCGCCGCGATCACCACCGCGCGCGCCTCGCGATCCTCGGCGAGAGCGTCGAGCTCGGATTCGATCGCCGCGATCATCGCGCGCGACAGCGGGTTGAACCGCTCTCCCCGGTTGAGCGTGAGCGTCACCACGGCGCCGGCGCGGCTCTTCGTCACGTAGGGCGTCTCGACGGCGGCTTGCACGTTCGCGTTCATCGCGGGTCTCCCGTGTCTCGAGGCGGATCGTCGGGCAGGGCCGATCTCATTCGATCGCGGACGTCGACTTCGCCTGCTCGCGCAGCATGAACTTCTGGATCTTGCCGGTGGAGGTCTTGGGCACCGCGCCGAACACCACCTTCTTCGGCACCTTGAAGCGCGCGAGGTGCTCCCGGCAGTGGTCGATCATCTCGGCCTCGGTCACGCTCGTGCCCGGCTTCAGCTCGACGAACGCGCACGGGCTCTCGCCCCACTTCGGGTCCGGCTGGGCGACCACCGCGCAGGCGAGCACCGCCGGGTGCCTGTACAGCGCCTCCTCGACCTCGACGGAGGAGATGTTCTCGCCGCCGGAGATGATGATGTCCTTGGCGCGGTCGCGGATCTTCACGTAGCCGTCGGGCTGCAGGACCGCGAGGTCGCCGGTGTGGAACCAGCCGCCGCGGAACGCCTCCTGCGTCGCCTTCGGGTTCTTGAGGTAGCCCTTCATGGTGATGTTGCCGCGGAACATGATCTCGCCCATGGTCTCGCCGTCGGCCGGCACCTGCTGCATGGTCTCGGGATCCATCACCGTCATCCCGTCCTCGAGCAGGTAGCGCACGCCCTGGCGGCCGTTGCGTTCGGCGCGCTTGCCGATGTCGAGCGCGTCCCACGCCTCGTGCTTGGCGCACACGCTCGCCGGGCCGTAGACCTCGGTGAGGCCGTAGACGTGCGTGAGGTCGAAGCCGATGCGCTCCATGCCCTCGATCATCGATGCCGGCGGCGGTGCCGCGGCCACCATCGCGTAGACCTTGTGGTCGATGCCGGCGAGCAGTGCTCTTGATGCGTCCACCAGCATCGAATGCACGATGGGTGCGCCGCAGTAGTGGGTGACTCTCTCCTCACGCATCGCGCGCAGGATCGGCTCGGCCTCGACGCGCCGGAGGCAGACGTTCGTGCCGGCGTTCGCCGCCATCGTCCAGGGGAAGCACCACCCGTTGCAGTGGAACATGGGCAACGTCCAGAGGTACACGGCGTGCCGCGGCATGCTCCAGGTGAGGATGTTGTTGATCGCGTTCAGGTACGCGCCACGGTGGTGGTACACGACGCCCTTCGGGTTCCCCGTCGTGCCGGAGGTGTAGTTGAGCGCGATCGCTTGCCACTCGTCGGCGATCGGGACCGGCCGGAATGCCGGGTCGCCTTTGGCGAGGAAGCCTTCGTAGTCGATCTCGCCGAGCCGCTCGCCCGCGCCCGTATACTCGCTGTCGAGGATGTCGATCACGAGCGGCTTCTTCGCGAGCCGCGCCAGCGCGACGCCCATCACCGGCGAGAGCTCGCGGTCGACGATGACGACCTTCGCCTCGCCGTGCTCGAGCATGAACGCGATCGAATCGGCGTCGAGCCGCGTATTGAGCGCGTTCAGCACCGCGCCGAGCATCGGCACGCCGAAGTGCGCCTCGTAGAGCTCCGGCGTGTTCGCCGCCATGACTGCAACAGTATCCCCCACGCCGACTCCATGGCGCGCGAGCGCGGAGGCGAGGCGGCGGCAGCGCTCGGCGGTCTGCGCCCAGGTGTAACGCCGCCTGCCGTGCAGGACCGCCGGCCGCGACGGATAGACGCTCGCAGTCCAGTCGAGGAAGACGAGCGGCGTGAGCGGCGCGTGGTTGGCGGCGTTCTTGTCGAGGTCGGTCGCGAAGATGTTGTGCATGGGCGCAGGGCCGGAGGTTGCGGCCTGGGAGCGGAGCGGCAGCCGGGTCAGGGGCGAAGTTTACGCCCCAGCTCGCGAGGCGCGACGTGCAGGGGCCGAGGACCGTGCGCGGTCAGGCCGCGATGGTCTCGACCGGATCGTCTTCCGGCCAAGCGAGTCGGCCCTTGCACTGCGCCCGGATCGACTCGAGCACCGCGGCGTGCGCCGCGAGCTCCTCGTCGTCCGCGAGGATCACCACAAGGTGCCGCCGCTCCGCGCGCGCGATGCCGGCCGCCGCGAAGTCGATCACCGGCGCCTCGAGATCGATCGCGAGCGACTCCTGGCCGCGCGTCATGGCGAGATAGACGTCGGCGAGCAGCTCGGCGTCGAGCAGCGCGCCGTGGAGGACGCGCTGCGAGTTGTCGACCGTATAGCGCTCGCAGAGCGCATCGAGGGAGTTCTTCTTGCCGGGATGCAGCTCGCGCGCCGTGCGCAGGGTATCGACCACGCCGGCGACGACCGCCTCCACCGGCGGCCGGCCGGCGAGCGCGAGCTCCGCGTTCAGGAACTCGACGTCGAACGCCGCGTTGTGGATGACGACCTCGGCGCCGGCGACGTATTCGAGCAGCTCTTCGGCGACGCCGGCGAAGCTCGGCTTGTCGGCGAGGAACTCGGCGGTGATGCCGTGCACCTTGAGCGCGCCCTCCTCGATGTCGCGCCCGGGGTTGAGGTAGCAGTGGAAGTGCCGGCCGGTCAGCCGGCGGTTGACGACCTCGACGCCGGCGATCTCGATGACGCGGTCGCCGAGCCGCACGTTGAGGCCCGTGGTCTCGGTGTCGAGCACGACGATGCGCTGCCCGCTCGCCTGGGTCTTGAAGCCGGTCATGACGCCGCCCGCCTGCGTAGCGCGGCACGCTCCTCGCGATCCTCGGTCTCCAGCAGCCGCAAGAGGTAGGGCATCTGCGCCTCGGCGGCGCGCTCGCCCTCCTCGATGATGTACGGGATCTTGCCGGTTTCGAAGAGATGGATGCGTTGCCGGAACTCGGGAATGATGGGGATCACCTCGGCGTGGTGCGCCAGGGCGTGGAACGCGAACTGCGACTTGAGCAGGTTGTTGGAGAGAATCGAGCTCACCTGGAACGCGAACCGTGCGCCGCTCGAGACCCGTTCCTCGTAGGGGCGCTCGAAGCCCATCGCGAGGATCGTCTGCGCGCCCTCGCGCATCGCGACGCCCACCGGCAGTGGATCGGCCATGTAGCCGTCGAGGTAGAGCCGCCCGTCGATCTTCCAGGGCCGGAACAGGAACGGTACCGCCATGCTCGCGCGCACCGCGTCCACGAGCGGGCCGCGCGAGAACACGGTGAGCTCGCCGTTCGCAAAGTCCGTCGCAGTGAGATGGAGCGGCGTCGGCAGGTCCTCGATGCGCGTGTCGCCGAAGGCCTCGCGCAGGCGCTCGAGCACGAGCTCGTCACTGCGCAGGCCGAATTCGCTGTCGAAGCCGAATACTTTCGGCATCAGTACGCGCAACAGCGCCCGCCGGTCCCCGTGCGCTGTGACCTCCCGCGTCCACAGGCGCTCGCTCGCTGCGACGCACTCCTCGATGCTCAGTCCCATGGCCACGATCGCGGCGTAGATCGCGCCGCCGCTGCAGCCCACGAGCTGCGAGATGCGGATGCCCTCCCGTTGCAGGACGCGCACGAGACCGAGCGCAGCGGCGCACTTGACACTGCCCGAGCCGATCACGACCGCCACGCTGCGCGACGGCCGGTCCGGCGCGTTCGGGTCCTTCATAGGCTGCGGGAAGCTCCGCCGACGTCGCGCGAGCGCCTCTCGGCGCCTACCCAGCGTAGCTCGCGATCGCGGCGGGCACGTCGTCGTAGAGCTTCAGGATGCCGGTGAAGCCGGCGAGCTCCAGGACCTTGCGCACCGGCGGCTGCACGGCGGCGAGGCGCAGGTCCCCGCCCTTGCTGCGCGTCCGCTTGAGGGTGCCGAGAAACGCGCGCAGCCCGGCGCTGCTCGTGTAGTCGAGTCCCGACAAGTCCGCGACGAGCTTGACGTTACCACCATCCACCTCGCGATCGAGCGTCGCGAGCACTTCGTCGGCGGTCAGCCCGTCCACGCTGCCGCGGATCTGGACGACTGTCACGCCATCCGCGGGCTTCACATTGATATCCATGAGTCCTCTCTGATTCTTGGCCTCGATGGGGCGCCTCCTGCGCCCTCCTCGTGGTCTCCGGTTGTCCGCCGGCGCCTGCGTCGCTAGGAGGCGCGCAGGTTCTTCACCAGCGTCAGCCTGTTGGTGCCGTCGTCGTCCGAACGATACTCGATGTGGTCGATCATGTGCTTCACGAGATGCCAGCCGAGACCGCCCACGCGGCGCTCCTCGAGCGGCTTGTCGAGGTCCGGGACGGGCGCGTGCGCCGGGTCGAAGGCTGGCGCGCGATCGGCGATGGTCACGATGACGCGGTTCGCATCGCAGGCGAAGTCGATCCAGATCGGCCCCTGCCCGCCGGCATAGCCGTGCCGGACAAGGTTGACGCAGACCTCGTCCACTGCGAGACGGATGGCGAACGCGCTCTCGCCGTCGAGGCCGTACTGCTTGCAGGCCTCGTCGATGAACGCCAGCAGGGCCGGGACATTCTCCAGGGCGGCAGGTTTCTCGACCCGCATGGCAGCGTGCGGAGCAGCGGGGCAGCCCAGCGCCCGACCCGCGCCCACGGTCATGCGAACTCGACGACGAGGAGCGAGAAGTCGTCCTCGAGCGGTCCGCGTCGCGCAGCCGCGTGCACCTCATGCAGGATGCGCTGCGGCTCGCTCTGGGCCGACATGAGCGGCTTGAGCATGAGGGGCACGAAGTCGTCGAGCTCCCACCTCCGCCCGCTGGCGGTGACGATCTCGAACACGCCGTCGCTGAAGACGTAGAGGCGTGCACCGGCAGGCACCACGGCGGTCGCCTGGCTGAAGACGTAGTCGGGGACGACGCCGACGGCGAGGCCGGGGGTGCGCAGCGGCATGACCTCGGTCCGTTCCGATGGCACGAGGTAAGCCGGATGGTGGCCGGCCGTCCCGTAAACGATCGTGCGCGTCGAAGTGCTGTACACGCCGTACCACAGCGTGAAGAACATCGAGCCGTGCTCGTCCATCTGGAACATCGCGTTCAGCCGCCGCATCACCTGCGCGGGGTCGCGGAAGTCGGTATCCGGAAGGGCGCGCTGGCGCAGCACGTTCATCACCGCCACCGCGAGCATCGCCGCCTCGGCGCCGTGTCCCGAGACGTCGAGCAGGTAGACCATGTAGTGGTCGTCGTCGATGGCGTGATAGCCGAACGCATCGCCGCCGAGGCGGGTGGAGGGCAGCAGCACCCACTCGGTGCGGATACTGCCTTCGGTGATCGGCGGCGGCAGCAGCGAAAGGATGTACTGCGAGGCGCGCTCGAGGCTGCGGTCGAACTGCCGGTTCTGATCGACCTCGCGGCGGCTGCGCCGCTCGTAGCGCAGGAGCTGACTGCCCAGCCGCAGCGTCGATCCCTGATGCAGGATCGCGGCGCCGTCCACGCGCGTGCCGTCGACGAACGTGCCGTTGGTGGAGTTGAGATCGGTGACCGCGACGAAGTCGCGCACCAGCTGCAGGCGGCAGTGGGTGCGCGAGATCTCCACGTCGCGCAGGACGACATCGGCGGGCGCCTGCCGTCCCAGCGTGAGCGCGTGCGCGGGGAGCTCGATCATGCGCCCCGGCTCCAGCCCCTCGGCGACGACGAGGTAGTGCACCCATTCGTCGGTGACGCCGGGGTTGGTCATCGGACCGAGCACGAGGGTCGTGCGGTCGTCCATCGGCAACTACTCCGGACAGCGTTGGAGCCGCACGGAGAACTGCGGCCTCATGGGTCGCAAGCGTAGGCCATGTGCACTGCACACGCAATGGAGTGCCTCGCGACACACGCCCCCGTTTCGCGCCGACGCGAGTGGCACGCGACACCGCTTGCGTGTGTGTCGTTTGCGTGACACCCTGCGGGGGGGTGGCCCGTGCCCTCGGTGCGAGAGCGCGCTTGCGCGGACGTGTATCATCGGCGCCCTTGCGGAGCCGATGATGACCTCGCGTCCCCCCTCCCCTGTACGGACGCTGACGATGAGCGTGGCGCTCGCGCTCCTCGCCGCGTGCGCTTCCAAGCCGCCGCCGCCGCCCGAACCGCCGCCCGCCCCGGTCGTGGAGAGCAAGCCCGAGCCGAAGGGCCCGCCGCCGGGGAGCCCGGCGGCGAAGCAGCAGGCGCAGCAGCTCGTGCGCTCGGCTTCGGAGGCGCTCAACGAGGGCGACGAAGACCGCGCGCGCAACGACCTGCAGCTCGCCCGCGAGCTGGACCCGGACAACCGCACCGTCGCCTGCCTGCAGAAGGGTCTCACCGCCGATCCGCAGACCACGCTCGGGCGCGATTCCACCGCGTACGTCGTGCGACAGGGCGAGACCATGGGGCGCATTGCGCAGCGCGCGCTGGGCGACGTGTGCGAGTTCTACCTGCTCTCGCGCTACAACGCCCTGCGGGTGCCGAAGCAGCTTGCTGCCGGCCAGACCATTCGCATTCCCGGCAAAACCCCGCTCGCGCCGCCGACGCCTGAGCCGCGCAGCGTGCCGGAGGCTCGTTCCCCGAGTCCCCGAGCCCCGGAGGCGCCGGCGCCCAGCGCGAGCGAGAGCGTTCGGAGCGGCAGCGACGGCGGCGCCACCCCGGCGGCAGCGGAACCTGCCCCCCCTCCCGCGGCGCCCACGCCTGCGGCGGTCGTCACGCCGGCGCCGAGCGCCTCCTCCGCGGCAACGCGCTCGGGCGCAGCGCTGGACGCTGCCGCCACGAAGAGCGCAATCGACGTGCATGCGCGTGCCGCGCAGGCCGCCTTCCGTCGCCAGGACCTGGCGACGGCGATCAAGGAGTGGGACCAGGTCCTCGCGCTCGATCCCGGCAATGAGTTCGCGCGCGTGAAGCGCCAGGAAGCCGTCGAGCTGGACCGCCGGGCGAAGCAGCTGAAGTAGCCGTTCCGACCTCGCGAAGGGAAATCGCACTGGGGCGCTGCCCGTGGGCCACATGGAGCGGCGCATGCGTCGCCGCGGCATCGCACTGCCCATGCCGATCCTGGCGCAACTGGCACCGCCAGACGCCCAGCCCGAGTCGCGAGCCGCATTGACCGCAGCGTGAGGCATCCGGCCTACGGACAACGCCACAACGAGGTGGAGCGCAGGTGGCCGATGTAGGAGGCCCAGTAGTCGCGCTTGCTGGCGACCGTGTAATGGGGATGAAAAGAGACCGGCAGTTCCGCCAGTGCTTTCGCGACCGCGCGGGAGTCCGTCAGGGGGTCGGGATTCTCGCAAACGAACCGCTTGGCGATGTCCTCCGCCCGCCTGCCGAAATCGAGCTTCGGCCGCTCGCCAAGGTTGTAGGCGGTGGTCAGGAATCCCGCTGTGGCGACGATGACGACCAGCAGAGCGCGCGCTGCCCGGTCGCCGAGAAAGAACACCGCGAGCGCAACACCTGCGATGATCAGACCGCTCAGGGCGAAGCGGCTATCGATATAGCGGCACTCCTCCAGCGTGAGGCACCATTCGATGTACTTGCTGACGCTGCCCACCGCGAGGGCGACCGTTGCGGCGATCAGAATCCCGCCTCCCGCCAGCAGCAACGCCCGACGTCGCCGAGGCCACGCGAGGCGCGCCGCGCCGACCGCGAGTCCGGTCGCCACGATGCCAGCGTAGGCGACGGTGCTCGCCGGGAAGGCCTGTTCGGACCATCGCTCCCAGATGAGATCGGCAGACGAACTGCTCGCGATGTGGCGAAGAGCGGTCGGCACAGCCATCGTAAGCATCGCGAGGTCCGCCGGCTGATTGCCTTCGTAGCTCGAAGGGAAGATCAGTCGGAAGCCAAGCGTAGCCGCCAGCGAAACGCCGAGCACGACGCACTGGACGATGACGAAACGGCGGTCGAGGCCGCGCGCCTGGCCCTGCTCCGGCGCCGTCAACGTGGCTGCTGCGTCGGTGATGGTCATCGCGACCAGAATCGCGAACGCCATCTCGTACGACACTGCGGCGAGCAGCACGGCGAACAGCAGGCCCAATCGCTGCGGGGTGCCGAGATCGGCTCGCGCGAGCAGGAGGTTGCGCGCGACAAGCCCCAGCGCGAGCGGAAGGAACTGCATCGGATACGCGTTCGGGAGCCAGTGCTGGAATCCGAGCGGAAGGAATGCGAGGTAGGCCGCCGTCAGCGGCAGGGCCACGCGCCCGACGACGACCAACTCGACCCAGCGGAAGATGGAGTAGATGAGGCCGACGAAGATCCCCAAGCAAAGCAACGGGTAGAAGAACGCGTCGCCGATGGAGCTGCCCAGAGAGGTGAGCGGCAGGACCAGGAGATGTCCAATGCGCCCTTGGTGGGTTGCAGCCGCAAAGTCGTGCGACAGGATCTCGGACAGGCGATGGGTAATTACGTAGTGGGTGTCCTGGACTTGGTCAGCGGTCACCCGGAACCCGATGTCGAAGTTGGCGAACACCAGGCAAACGGCCACCAGAAAGAGGAGCGGCCCGAGCCGGGCGGCAAAGTGCCTTCGCGGGGCCGCGTGCGCGGCCGCCACGCCGGCCCGCCGAGCGTAAGGTAGCCCGGGACCTCTTCTTTCGTCGGCCGGACTGCAGTAGATCGCCGGCTTACCCACTTTGCTCAGTCAGGTCCTCTTGGCTGAGCTTTGCGGAGCGAGCGTTGCTTCATCGCTTCCGGGCGCTTCCTTCGCGTCCGCCTGCAGCTTGGCCGCCATGGCATCGAACGCCTGGTACAGCTCGCCGAACTCGTCGTTGCGCCGTTCGCCGATGCGGCTCTCGAACCGGCCGGCGGTGATGTCCTCCATCGACTCGCGCAGCGTGCGCAGCGGCTTCGAGTAGCGCTCGACGAGCAGATACGTCGCGAGGCCCACCGTGGCCGCGGTGACGAGCAGCAGCAGGAGCATGAGCCACCACGCCTGACGCGCGGCGGCGGCGAGCGGCTCCTCGGGCAGTCCGAGACGCACGGCGCCGATCGCCTTGCCCTGGAAGGTGACCGGCGTCTCGAACTCGAACGTCGAGCCCTCGGCGTCCTTGTGCCGCACCACGCTCACCGCCTCCTCGCGCGTGCGCAACGCCTCGCCGGAGGATTTCGGCAGGGGCTTGTTGACCGTGCCCGGCTCCGTCGAGACGCGCACCACGCCGTCGCCGTCGGCCACCGCCAGGCCGCGCAGGTCGAGCGCGCGGGACACGTCCTGCACCAGGACGTCGATGCCGACCCAGTCCTCGGAAAGCGCGTTCACGGCGCTCTCCGCCGCGATCAGCTTCGCGAGCGACGCGCCGTGCGCGACGGTCTGGTCGAGCATCGTCTGGTACTGGCGGTCGATCACGTAGGACGAGACGAGCGCCATCGTGGCGGCGACGACCGCTGCCATTGCCAGTGCGAGACGGAGCTTGAGCGGAAAGCGCCGCGGCCGGCCCTTGGCGTCCACGTCGGTCTCGGCGGCGATCTCGCGCGCCACTTTCTTCAGGGCGTCCGCCAGCTCCTGCCCGCTCTGGAAACGCTTGTCGGGCGACTTGGCGAGGCAGCGCATGACGATGCGCCGCAGCGGCGCGGGCAGATCGGCCCGCAGCTCGCCGACGCCCTTCGGCTCCTCGTGGGCAATGCGATACGCGAGCGTCACCGCAGTGTCGCCGTCGAACGGCCGCTGCCCCGTGAGAAGCTGGTAGAGGATCACGCCGACCGCCCACAGGTCGGTGCGTCCGTCCACCTTCGCCCCGAGCGTCTGTTCCGGCGCCATGTAGTGTGGGGTGCCGATGACGGTACCGACACGGGTGTGCTCGGTGACCTCGCGGGCCGCCATGTGGGCGATGCCGAAGTCGGCGAGCTTCACCGTACGCCCGTTCTGCAGCCGGATGATGTTGCTCGGCTTGATGTCGCGATGGTAGATGCCGCGCGAATGCGCGTAGTCGAGCGCGCTCGCGAGCTGGATGCCGATGTCGACGACGTCGAGCACCTTCATGCCCTCGCCGTCGTGGAGCACGTCGGAGAGCGGCCCGCCTTCGAGCAGCTCCATGGCGATATAGGGCCGCCCGTCGATCTCGCCGACATCGAAGACGGTGACGATGTTCGGGTGCGACAGCATGCCCGCGGCCTTCGCCTCGCGCAGGAAGCGCGCGCGGTACTCGGCGTCGAGGCAGAGCTCGGGGTGCAGGAACTTGATGACGAGCGGGCGATCGATGCTCGGGTCGTAGGCCCGGTAGACCGTGGCCATCGCCCCCTCGCCGAGCTTGCCGAGGATCTGGTAGCGGCCGACCTGCCGTGCCGGCGCGTCGGTGCCGGGGACGCCGCCCGGGATGGTGCGCCCGGGCAGCGAGGCGCTGCGCGGGTGCGAGGAGACGACGGTCCGTTCCCCCTCCGCGCCGACGTCCGACAATTCGCTGACGCCCCCGCCGCTCCGCTTGGTCCCTTCCGGTGTCAATGCCGGCTACCTCCCCGGGCGGAAGTATGCGGCCATCGAGCGTGGCGCGTCATCACTCGAAAGTACCGGCCGGACGGGGCGCACGCGTTCGTGCCATCGGTCGGTCCGGGACTCCGGGGACGGGCACCGGCGCACGCCCCCACCGGTGGCGGCCTGGCGGTGCGCATGCACAAGCGTCGCGGCGCGCCGGCACAGTGCAGCGCGAGGACGGGGTGCCGGGGCATCTCAATCGACGCTCGTCTTCGAGCCGCCGCCGCACCCCCATCCCCACCTTCCCCCGGGAAGGGCGAAGGAGCAGCCGCGCACCCACTGGCGCCGTGCCCGCGCCGTGCCCGCGCCGTGCCCGCGCCGTGCTTTCCCGGATCTGCGCCGACTGCGGCCCGCCATCGAAGGCGAACGCGACATGGGGGACCGAGCTCGCGCCCGCCCGCAGCTCCCCAACCGGAACGCGCGCCGGCCGCTTTACTACGCGGCCGCACGGGGCTCGCCGAGCGGCGACGGCTGCGTGAGCGCCGGACGATGGCGGCGCGCGAGCAGCGTGTACACCGTCGGCACGACGAAGAGCGTGAGCACGGTGCCGAGCAGCAGTCCGCCGACGATCACCCAGCCGATCGCCCGCCGGCTCTCGGCGCCGGCACCGTGGGCGAGCGCGAGCGGGATGGCGCCGAGCACCATCGCCCCGGTCGTCATCAGGATCGGGCGCAGGCGCAGCGTCGCCGCCTCGAGCACCGCGTCGCCCACCGCGAGGCCCTTCTCCTGCAGCCGGTTGGCGAACTCCACGATGAGAATCCCGTGCTTGGTGATGAGGCCGACGAGCGTCACGAGACCGATCTGGCTGTAGACGTTGAGCGAGTTGCCGGTGAAGTAGAGCGCGGCGAGCGCACCGGTCATCGACAGCGGCACCGTGAGCATGATCACGAACGGGTCGCGGAAGCTCTCGAACTGCGCCGCCAGAACGAGGTAGATGAACGCCAGCGCGAGCAGGAACGTGACGTAGAGCCCTGCGGACGATACGCGGAACTCGCGCGAGACGCCGTTGTAGTCGAGCGCCACGCCGCCCGGCAGGTCTTCGCGCGCCTTCGCCTCGAGCCACGTCAGCGCCTCGCCGAGCGAGTAGCCGGGGGCGAGGTTCGCGGTGATCGTCGCGGCGCGTCGCTGGGCGAAGTGGTTGAGCTCGCGCGGCGCAACCGTGATGCGCTGCTGCACGAGGCTCGCGAGCGGCACCATCTCGCCGTTTCGCGCCCGCACGAAGATGTCGGAGATGTCGGCCGGATTCGCGCGGTCGGCCGGCACCATCTGCACGATGACGTCGTACTGCTCGCCGTTCTGCTTGTAGCGCGTCACCTGGCGCCCGCCGAGCATGGTCTCGAGCACGCGACCGACCGTCTCCACCTGGACGCCGCCGTCCGCGGCGCGGTCGCGGTCGACCTGCACCTTGATCTCGGGCTTGTTCAGGCGCAGGTCCGTCTCCAGGCCCACGAGCCCCGGGTTCTGCTGCGCGGCGCGCATGATGCGGTCGACGATCTTCTCCAGGTCCTCGTAGCTGCCGGAGGTGACGATCACGATCTCGACCGGCTTCGCGCGCGGGCTCTGTCCGAGCGAGAGCGGCAGGATGGGGAACGCGAGCACGCCCGGCAGCCCGAACATCTTCGGCCGCAGCTCGGCCGCGATGTCGCCCGAGCTGCGCGTGCGCTCGTCCCAGTCCTTCAGGCCCACGAACGAGAGGCCCTGCGACACGACCGGGTTGCCGGAGACGACGAAGTAGCGCTCGACGTCCGCGGTGTTGGCGTAGATCGCCTCGAGCCGCTTCGCGTACTTGTCGCTGTAGTCGATCGTCGCCCCCTCGGGGCCGATGAAGAGGCCGAGCACCGTCCCCCGATCCTCGAGCGGCGCGAGCTCCTGCTTCAGCGCGCGGAACACGAAGACGCTCGAGAGCGCGACCGCGAGCCCGACGAGGAGCACGAGCCAGCGAACACCGAGGGCCGCAGCGAGCACGCTTCGGTAGGCGTTGTTGATGCCGAGGAAGAAGCGCTCGGAAACGTTGTAGAGCCAGCCGTGCTTCTCCTCGTGGCGAAGCAGCTTCGAGCACATCATCGGCGACAGCGTGAGCGCGGTGAAGCCGGAGACGATCACCGCGCCGGCGAGCGTCAGCGCGAACTCGATGAAGAGGCGCCCGGTGCGTCCGGTCATGAACGCGATCGGCGCATACACCGCCGCGAGCGTGAGCGTCATCGCGACGACCGCGAAGCCGATCTCCTTCGCGCCGACGAGCGCGGCCTCGAACGGCGCCATGCCCTCCTCGATGTGGCGGTAGATGTTCTCGAGCATCACGATCGCGTCGTCCACCACCAGGCCGATCGCGAGCACCAGCGCGAGCAGCGTCAGCGTGTTGATCGTGAAGCCGAAGAGGTACATGAGCCCGAAGGCGCCGACGAGCGACACCGGGATCGTGACCAGCGGAATGAGCGACGCGCGCAACGAGCGCAGGAACACGAAGATCACCAGGGCGACCAGCACCACCGCCTCGAGGATGGTGCGGAACACCGCCTGGATGGAACGGTCGATGAACACCGACGAGTCGTAGGCGACGTTCACCGACACGCCCTCGGGCAGGTCGGCGACGATGCGCGGCAGCTCGGCGCGGATCGCCTGCGAGAGCTCGAGCGGATTGGCGGTGGCCTGCTTGATCACCCCCATGCCGACGGCCGGCCGGCCGTTGAAGCGCACCACGGAACGTTCGTCGCGGGCGCCGACCTCCGTGCGCCCGAGGTCGCGGATGCGCACGGGATAGCCGTTCACGAAGCGCACGATGACGTCGTCGAACTCCCGCGGCGTGTCGAGGTCGGTCTCCGCGACCACCGAATACTCGCGCGCACGGCTCTCGATCCGGCCCGCGGGCACCTCGAGGTTCTGCCGCCGCAGCGCGTCCTCGACGTCGGCCGGCGTCAGCTTGTAGGCGGCGAGCTTGTTGCGGTCGAGCCAGATGCGCATCGAGTAGCGGCGCTCGCCGAACACGCGCACGTCGGCGGCGCCGGGCAGGGTCTGCAGGCGCGTCTTGACGATGCGGCTCGCGAAGTCGGAGACCTCGAGCGGCGAGAAGCGGTCGCTCGAGAAGGCGAGCCAGATGATCGGGTTCGCGTCCGCCTCGACCTTCGCGATCACCGGCTCGTCGATGTCGGTCGGGAGCTTGCCGCGCACGCGGGCGACGCGGTCGCGCACGTCGCTTGCCGCCGCGTCGGGGTTGCGCTCGAGCCGGAACTTGACCGTGATCTGGCTGTTCTCGGCGCGCGAGATCGAGGTGAGCGTGTCCACGCCCTCGATGCCGGCGAGCGAATCTTCGAGGATCTTCGTGACGCGCGACTCGATGATCTCGGCGCTCGCGCCGCGGTACGTCGTCTCGACCGTGACCACGGGCTCGTCGATCTTCGGGTACTCGCGCACCGGGAGGCGCTGGTAGGCGACCAGACCCACGAGCAGCACGACGAGGTTGACCACGGTGGCGAGCACCGGCCGTCGGATGCAGATGTCGGAGATGACCATCGCGAGGCGCCTCAGCCGCCCGGCTTCTCGGCGGAGGCGTCGCGCGCCGGCTCGCCGGTCTTCTGCGTGGTCCTCTCGCCCGCCGCAGCGGCGGGGGTGACGACGCCGGAGGTCTTCGGCTGATCGAGCGTCGCGGGCGCCGGACCTTGCGGGGCGGCGAGCGCGGGCTCGCCTGCCGCGGGCGCGTTGACGGCCCGGACCGGAACACCGTCGCGCAGCTTGATCTGCCCGGCCGTCACCACGGTGTCTCCGGGCGCTAGGCCCTCCCGGATCTCGACCCTGCCGCCGCGGCGCAGGCCGGTGCGCACCTTCACGCGCTCCGCCTTGCCGTCGGTGACGCGGAAGACGAACTGCTCGTCGCCGACCGGCACCAGCGACTCCTCGGGCACCATCATCGCGTTCCTGCGCTCGTCGAGCAGCAGCTGCACGCGCACGAACATCCCCGGGCGCAGCCTGCCTTCCTCGTTCTTCAGCCGCGCCCGCAGGTAGAGCGCGCGGCCGTTCTCGTCCACGGCCGGGTCGATCGCGAACACGTTCGCCGCGAACCTGCGCCCGGGCGCCGCCTCCGTCATCAGCTCGAGAGACTGGTTCTTGCCCACGCGCGCGAGCAGCACCTCGGGCACGCGGAAGTCGACCTTGAGCGCGCTCGTGTCCTCCAGGGTGACCAGGTCCTGCCCCTCCTTCACGTAGTCGCCGGCGCTCACCTTGCGGATGCCGATGACGCCGGAGAAGGGCGCGCGGATGCGCATCTTGTCGCGCTTCGCCTCGGCAAGCTGCACGTTCGCCTCGGCGACCCTGAGGTTCGCCACCGCTTCGTCGAGCGCGCTCTGGCTCACGTACTTGTCGCGCATCAGGTCCTGCGTGCGGGCAAGGCTCTGCTGCCGCAGCGCGAGGCTCGCGCGCGCCTGTGCAAGCTCGGCCTCCTGCACCGACGCGTCGATCGCGACGATCACGGCGCCCTTCTCGACGCGGCCGCCTTCCTGGAAGTTGATCGACGCGATGCGGCCCGAGACTTCGGGCCGCACGACGACCGACTCGTTCGAGCGCAACGTGCCGACCGCGCTCACCGTGTCCGAAGCGGTGTCGAGCGCCACCTTCACGACCTCGACGGCGACGCCGCCCGGCGGACCACCGCCCGGCGGCCCGCCCGCGGGACGTCCGGCAGCGGGCGCCGCGACAGCCGGACCGCCCGGGCCTTGCGGCTGCAACGGCTTGCGGAAGTGCTGCCACGCATAGAAGCCGAGCGCCGCGAGGACGACGAGCGGGAGGAGGATGCGGACGAGCCGCGCGAAGGTCATTCTGCGGCTGCGGCGAACGGGTCAGGCGCCCGCCCGAGCGCGACGTCGATCCCCTTGTTCGCGAGCGCATCGACCCGGTCGTTCTCGGGATGTCCGGAATGCCCTTTGACCCAGTGCCAGCGCACCGCGTGACCGGCGGCGAGCGCGTCGAGCGCCTCCCAGAGGTCGACGTTCTTCACCGGCTTGCGGTCGGCGGTCTTCCAGCCGCGGCGCTTCCAGTCGCGGATCCAGGTCATGATGCCGTTGCGCACGTACTGCGAGTCGGTGTAGAGATCGACCTCGCAGGGCCGCTTCAGCGACTCGAGCGCGCGGATGACCGCGGTGAGCTCCATGCGGTTGTTGGTCGTCGCCCGCTCGCCGCCGTAGAGCTCGCGCTCGTGGCCGCCGTAGCGGAGCAGCACGCCCCAGCCGCCGGGGCCCGGGTTGCCCTTGCAGGCCCCGTCGGTGTAGATGACCACCGTTTCGCGGGCGCCGGGCGCCGCGCCGTCAGCCACGCTCGGCGCCGTTCTCGCGTCCGCCGATGATGAGCCTCAGCGCAGGGGGAGGGACTCGGCTGCGTGCCGCGGCGCGCGGCTCACGCCGTGCAACGGCCGGCGCGAGCACCTTGAGCCGCGTGGTCGCCTGCTTCCAGTTGCGCGTGACGACGCGGATGCCCTGCACCCGCTTGACGGCGCGCACGACGTAGGTGCCGCCCGCGATCGGCCACCAGCGGTCGCCGGCACTCTCCATGAAGCGCCAGGCGTGCAGCGACCGCGCCTTGCCGAACGGCGGCGCGTAGCAGCCGAACTTGCCGCCGTTCAATTCGAAGCCGAGCAGCTTCAGCCAGTCGCGCAGGCGCAGCAGGCTGATGAAGTCGCCGCACCACGGGTAGTCGCGACGGCGGCGCCGCGCGAGGGCGCGCTTCAATCCCCAGAGCGAGATCGGGTTGAAGCCGGACACGACGAGGTGTCCTTCGGGCACGAGCACGCGCTCGGCCTCGCGCAGGATCTGGTGCGGGTTGTCACTGAACTCCAGGACGTGCGGCAGCAAGACGAGGTCGACGCTCGACGATGCGATCGGCAGGTGCAGCGGATCGGCACGCAGATCGCAGCCCTTGTCGAGACCGGCGCGGAAACGATAACTGATGCGGTTCTCGGCGAGGAAGTCGATCTCGGGCAGGCCGACCTGCATCGCGCTGAAGCCGAACGCGTCCTCGACGGCATGGCCGACCTGCGCCAGTTCCCAGTCGAGCACGTACTGCCCGCGCGGCGTGGCGAACCAGTCGACCAGGGTTGACTTCTGCAGCGGCTGCAACACAATCCTCCCGATGTTCGACGTCCTGCCGCTACGCGCCTTCCGCGACAACTACATCTGGACGCTGCGTCGCGGCAAGAACGTCGCTGTCGTCGATCCGGGCGATGCCGCTCCGGTGCTCGACTACCTCGATCGCGAGCGCGCGCATCTCGTCGCCGTCCTCGCCACGCATCACCACGCGGATCATGTCGGTGGCATCGCGGAGCTGCGTTCGCGGCACCCCGACGCGCAGGTCTACGGTCCGCGGGACGAACCCATCGCCACGCTCACCCATCCCGTCGGCGGCGGCGACACGGTCGCACTGCCGGAGATCGATGCGAGCTTCGAGGTGCTCGACATCCCGGGCCATACCCGGGCGCACATTGCCTATTATGGAGCACAGTCCCTCTTCTGTGGCGACACCCTGTTCGCGTGCGGATGTGGAAGAGTGTTCGAAGGCACGCCCGAGCTGATGCTCGCGTCGCTTTCCCGACTCGCGGCGCTGCCGGACGATACGCGCGTCTACTGCGGCCACGAGTACACGCTCGCGAACATCGCTTTCGCCAAGGCGGTGGAACCCGCGAACGCGGCGCTCGCCGCGCTCGAGAGCGAGGCTTCGCGCGTGCGCGCCGAGGATCGCCCGACCCTGCCCTCGACCATCGGCCGCGAGAAAGCCACCAATCCGTTCCTTCGCTGCCAAGTTCCAGCGGTGGCGGGCGCCGCCGAGGCGTATCTCGGCCACCGCGCCGCGAACCCGGTCGCTGTGTTCGCGGCGCTCCGGGAGTGGAAGAACCGATTCTAGTAGACCCTCAAGCCCCGAGCGGACCGGCCGCCGCTTCCGCCCGGCTGCGGGCACCCTCTGCGAACTTGGGCGGGCTTCCCCCGCCGCGCTGAAAGCGGCCGGGCTTTGCGGCCTGGATCGCAGTCGCGCCTTGCCTGCTCGGCGTCCGGGTCGAGCTCACGACGGCGTCGTGAAACATGGTCGAAGTCCGTGTCCCGACTGCCGTTTTTCTTGACCCCCCCGCGGGCCGCCACTACCATCTCGGCCAGTTTTGCGGCGGCGGGCGCGTGGGTCCCCGCGCGCACGGGCGCTGCTCACGAGCGGTGCCCCGCCCTGCAACTCGTCCCGGGGAGTGCATTGCACAATCTCGCGCGATCCTTGGCGGCTGTCCTCCTCGCCGCCCTCCTCGGCGCATGCGCGACCACCGGATCGGTGGATCCCTCGAAGAGCACCGGCGCGCTGCGCACGTCCGGCCCGATTGCCCGGCCGGCCATTCCGCAGCAGGACGACGGCAGCTTCAGCTCGACGACGGGGCGCGAGCACGTCGACGGCGTCGCCGGCCTCGAGGTCATCGAGATCCGGGAACGCGGCCGGCTGCCGCTCATCGACCTCACCCGGCAGCCCGATGACCTCTGGCAACGCATCCGCCTCGGCTTCGGGATCCCCGACCTCGAAAGCCCGCTCGTCCTGCAGCGCCAGGCGTCGTACGCCGCCAACCCGGCGCAACTGCGCATCAACTTCGAGCGCGCCCGCCGCTACCTGCATCACATCGTCGAGGAGATCGAGCGGCGCAACATGCCGACCGAGCTCGCGCTCCTGCCGATGGTGGAAAGCTCCTACAACCCGATGGCGCTCTCCAGCGCGCGCGCTGCGGGCCTCTGGCAGTTCGTGCCGTCCACCGGCCGCCAGTACAACCTGCAGCAGAACTGGTGGTACGACGGCCGGCGCGACATCGTGGCGTCCACCAGCGCCGCGCTCGACTACCTGCAGAAGCTGTACGAGATGTACGGCGACTGGTACCTCGCGCTCGCCTCGTACAACTGGGGCGAGGGCTCGGTGGGCCGGGCGATCGAGAAGAACAGGGCGGCGGGCCTGCCCACCGACTACCTGAGCCTGCCGATGCCGGACGAGACGCGCAACTACGTCCCGAAGCTGCAGGCAATCAAGAACATCGTCCTCGATCCGGGCGCGTTCGGGCTGGTGCTCGACCCGATCGAGAACCGCCCTTACTTCGTGACGGTGACGCTGTCGCGGGACATCGACCTCGACGTCGCGGCGCAGCTCGCCGAGATGCCGCTCGACGAGCTGCGCCGGCTCAATCCCGCGCACAATCGCCCCATGATCGAGAGCTCGGTCGCGCCGACGCTCGTGCTCCCCGCGGACCGCGCCGAGCGCTTCGCGCGCAACCTCGCCACCACCAACAAGCCGCTGTCGAGCTGGTCGACCTACACGGCGCGTGCCGGTGACAAGCTGCCGCGCGTCGCCGCAGCGTACGGCATCGCTGCGGATCGTCTCGCGGCGCTCAACGGGCTGCCCGTGAAAGCCAGGCTTGCGCCGGGACAGACACTCCTCGTGCCGGCCCGCGGCGGCCGGAGCGACGGCGATTTCGTCGTCGTTCCTGCCTCCGCGGTGAAAGCGACTTCGAGCACGTCGACTTCGGCACGCTCCTCGGGCAGCGCGAAGAGCGCGACCGGGCGCAGCACGGCGCACGCGGGGGCGAGCAAGCAGGCGTCCGCGAACAAGGGCGTTGCGGCCAGGGCGTCGACGTCAACGGCGGCGAAAGGGACCGCCAAAGGCGCGGCGAACCCCAAAGCCTCCGCCGGGCCGAAGTCGAGCGCCACCTCGGCTGCCCCGCCGAAGTCGAGCACCACGTCAAACGCATCAGGGCGGAAGGGCGCAGCCGACGCCCCTACCGGCGCCGGCAAGCCCGCCGCTAGTGCGCGACCTCCCGCTTCCGGGAAAGCGAGCCAGAGCCGGGACAAGGTCGCGCGCCGGTAGGCACGCGACGGCGGTACAACGCGTCCTCTCGCGCGCCGCCGACGCGCAATGACGTCTTGCTGCAAACTTTCGCGCGCGCGACGCGGCCCGCAGCGTCCCGCCGAAGCTTCTCATGCGCAAGCCGCACAACCTCAGCTACGGGGTCGACGACTCGCCCCCGCTGCGCGTCACCGCCCTGAGCGGCGTGCAGCACGTCGGCCTGATGGCGATCTACCTCGTCTATCCGGCCCTGGTGGCCAAGGCGGCCGGCAGCTCGCCCGAGATGGCCGCGAGCTTCGTCAGCGCGACGCTCGTCGCGCTCGCCATCGGCACGCTGCTGCAGGCGATCAAGTTCGGCCCGGTCGGCTCCGGCTTCCTGTGCCAGCCCGTTTCGAGTGTCGTCTACTTCGTGCCGTCGCTCATCGCAGTGAAGCATGGCGGCCTCGGGGCAGTCGTCGTCATGACCATGATCAGCGGCCTGCTCGAGATCGGGCTCGCTCGCATTCTCAACCGGCTGCGCAGCATCTTCACTGCGGAGATCGCGGGCCTGGTCGTGCTGCTGGTGGGCATGGCGAGCGGCAGCGTGGGGCTGCGCACCGCACTGGGGACGCCCGGGCAGCCGGGGTTCGCGACACCGCTCGACGCAGCGCTCGCGCTCCTGACCCTCGGCATCATGGTCGGGCTGAACGTGTGGGGCCGCGGCTGGCTGCGCATCTTCTGCGTGCTGCTCGGCATGACGGCGGGATGCCTTGCCGCGTGGGCGTTCGGGCGGCTGCGTGTCGCCGAGGCCACCCTCGCCGTCCCAGTGTTCGCGGTGCCCGGCATCGCGCACCACGAGTGGCTCTTCGATTCGACGCTGCTGCTCCCCTTCGCCGTCGCCGCGCTGGCCGCTTCGCTCAAGGTGATGGGCAACGTCACCACCTGCCAGAAAGTGAACGACGCCAACTGGGCGCGCGCGGACATGAAGTCCATCAGCGAGGGCATGGTCGGCGACGGTCTCGCTGCGGTGCTCGCGGGCGCCCTCGGCGGTCACGGGGTGAACTCCTCGACCGCGAACGTGGGGCTGGCGAGCGCCACGGGGATCACGAGCCGCAAGATCGCCTACGCGATCGCCGCGATGTTGTTCGTGCTTGCGTTCGTGCCGCGTCTCGGGCTGCTCTTCTATCTGATGCCGCAAGCGGTCGCGGGCGCCGCGCTCGTCTTCTCGTCGACGTACATCATCGTCAACGGCCTGGAGATCATCACATCGCGCCTGCTCGACACGCGCAAGACGCTCCTCATCGGCTTCGCGCTCATCTTCGGGATCGCCGTCGAAGTGTCCCCGGCCCTCCTCGACCCGCTGCCGGCGGGCGCGCGGTTCTCGCTCAATTCGTCGCTCGTGCTCGGCACGCTGGTGGCCCTCGCGCTGAACGTCCTGTTTCGTCTCGGCGTGCGGCAGACGGCGATCCTGACCGTGCAGCCGGGCGCCGTGGACTCCAAGGCGCTGCGCGACTTCATGGAATCCCAGGGCGGCCTTTGGGGCGCGCGCCGCGACGTGATCGAGCGTGCGAGCTTCAACCTGGCGCAGTCGATCGAGACGATCGCTTCGAGCGGCGTCGCGCGCGGCCCGATGATGGTGGCCGCAACCTTCGACGAGTACAACCTGAACCTGCGCGTGTCCTATGACGGCGCACCGCTCGAGCTCCCGCAGACGCGCCCCGCGCCGGAGGAGATCCTCGCTTCCGAGGTCGGCGAGCGACGGCTTGCAGGGTACATGCTGCGGCAGTTCGCGGATCGCGTCGCCGTGACGCACCGCGACTCGCGGTCCACCGTCCTGTTCCACTTCGATCACTGAAGCGCCGGGGTCCCTCCGGTGCGCGGGGCAGGAACGAGCGTGGCCGCGCGATGCCTACATGCCATTCATCCAAGGGCTCTCCGCTGCCGGCGCGAAGGTGATCGCCTTCGACTTCACCTTCGGTGCTCGGCGCTCGAGCACACCTCTTCATGAACGGCAAACGACCGAAAAGCACACCACCAGGGCGCGGGACGCGGGCACGCCAGCGGAACGACGCCTACAGATCGGTTACCGATTCCCCTTGGGCGCTGCGCAGACCGGCCACGATGACCGTCACGTTGTCCCGGCCACCCGCTTCGAGCGCCGCGTTGATGAGGGCGCTGCACGCGTCGTCGCTCGCAGGTGCAGTGCTCATCAGCGACGCGATGGTGAGCTCGTCGACCATGTCGGTGAGGCCGTCGGAGCAGAGCAGCAGCCGGTCGCCGTCCCGGAGCTCGAAGTGCTGGAAGTCGGCCTCCGCGTCGTACGCGCCGACCGCGCGGGTGAGCACGTGCTGCAGCTCGTGCTTGGCCACGTCCTCCTGCCGGATCACGCCCATGTCGGCGATCTGCTGCGCCATCGTGTGGTCGCGGGTGATCTTCTGGAGCGCACCGTTGCGCAGCACGAAGGCCTTGGAGTCACCGATGTGCAGCACGAAGGCGTCGTACCCGACCACGTACACTCCGGTGAACGTCGAGCCCATGCCGGCGCACCCGGGGTTCTGCTCGACCTGTCGCCGGATCTCGGCCTGCGCTGCAGCGAGGTAACCCCGTGCACGCACGGCGAGGAGGTCGATCTCGTGCTTGCGCGTCGCGGGGTCGTTGAAGTTGAGCGCCCACTTGGGCGAGTGGAGGATGAAGCGCAGCGCGGTGAGCAAGGTGGTGCGGCTCGCGAGCGCCCCGGCTTCGAGGCCGCCGACGCCGTCGGCGACGATCATGACGTGGCCGTGCTCCTCGGTGCGCGGCGGCATCTCGCGTTCCGGGATGCTCGTCGCGAGCGGCTCGAGGAAGCGCCCGAGCCTGAAGACCACGAAGGAGTCTTCGTTGGCGGGCCGCACGCTGCCCGTGTCCGAGAGCGCCGCGACTTCGACCTCGACTTTGCGCTTCGGCAGGTCGATCTGGGCCGCCTGCATCCCGGGAGGCTGCACCGTCTGCGCGGACTCGTTCATCGTCGGTCCTTGCGTGACGCTTCTGTTTTTGCCCCCGTCGTCGTCACGCTCCACGACGTCGGGGGCTTTGTTGCGGCAGCGCACGCGCCGGCTCATTTGCGCGAAGGCGGGCGAGATCGGCGCTCCGGCGACGCCGTCGTCTCCCTGATTCCATCGACCGCGTGCCGCGAGCACGGTATCACGCGAGCGCCGCGGCACTCAAGCAATCCCGTGAGGGCGCACCTGCGACCTCGGGCGCGAAACCGGCTTCACGGCGGCGCAGTCATGGTGCAGCGCACGGGTAGCTAGCCCGAACGGATGACAGACCGCGGGCCGCCGCAACCTATCCTCGGCGGCCGGCGCCGGGAAGGGTTTGCGGCGTCACGCTTCGCCCGGGCCTGGCGCCTCGCGTTGTCTCTCGCCCCGCATACGAATCCTCCGCACTCCGACGACGAGCTGCTGCGCTCGGCGGACGCGCGGCGCTCGGGTGCGCCGCGCACGCTCGAGTCGCGGAAACGACGCGGACTTAT
>Ga0209254_10000514_pt1 | contig 31674 bp, 23 predicted proteins | sample FrelakmetDIP11DI_FD_187148 | JGI IMG/M metagenome (GOLD analysis project Ga0209254, IMG submission 187148) | Freshwater lake sediment microbial communities from the University of Notre Dame, USA, for methane emissions studies - DIP11 DI (SPAdes)... | ecosystem: Environmental > Aquatic >... | reverse complement strand
CGCCCGCTCGATCGCGCCGCGCAGCGCATCGAGGTCGGGCGCACCCAGCGTCTCGATGGCCGCGTCCTCGGTGGCGAGGTTCACCGCCACCGACGCCACGCCCGGCACCTTGGCAACGGAGCGCTCGACGCGCGCCACGCACGAGGCGCAGGTCATGCCCTCGATGCCCAGGCGCGTGACGACCTTCGGCACCGCATACCCGGCACGCTCCACGGTAACGGCGAGCGCCTCTTCGGTGACGCCGGCATCGGCATGCACGGTCGCGGTCTCGGTGGCGAGGTTCACCGCCACCTCGCGCACACCCTCCATCGCGCCGAGCGCGCGCTCGACCCGCCCCACGCACGAGGCGCAAGTCATGCCCTCGATAGGCAGCCGTATCGTCCGGCCCGGCGGGGCTTCCGAGTAGCGGGATTGCATGGGCAAGTGTCCTTTCGCAGCGTCCACGATGCCATCATGCACCTTCCCACGATGGGAAGGTCAAGCCCTGCCGCCGCCGCGCGTCAACGCCCGCCGAGCTACTCGACCGTCACGCTTTTCGCCAGGTTCCGGGGCTTGTCGACGTCGGTGCCGCGCATCACGGCGGCGTTGTAGGCGAGGAGCTGCACCGGAATCGCGTGCACGATGGGGGAGAGCACGCCGACGTGGCGCGGTGTACGGATGACGTGCACGCCCTCGCTTTCGGCGAAGTGGCTGTCGGCGTCGGCGAACACGTAGAGCTCGCCGCCGCGCGCGCGCACCTCCTGCATGTTGGACTTCACCTTCTCCAGCAGCGCGTCGTTCGGCGCGATCACCACCACCGGCATGGACTCGTCCACCAGCGCCAGCGGGCCATGCTTCAACTCGCCCGCCGGATAGGCCTCGGCGTGGATGTAGGAGATCTCCTTCAGCTTCAGCGCGCCTTCGAGGGCGATCGGGTAGTGCACGCCGCGGCCGAGGAACAGCGCGTGCGCCTTGGGCGCGAAGCGCTCCGACCAGACGCGGATCTGCGGCTCCAGGTTGAGCGCGTGCTGCACGCTGCCCGGCAGGTGGCGCAGCGCGTCGAGGTGCGCTTTCTCGGCGGCGGCCGGCAGCAGGCCACGCGCCCTGGCGAGCGTGAGCGTCAGGGTGAACAGGGCGGCGAGCTGGGTGGTGAAGGCCTTGGTCGAGGCGACGCCGATCTCCGCGCCGGCGCGGGTGTAGAACACCAGGCGCGAAGCGCGGGGGATGGCGCTTTCCTGCACGTTGCAGATGGCGAGCGTGCGGTCGTGGCCGAGCTCCTTCGCGCGCTTCAAGGCCTCCATGGTGTCCAGCGTCTCGCCCGACTGCGAGATGGTCACGACCAGCTGGCGCGGATTGGGCACGACATCGCGGTAACGGTACTCGCTCGCGATCTCGACACTGGTGGGCACCTTGGCGATGGACTCGAGCCAGTAGCGCGCCACGCTGCCCGCGTAGAAGCTCGTGCCGCAGGCGATGATCTGCACCGCGTCGACGTCGCGGAAGATCTCCTCCGCGCCCGCGCCGAACAACGCCGCGCTCACGCCCTCATCGAGCACGTTCTCGATGGTGTCGGCGAGCGCCTTGGGCTGCTCGTGGATCTCCTTCTGCATGAAATGGCTGTACGGGCCGAGCTCGAGCGAGGCGAGCGAGACGTCCGACACGTGCACCGGCCGCTCGACCAGGGCGCCGAAGCGGTCGAATACGCGCACCGACGCGCGCGTGAGCTCGGCGACGTCGCCTTCGTCGAGATAGATCACGCGGCGCGTCGCGCCGAGCACGGCGGAGACATCCGAGGCGACGAAGTTCTCCCCCTCGCCCAGGCCAACCAGCAGAGGACAGCCGACGCGCGCGCCGATCATGACGTCCGGCGCGTCGAGCGCGACCACCGCGATGGCGTAGGCGCCCACCAGCTCGCGGACGCTGCGCTGCACGGCCTCGAGAAGATCGCCGCTGTCGGCATAGTGGTGATGCACGAGGTGCGCGATCACCTCGGTGTCGGTCTGCGAGTCGAAGGCGTAGCCGAGCGCGCGCAGGCGCTCGCGCATCTCCTCGTGGTTCTCGATGATGCCGTTGTGGACCACCGCGATGGTCTCGCGCGAGACGTGCGGATGCGCGTTGGGCTCGGTGACGCCGCCGTGCGTCGCCCAGCGCGTGTGGCCGATGCCGAGCCGGCCGGCGAGCCCCTCGGCGGCAGCGGCCGCTTCCATCCCGGCGACACGGCCCACCCGGCGCACGCGGCGGATGCGGTCGGCGAGCACCGCGATGCCTGCGGAATCGTAGCCGCGGTACTCGAGCCGCTTGAGGCCCTCGACCAGGACCGGGACCACGTTGCGCTGCGCAATGGCGCCCACGATGCCGCACATCTCAGGACCTCACTTTTTCTTCTTCACGGGCCTCTGCCATCCCGGAATCGAGACCTGCTTCGCCCGCGAGACGGTGAGCTGGCCGTCGGGTGCGTCCTTGGTGAGCGTGGTGCCGGCGCCGAGCGTGGCGCCGCGCCCCACCCTCACGGGCGCGACGAGCTGGGTGTCGGAGCCGATGAAGGCGTCGTCCTCGATGACGGTGCGGTGCTTGTTCGCGCCGTCGTAGTTGCAGGTGATGGTGCCGGCGCCGATGTTGACGTTGCGGCCGACGCTGGAGTCGCCCACGTAGGCGAGGTGGTTCGCCTTGGAGCCATTGCCGATGGTGCTCGCCTTCACCTCGACGAAGTTGCCGATGTGCACGTCCTCGCCGAGCTCAGCGCCCGGGCGCAGCCGGGCGTAGGGCCCGATGCGGCAGGCGCGGCCGATGTCGGCCTGCTCCACGTGGCAGAAGGGCTCGATGCGCGTGCCGTGCCCGACGACGGCGTTGCGCACCACGCAGTTCGCGCCGATGGTCACGCCGTCGCCGAGGATCACCCGGCCCTCGAACACGCAGTTCACGTCGATGAACACGTCACGGCCGCATTCCAGCTCGCCGCGCACGTCCAGGCGGCCCGGGTCGGCGAGCCCCACGCCGCGTTCCATGAGCCGCCGCGCCTGCTCGCGCTGGTGGGTGCGCTCGAGCTCGGCGAGCTGCGCCTTGGAATTCACGCCCAGCGTCTCCCAGGCGTGCGCCGGCTGCGCGGCGGTCACCTCGACGCCTTCACTCACCGCCATGCCGATCACGTCCGTGAGGTAGTACTCGTGCTGCGCGTTGGCGTTGGACAGCGCGCCGAGCCATCCCTCGAGCCGGACCGTCGGCAGCACCATGATGCCGGTGTTGACCTCGCAGATGGCGCGCTCGTCGGGCGTCGCGTCCTTGTGCTCGACGATGCGCGACACGCGGCCATCCTCGCGCACCACCCGCCCGTAGCCCGTCGGGTCGTCGAGGGTCACCGTCAGCAACCCGACGCCGTCGCCGGCCGCGACCAGCAGCGCGCGCAGCGTCTCGGCGGCGATCAGCGGCACGTCGCCGTACAGCACCAGCGTCCGCGGGTCGCGGTCCAGGGCCGGCAGGGCCTGCGCCAGCGCATGACCCGTGCCGAGTTGCGGCTCCTGCAGCACCCATGCGATGGAGGCGTCACCGATCGCCTCCCGCACCTGCTCGCCTCCGTGGCCGTAGACGACGCAGATGCGTGACGGCGCGAGCGCACGGGCGGTCGCGAGAACGTGCGCGAGGAGGGGGCGGCCGGCGAGCGGATGGAGAACCTTGGGCAGGTCCGAATGCATGCGCTTGCCCTGGCCCGCGGCGAGGATGACGACGTTCATGCGGAGCGGCGGAGAGGCCGGAGAAACCGAACGATCGTATCACGGGCTTTCCTGGCTCCGATCTTGCAAAGTGCCGCTGGAGAGCCAGGTGTCCGCCCTGGGAGGTATGATTGATCACTGTGCCGCGTTCCTTCAGCCGTCCGTGCAGGTGCGGTCATCCGTGGGAGGTCGTCGTGCGTAAAGCATCCATGCATCGCCATTCCGTGCCCCTGCTGCTTTTCGCCGCCTGGCTTGCCTGGGCGCCAGCGGCGTCGGCGCAGGTGTACCGCTGGACCGACGAGCGCGGGAGTGTGAACTACGGTAACAAGCCGCCGCAGAACGCGCGCAACGTCTCCGTCGTGCGGGAGGACAGCGGCCGCGTCAGCACCATTCCCGGCATGTCTCCGGAGACGGTCGAAGCCGAGCGCGATCGGCTGGACCGGCGCCGCGCCGACCGTCTGGAGCGCGACCTGGAGGCCGAGCGGCGTGCGAACCGCGCCGCGAGCGGCGGATCGGACTACCAGTCCTGGCGCGAGCAATGCCTGGCCGAGCGCCGCGTCGATTGCGACGATCCGAACCGCGGCGCCTTCGTGCCGGGGTACGGATGGGGCGCGCCCGGCTACCCGGTGTATCCCGTGCCGCCGATCGCGCGCCCGCCCGGGGCGGGACGGCCGTTGCCACCCCAGCAGCAGCAGCCCTGGCCGGCGCCAGGCGGCGCGGTGGTGCAGTCGCCGCCGGTCAGGCGCGATCCGGTGCTGCGAGATCCCAACCAGCCGATGCCGCGCTGACTGCCGCAGATTCCGGAAACGAAAAAGGCCCCGCGAGGGGCCTTTTTCATGGTCGCGGCGGGGCGGTTCAGCGCGGCAGCTCGGAGCGCCCCATCAGGAACTCGTCCACCGCGCGCGCGGCCTGCCTGCCCTCGCGGATCGCCCACACCACCAGTGACTGCCCGCGGCGCATGTCGCCCGCGCTGAACACCTTCGGAATCGAGGTCTGGTAGCAGCCCTCCCCGTCGGTCGACGCCTTCACGTTGCCGCGTGGATCGTAGGCGACGCCCAACTCATCCAGCATGCCCTGGTGCGCCGGGTGCAGATAGCCCATGGCGAACAGCACCAGATCGGCCGGGATCTCGAACTCCGAGTCCGGCACCTCGACCATCTTCATCTGGCCGTTCTCGCTCTTCCACTCGACGTACGCCCCGACCAGCGCCTTCACCTTGCCGTTCTCGCCCTTGAACGCCTTGGTGGTGACGGCCCAGTCGCGCTTCGCGCCCTCCTCGTGAGAGGAGGAGGTGCGCAGCTTGAGCGGCCAGTACGGCCAGGTCATCGGCTTGTCTTCGTCCTCGGGCGGACGCGGCAGCAGCTCGAACTGGGTGATCGACTTGGCGCCGTGGCGGTTCGACGTGCCGACGCAGTCCGAGCCTGTGTCGCCGCCGCCGATCACCACCACGTGCTTGCCCTCGGCGGTCAGCCCCTTCACGCCCTTGTCCCCGGCGACGCGCTTGTTCTGCAGCGGCAGGAAGTCCATGGCGAAGTGGACGCCGTCCAACTCGCGGCCGGAGACCGGCAGGTCGCGCGGATGCTCCGAGCCGCCGGTGAGCACCACCGCGTCGAAATCGTCGAGCAGCTTCTTCGCCGGCAGCGCGTTCTTGCCCGTGCCACCGACGTGTACGTTGGTACGGAACTCCACGCCCTCGGCGCGCATCTGCTCGACGCGCTTGTCGATATGCGACTTCTCCATCTTGAAGTCGGGAATGCCGTAGCGCAGCAGGCCGCCGATGCGGTCGTTCTTCTCGAACAGCACCACGTCGTGGCCGGCGCGCGCGAGCTGCTGGGCGCATGCCATGCCCGCCGGACCCGAGCCGACCACCGCGACGCGCTTCCCGGTCTTGTGCTTCGGCGGCTGCGGCACGACGTAGCCGAGCTCCCAGCCCTTGTCGATGATGGCGTGCTCGATCGACTTGATGCCGACCGGGTCGTTGTTGATGTTCAGCGTGCAGGCGGCCTCGCACGGCGCCGGGCACACGCGGCCGGTGAACTCGGGAAAGTTGTTGGTCTGGTGCAGGACGTCGAGCGCCTGCTTCCAGTTCTGCCTGAAGACGAGGTCGTTCCAGTCCGGGATGATGTTGTTGACCGGGCAGCCGCTCATGCAGAACGGGATGCCGCAGTCCATGCAGCGCGCCCCCTGCACCGACGCTTCCTGGTCGGTGAGGTGGATGACGAACTCGCGGTAGTGCTTGATGCGCTCGCGCGGCGGCTCGGCCGCTTCCTGCAGGCGCTGATACTCGAGAAACCCTGTGACCTTGCCCATGCTTACCCCAAGTTCTCATTCACCACGAAGACACGAAGGCACGAAGACAGCTTCGTTGCCATCCGGTTCTTTGCGGTGTTCTTCGTGTCTTCGTGCCTTCGTGGTGAAGCTTCGCCCTTACGCCGCCATGCGCTTGGATTTCTGCGCGAGCTCGCCCAGCGCGCGCCGGTATTCCTTCGGGAACACCTTCACGAACTTCGCCCGGTATTGCGGCCAGTTCGCGAGGATCTCCTTCGCGCGCGTGCTCCCCGTGTGTTTCGCGTGGCTCTCGATCAGCGTCTTCAGCACGGTCTCGTCGGTGCGGCCGGTGTGCCACACGTCGCGCGACACGCGCGCCTCCTGCTCGCCCTCGGGGAGGACGGGCTCGAGATCCACCATGGCCTGATTGCAGCGCTTGGCGAAAAGCCCGTCGACGTCGAGCACATAGGCGATCCCGCCGGACATTCCCGCCGCGAAGTTGCGGCCGGTGAGGCCCAGCACGGCCACGGTGCCTCCCGTCATGTACTCGCAGCCGTGGTCGCCCACACCCTCCACCACCGCGTGCGCGCCGGAGTTGCGCACGCCGAAGCGCTCGCCCGCGACGCCCCGGAAGAAGGCCTCGCCGGCGATCGCGCCGTACAGCACGACGTTGCCGGTGATCATGTTCTCCAGCGGCTCGCCGCGGAACTTGGCCGAGGGCTGCACCGAGATGCGCCCGCCCGAGAGGCCCTTGCCGCAGTAATCGTTGGTCTCGCCGATGAGGTCCAGGGTGATCCCGCGCGCGAGGAACGCGCCAAAGCTCTGTCCGGCGCTGCCGGCGAGCTTCACGTGGATGGTGTCCTCGGGCAGTCCCTCGTGGCCGTAGCGCTTGGCGACCTCGCCCGACAGCATGGTGCCCACCGTCCGGTTGATGTTGCGGATCGGCGTCTCGATGGTGACCCGCTCGCCGCGCTCCAGCGCCGCTCCGGCGAGCTCGATCAGGCGATGGTCGAGTGCGCGCTCGAGGCCGTGGTCCTGGTGCTCGCAATGATGGCGCGCCACCTCGGGCGGCTGCTTAGGCTGGTAGAACACCCTGGAGAAGTCGAGGCCTCGCGCCTTCCAGTGCTCGATGCCCTTCTTCATCTCGAGCAGATCGGAGCGCCCGATCAGCTCGTCCATGGTGCGCACGCCAAGCTGCGCCATGAGCTCGCGCGCCTCCTCGGCGACGTAGAAGAAGAAGTTGACCACGTGCTCGGGCCTGCCCTGGAACTTCTTCCGGAGCACCGGATCCTGGGTAGCCACGCCGACCGGGCAGGTGTTGAGATGGCACTTGCGCATCATGATGCAGCCCTCCACCACCAGCGGCGCGGTGGCGAAGCCGAACTCGTCGGCGCCGAGCATGGCGCCGATCACCACGTCGCGCCCGGTCTTCATCTGGCCGTCGACCTGCACCGCGATGCGGCCGCGCAGGCGGTTCAGCACCAGGGTCTGCTGGGTCTCGGCGAGGCCGAGCTCCCAGGGCGTGCCGGCATGCTTGATCGACGACCATGGCGAGGCGCCGGTGCCGCCGTCGTGGCCGGAAATGGTGACGTGGTCGGCCTTGGCCTTGGAGACACCCGCCGCGACCGTCCCCACGCCGACCTCGGACACGAGCTTCACCGAGATGGAGGCCCGCGTGTTGGCGTTCTTCAGGTCGTGGATGAGCTGCGCCAGGTCCTCGATCGAGTAGATGTCGTGGTGCGGCGGGGGGCTGATGAGCTCCACGCCGGGCGTGGAGTAGCGCAGCTCGGCGATGTACTCGGAGACCTTCTTGCCGGGGAGCTGGCCGCCCTCGCCGGGCTTCGCGCCCTGCGCCATCTTGATCTGGATCTGCTCGGCGCTGGCGAGGTACTCCGCGGTGACGCCGAAGCGGCCCGAGGCCACCTGCTTGATCTTGGACTTGAGCAGGTCGCCCTCGACCAGCTCGATGTCACGCTCGATGCGGTCCTTGCCGAGGCGCGACTGCAGCGTCTCGCCGGCCTGGATGGGCGCGAAGCGGCGGCGGTCCTCGCCGCCCTCGCCGGTGTTCGACTTGCCGCCAATGCGGTTCATCGCGATGGCGAGCGTGGTGTGCGCCTCGGTCGAGATCGAGCCGAGCGACATGGCGCCGGTGGCGAAGCGCTTGACGATCTCCTTCGCCGGCTCGACCTCCTCGATCGGGATCGGCTTGGCCTTGTCGAAGCGGAACTCGAACAGCCCGCGGAAGGTCATGTGCCGCTTCGACTGGTCGTTGATGATCTGCGCGTACTCCTTGTACGTCGCGTAGCTCGACTTGCGCGTCGAGTGCTGCAGCTTGGCGATCGCGTCGGGCGTCCACATGTGCTCCTCGCCGCGCACCCGGAAGGCGTACTCGCCGCCCGCGTCGAGCGTGCCCTCGAGCGTCGGGTCGTCGCCGAACGCGGCGCGATGCACGCGCACCGCCTCCTCCTGCACCTCGAACACGCCGATGCCCTCGACGTTGCTCGCGGTGCCGGGGAAGTACTTGTCCACCATCACGCTCGCGAGGCCCACCGCCTCGAAGATCTGCGCGCCGGTGTACGACATGTAGGTGGAGATGCCCATCTTGGACATCACCTTGCGCAGGCCCTTGCCGACCGCCTTGACGAAGTTCTTGCCGGCCTTGTAGCCGTCGACGGCCTCGCCGAAAGCGCCCTGCTCCGCGAGCGCCTCCAGCGTCTCGAACGCGAGGTAGGGATGGATCGCCTCGGCGCCGTAACCGCCGAGCAGCGCGAAGTGGTGCACCTCGCGCGCCGAGCCGGTCTCGACCAGCAGGCCGGTCGAGGTGCGCAGCCCGCAATGGGTGAGATGGCCGTGCACCGCCGACAGCGCCAGCAGCGCTGGGATCGCGACGTGGTTGCGGTCGACCTTGCGGTCCGAGATGATCAGGATGGAGTAGCCGGCGCGAACCGCGTCCTCGGCCTGCGCGGCGAGGGACGCGAGCCGCGCCTCCACCGCCTCGTGTCCCCACCCGAGCGGGTACGTGATGTCGAGCTCGAAACTCCGGAACTTGCCGTCGGTGTAGCGCTCGATGTGGCGGATGGACTCCATCTGCGCCGAGTCGAGCACCGGCTGGCTCACCTCGAGGCGCAGCGGCGGGTTCATCTCGTCGATGCCGAGCAGGTTCGGCTTCGGGCCGATGAACGACACCAGGCTGGTGACCAGCTCCTCGCGGATCGGGTCGATCGGCGGGTTGGTCACCTGCGCGAAGAGCTGCTTGAAGTAGTGGTACAGGGTCTTGTTCTTGTTCGACAGCACCGCGAGCGGCGAGTCGTTGCCCATCGAGCCGATCGGCTCCTCGCCGTTGGTGGCCATCGGCGTGAGCAGGAACTTGACGTCCTCCTGGGTGAAGGCGAAGGCCTGCTGCCGGTCGAGCAGCGGCTCGCGCGCGGGAGCGCGCTCCTCCTTGGGCTCGGGCAGCTCGTCCAGCTTGATGCGGATGCGCTCGATCCACTCCTGGTAGGGCTTCGCCGCCGCCAGCGTGTCCTTGAGCTCCTTGTCGTCGACGATGCGGCCTTTCTCCAGGTCGACCAGGAACATCTTGCCCGGCTGCAGGCGCCACTTCTTGACGATCTTGTCCTCGGGAATCGGCAGCACGCCGGCCTCTGACGCCATCACGACGAGGTCGTCGTCGGTGACGATGTAGCGCGCGGGCCGGAGGCCGTTGCGGTCGAGGGTGGCGCCGATCTGGCGGCCGTCGGTGAAAGCGATGGCCGCCGGGCCGTCCCAGGGCTCCATCATCGCGGCGTGGTACTCGTAGAACGCGCGACGCGTCGGGTCCATCATGGTATGGCCTTCCCACGCCTCGGGAATCATCATCATCATCGCGTGGGCGATGGAGTAGCCGCCCATCACGAGCAGCTCCAGCGCGTTGTCGTACGAGGCCGAATCGGACTGCCCGTCGTAGATCAGCGGCCAGACCTTGCCGAGGTCCTTGCCCAGGATGGGGCTGGAGATGGCGCCCTGGCGGGCGCGGATCCAGTTCACGTTGCCGCGCAGGGTGTTGATCTCGCCGTTGTGCGCGATCATCCGGAACGGATGCGAAAGATCCCAGGTCGGAAAGGTGTTGGTCGAGAACCGCTGGTGCACCAGCGCGAGCGCCGAGACGCAGCGCGGGTCGAGGAGGTCCTTGTAGTACTGGCCGACCTGCCCGGCGAGCAGCATGCCCTTGTAGACCACGGTACGCGCCGACATGGAGGGCACGTAGAACTCCTTGCCGTGCCGCAGCTTGAGCGCCTGGATGGCGTGGCCGGAGGACTTGCGGATGATGTAGAGCTTGCGCTCCAGGGCATCGGTGACGGTGACCCCTGCGCCGCGCCCGACGAACACCTGCCGGATCACCGGCTCGATCTTCTTCACGCTATCGCCGAGCCCGGAGTTGTCGCGCGGCACGTCGCGCCAGCCGAGCAGCACCTGGCCCTCGTCCTTGATGGCGCGCTCGATCTCGTACTCGCACGCATAGCGGCTGGCCGGCTCCTGCGGCAGGAACACCATGCCGACGCCATACTCGCCCAGTGGCGGCAGGGTCACGCCCTGCTTCGCCATCTCCTCACGGAAGAACGCGTCGGGGATCTGGATCAGGATCCCGGCGCCGTCGCCGGCGAGCGGATCCGCGCCGACCGCGCCGCGGTGGGTGAGGTTCTTCAGGATCTGCAGGCCCTGCTCGACGATCGCGTGGCTTTTTCGTCCCTTGATATGAGCGATAAAACCGACGCCGCAGGCGTCATGCTCGTTGGCCGGGTCGTAGAGTCCCTGGCGCGCGGGAAGGGCCGGATTTGCCACGTTGCACCTCGATCGTAAGGAGAACCCCGGGCGGTCCGCTGCCATTCGGTGTCGCAGGGGGAACCACGAAGTCTACTTTGGATTCCCAGCAGCCTCAAGCCCTTAGCGGGTTGTGGCGGAGCAGCAATCAGGCCGGGGCGGGCACCGGTGCCGAGCAGGCGAAGAGGGTTTCGCGCAAGGGCCCGTCCGGCGTGGCGGCGTCGATGTAGGCCGCACCGATGCGCTCCAGGAGGATGAAGCGCATGCGCCCGGCCTTCGCTTTCTTGTCCAGGCTCATCAGCTCCAGGTACCGGTCCACGCCCAGCGCAGGCGCGACCGACGGCAGCCCTGCTCGATCGACCAGCCCCGCCACCCTCCCCACGTCGGGGATGGAAAGGTGGCCGATGCGCGCGGAAAGGTCGGCCGCCATGACCATGCCCGCGCCTACGGCCTCGCCGTGGAGCCAGGTGCCGAAGCCCAGACCGGCCTCGATGGCATGGCCGAAGGTGTGGCCAAGGTTCAACAGCGCGCGGTCGCCGGTTTCGGTCTCGTCGCGGGCGACGATCGCCGCCTTGATTTCCACCGACCGGACCACCGCGTGGGCGAGCGCCTGGCGGTCGCCGGCGAGGAGGCTCGCCATGTTCGCCTCCAGCCACTCGAAAAAGGCCGCGTCCTGGATCAGGCCATGCTTGATGACCTCGGCGAGCCCGGCCCGGAGCTCGCGCGGCGGCAGCGTGGCGAGGGTGGCCATGTCCGCCACCACCGCCAGCGGCTGGTGGAACGCGCCGATCATGTTCTTGCCGCGCGGGTGGTTCACCGCGGTCTTCCCGCCCACCGACGAGTCCACTTGCGCCAGGAGCGTGGTGGGCACCTGGATGAACGGCACGCCGCGCTGGTAGGTCGCGGCGGCGAAGCCGGCGACGTCCCCGACGACGCCGCCGCCGAGCGCGACCAGCAGGGTGTCGCGCCCGCAGCGCGCGGAGAGCAGCGCGTCGTAGATGAGGTTGAGCGTCTGCCAGTCCTTGTGATCCTCGCCGTCGGGGACGACCACGATCACGGGCTCCGCACCGCAGGCGCGCAGCGATGCAGCGACGCGATCGAGGTAGAGCGGCGCGACGACCGGGTTGGTGACGATCGCGGCGCGGCGGCCGGCCAGATGCGGGGCGAAGAGCTCCGGCCGGTCGAGCAGCCCGCTGCCGACGTGCACGGGATACGCGCGGCTGCCGAGCGCTACGCGGAGCGTTTGCATTCGGACGGGAGCCTCAGGAGCAGCTGCTCGACCAGCGCCGCGAGGCTCTGGCGCCCGGTGTCCGCCACCAGGTCGGCAACCTCGCGATAGAGCGGATCGCGGACTTCGTACAGGTCCTGCAGACGGCCGAGGGGGTCGTCGGTCTGCAGCAGCGGCCGGTTCCGGTCGTGCCGGGTACGGTGCCAGAGGTCGCGCGGCTGCGCGCGCAGATAGATGACGAAACCGCGCGAGGACAGCGCCACGCGATTCTCCGGGCGCAGCACCGCGCCCCCGCCGGTGGCGAGCACCACATCGGTCAGCGACGTGAGCGCGTCGAGAACCTGCGCCTCGCGCGCGCGGAAGCCGTCCTCGCCCTCGATCTCGAAGATCACCGGCACGCGCACGCCGGTGCGCGCCTCGATCTCGTGGTCGCAGTCGACGAAATGCTTTCCCAGGCGCTTGGCGAGGACCCTGCCGACGCTGGTCTTGCCTGCGCCCATCAGCCCCACCAGGAACACGTTGCGCGTGCCGTTCATGCGCGAATTGTAGCCGCAGGGTACCGGCAAAGAAAAAGCCGGCGGCTGCCGGCTTTTTCGTCGTCGCGATCCCCTGCGGTTCAGCGCACTGCGAGGCGCTCCTCGATGATGCGCGGGGTGAGGAACACCAGCAGCTCGGTCTTGTCGTTCTGGCGGAAGGTGTTGCGGAACAGCGGACCCACCGCGGGCAGGTCGCCGAGCAGCGGCACCTTGTTGACCTGGTTGCGCTCTTCCTGGGTGTAGATGCCGCCGATCACCACCGTGCCGCCGTTCTCGACCAGGACCGAGGTCTTCACGTGACGGGTGTCGATGGCGAAGCCCGCGGTGGTCTGCTGGCCGACCGCGTCCTTGTTGACGTCCACGTCCATGATGACGTTCCCGTCCGGCGTGATCTGCGGCTTCACGCGCAGGCTGAGATTGGCCTTGCGGAAGGCGACCGAGGTCGCGCCCGACGCCGTGGCCTGCTGGTAGGGCAGCTCCGTGCCCTGCTCGATCAGCGCCTCGACCTGGTTCGCCGTCACCACCCGCGGGCTGGAGACGATCTTGCCGCGGCCGTCGCTCTCCAGCGCGGACAGCTCCAGGTTCAGGAACTTGTTCGCGTTGGAACCGAACAGGGTGAGGGCGAACTGGCCGACCTGCGCACCCGTCCCCGTCGGCGTCGCCGGGAGGTTCACCGCGAGGCGGTCGGTGAGCAGCTGCGGCTGCGTGGCCGACTGGCCGCTGAAGAACGCGGTGTCGCGCAGGCCGCCGGAGGTCACGAAGCGGGTCTGGGCATCGTTCAGCACGCGGTCGCCGGCGAGGTTCGAGTAGCCGAGGCGCACGCCCAGGGTGCGGCTGAAGCGGTCGGTGGCCTCGACGATGCGCGCCTCGATGAGCACCTGCGTGACCGGCTTGTCCACGGTGGAGATGATGCGCCGCACGTCGTCCAGCCGCGCCGGGATGTCCTGCACGATGAGCTGGTTGGTGCGCGGCTCGGCGGTGACGCTGCCGCGGCGCGAGAGGATGGAGACCGAACCGGTGCCGCCGGATCCGCCGCCCAGCGCGCCGCCGCGCAGCAGCGTCACGAGCTGCGGGGCCTGCGTGTAATTGAGCTGGAAGGTCTCGGTGCGCACCGGCTCCAGATCGGAGATCTGCTGCTTCGCCTCGAGCTCGAGCTTCTCCTTGGTGGCAAGCTCGTCGCGCGGCGCGATCCACACCACGTTGCCGTTCTTGCGCATGTCGAGGCCGCGCGTCTGCATGATGATGTCCAGCGCCTGGTCCCAGGGAACGTCCTTCAGGCGCAGCGTCAGGCTGCCCGTCACCGTGTCGCTCGTGATGATGTTGAGGTCGGTGAAGTCGGCGATGACGTTCAGCACCGAGCGCACGTCCACGTTCTGGAAGTTGAGCGAGAGCTTCTCGCCGCGGTAGCCCTGGCGGCTGCCCTGGATCAGCTTGTTCGGGTCATACTGGACCGGCTTCACCTCGACCACGAACTGGGTGTCGGTCTGGTAGGCGTTGTGCTCCCACAGGCCCCTGGGCTCGATGACCATGCGCACGTTCTCGCCCTGCTGGAACGTGCTGATCGAGCTGACCGGCGTGGCGAAGTCGTTGACGTCCATGCGGCGGCGGAGCTTCTCGGGCAGCGAGGTCTTGACGAAGTCGACCACGAGCTGCTGGCCCTGCTGGCGGATGTCGATGCCGGTGGCCGTGTCGGAGAGCTCGACCACGATGCGCCCTTCGCCGGCCTTGCCGCGCCGGAAGTCGACGTCGCGCAGGCTGTGCTTGACGTCCGACGTCCCTTCCGCGAAGCGCGGCAGCTGCGGCACCGGCTTGGCGGCCATCGCCGGCGTCGGGGTCAGCGCGATCACGAGATCGCGGCCTTCGACCTGGGTCTCGTAGGTGACCATGTTCCGGAGGTTCAGCACCAGGCGCGTGCGGTCGCCCGCCTGCACCATCGCCAGGCTGCGCAGCTCCCCCTCGTTCACCTCCTGGCTCGCGCGGCCGAGGTTGTTGGTGGTGCCGGGGAAGTCGAACGCGATGCGTGCGGGCTGGGCGACGGTGAAGCTCGCCGGCGCTGCCGCCAGCGGCTGCTTCATCGTGACCTTGACCACGGTGCGGCCTCCCTGCGTGGCGACGTTGATGGCGTCGATCCCGTTGGCGGCGGCCGGGGCCTGTGCGGCCGCCGGCGCAGCGCCGGCCAGGGCGAGCGTCGCCGCGGCGACAAAGGCAAGCATGTTTCTGAACATCATTTCGATCCCCCAGTCTCCTGCAGCAGCAACGTGCTGGTGCGCTCGGCCCAGTCGCCTCCGGAGTCCTGAATGAGCTCGCGGAGGATGATTTCGCTATCGGTGATCCTGGTGATCACCCCGTAGTTCTGTCCCAGATAGTTGCCGGGACGTACGCGGTACAGGCTCGCGTCGGCCTTGATCACAGCAAAGGTCTGCTTCTTCTGCCCCAGAGTGCCGACCATCTTCAGCGATTCCAGCGGGTAGGCTTCCAGCGGCTCCTTGGGCCGGTCGAGGTCCGGCTGCAGGCCGCTCGAGGCGGTCTGCTTCTCCTTGGTCGCAAGGACGATCTTGGTCGGGCCGAACGGGTCGGGCTGGTCGAAGGCGGTGTAGGGCACCGGCTCGTAGGGCTTCACCACCGGCAGCGGATCGACCCGGCCGCGCACGTCCTTGGTCATCGTGGCGAGCTCGGCGCGCAGCTCCTGCTGCTCCTCGCCGGCGCACGCGGCCAGCAGCGCGGCCGAAAGGACTGGAATGAGGATGGCGCGCGGCTTCATTTGCGGGCCTTCGCGGCCTTGGCGGCGGCGCGCTGCGCGGAAAGCTCCTCGTCGTCGAGGTAGCGGAAGGTCTTGGCGGTCGCGTCCATGGTCAGGGTGCCATCCTTTGCCACGTTCAGGGCCATGTCGTTCAGCGTCACGATGCGCGAGAGCTCGCCGATGTCGCTCGCGAACGCGCCCATGTCGTGATAGTTGCCGACCACCTTGAGCGTGATGGGCAGCTCGGCGTAGAACTCCTTGACCGTCTCCTGCTGCGCCGGACGGAACAGGTCGAACTGCAGGCCGCGGCCGAGGCCGGCCTGGTTGATGTCGACCAGCAGCGCCTCCATCTGGCTCTTGTTCGGGAGCTGCTTGAGCAGCGCGCCGAACGAGCTGTCGATCTCGCGCAGCTGCTGGCGGTACAGGTCGAGGTTGACCGCCTGGCGCTTCTTGTCCTTGAACTGGTCCTTGAGCTGCGTCTCCTGCGCGCGGCCGGCGTCGAGCTGCTCGATCTGGCCCTGCCAGTCCAGAAAGTACGCCGCCACCAGGATCGCCGCGAAGAGCGCGACCAGCAGCAGGAGCTTGGGCAGCGCGGGCCAGGAGCCCGGGTCGCGGGTGTTGAGGTTCTTGAACTGGTCGAGGACTGCGATCGCCATGGTGCGCTACCCCTTCTTCGCCGCGGGCTTCTTGCCCTCCGGCTCCTCGGTCACAGGAGGCTTCATCATGAAGTTCAGGCTGAACTCCGACAGTCGCTTCTTGTTCACCTCCGACGCCTTGATCTCGACCAGCTGCGGGCTGTTCTGGGCGTTGACGATCACCGGCGAGGCCTGCAGGTTGCGCATCAGCGTGGACACGCGGGCGTTCGACTGCGCATAGCCGGTGACGTTGACCTTGAGCCCGTCCTGCTTGAGCGTCTTCAGGTACACGCCGTCCGGCGTCTGCCGCACCAGCTGGTCGAGGAGCTGCACCGCGCGCGCGCGGTCGGTCTGCAGCGACTCGATCACCTGCTTGCGGGCGAGCAGCGCCTGGATGTCGTCGCGCAGCTTCTTGATCTCCTCGATCTCCTTGTCGAGCTTCGCGTTCTCGCGCTTGAGAAACTCGTTGCGCTCGTTCTGCGCGTCCACGTAGCCGGCGATGACGGTGTGCACCAGGCCGGCCACGACCACGCCAGCCACCGCGAAGATGCCCGCCGCGATGCCGAGCTGGCGGCGCTGCGCCTTGCGCCGCTCGATGCGATGGGGAAGTAGGTTGATGCGGATCACGCGTCGAACCTCCGCATGGCGAGCCCGCAGGCGATCATCAGCGCCGGCGCGTCCGAAATCAGCTTCTTGAGCTGGATGCGCGGCGAGATCTGCATGTTGGCGAAGGGGTTGGCGACCATCGCGTTGATACGCGTGCGGCTCGACACCACGTCGTCGAAGCCGGGCAGCGACGAGGTGCCGCCGGTCAGCAGGATGTGCTCGACCGAGCTGTACTGCGTCGAGGTGAAGAAGAACTGCATCGCGCGCTGGATTTCCTGCGCGGCGCTTTCCAGGAACGGGCGCAGCACCTCGGCCTCGTAGCTGTCGGGCAGCCCGCCGGACCGCTTGGCGTTCTCCGCCTCCTCGGACGAGAGGCCATAGTGCCGCGCGATGTCCTGCGTGAGCTGGTTGCCGCCAAAGGCCTGCTCGCGGGTGTAGACCGCCTGGTCGTTGCGCAGCACCGTCACGTTCATGACGCTCGCGCCCACGTCCACCATGGCGACGTTCTGGTCGCGGCCCTCGTTGGGAAGCTGGAGCCGGATGATCTCGAACGCCGTCTGCATGGCGTAGGACTCGACGTCCATCACCGTGGCCTTGAGGCCGGCGGCCTCGGCCACCGCGACGCGGTCCTCCACTTTCTCCTTGCGGCTGGCGGCGATCAGCACCTCCACCTCCTCGGCCGATTGCGGGGCCGGGCCGACCACCTGGAAGTCGAGGTTCACCTCGTCGAGCGCGAAGGGAATGTACTGGTTGGCCTCGCTCTCCACCTGCAGCTCGAGGTCCTCCTCGCGCAAGCCGGCCGGGCAGATGATCCGCTTGGTGATCACCGCAGCCGTGGGCAGCGCCATCGAGACGTTCTTGGTGCGGGTGGCAAGCTTCTTCCACGCGCGCCGCACCGTCTCGGCGACCGCCTCGAGGTTGGCGATATTGCCGTCGATGACCGAATCCTTGGGGAGCGGCTCGATGGCGTACCGCTCGATGCGCTGCGCGCCCTTGCCGGCGTCGGCGAGCTCCACCATCTTCACGGCGGACGAGCTGATGTCCATGCCGAAAAGCGGGGGGGCTTTGGGCTTGAAAATATCGAGCTGCAAGTGGAAATCCCCTTACGCGTCAGGTGCTTAGATGTGATTTAGACGTTTTAGATGAAAGACTACCAACAAGTATCAGGGGCAGCTAGTCATTTTTTCACGTTTGTTTCGGAGGGGCCGATCCCTATAATCGGATCGTTAACTCTGTCCTCCCCTGGAACCTCCCGTGAAGTGGCTTCGCTGGCTCGCCCTCCCGTTCGCGCTGATCGCCGGCCTGGGCGTCGTCGGCCTGGTGATCGGCGTGTTCGTCCTGCTGCTTGCCTGGCCCAACCTGCCCTCGCTCGACGCGGTCACCGACTACCAGCCGAAGGTGCCGCTGCGCGTCTACACCGCCGACGGCGTCCTGATCGGCGAGTTCGGCGAGGAGCGCCGTGTGGCGATCCGCATCCAGGACGTCCCGCCGGTGATGAAGCACGCGATTCTCGCCGCCGAGGACGACCGGTTCTACGAGCATTCGGGCGTCGATTATGTCGGCGTCATACGAGCGGCCTATTCTAATTGGGTCACCGGGGGGCGGCGCCAGGGGGCAAGTACCATCACCATGCAGGTGGCCCGGAACTTTTTCCTCTCTTCGGAGAAAACCCTCACCCGCAAGCTGTACGAGGCGCTGCTCGCCTTCAAGATCGAGGCCGAGCTCTCCAAGGACCAGATCCTGGAGATCTACGTGAATCAGATCTTCCTCGGCCAGCGCGCCTACGGCTTCGCTGCCGCGAGCCAGATCTACTACGGCAAGACCCTCAAGGACATCACCGTCGCCGAGGCCGCGATGCTCGCGGGTCTGCCCAAGGCCCCGTCGTCGTTCAACCCGGTGGTGAACCCGAAGCGTGCCACCACCCGCCAGCTCTACGTACTGCGCCGCATGCACGAGCTCGGCTACATCAACGACGCGCAGTACGCCGAGGCCCAGAAGGCGAAGCTCGCGGTGCGCCGCGACCTGGACACATACCAGGTGCATGCCGAGTACGTCGCCGAGATGGTCCGGCAGGTGCTGTTCGAGCGCTACCCGCAGGAGGTCTACACCAAGGGCTTCCGCGTCTACACGACCATCACGCGGCGCGACCAGGAGGCGGCCTACGCGAGCCTGCGCCGCGGCGTCATGGACTACGAGCGCCGCCACGGCTACCGGGGGCCGGAGGGTTACGTCGAGCTTGCCGCGAACGCCACCGACGAGCGCCTGGAGGAAGCCTTGCAGGACGCCCCCGACGTGGACGACCTGCTTGCAGGCATCGTGCTCGAAGCCGGACCGAAGTCGGTGAGGGTCTTCCGGCGCGGCGGCGAGACCGTGACCGTGGCCGACGCCGGACTACGCTTTGCGCAGCCCGCGCTCTCGGACAAGGCCGCGCCCAGCCGCCGCATCCGGCGCGGTGCGATCGTGCGCCTGCTGCGCGACGACAAGGGCGCGTGGCAGATCGTGCAGCTTCCCGAGGTGGAGGCGGCATTCGTCTCCCTCGACCCGCAGACCGGCTCGGTCCGGGCGCTGGTCGGGGGCTTCGACTTCCAGCGCAGCAAGTTCAACCACGTCACGCAGGCGTGGCGGCAGCCGGGCTCGTCGTTCAAGCCGTTCGTCTACTCCGCCGCCCTGGAGCGCGGCTTCACCGCGGCGACCATCGTCAACGACGCGCCGGTGGTGGTGGATGCCTCGCTCACCGGCGGCCAGGCCTGGGAGCCGAAGAACTACGACGGCAACTACGACGGGCCGATGCGCGTGCGCGCCGCGCTCGCCAAGTCGAAGAACATGGTGTCGATCCGGCTGCTGCAGTCGATCGGCCCGCCTTACGCGCAGGACTTCGTCAGGCGCTTCGGCTTCGAGGCCGACAAGCACCCGCCGTACCTCACCCTCGCGCTGGGCGCCGGATCGGTCACCCCCTGGCAGATGGCGCGGGCCTACGGCGTGTTCGCCAACGGCGGCTTCCTGGTGGAGCCCTACATCATCGACCGCATCGTGGACGACCGCGGCAACGTGCTCGCCCAGGCGCAGCCCAGGACCGCGCCCGACGAGTCGCTGCGCGTGCTGAGCGCGCGCAACGCCTTCATCATGAACAGCCTCATGCAGGACGTGGTGCGCACCGGCACTGCCACCCGGGCGATGAGCCTCAAGCGGCTCGACCTGGCCGGGAAGACCGGCACCACCAACGACCACGTCGACGCGTGGTTCGCCGGCTACCAGCCGAGCCTGGTGGGCGTCGCCTGGATCGGCTTCGACCAGCCCAAGAAGCTCGGAAACAACGAGACCGGCGGCCTGGCCGCCCTGCCGATGTGGATCGGCTACATGCAGCACGCGCTGAAGGGCGTCCCGGAAATGGCGATGAAGGTTCCCGACGGCGTGGTGACGGTGCGCATCGATCCCGAGACCGGATTGCGCGCCGAGAACGGCAAGCTGTCGGAGTTCTTCTTCGCCGAGAACGTGCCGGCGCTCGGATTCCCGAGCGACCACGCGGCCACCACCGGCGGCACGCGCACGGCGGACGAGGTGCGCTCGCAGCTCTTCTAGGACCGCGCCGCCAGCAACCTCGTCGGCGCTGCCGCCACTCACTGCGCGAGCGGCGACACCTAGCAGGGCCGCCGTCGCCGGGCCACGGTTGAGTGCCTCTTCGTTACGGGCCGGGTCTAGGACCGCGCGGACAGCAACCTCGTCCGCGCTGCCGACACTCTCTTCGCCACCGGCGACACCTAGCAGGGCCACTTCCGCCAAGCAAGGCTCACGAGCCTCTGCGTTGGGGGCCGGGAACTGCCGTCTGCAGGTGCCTGCGCGGTCGCGGACGCCGCGGTCAGGTCAGGGTGACTGCTTCCCCGGACTGAGCACTGACGTGGCGCGAAAGGGCGGCGAAGAGCTCTTCCCCGCCGCGGGTGTCGGCCCAGCGCGCGCCGTCCCAGCGGTAGTGGTAGCCGCCGGATTTCGCCGCGACCCAGATTTCCCGCGCTGCGGCGTGGCGGTTGACGATGATCTTCGTGCCGTTGCCGAACTCGAGCTCCAGGACGCCGCCGTCCTTGAGCTCGAAGTCGACGTCCGCCCCGCAGGATTCCAGCGCCGCCTCGAGCCGCGCCAGCGCGGCGTCCGACCGTTCGATGAATTCGCTTTCGCTCATGTGTATGATCGTCCCGATGCGCCGCCTCGCCGCCCTGCTCCTCGCCGCCTGCACCGTCCTCGCCGCCTGCGGCACCAAGGGCGCGCTCTACATCCCGACCGAGGAACAGCGGCGCGCCGCCGATAGTAAACGCTGAACGCGTCCGACCCAATGCCCCCCTTCGAGTACCGCGACGGCGTGCTGCACGCCGAGCACGTTCCGCTGCCGGCGATCGCCGCCGAGTTCGGCACCCCGACGTACGTCTACTCGCGCGCCGCCATCGAGGAGCGCTTCCGCGCGATCGCGGCGCCGCTCGCCGGGCGCGACCACCTCGTCTGCTACGCGATGAAGGCCAACTCCAACCTCGCCGTCCTCGCGGTGCTGGCACGGCTGGGCGCCGGGTTCGACATCGTCTCCGGGGGCGAGCTCGCGCGCGTCCTTGCCGCGGGCGGGGACCCCGGCAAGGTGGTGTTCTCGGGCGTGGGCAAGACCGAGGCGGAGATGCGTGCCGCGCTCGCCGCCGGCGTGCTGTGCTTCAACGTGGAATCCGCGGCGGAGCTGGATCGCCTCGATCGGGTGGCCCGCGCCGCCGGACGCCGGGCGCGCGTTTCCATCCGCGTCAACCCGGACGTGGACCCGAAGACCCACCCCTACATCTCCACCGGGCTCAAGGAGAGCAAGTTCGGCGTGGCCTATGCGGACGCGCCGGGTCTGTACCGGGACGCGGCCGCGCGCGCGGGCATCGAGGTGGTGGGGGTGGACTGCCACATCGGCTCGCAGATCACCGAGATCGCGCCCTACCTCGAGGCGCTCGACAAGGTGCTCGCGCTGGCGGACCGCCTCGCGGCGGACGGCATCCAGCTGGCCCACCTCGACCTCGGCGGCGGTTTCGGCATCCGCTACCGCGACGAGTCCCCGCCCGAGCTGGGCGCCTTCGTGCAGGCGGTGCTCGCCCGCCTCGGCAACCGGCAGCTGCAGCTGATGTTCGAGCCCGGCCGCTCCATCGTGGGCAACGCCGGCCTGCTGCTCACCCGCGTGGAGTACCTCAAGCACGCCGAGGCGCGCAACTTCGCCATCGTCGACGGCGCCATGAACGACCTGCTGCGTCCGTCGCTGTACGAGGCATGGCACGACATCGTGCCGGTGCGCCACCGGCCTGGACCGACCGAGACCTACGATGTGGTGGGACCGGTGTGCGAAAGCGGCGACTTCCTCGGCAAGGAGAGGCTGCTCGCGCTCGCCGCGGGCGACCTGCTCGCGGTGATGTCGGCGGGCGCCTACGGGATGTGCATGAGCTCCAACTACAACACCCGGCCACGCGCCGCCGAGGTCATGGTCGATGGCGCGAGAGCGCACCTGGTGCGGAGGCGCGAGCGCACTGACGAGCTGTTCGCCACCGAGTCGGTGCCGTTCGACTGACGTCCGGCCGCATACCAGCCATGCCTTGACCCCTTCAGGTCTGGCTGTTAGCGTCCCTGTCTCCTCCGACGCTGGACAAGCCTTCATGTCTCCGCGCAGCAAGGCCGCCGCGCTGGCGGCCGCCCTGGTGCTCGCCGCATGCGGCGGCGACAAGCCGCCCGAGGCCAAACGGCCTGCCGGCCCCCCGCCGACGCTGGTCAGCGTGACCCAGGCCACTGCCCGCAACGTCGAGATCGCCGAGGACGTGGTGGGCACGGTCGAGAACGTGATCGATCCGCGCCTGGGCGCCGAGGTGGCCGGCCGCGTCACGCGCGTGAACGCCGACGTCGGGCGCCGGGTGCGCAAGGGCGACGTGCTGGCCGAGATCGACCCGGTGGACGCGGAGATCCAGACCCGCTCCGACGCGGCCGAGCTGGGGCGCCTGCAGACGCTGCTGGAGAACCAGGAGCGCGTGGTACGCAACCAGCAGCAGCTCTTCGAGAAGAACTTCATCAGCCAGAACGCCCTGGACGACGCGATCGCGCAGGGTAACGCCCTGCGCCAGCAGCTCGCGTCGGCCCGCGCCAAGGTGGAGGCGGGGCAGAGCACGCTGCGAAAGACGCGGCTGCTGGCGCCGGTGGACGGGGAGGTCGAGGAGCGCGTGGTCAACGTCGGCGACTACGTGAAGGTCGGCGACCCGATGTTCAGGCTGGTCAGCCGGACGCAGCTGCGCGCCCACCTGCCGTTTCCGGAAAGCGCCGGCCCGCGCCTGAAGGTCGGCCAGACCGTGCGCCTCTCCTCGCCGCTGGTGCCGGACAAGGTGGTGGAGACCACCATCAGCGAGATCCGGCCGACCATCACCGCCACCAGCCGCGCGCTGGATGCGATCGTGAACTTCACCTACGAGGGCGCGTTCCGCGGCGGCGGCACGGTGAACGCCGTGGTGGTCACCGGCAGGCGCGAGAACGCCATCATGGTGCCGGAGCAGAGCGTGGTCCTGCGCCCGGCAGGCAAGGTGGTCTACCTGATCGCCGAGGGCAAGGCAACGCAGGCGATGGTGCAGACTGGGATCAAGAAGGACGGCTACGTGGAGATCGTCGCGGGGCTGAAGGGCGGCGAGACCATCGCCGTCGACGGCGCGGGCTTTCTCACCAACGGGGCGAACGTGGCGATCGCGCAGCCGCGCGGCAAGCCCGGCGCCAAGCCGCCGGCGCCGCCCGCGAACGGCGGTGTGGACAAGCCGCGCAAGAGCGAGACATGACCCTTCCCGAGCTTTCCATCAAGCGCCATGTCCTGGCGGTCATGGCGAACGCCGTGCTGGTGCTGTTCGGCATCATCGCCTACGACCGGATGGGCATGGACAAGCTGCCCTACATCGAGTTTCCGGTGATCTCGGTGCAGACCACGCTGAAGGGCGCCAACCCCGACATCGTCGACGCCGGCATCACCACGCTGATCGAGAGCACGGTCAACAGCGTTCCGGGCATCGAGCACATCGCTTCCACGTCCTCGCCAGGCACGTCGCAGATCAACATCACCTTCAACCTCGACAAGAAGATCGACGTCGCCTTCAACGAGGTGCAGGCGAAGGTGAACCAGGTGCTGCGCCGCCTGCCGAAGGACGCGGACCCGCCGGTAGTGGCCAAGGTCGAGACCAACACCAATCCGATCCTGTGGATCGCGCTGTCGGGGGACCGCACCCAGCAGCAGCTCAACCAGTACGCCATCAATGTCATCCGCAAGAAGCTGGAGACCATCGACGGCGTGGGCGAGGTGCGCATCGGCGGGCGCCGCGACCGCACCATCCGGGTGAACCTCTCGCCCGCGCGCATGGCCGCCTTCGGCGTCGCCGCGCAGGACATCCAGGACGCCTTCAACCGCGAGCACCTGCAGCTCGCCGGGGGCTTCATGGTGGGCCGCGCCACCGAGCACCTGGTGAAGCTCGATCTCGAGTTCCACCGACTCGACGACCTGGAGAGGATGATCGTCGCCTACCGCGACGGCTCGCCGGTGCGCCTGCGCGACATCGCCGACATCGAGGACGGCCTCTCCGACTTCCGCCAGCTCGCGCGCTTCAACGGCGTCACCGCGGTGGGCCTGGGCATCGTCAAGATCCCGAACACCAACACGGTGGAGATCATCCGCCGCGTCGAGGAGCGCCTGCACAGCGAGATCATCCCGGCGCTGCCCCCGGGCATGAAGATCGACCTGGTGCAGAACGATTCGATCTTCATCAAGGAGATCATCAACTCGCTCAAGGAGCACCTGATCGAGGGCACCCTGCTCGCCTCGCTGGTGGTGCTGTTCTTCCTGAGGAGCGTGCGCTCGACCCTGATCATCGCCACCGCCATCCCGGTGTCGCTGCTCGGCTCGGTCGCGGTGATGTACTTCTTCGGCTACACCTTCAACTCGGTGACCATGCTCGCGCTGCTGCTGCTGATCGGCGTGGTGGTGGACGATGCGATCGTGGTGCTGGAGAACATCTTCCGCCACCGCGAGCACCTCGACCCCGACCCGGTGTCCGCGGCCATGAACGGCAGCCGCGAGGTGACCTTCGCAGTGCTGGCGGCCACGCTGTCGCTGGTGTCCATCTTCGCGCCGGTGATCTTCATCGGCGGCATCATCGGGCAGTTCTTCAAGTCGTTCGCGGTGGTGGTCACCTGCGGCGTGCTGGTGTCGTGGTTCGTCTCGCTCACGCTCACGCCGATGCTGTGCTCGCGGTTCCTGAAGGTGCACAAGCACACGGGGCCGGTGCACCGCGCGCTCGACCGAGTCTTCGACGGCATGGACCGCCTGTACCGTCGCGTGCTCGCCGCCGCGCTGCGCCGGCGCTGGGTCGTGCTCGCGTTCACGCTGGCCGTGGTGGCGTCGAGCCAGTACTTCTTTTCCGCGGTGCCCAAGGAGCTCGCGCCGCAGCAGGACGAGGGCCGCTTCCTGGTGAGCCTGCGCACGCCGCTCGGCTCGTCCATCCAGTACACCGAGCAGAAGCTGCGCGAGGTCGAGGGGATCATGAAGAACTACCCCGAGATCGTCACCGAGTGGGGGCTGATCGGCCTCGGGTCGGCGCAGCAGGTGAACCAGGCGACGCTGGTGATCCGCATGCTGCCCAAGGCCGAGCGGCGGGCGCGGGGCATGCGCACCCAACAGCAGGTGATCGCGTCGGTGCGCCGCGATCTCGCGCAGGTGGCCGGCGCGCGCGCGTTCGCGCGCAGCTTCGGCATCGTGATGGGTCAGCGCACCGAGCCGCTGCAGTTCGTGATCTCGGGCCCCAACCTGCAGGAAATGGGGCGCCTCGCCACCGACATCCAGCGCACGCTGCAGGCCGATCCCCGCATCGGGCGCATGGACACCGACCTGCAGCTCGACCTGCCGCAGCTGGTGCTCGCGCCGGACCGCACGCGCGTGCAGGCATCCGGCCTTTCCTCCAGCGACGTCGCGACCGCGCTCAACATGCTCACCGGCGGTATCGACATCGCGAAGTACAACGACGAGCCGAGCGACGGCCAGCGCTACGACATCCGCGTCAAGGCCGCCGAGGGCGAGTTCCAGCAGCAGGCGGACCTCTCCAAGATCTACCTGCGCAACCGCCAGGGGCAGCTCATCCGCCTCGACAGCGTGGCGACCTTCAAGGAGGTGCTCGGGCCGGCGGTGATCAGCCACTTCGACCTGCAGTACGCCGCGACCTTCTACAACACGCCCAGCGTGCCGCTCGGCGAGGCGGTCGAGATCGTCAGGAAGGCCGCCGACGGCCTGCCGCTGGGCTACCGGATGCAGTTCATCGGCGAGGCGGAGGAACTGGGCAAGACGCAGCGTTACGTCGTCTTCGCGTTCGCGGTCGGCTCGGTCCTGCTGTTCATGGTCCTGGCGAGCCAGTTCAACTCGTTCGTCCAGCCGCTGGTCATCATGCTGGCGGTGCCGCTGGCGATCATCGGCGGCATCTTCGCGCTGTGGATCTCCGGCCCCATTGCTGCCTTTGCCACCCGCTTCGGTGCCGAAGTGGTGCCGCTCACCCTCAACATCTACTCGATGATCGGCCTGGTGCTGCTCATCGGCCTGGTGGCGAAGAACTCCATCCTGCTGGTCGATCTCACCAACCAGCGGCGCGCCGAGGGCCTGGCCGTCGACGATGCGCTGCGCGACGCCTGCCCGATCCGGCTGCGCCCGGTGCTGATGACCTCGCTCACCATCATCCTGGCGCTCGCGCCTGCCGCGCTGGGTCTGGGATCCGGTTCGGAGACCAACCAGCCGCTCGCGGTGGCCGTGATCGGGGGCATGGTCACGTCCACCCTGCTCACGCTGGTGGTCGTGCCCGCGGCCTATTCGCTGGTCGAGACGCGCGACCTGCTGCGTCCGATCGCGCGCTGGCTGCCGGGACGCCGCGGCGGTGCCGCGCCGGCGTCGATCACGCGCCGCGCTTGAACGTCGCCAGCAGGCCGCCGGCGAGCATGAAGAGGCCGCCGAAGGCGCGGTTCATCCAGCGGATGTGGTGCGGCTCGCGCAGGAGCTTCAGCACGCGGGCCGCAAGCAGCGCGTAGCCGCTCATCACCACCAGGTCGGTGAAGGCGAGCGTGCCCAGCACCGCGAGGTACTGGGCGACCAGCGGGCGCGCCGGATCGATGAACGGCGGCACCACCGCGAGGAAGAAGATCGTCGCCTTGGGATTGGACGCGTTCACCAGGAATCCCTGCACGAAGGCCTTGCGAGCGCTTCCCGAAGTGGCGCCCGGCAGCGCGACGGCGTGGGGCTCGGCGCGGAACTGCTGCCAGCCCAGCCACACCAGGTAGGCGACGCCCAGCCACTTGACGACGTTGAAGGCCAGCGTCGAGGTCGCGAGGAGCGCGCCGAGGCCGACCGCCACCACCAGCAGCTGTAGCGCGAGGCCGAGCTGCATGCCCGCGATGCCCACCAGCGCATGGCGATAGCCGTGGCGCATGCCGCACGACATGGCGTACACCGCGCCCGCGCCGGGCGACAGGCTGATGATGAAGGCGGCGACGAGAAAGGCGAGCCAGACGGAGAAGGCCATGGCGGCTGCGGGCAACCGGAGGGCAAAGAGGCGATGTTAATACGGCGGCGCCGCGGCGCGCCTCCGCAACACGCCTCAGGGATTCAGCTGCTTGTAGACCACGTTGGCGACCGCGAGCAGATCCTCGCGGGGCATAGCGCCGGAGAGTGCGTAAGCCACGGTGCCGTCGATCCAGTAGAACACCGAGACGTCGTCCTCGCGGCTGTAGCGGAACGCGGTATCGCCGCGGTCCTCGCGCACCCGCGAGACGTACAGCGTCAGCCGGCGCCCCTTGCCGTCCTGGTACATGAACTGCGCCACCGCGCCCTGCTCGCCGGGCAGCAGCCTTCCGCCCACGAGATCGAAACCCTCGCGCGTGAGCACCGGCGCCTTGAGGTCCGTGCCGAGCCGCTTGGACAGCCAGCGCACCAGGTGATCCTGCTGGTCCGCGCCGACCTCGACCGGATGACGCACCTCCGGCAGGTACACCGCATGCGCGATCGCCGCCTGCCGCGGCAGCGAGGCCGTCCGTGCCGGCGCAGGCGCGAGTGCCTGCGCGACCAGCCAGCCCACGGCAATGCCGACGGCCATCGCGCCGGCGGCGAGTGCGTATTGCGGACGCGCACGCGGCCGACGCGCCGCCGCCATGCGCAGGGACTCGGGGAGGGGCTCGTCGAGCACCGCGTCGTAGCGTGCATGCAGCGCCTGGCGCTGCGCGGTGTAGTCGGCGACGCGCGCGGCATCCTCGGGATAGGCCGCGAGACGTTCCTCGACCGCACGACGCGTTTCCGCGTCCAGCGCGCCGTCGACGCAGGCGTGCAGTTCGGTTTCGCCGGCCTTCACTTGACCACCTTCAAGCTGGGTTGAGACGGCGCGCCCGCGAGGAGCGCGCGCAGCCGCTCGCGTCCGCGGAACAGCCGAGACATCACCGTGCCGATGGGAATGCCGAGTGCCTTCGCAGCCTCGGCGTAGGAGAACTCCTCCAGTCCGACGAGCAGCACCACTTCGCGCTGCTCGGCCGGCAGGCGCGCGAGCGCAGCGTCGAGATCGCGCACCTCCAGGCGATCGCCCGCTGCAGCGGCCGCGACGTCGAACGATTCGTCGAGCGGCTCCTCGGGACGCGCGCCGCGGGCGCGCAACTGGTTGACGAAGACGTTGTGCATGATCGCGAAGAGCCAGGCGCGCAGGTCGCTGCCCGGCCGCCAGAGATGGAACTTGTTGAGCGCGCGCTCGACGGTGTCCTGCACCAGATCGTCGGCCGCGTGCCGCTCGCCGACCAGCGCGCGCGCATAGCGCCGCAGGCGCGGAATGTGAGCGGCGACGTCGGCCTCGGTCACGGCGCGCGCACGGGAATCAGGGCTTGGCCACCCGCCACAGGTTGTTGACGCCGTCACCGGTGCGATCGCCGGGCTTCTGGTCCTTCGCCCAGGTGTAGAGGGGCTTGCCCTTGTACGCCCACTGGCGGCGCCCGTCGTCGCGCGTGACCACCGTCCAGTGTCCAGCGGGTTTCGCGTCGGCCGGCGCGACCAGTGGCGGCCAGTTCACCGCGCACTGCGCGACGCAGGCACTCTTGGCCGCCGTATCGCGGTCGAAGGTGTACAGCGTCATGGCCTTAGACGGCTCCACGAAAACGCCATCACTGACCTTGGCGGGCGGTTCGCCGCCGAACCAGGCCGCACATCCGGCGAGGGCCAGCACGCCCAGCAGGGCGGAAACGCGCTTCATGAGGCTCTCCGACGTCATCGCAATGACCATAAAACGCCTCCGGCGACGGAGTTATTCCCGGGCGCCGAAGACCGCGTGCTCCATACCCCACTTCGCCGCGAGGGTCTCGACGGCATTGAGGAACTCTTCGGCAAGCGAGGGATGGTTGTAGCGCAGCCCCGCCAGCGTGCGCAGGCCGTCCGCGCGCCCGACCAGCGGCGCGGCGACGTGAATCAACTCGCCCGCCTCGAGGCCGGCGACCTCCGCGCCGAGCAACGTGCCGGCATCGTGATCCGCGACGATGCGGACGAAGCCACGCGGCTCGTCGGAGGCGAGCGCGGCCGGATTCGCCTCGAAACCGCCGAAGCCGACTGCGGGCTCGAGGCCGCGCGCCTCCGCCTCGTCCTCGGAGAGCCCCACGCGCGCGAGCTCGACGGCGCTGTACACCGCGTGAGGCACCGACGCCGCGTCGCGCCGCGCACTGCCCGGGGCGAAGACGTTCGCCATTGCGACCGTGGCATCGGCAAGCGCGTGGTTGGCGGTCATTTCCGGGTGCGCGCAGTCGCCGATCGCGAATACGTGCGGTTGCGACGTGCGCAGGTGGGCATCGGTGACGATGAACCCTGCCGCGTCCGTGGCGATGCCGGCGCGCGCGAGCTCGAGCGACGTGGTGTTGGGCACCCGCCCGGTGCCGAGCAGCACCCAGTCGACCTCGATGGTCGCGTCCCCGGGCAAGCGCAGCGCCACCGCGTTGCCGCGGACTTCGGCGCCGAGCGGACGGCTGCCCGCGCGCGGGCCGATGCCCTCCGCCGCCAGCGCCTCGTTCAGCACGCGCAGCGCCGCAGGACCGAAGCCGTCCCCCGCCAGCGGGGCACGGCCGGCGAGCCACGCGATCTCGCACCCGAGCATGGCGAGGATGAAGGCCATCTCCGTGCCCACCACGCCGCTGCCCACCACGGCCACGCGGCGTCCTGCGGGCACGGGCTGGTCGAAGAGGTCGTCGGTGGAGAGGATGCGCCCAGGATGCAGCGGCAGTTGCGGAGGGATGTCGGGCGACGAACCGGTGGCGACGATCACCTGGCGCGCAGCGATGCGCTCGCCGGCGACCTCGATCGTGTGCGCGTCGAGGAACCGGGCCGTGCCGGCATGCGCACGCACGCCGAGGCGGCGCAGGTAGTCGACATAGCTCTCGCGCACCGTGCGTACCACCTCGTGCTGGTGCTGCCACGCCTGCGCGAGATCGGGCTCGAGGCGGCCACGCAATCCGCGGGCGCCATAGCGTGCGTTCGCGGCGGCGGCCCGTGCGGTCTCGTACCATGTCTTCTTGGGCACGCACCCGCGATTGAGGCAGGTGCCGCCCCACGCATCGCGCTCGACGATCGCCACCGACAGGCCGCGCAGCGCGCCGAGCACGGCGGCGCGATAGCCGCCCGGGCCGGAGCCGATCACGACAAGGTCGAACGACATTGCGTCAGGAGTACCGAGCCGGAAAAGAAATGGGTGGCGCGAGGCCACCCATTGTCGGATGAAAGTCGCGCGGTGGTGCGCGGAATCAGCGCAGGCCGGCGATGAAGTCGGAGACGGCGCGGATCTCGGCGTCGGTCAGGCGCGCCGCAACACCGCGCATCATGCCGTTCGGGTCGTTGTGGCGATCACCGCTGCGCCACGCCTTCATCTGCGCCTCGGTGTACTCGGTCCATTGCCCGGCGAGGAGCGGATACTGCGCCGCTATGCCCTGCCCCGTCGGCCCGTGGCAGCCAGCGCACGCGGGCACGCCCTTCTCGGCGATGCCGCCGCGCCAGATGCGCCGGCCGATCTCGATGGTGTCCTTGTTCCGCGCCACGTCCGGAACGAGCTTCTGCGACGCGTAGAACGCGGCGACGTCCTTCATGTCCTGCGGCGAAAGCTGCTGTGCGAAGCCGAGCATGATCGCGTTCTGGCGCTCCGGCTTGCGTCCATTCGGACCCGGTCGGAAGTTCATGAGCTGCTTGACGGTGTACTCGGGGACCTGTCCGGCGAGCTTGGGGTTCGCCGGCGCGGTGGCATTGCCCTCGGCCCCATGACACGCGGCGCATACCTGGCTTGCGATTTTCTGGCCCTTCGCGGGATCGGCCTTCGCCGGGGCGGGCGCCTGGGCGGCAGCTGTGGTCGCGAAAATGCCGCTGGCGAGCAGTGCCGCGGCGAGCGCTAGCCCAAATCTCATGCGTTGCTCCTGAACAGTGCGGAATCGAAAAGCTGCTATTCTACAATGCTTTGGCGCGCGCTAGCCGGCATGCTCACGAAGCGATCCGGGTGCGGGCGCGCATAGCCCTCCCTTATGAGCTTGTTCCAGGACGCGCGCTACGTCGCCTCCGCCCATTGGCTGCGCGACCTCCCGGCCGCGAGCGGTCCGGAAGTGGCCGTCGCCGGCCGGTCGAACGCCGGCAAGTCCAGCGCGATCAATGCGCTCGCCGGACGCACGCGCCTTGCGTTCGTCAGCAAGCAGCCGGGACGCACCCAGCAGATCAACTTCTTCGCCCTGCGCGGCGGCGGCTTTGTCGTCGACCTGCCCGGCTACGGCTACGCCAAGGTGCCGCTCGAGCTCCGCGCCCACTGGGACGAGACGCTCTCGGGCTATCTCCAGGGGCGCAACGCGCTCATGGGCATGGTGCTGGTGATGGACGCGCGGCATCCCCTCACTCCGCTGGACGAACGCATGCTGGACTGGTTCGCGGTGACCGGGCGTCCGGTGCACGTCCTCCTCACCAAGGCGGACAAGCTCACGCGCAACCAGGCGGCCGCCACGCTGCGGGACGTACGCGCTGCGCTCGCACGCCGGGGAGAGGGTCACACGGCCCAGCTGTTCTCCAGCCTGAAGCGCACCGGCATAGAGGAAGCCGAAGCGCGAATCGCGCAATTCCTGGGCATCGCGCCGACGG
>Ga0209254_10000513_pt1 | contig 31684 bp, 27 predicted proteins | sample FrelakmetDIP11DI_FD_187148 | JGI IMG/M metagenome (GOLD analysis project Ga0209254, IMG submission 187148) | Freshwater lake sediment microbial communities from the University of Notre Dame, USA, for methane emissions studies - DIP11 DI (SPAdes)... | ecosystem: Environmental > Aquatic >... | reverse complement strand
CACCTGGGTGGTCGGCGTGGCCAAGGCCGGCAACGAGGAGGGCGTCGAGCAGATCGGCAACTCGATCATCGTCGCGCCGAGCGGCGAGATCGTCGCCGCCTGCACCACCACCGGCGACGAACTGGCGATCGCCCGCTGCGACCTCGACCTCACCGCGAGCTACAAGAACACCACCTTCAACTTCGCCCGCCACCGCGAGCCCGAGCACTACCGGATGATCGTCGAGCGCAAGGGGGCAGTTCCGCCGCGGTAGCAATCGCGGCAGGTCGGTCGACCGCTCGGCGATTGGCCGCGCTGAGCGGCCTGCCGCCTCATTGCAGCGGCCCACCGTTCGCCCGCAGTACTGCCCGGCATCACGTGATTCCGCGCGCCGCCGCGGCGCGACCGTGCCCTTTGATATCGGGTCTTGAGCGGCGGAGCACTTATTATGGGATTGTTGATTCAGAGCGACCTCGGAAGGGCAGCCATGCATCGCTCAATTCGCATTCTCACGCTGAGCCTGGCCGGCACGCTGTTGCTTGCGGCCTGCGCCACCCGGGAAGACGCCGGCCGGGCCGACGCTTCGCGGTTGTCGAAACTGCCTCCGGTCGTCAGCCCGGCGGACAATCCGACCACCGCGGACAAGGTGGCACTGGGTGCCCGGCTCTGGATCGATCCGCGGTTGTCGGGCAGCGGGAAGACGGCCTGCACGACCTGTCACGTGCGCGAAAAGGGCTGGACCGACGGCCAGGTGCTTTCGCGCCGCGACAACGGGGACATGAACACACGCCACTCGCCCACCATGTACAACGTGGGCTACTCGTCGCAGTTCTACTGGGATGGGCGCGCGCCGACGCTCGAAGCGCAGGTGCTCGCGGCATGGCGCGTGCAGATCAGCGCCGATCCCGCCAAGGCGACGGCGATCATTGCCGGGGTTCCCGGATACGCGAGCGAGTTCCAGAAGGTCTTCGGCGGCCCGCCGACCCAGGAGAGCATCGTCAAGGCCCTGGCGGCCTACCTGCGCGCCAAGGTGAGCGGCCTGTCGCCATGGGACCGGCACGAGATGAACGAGAGGAACGCCGTCTCGGAGGACGCCAAGGCCGGATTCGTCCTGTTCATGGGCAAGGGACGCTGCGCGGTCTGCCATACGCCGCCGAACTACACGGACTTCAACTTCCACAACATCGGGCTGGAAGCGGGCAAACCGAAGCCGGATCTCGGGCGCGGCACCGTGACCAAGAAGCCCGAGGACAATTCGGCTTTCAAGACGCCGACGCTGCGGTCGGTGGCGATCTCGGGCCCGCACTTTCACGACGGCAGCCGCAAGACGCTCGAAGAGGCGGTTCGCTACATGGCCGGCGGGGGCGGCACGGATCCGAACAAGAGCGCCAACCTCATCGATACGAAGCTGTCCGACAGCGAAATTCGCCAGATGGTCGCCTTCCTCGCCACCCTGACCAGCGACGAACCCTACAAGGCGCCATCGTTGCCTTGATCCTGAATCGGGGCCGATGTTCACTCTCCCCGCGCCATAGTCGCGCCGCGCGAGGAAAGGCAGGCACGCGGCCGAAGCCCCTATCCAGCGCGAACTTGCGATCGGATGGAAGTCCGCTCAGGACAGCTCAGGACCGATCGGCGGCCGCCTTCGCCTTGTCTTCGAGCGCCATCCAGCGCGCCAGCTTTTCTTCGAGCAGCCGCTCGACCTCGGCGGTGCGCGCCGCGTCGTCCTTCATCTGCTGCGCGCGGGCGGTGTGATAGTCGGCGGCGCCCATCCGCGCCAGCAGCGCCGCCTGTTCGCCTTCCAGCGCTTCGAGTTCGGCCGGCAGCGCCGCCAGTTCGCGCTGCTCGTTGAAGGAGAGCTTGACGCGCTCGGTCCGCCGCGGCGCGGGCGACGGTGCCTGGGCCGCGGGCGATGCGGCGGCCGGCGCCGGCCGCTGCGCCAGCCAGTCCGTATAGCCGCCGGCGTACTCGCGCCAAAGACCATCGCCTTCGGCGACCAGCGACTGCGTGGCAATCGCATCGAGAAACGCGCGGTCGTGGCTCACCAGCAGCAGCGTGCCGGCATAGTCGGCCAGCACTGATTCCAGCAAGTCGAGCGACTCGATGTCGAGGTCGTTGGTCGGTTCGTCGAGCACGAGCAGGTTGGCCGGCAGCGCGAACAGCCGCGCCAGCAGCAGCCGGTTGCGCTCGCCGCCGGACAGTGTCTTCACCGGCGCGGTGGCCCGGCGCGGCGGGAACAGGTAGTCGCCGAGATAAGTCATCACGTGCTTTCGTGTGGCGCCGACCTCGATCCAGTCGCCGCCCGGGCAAACGGTCTCGGCGACCGTCTTCTCCTCGTCCAGTTGCGCGCGCAACTGGTCGAAGTAGGCTGCCGAAAGATTCGTGCCCAGCGTCACGCTGCCTGAGTCGGGCGCGAGTTCGCCGAGGATCAGCTTCAGCAGCGTGCTCTTGCCGGCACCGTTAGGGCCGATCAGGGCGAGCCGGTCGCCGCGCTGGATCGTCAGATCGAGGCTCCGCACGATCGGGCGCCCGCCGAAGGACTTGCTGACGCCGCGCAGTTCAGCCACCCGCTTGCCGCTGCGCTCGCCGGCATCGAGCGCCAGTTTCGCGGTGCCGATGCGCGCGCGCCGCGCGCTGCGCTCGTTGCGCAGCGCTTCCAGCCGGGTCACGCGGCCGGCGTTGCGCGTTCGGCGCGCCTCGATGCCCTTGCGGATCCACGCCTCTTCCTGTGACCAGAACTTGTCGAACTTGCGCCGTGCGGTGGCCTCCGCTTCCAGCTCGACCTGCTTGCGCGCCTCGAACTGCGTGAAGTTGCCCGGATAGCTATGCAGCGCGCCGCGGTCGAGTTCGACAATGCGGGTGGCCACGCGATCGAGAAAGCGCCGGTCGTGGGTGATCACGATCGCCGCGCGGCTGCCGCGCGCCTCGGCGACGATCATTTCCTCCAGTTGCTCGATGCCGTCGATGTCGAGGTGGTTGGTCGGCTCGTCGAGCAGCCACAGGTCCGGTTCGAGCGCGAAGGCCAGCGCGAGCGCGGCGCGCTTGCGCTCACCGCCGGAGCAGCTCGAAGGCGCGCGCGTGCCGTCGACGCCGAAGCGATGCAGGAACTCAGCCAGTTTCGCCTCGACGCGCCAGCGCTCGCGTTCGTCGGCCATCGACGGGATGTGGCCGCGCAGCAGCAGGCTGTCGTGCAGGTGCGCGGCGGCCGGCAATGCGGGCTCCTGCTCGATGCGCACCACGCGCAGGCCGGAGGCCACGTTCAGCTCGCCGCCGTCGAGCGGCGTGCTGCCGGCGATCACGCCGAGCAGCGACGACTTACCGGTGCCGTTGCGGCCGATCAGCCCGATGCGCTCGCCTTCGGTGACCGTGAGCGCGGCGCCGTCGAGCAGCGGCAGGTCGCCGTAGGCGAGCTCGGCGTCGAGCAGGGAAACGAGGGTCATGCGGGGTTGGTCTCTGACTCAGCCTGCCCAAGATACGCGACTGGAAAACCCGCGACCCTTGCGCCATCGCATGGGCGGGCACCGGCGCGGTTGCGCCCGGTCCAACGCGCAGCGATGATCCACGCGCCGTGCCCTGTTTACGCCGCCGATGACCGAGGATCCCCCCGCTGCCGGTTCGCCCGCCGCGCCGGACACCGTCACCGCCGACGAACTGCTCGCCCTGCTGCGGGCGCTGGCCCTCGAGACGCGCGGCGACAAGGCGCCGCCGATCGAACTCGACAGCCGGCTGATCGAGGACCTCGGTGTCGACAGCCTGGAGCGCGTCGAGCTGAACGCGCGCTTCGACGAAGCCTTCGGCCGCTGCCTCGGCGACGCCAGGCTGGCAGAAGTCACCACGCCGCGCGAGATCCTCGCCGCGCTGCAGGCCGCGCCGAGGACCCACGCTGCCCACCGCGCGATCGAGGCCGAGGTGCCGCAGGAGTTCGCCGGCAACCCGGACGACGCGCTGACGCTGACTCAGGTCCTCGATTGGCACGTGGCCCGCCATTCGCAGCGCGTGCACACCACGCTGCTGGTCGACGACGAACGCACCGAGACGCTCACCTACGGCCAGCTGCACGAGCGCGCGCTGAGAACTGCCGCTGCCCTGCGCGCGCACGGCCTGGCGCCCGGGCAGACCTGCGCGCTGATGCTGCCGACCTCGCTGGAGTTCTTCGTCGCCTTCTGCGGCGTGCTCTACGCCGGCGGCGTGCCGGTGCCGCTGTATCCGCCGGCCCGGCCCTCGGCGCTCGAAGACCATCTGAAGCGGCAGGCGGGGATCCTCGTCAACTGCGAGGCGCCGTTGCTCGTCACCGTGCCCGAGGCCAAGCCGCTGACGCATCTGCTCAAGCCGCTGGCGCCGACGCTGCGCCACGTGCTCACGCCGGCGGAACTTGACGCCGAGCCTCCGGCCACGCCGGCCGAACGAGCAGCCGAAGACCTCGCGCTGCTGCAGTACACCTCCGGCAGCACCGGCAACCCCAAGGGCGTGATGCTCACGCACGCGCAGCTGCTCGCCAACCTGCGCGCGATGGGCCGGGCGGTTGGTGCCGGCCCGCGCGACGTATTCGTCTCCTGGCTGCCGCTGTACCACGACATGGGGCTGATCGGCGCCTGGATGGGCAGCCTGTACTTCGGCGTGCACCTGGTGCTGATGTCGCCGCTGGCCTTCCTCGCCCGGCCGGTGCGCTGGCTGCGCGCGATCTCCGCGTATCGCGCCACGATCTCGGCGGCGCCGAACTTCGCCTTCGAGATCTGCGCCTCGCGAATCGAGGAGCGCGAACTCGCCGGCCTCGACCTCGCCTGCCTGCGCTGGACCTTCAACGGCGCCGAGGCGGTCAGCGCCGATACGCTCGCGCGCTTCGCCAGGCGGATGGCCCCCTACGGCTTCGACGCGCGCACGATTGCCCCCGTGTTCGGGCTCGCCGAATGCGCGCTCGACCTCGCCTTTCCGCCGCCCGGGCGCGGCATGCGCGTCGACCATATCGACCGCGAGGCGCTGATGTTCACCGGTGCCGCGGTTCCGATTGCCGCCGACGATCCGCGCGCCGCCGACGTCGTGGCCTGCGGCTCCGTGCTGCCCGGCTACGCGATCCGCATCCTCGATCGCGCCGGCCGTGTGCTGCCCGAGCGGCAGCAAGGCCGCGTGCAGTTCCGCGGGCCCTCCGCCACTGCGGGCTACTACCGCAATCCCGAGGCCAACGCCGAGCTGATCGACGGCGACTGGCGCAACACCGGCGACCTCGGCTACCTCGCCGACGGCGAACTGTTCGTCACCGGCCGCGACAAGGACCTGATCATCCGCGCCGGCCACAACCTGCATCCGGTGGAACTGGAGTCCGCGGTCAGCGAAGTGCCTGGCATCCGCAAGGGGTGCGTGGCCGTCTTCGGCGTGCCCGATGCGCGCGGTACCGAACGGGTGGTCGTGGTGGCCGAGACGCGCGAGACGGATCCGCAGCGCCAGCAGGAGCTGCGCAGTCGCATCCAGGAACTGGCCGCGACGCTCATCGACGGCCCGGCCGACGACATCGTGCTGGCGCCGCCGGGCAGCGTGCTCAAGACCTCCAGCGGCAAGCTGCGCCGCGCCGGCACCCGCGACGCCTACCTCGACGGCCGACTCGGCGCCCGCGCGCGTGCAGTGTGGCTGCAACTGGCGCGGCTCGCCCTGCGCGGCGCGGCGGCCCGCGTGCGGCAGGCCGGTTCGCGCACGGCGCAGGTCGGCTTCGGCCTGTGGTCATGGGGCGTGGGCTTGGGCATTGCCTCGGCCGGCTGGGCCGGGACAGTGATTCCCGGCGTGGCACGGCGACGCCGGCTCGGGCGCGCGCTGGCGCGGGCCGCTCTACGCGCCGCGGGTGTGCGCCTGAAGCTCGAAGGAATGGAGAACCTGCCCGCTGGGCCGCACGTGCTGGTGTGCAATCACGCCAGCTATCTCGACGGGGTGGTGCTTACCGCGCTGCTGCCGCCGCGCTACGCGTTCGTCGCCAAGAGCGAGTTGAGTAAGCACTGGCTCACTGGTAGGCCATTACGGGCGCTGGAGACACAGTTTGTCGACCGATCAGACACTGCGCGCAGCATCGAGGACACGCGCGCTCTGTCGGCAAGCCTGGCGGCGGGCGAGTCGCTGATCGTCTTCCCGGAAGGCACCTTCGGCCCGGGCGAGGCGCTGGCGCCGCTGCACATGGGCGCCTTCGTCCTCGCCGCCCAGGCCGACGTGCCGCTGGTGCCGGCCATGCTCGACGGCACGCGCAAGCTGCTGCCGGGCGACGCGCGGATGCCGCGGCCGGCCGCCGTGAAGCTGCGCATCGGTGCGCCGTTGCGGGCTGCCGGCTTCGGCTGGAACGACGCCGTGGCACTGCGCGACGAGGCGGGCAAGGCGCTTCAGGCGCTGCGCTGACCGGCCCCCGGCGGCCCGGTCGCGGGCACCGCCTGAGGCCGCCCGCTGGCGATCAGCAGCACGCCCGCGGAGGCCAGCAGCAGTGCGAACGCGTGCAGCCCCGTGAACGATTCGCCCAGCAGCCCCACGCCGATCAGCGTCGCGCTGATCGGCAGCGCGACCGTGAAAACCCCGGCGTGGTTGGCCGGCACGTGGGTGAGCCCGGTCATCCACAGCCACACCGCGAAAAGGCTGGCCGCCAGCGAATAGAACACCAGCAGCAGCCACAGGCCGGGCGTGAGCGCCGCGAGGTCAAAGCGCGCCAGTTGCCACAGGCCGAGCGGCGCCATCAGCGCCAGCCCCCACAGGTTGATCAGCGCGGAGACGCGCAGCGGGCTGCGCACGCGCGCCAGCCGCTTGCCGATGATCACGTAGGAGGCCTCGCACAGCACCGCGCCGAACAGCAGCAGGTTGCCGAGCAGCGTGGTGGCGCGCGCCGCATCGTCGGCCGGCCGCGCGAACTGCAGCAGCACGATGCCGATCACCGCGGCGGCAATGGCCGCCAAGGCGCGGGCCGATAGGTGCTCGCGGAGAAAGATGCGCGAGCCCGCCGCCACCGTCGCCGGCAGCGTGGCCATGATCACGCCGGCGGCGGTGGCGGTAGACAGGCTCACCCCGGCCAGCATGCAGATCGAGAACAGGAAATTGCCGAGGAACGACATCGCGAACAGCAGCAGCCGCTCGCGCGGCGCCAGCGGCTTCTCTTCGGCGCGCGGCAGTGTCCACGGCATCATCGCCAGCGCGGCGATGCCGAAGCGCAGGAAGGCCAGCGCGAAGAGCGGGATCGCCGTCAGCAGCGGCTTGGACAGCGCGACGTAGCTGCCGACCAGCGCCATTGACGCGGTGAGCATCGCGTAGGCGAACCAGGGGCGGTCGGCGGAAGGCGATGACATGGCGGGCGACGATACCGAAGCGGGTTCGCCGCTGAGCCCGCGGCTACCGAGCGACTTTACGGGGAATCCGGTCCGGGCGGGTCCTGCGACCGGGGTTGCCGCGTTGCCCACAGCAGCAAACCGCCCACAAGTCCAAACAGCGCGCCCGGCATCAGGAACACGAACGGCAGCGCGAACATAAGTCCGCCGGGCGGCCATGTGAGCAGGCCGAATAGAACGAGCAGCGCGGCCAGCGCGACGAAGATCCAGCCCAGAACGCGGGCTACGCGCCGCATTGTTTCCCGTCTCTGGAGCGCCAGGGTCCAGCGTCAGCTGCGGCGCGAAGCGGCAACCGCTGCCCGCTGATGCTGGCCACCCCGTTCACGCGGTCGCCCACTCGCCCGACAGCAACGCCGCCTGTTCGAGGACCGTCTGCGTCGCTTTCTCCTGCTTGTCCGGCGGATAGCCGTACTTGCGCAGGATGCGCTCTTCTCCTCGAAGGCGTCGGAGATGTACTTCAGGAACAAGAGGCCCAAGCAGACGTGCTTGTACTCGGCAGCGTCCATGCTGCCGCGCAGGGCGTCGGCCATCTGCCGGAGCTGGGCTTCGTAGCCGACGGTGGCGGAAGTGGCGCTGGCGGGAGCCGGGCCTTTCTTTCCTTTGGGCACGTGTTACCTCCTTTGGGGTTTGCGATCCGCGTCACTTCGTCCCGAACAACCGATCCCCCGCATCGCCCGGCCCCGGCACGATGTACGCGTGCTCATCGAGGTGATCGTCGGTGGTCAACGATGAACAGATTCGGGAAGCGAGGGTCCTGGCGCATGGGGGTGCGGGCGGTCCTCAAGCCGAACGCATGCGGGCGGCTTTGGAAGCGGCGGAGCGGGTCGGTAGCCGCTTGATCGCCGTTCCGGCTTCCTGCTCTGCCACGCGCACGTCGTAGAGCGCCTGCAGGTTCATCCAGAACTGCGGGCTAGTCCCGAACCAATGGGCGAGGCGAAGCGCGGTGTCGCCGGTGACGGCACGCTTGCCGTTGATGATCTGGCTGATGCGGTTTGCGGGGACGCGGATCTGCCGCGAAAGCTCGGTCGGGCTGACGCCGAGCTCCCCTAGCTCTTCGCCGAGGATTTCGCCGGGGTGGATGGGTGTACGGGCCATGGCCGTGTTCCTTTCAGTGGTCGTCGACGATCTCGACATTCGAAGGACCGCTTTGTCCGTCGGGCCATTCGAAGCAGATCCGCCATTGGCTGTTGATGCGGATGCTGTATTGGCCCTTCCGGCCGCCTCTCAGGCCTTCGAGGGCGTTCGAAGGCAACGCGCGAAGGTCTGCAAGGCTGGTAGCCGCCTCCAGGATGTCGAGGCGCTTCTCCGCCTGGCGGCTAAAGCCCTCGAAGTCCTTGACGCGCCTGCCTTCCGCGAAGTCCCTCGTCCGTTTGTCGCGGTAACTCAGGATCATTGGCCGCCAACATAGCCGCCCAGACGATGTACGTCAAGCGTACATCGTCAAGGAAAGGCTCGTCTTAAGATCCCAGAGTGCAGGAGGTTGGGAATCGATTGGCCCGCCTGCATTCGGCGCTCTGCGCGGAAGGTCGGCGTCGAGCGATCTCGGCGCCGTTGTGGACCTGCCAGCCGACGCTTTCGGGCCAGGCGAGCGCAACCTGCTCGACGACGGATTCGGTGCATGACGTCTCATGCGGCGATCCAGTGCATGGCTGGCCGCGACAGGAACTCGTCCAGCTCGATCCCGTCTGCGCCGACCAGCAGGCTGCGCTGCGGCCTGAAGGCCGCGGCGAAGGCCGCTGTGCCACGGTGGGCCTGCGGCGCGCGCCCGCTCTTGACTTCGATCGCGGCGAGCCGGCGTCCGGCTTTCACCACGAAGTCCACCTCCTGGTTGCGCTCGCGCCAGTAGTAGAGCTCCAGTTCCCCGACCGCCGCCGCGTTGGCCAGATGCGCGCCGACCGCGGATTCCACCAGCCGCCCCCAGAACTCGCCATCGGCACGGGCCTCGGCGAGCGTCAGCCCGGACTGCGCGGTAAGGAGCGCGGTGTTCAGCACCTGCAGCTTGGGACTCGACCCGCGGCTGCGGGCGAGGTCCCCGGCGTACTTCTGCAGGCCGACGACCAGCCCCGCGCCGCCAAGAAGGTCCAGGTAATGCGCCAGCGTGGTGGCATTGCCGGCGTCGTGCAGCTGCCCGAGCATCTTGGTGTAAGACAGCGCCTGTCCGGAGTAGCGGCAGTCGAGTTCGAATAGCCGCCGCAGCAAGGCCGGCTTGTCGACACGGGTGAGCAGCAGCACGTCGCGCGAGATCGAGGTCTCGATCAGGCTGTCGGCGATGTAGCGCGCCCAGCGTTGCGGCTGGCGAACGAGCGTCGCCGCGCCCGGATAGCCGCCGTAGAAGAGGTATTGGTCGAGGGTGAAGCCGAAGGCTGCGCGCATCTCCGCGAACGACCAGTGCGGCAGGCGAAGGATCTCGAAGCGCCCCGCCAGGCTCTCGGTGAGCCCTTGCGCCACCAGCAGCGGGGCGGAGCCGAGCAGCACCACCTTGAGCGGCCGGCGCTTGCGCGTGTCTTCGTCCCACAGGCGCTTGACCGACTCCGACCAGGCCGGGATCTTCTGGATCTCGTCCAGCACCAGCACTGCGCCCGCTCTGCCGGCATCGCCGGCGGCGAGACGCGCCGCCTGCCACTGCTGCTCGATCCACTGCGGCCCGCGCAGCGTCGGCTCGTCGGCGCTGGCGTTGCGCACCGGCACGCCCGCCGCTTCGACGACCTGCTGCACAAGCGTGGTTTTGCCGACCTGCCGCGGCCCCGCCACTACTTGGATGTGGCGGCGTGGCTCGGCCAGGCGCGCTGCGAGGACGGCGGCTTGCGGGCGCTGGAACGGCATCGGCGGGCGTTCCCGTTTACTCAATACACAGAGTATAAATACTCAACGTCAAGCGCAACGATGGCGGCCCGGTGGCCGCGCGGCGGCGGCCTTGCGCGGCGGATTCTTCTTCACCTTGGGCGCGTGTTGGCTCTTGCGGGCTTTCGCTGCCCTTCACTTGGTTCTGAGCAACCGATCTCCCGCGTCGCCCAGCCCCGGCACGATCGCGAAGGCGCAGCCCGCGCAGCAGCGTGCCCGAGTACTCCAGCATCACGCGCGGCTCGCCGCCCCCGGCGAGCAGGGCGGGCACGATGTCGGCCATGCGGGCATAGCAGTGACGGAACTCCGGGGCGTTGTGGTTGCCGCCGATGGCCGGATGTTCGGCCATGTACTGCAGGTTGCCGATCAGCGCCGCCGTGCGCAGGTCGTCGCCGCCGGAGGGCGTCAGCGGCTGGCGCACGTGCAGCGCCACGGCGCAGGCGCTGCGGATCCGGTCGAAGGCGATGCGGCTGTCGTCGAGGAAGACCGGCGCGTCGCGCCCCCGGGCGATCGCGCGTTAGATCAGTGGCTCGGCGCCGCTGAGGTTGGGCAGGCCGTCGACGGTTTCGGGCAACTCGCTCATTGACCGGCTCCGCACCACCGCTACTTGTGACGAATGAGTTCGTACACGTTCAGATAGTGCTGGCCCGGGTGGTTCCACGAGTAGTCATAGGCCATGCCCTGCACGGCGAGCTGGCGGAACAGTTCGGGCTCGTTGCTCCACAGGCCCAGCGCCCGGTTCAGCGCCGAGTCGACCCCGGCATGATCGGCATGCTCGAACACGAAGCCGTTTCGCTGCGTGCGCGGCAGCCCGGAGAAATCCCAGTCAAACACCGTGTCCCTCAGCCCGCCGACCGAACGCACCACCGGCACCGTGCCGTAGCGCATCGCGATCATCTGCGTCAGCCCGCACGGCTCGAACAGGCTCGGCATGATCAGCAGGTCCGCGCCGGCGTAGATCAGGTGGGCGAGGTCGTCGTTGTAGCCGATCTCGAGGTGGCAGTCGCGGTTCTCGTGCAGCATGTTCTTGAGCTGCCAGAAGTCCTCGTTGATGCCGTGCTCCGAGCCGGAGCCCAGCAGCACGAACTGGGCGTTGCTGGCCAGCGCTTGAAGCAGTGCGTGGCGGATCAGGTGCAGGCCCTTCTGGGTGTCGAGCCGCCCGACGTAAGCGATGAGCGGCCTCGCGCCGTCGCGCAGGCGCAGCCCCTCGCGCAGCACGCGCGTGTTGCCCGCCTTGTGGTCGATCCCTTCGATGTCGTAGTGCGACGGGATGTTCGAATCGATGTGCGGGCTCCACATCTCGTAGTCGAGGCCGTTCAGTATCCCGCCGAACTTGTCCTGGAACCGGTGCAGCGTGTGGCCGAGCCCGCAGCCCAGATCGGTGTGTCGCACCTCCCAGGCGTGGTGCGGCGACACAGTGGTCACGAAGTTGGCGTAGACGATCGCGCCCTTGGTGAGATTGATCGCGTGATGGCCGAGGCCGTCGCCCATGCGATCGGGGTGGCCGAAGTACTCGGGCCGGTGCAGGCCGGTGGCGGCGAGGATGTGCGCTCCGGTGACGCCCTGGTGGGCGAAGTTGTGAATCGTGTGGCAGACGCGCTGTTCGGCCAGTCCCGCCTGGGCATAGATCTCGTACAGCAGCACCGGCACCAGGCCGGTCTGCCAGTCGTGCGTGTGGATCACCTCGGGCCGCTTGCCCGCCTTGAGCAGGAACTCGAGCGCGGCCTTGCTGAAGAACGCGAAGCGATCGGGGTCGTCCCAGAACCCGTAGTAGCTGCCGCGCTCGAAGAACGCCTGCTGCGCGTGCGGCTCGATGAAGAAGCACTTGCGGTCGTGCACGAAGCCGAACCAGACCGTGCAGCGGATCGCGCCCCCGTCCCACGGGACCCAGAGGTCGTGGTAGGCGGCGTGCATGCCCAAGATGTGGTCGTAGCGCATGCAGTCGTACCTGGGCAGGATGATCTCGACTGCATGGCCGCGCAGCTCGAGCTCGCGGGCCAGGCCGAACACCACGTCCGCCAGGCCGCCGACCTTGGCCGCCGGCGCACATTCGGAGGCAATCATGACGACATACATCGGGACTCTTCTCTGCGCGGACGCGCGCAAGGCGACGTCGGCAAGTCTGCGCTAACGATCCCGGCGCTGCAAAGCGACTTCGAGGCGTCGCCTTTGAGCGGCGTCGATGTCGTTGCCGACCATGGCGTCGCTGCTCTGCGCTGGATGGTGATCGACCTCGAGCGGTGATCGTCGGCCGAGTTGGCGCCGACTAGCCCATCCTGTTGCTCGCCATCTACGGGTTCGAAGACGGCCTCATCGAGCGGGCGCGCAATTTCGGCAGGCCTTGCCGCCGGGCCATCGCGGCCGGATTCTCGCGCCTCAGTCTCCCGCCGGCAGCCGCACGAGGTGCTGCCCGGTCTTCTCGTCCCTGGTGAGCGCCAGCAGGCCGCGCGCCACCATGTCGTCGAGCAGCGCGGCGAAGCCCTTGTAGCCGTGGTAGCTCTCGGCGAACTCGGGCCGGCGCCGCTTCAGCGCCTGCTTGACCATCGACGAGTAGATGCGCTCGTCCGAGCCGCGCGCTTCGGTCAGTTCCTCAAGCGTTTCCAGCACCAGGTCGATGGCGGCCTGGCGCCGGTGCTCTGCGGCGGCGTCGCCGGGCGGCTCGGTGGGTTCGGGCGCGGCCGGCTCTGCGGCCCCTTTCTCCCTGCCTTCCTTCCGGTGCTTCTCGCCCTTCCTGGGCTCGGCCTTCTTCGGCGCCTTCTTCGCCGCGGTCTTCTTCGCTTCAGCCACGCGCACCAGGTCGTCGTAGAAGATGAACTCGTCGCAGTTCTTGATCAGCAGGTCCGAGGTGGAGGCCTTCACGCCGACGCCGATCACCCGCTTGTTGTTCTCGCGCAGCTTGGACACCAGTGGCGAGAAGTCCGAGTCGCCGCTGATGACGACGAAGGTGTCGACGTGCGCCTTCGTGTAGCAGAGGTCGAGCGCGTCGACCACCATGCGGATGTCGGCCGAGTTCTTGCCGCTCTGGCGCAAGTGCGGAATCTCGATCAGCTCGAACGCCGCCTCGTGCATGCCGGCCTTGTAGCTCTTGTAGCGTTCCCAGTCGCAGTAGGCCTTCTTGACCACGATGCTTCCCTTGACCAACAACTTCTCGAGCACGGTCTTGATCGAGAACTTGTCGTACTTGGCGTCGGCCACGCCGAGCGCGACGTTCTCGAAGTCGCAGAACACCGCCATGTTGTTGATCTCGGCCGCGGCCATCGCTTCTCCTTTCAGGGTTTATCGGCAGTCTAGTCGCCGCGCCGCGCGCGCCTAGAGCGGAACTTTCGGCTCGAACTTGCTGCGCTTCACCGCGAAGAAGCTCCTCACGTTGCGCACGTTGGCCTGCGCGGTGAGCACGCGGTGGGCGAAGGCGTGATATGCGGCCATGTCGGCCACGAACACCACCAGCACGAAGTCCGGCCCGGAGGCCACGCGGTAGCACTGCTGCACCTCGGCGGCGGCGGCGACCTGGTGCTCGAAGCGGTCGAGCAACTCGGCCGACTGCTGCTCCAGCGTGACCTCGACGATCGCGGTGACGCCGCCCGCCGCGCCGGGGCTGACGATGGCGATGCGCCGCTCGATCACGCCGGCTTCGACCAGCTTGCGCACGCGGCGCAGGCTGGTGGCCGGCGACACATGCGTGCGGCTGGCCAGCTCGTCGTTGGTCAGCGCGCAGTCGGTCTGCAGCAGGGCGAGCAGGCGGCGGTCGGTGGCGTCGAGTTCGATCGTGGCGGGCTTCAGCGGAGGGTTTGCGGGCGCCAAGCAGGGGTTCGGCTGTTAACGGCTTTAGGGTATGCGGAGGGCCGCCGAGGGCTGAATGATCGACCGTTTATCGAAAGAACATTTCCTGCGTGTCGCATACCGCAAGATTCTTGCTTAAGCAGGAGATTCTCGCAAGCCCATATCTCTCGGTTGGGCGTAGTCTGCGGCCATATCACTCAGATTGGGGAGGCTGCCATGTGCGGGATCGTCGGTGCCGTGGCGCAGCGAAACATCGTTCCGGTGCTGGTCGAAGGACTGCGGCGCCTCGAATATCGTGGCTATGACTCCTGCGGCGTGGCCGTGCACGCGGACGGCATGCTCAAGCGCGCGCGCAGCGTTTCGCGGGTGGCCGAGCTCGACGCGCAGACAGTGAGCTTCCCCGGCTTCACCGGCATCGCGCACACCCGCTGGGCCACGCACGGCGCACCGACCACGCACAACGCGCACCCGCATTTTTCCGCCGGGCCGGGAACGGCGAAGAAGGGCGCGCGAATCGCGCTGGTGCACAACGGCATCATCGAGAACTACGAGGACCTGCGCCGCAAGCTGATCGCCGCCGGCTACGTCTTCGACAGCCAGACCGACACCGAGGTCATCGCCCATTTGATCGACCAACTCTACGAGGGCGATCTGTTCGACGCCGTGCAGCGCGCGGTGCGCCTGCTGCACGGAGCTTATGCAATCGCCGTGTTCTGCCGCGACGAGCCGCACCGCGTGGTCGGCGCGCGCAAGGGCAGCCCGCTGGTGGTGGGCCTGGGTCGCAGCGAGAACTTCCTGGCCTCGGATGCGCTGGCGCTGGCCGGCACCACCGACCGCATCATCTATCTCGAAGAAGGCGACGTCGTCGACCTGCAGCTATCGCGCGTGTGGATCGTCGACGGCGAAGGCCGCCAGGTCGAGCGGCCGGCGCGCACGGTGTCCGGCCATTCCAACGTGGTCGAGCTGGGGCCGTACCGGCACTTCATGCAGAAGGAGATCTTCGAGCAGCCGCGCGCGCTCGGCGACACCATCGACGACATCACCGAGATCTCGCCGTCACTGTTCGGCGAGGCGGCGATCGACGTGCTGCCGCGCGTGGACAGCGTGCTGATCCTCGCCTGCGGCACCAGCTACTACGCGGGCTCGACGGCGCGCTACTGGCTGGAGGGGATCGCCGGCGTGCCGACCACGGTGGAAATCGCCAGCGAATACCGCTACCGCACCTCGGTGCCCAACCCGAACGCGCTGGTGGTGGTGGTGTCGCAGTCGGGCGAGACCGCCGACACGCTGGCGGCACTCAAACATGCCAATAGCCTCGACATGCACCGCACGCTCGCCATCTGCAACGTGGCCACCAGCGCCATGGTGCGCGAGACGGCGATGCAGTTCATCACCCGCGCCGGTGTGGAGATCGGCGTGGCCTCGACCAAGGCCTTTACCACCCAGCTCGCGGCGCTGTACCTGCTCGCCAACGCCATCGCCAAGGCGCAGGGGCGGCTGAGCCCCGAGCGCGAACATGCCGCGATCCGTCGCCTGCGCCACCTGCCGGTGGCGGTGCAAAGCGTGCTGGCGCTGGAGCCGCACATCATTGCCTGGAGCGAGACCTTTGCCCGCAAGGAGAATGCGCTCTTCCTCGGCCGCGGCCTGCACTACCCGATTGCGCTGGAAGGCGCGCTGAAGCTGAAGGAGATCAGCTACATCCATGCCGAGGCGTACCCGGCCGGCGAATTGAAGCACGGGCCGCTGGCGCTGGTCACCGAGGCGATGCCGGTGGTCACCGTGGCGCCGAACGACGCGCTGCTGGAGAAGCTCAAGAGCAACATGCAGGAAGTGCGCGCCCGCGGCGGACAACTGTACGTCTTCGCCGATGCCGACACGCACATCGATTCGAGCGAAGGCGTGCACGTCATCCGCCTGCCCGAGCATTACGGCGACCTGTCGCCGATCCTGCACGTGGTGCCGCTGCAACTGCTCGCGTATCACACTGCAGTGGCCCGCGGCACCGATGTCGACAAGCCGAGGAATCTGGCCAAGAGCGTCACCGTCGAGTGATACCGACGCGCTTCGCGCGCGGCCGCCGGGAACTGGCCGTCGCCCGGCATCTGCCCGAGAGCCGCTCGATGCGGCCCCTCGGGGACAGGGCTAAGCTGGCAGCTCTCCCTCCCTGATCGCGATATGACCGGCGTAAAGGCGCTCGTCTTCGACGTTTTCGGCACGGTGGTCGACTGGCGTGAAGGGGTTGCGCGCGACCTTCGGAAGTTCTTCACCCGGCATGGCGCAAGCGAGGTCGATCCCTATGCCGCGGCCGACGGCTGGCGGAAACGGTACCAGCCGGCGATGGAGGAGTGCCGGTCGGGCCGGCGGCCCTTCACCCGGCTCGACGTGCTGCACCGGGAGAACCTCGATGCCTTGTTGCGCGAGAGCGGGCTCGACCTCTCCGCGATCGATGCGCCGGAACTCGACGAGCTGAACCGCGTCTGGCACCGCCTCGACCCGTGGCCGGATGTCGTGAACGGATTGAGGCGGCTGAAGGCGAGGTACATCATCGCGCCGCTTTCCAACGGTAACGTTTCGCTGCTGCTGAACATGGCCAAGCGCGTCGGGCTTCCATGGGACGCCATCCTGGGCGCGGAGGTGGCGCAGGCGTACAAGCCGCAGCCGCAGTCGTATCTGCGCACCGCCGACATCCTCGGGCTTCGGCCTGCCGAGGTGTGCCTGGTGGCTGCCCACAACGCCGACCTCGCCGCCGCCCGGGCCTGCGGCCTGGGCACGGCCTTCGTGCTTCGCCCCCGCGAGCACGGGCCGGGGCAGGTTGCCGACCTGGCGCCGGCGGAACGGTGGGACATCGTTGCGGCCGACTTCCTCGATCTCGCGACCCAGCTCGGTTGCTGAACCGGCGCCGTCGATGGCGAACCTTGCGCCCGGAACGCCCTTCGCATGATCGAAATCCGACCTGCCGAAGTTCCGCAAGACTTGCCCGTGGTTCGCGATCTGTTTCGTGAGTACGCGCAAGGCCTGGGAATCGACTTGTGCTTCCAGGATTTCGAGACGGAACTTGCCACCCTGCCAGGCAGGTACGCGCCGCCGCAGGGACGGTTGATGCTGGCATGGAACGGTGCCGAGGCGGTGGGATGCGTGGCGTTACGCCCTCTGCCGGGTGGCGCTTGCGAGATGAAGCGCCTCTACGTGCGGTCCGCGGTGCGTGGACAGCAGCTTGGACGCCGACTTGCGGAGCGGATCTGTCATCAGGCGCGCGAGGCCGGTTATCGGCGAATCTGCCTCGACACGCTGCCGACGATGTCTGCCGCGGTACGGCTGTATGCCGCGCTGGGCTTCAAGCCGGTCGAGCCGTACGTCTTCAACCCCATCGAAGGGGCGATCTTCCTCGGCATGGAGCTCTGACGCGGCCGGCGTTGCGATGCGTTATCACGGATGGGGACGGGCGATGGCGTCCCGACGCCGGCGCGCGGTCTGTGCCGTCCCGCAACGGGCTGTGCCTACAGGATCCGGTGCGTCGGTCGCACTGCCGGGTCCAGCCAGATGTCGATCGGACTGATGAAGTTGTCGCGCAGCTGGAAGCGCACGCCGACCTGGCGGAAGCACAGGTCGACCAGCTCCGAGCAGATGTACTTGCGGTCGTGCGTGCGCCGGCCGATGCGCAACAGGATGCGCAGGGCGATGCGCAGGATCTCCAGGTTGTCGTAGGGCTTGGTCAGTTCGTCCATGCCGGAGCTGACCAGCCGCCTGAGCGCCTCCTGGTCCAGCGTGGCGCTGACGCGGGCGACGACGATCTGCCCGCGATAAGGCCGCCGGCGGCCGTGGTAGTCGCGCAGGTACTTGGACAGCGGCGCCAGCCGCACGCCGATGCCGGTCTCGCTCTCCAGCACGAACACGCGCTGCAGCTGCTCATCGCGGTAGACCATGCCGACGTGGCTCCAGACCGACCGCGTGAACCGCTGGATCGCCCGCGAGAAGAGGTAGGAACCCGAGCAGAAGACCAGGTCACCGGTCTGCAGCACTTCGCGCACCTGTTCGTACGAAACGCGGGGAAGCCGCTGGATCTCGTGCTTGGTGATCGGCGGGGCCATGGCCCCGCAGGCTACACAGGGGTCGACGGGGGCGCCACGTCCGGTGATCCGGAGCGCCGACCGCATCCGGGCCTGCACCGCGCGGCCGACGGCCCGGGCGACGTATCCTTGCCGTCATGTACGCGCAGCACTTCGGGCTGAAGCAGGCGCCGTTCTCGATCGCGCCGGACCCGCGCTACCTCTTCATGAGCGAGCGGCATCGCGAGGCGCTCGCGCATCTGCTCTACGGCGTGCGCGGCGAAGGGGGGTTCGTCGTGCTCACCGGGGAGATCGGCGCCGGCAAGACGACCGTGTGCCGCTGCTTCCTCGAGCAGATCCCGGAACGCTGCAGCGTCGCCTACATCTTCAATCCCAAGCTCACCGTCGAGGAACTGCTGAAGACCGTGTGCGCGGAGTTTCACATTCCGTGCCGGCACGACGGCCCGGGCGTGGCGACGGTCAAGGATTACGTCGACGCGCTGAACGACCACCTGCTGCGCACGCATGCGGCCGGGCAGAACAGCGTGCTGATCATCGACGAGGCGCAGAACCTGTCGGCCGACGTACTCGAGCAGCTGCGGTTGCTGACCAACCTGGAGACCAACGAGCGCAAGCTGCTGCAGATCGTGCTGATCGGCCAGCCCGAGCTACGGCTGCTTCTTGCCCGGCCGGAGATGGAGCAACTCGCGCAGCGGGTCATTGCCCGTTATCACCTCGGGGCGCTCAGCGAAGGCGAGACCGCGAAGTATGTCGGTCACCGCCTGGCGGTGGCCGGTCTCACGGGCGCCATGCCGTTCGACCGCGGGGCGATGCGGCGCATCTGCCGTCATTCGCGCGGCGTGCCGCGGCGGATCAACCTGCTCGCCGATCGAGCACTGCTCGGCGCGTACGCCGAGGGCGGCGCCCGCGTCGAGGCGAGGGTTGTCGACGCGGCGGCAAGGGAGGTCTTCGATCTGCCAAAGCAAGCCGCGAACGGGCGTCTCGGGCTGCAGCGGGCGGTCTTGATCGGATTGGGGCTGGCGGCCGGTGTCGGGCTCGTGGGCGCAGCGGTGCTGGCTCTGGATCGAGCCGAGCGCGGCAAGACGAAGGTTGACGTCGCAGTGGCCGCCCCGATCGCTGGGCCGTCTGCCGATGCTGCACCGGGGACTGCTGCGGCCCCTGCGACGGCCGAGCCGACTCGGGTGCCGACGAACGTGCAACCGGTGTCGGCCGGGGCGGCCCCGCTACTGAAGCAAGAAGAACTGGCTGTGGCGCCGCCGTTCGATCTGGCGGCCGGCTTCGAGTCGCTGGTTGGCGCAGAGAAGGCGGCGTGGCGCGAACTGGCGCAGGTGTGGGGCGTCGATCTCGGCAACGGCGACCCCTGCCAGGCCGCACGCAGGCATCAACTTCAATGTTTCCGCACCGGCAAGAGCACGCTGGGGCTGATCCGGCAATTGAACCGCCCGGGCATCCTCACCCTGCGCGACGCCTACAACCGCGCGGCGTACGCGATGCTCGGCGGCTTGTCCGACGATGCCGCGACTCTGGTCATCGACGGCGCGGCGCACCCGGTGCCGCTGCTGGCGCTGGCCGATTACTGGCGCGGTGAGTTCGCGACCTTATGGCGCGTGCCGCCTGATTACTCCGGCGCGATTGTCGATCGCCGCTCCGCGCCCGCCGCGAACTGGCTTGCGCTGCAACTGGCCGCGGCGAGAGGCGACCCTCGGCCCGTCGGCATGCAGTTCGACGAGGCGACGCTCAAGGGATGGGTCCACACCTTCCAGCTGACTCAGGGGCTGCCTTCGGACGGCGTTGCTGGCCCGGTCACGCTGATGCGGCTGAACCGGGCGATCGGCGTCGACGAACCGCGCCTGCAGGGGGAGGAATAGCGCCGTGTCGCTGATCCTCGATGCCTTGCGCCGTGCCGACTCTGAGCGCGAGCGCGGTGCCGTCCCGGGTCTGCACGCGCAGCCCCTGCCGGCGTTTACGGGTGAAGCGCTGCCGCCGACAGGTACGCGTCTCTGGCAGGTGATTGCGATCGTCGCGGGAGCGGGACTGCTCGCAGCGCTGGCGTGGGGCATCATGGACCGCGCGCCGCCGCAGCAGGCGGCCGTGCCTGCGGTCACGAGGCCGCCGGTTGCCTCGTCTTCGTCTGTGGCCGCTGCACTGTCCCCACCCGTAGCTGCTCCGCCGCGAGCAGGTCCGCCCGAAGCGCAGCCCGTGGCCGAGCCAGCGCCGTGGCCGGCGCAGGAAAGCCGCAAGGCAGCGGCCTTGGACGGCGCTGCGGTGCGCCCTGCCGTCCTGCCCGAGGCGAAGGCGGTGCCGCCGGCCATCGCCACGCCAGCGGAAGCGCCGATCACTCCGCGCGGCGAACTGCCGGACAGCATCCGGGCGCAGTTGCCACCGCTCGTGGTCGGCGGCTCGATCTATTCGGCGAGCGCGCGCGATCGCTCGGTGATCATCGATGGCCGCATCTACCGCGAGAACGATCGACTGACCGCGGACCTTTCGCTCGAGCAGATCCGGCCAAGGTCGGTCGTGCTTCTGTACAAGACCTACCGGTTCGAGATTGGCTTGTAGCGGGCGACAAGTAGGTCGACGGCAACTGTCCGGCTGGCTTTCAGAGCCACATCGCCCCCGCGCGCCAGCATGACTGCGCGGCGGTGATTGCCAGCGTGGCGGCGGTCACCGGTGGCCCTGTGCGCAAGTGGCGGCGCCAGTCGATGGCGATGCCCTGCTTGCGCGCCGCGTCGACGACGATGATGTTCGCGATCGAGCCGACGATCAGCAGGTTGCCGGCCAGCGTGCTGGCCATTTTGCGAGCAGGAACGGCGTCGGATCGAGCCCGCGGCGCAGGCAGGCATCCGCAATCGCCGGTGCAACCGCCAGGCAGACGACATCGTTGCCGAACACGGCAGACATCGCGCCCGTCACCATGATGACTGCCGCAAGCAAGACGGGCGCGCCGAACGGTAGCGCAGCGACAGGCGGGTGACCCAGGTGTAGACGCCGCCGAGCCGCATCTGCGCCAAGATCACCAGGAACCAGAAGAGCAGCAGAAGCGTGGGCAAGTGGATCGATGCCGCCGCCTGCCGTGGCGTCAGGTCGCGAATGGCGACAACGGCGATCGCGCCGAGCAGGGCCGCACCCGTGCGGTCGAGCTGCAGGACAGGCAGGCGCCGAGGATCATGCCCAGGTAGACGATGGCAAAGATGGCGACGACGGTGACGGTCATGTTCTCGCTCGAATCGGTCCGCGCGATCGATGGCTCATTGTGCGCCGGGCCCTAGCCTGCGCGCAGGATCTCGGCTGATCCCACCAGCAGGCGATGGCCGCAGCCACACAGGGAGACACTGCCGATGGCAGAGAGGCAAACCGCCGTGGTGACCGGCTCGCTCGACGAGGTGGCGCTCGACGATTCGGACAAGGTCGTGTCGCCGAACCTGCGCGCAGCCGGCGGCGGATTCTCACGCACTGGACTGGCGAACCGACGCTGGAACGGTGATTTCACCGCCGGCCACCGAACTGCTGCGGTGGTACAAACGCGCCTCGAGACAACCCCAGAATTCACGAATGAGCCTGGACACCGCCCGTGGCGTGTACGTGATCGCACCGACGCCATTTCATGACGATGGTCGCGTCGACGACGAGTCGATCGACCGCATGACTGACTTCTTCCGCGCCGCCGGCGCCACCGGCATCACCGTGCTGGGCCAGATGGGCGAGGCGCCGAAGCTCGCCGCCGCCGAGGCTCTCGCGATCGCCGCGCGCGTGATCCGCCGCGCTGGCGTGCCGGTGATCGTCGGCGTGACGGCGCCGGGGTTCGCCGCCATGCGCGAGCTGTCGCGCGACGTGATGGACGCAGGCGCAGCCGGTGTGATGATTGCGCCGCCGAACACGCTTCGCACCGACGATCAGGTCGTCTCGTACTACCGCCTGGCGGTCGAAGCGATCGGCGCCGACGTGCCCTTTGTGATCCAGGACTATCCGCTGACCTTCTCCGTGCAGATGACGCCGGCGGTGATCAGCCGCATCGTGCAGGAGAACCCGTCGTGCCTGATGCTCAAGCACGAGGACTGGCCGGGGCTGGACAAGATCTCGGCCCTGCGCGGCTTCGAGCGCGACGGCTCAATGCGCCACATATCGATCCTGTGCGGCAACGGCGGCCTGTTCCTTGATTTCGAGATGGAACGCGGCGCCGACGGCGCAATGACCGGCTACTGCTTCCCCGACATGCTGGCCGACTTGGTGCGCCTGTCGACCGAGGGCAGGCGCGATGCCGCGCACGATCTCTTCGACGCGCACCTGCCGCTGATCCGCTACGAGCAGCAAGCCGGCGTGGGGCTGGCGGTGCGCAAGTACGTGCTGATGAAGCGAGGCGTGATTGCCTCGGAGGCGCAGCGCAAGCCCGGCGCCAGGCTCACCCCGACGGCGCGCGCCGAGGTCGATTACCTGCTGGCGCGCGTAGCGCGCACCGATGCGCGGGCGCGCTTGACCGGCTGAGCCTTGCCGCCAATTCACTGAACGCCGACCCCGGAGTCAACAATGCCTGTCGAATCCCTGCCCCTCGATGCCGCGATCGTCGAGCAACTTTCCGGCGTCTCGACAGCCACGCTGACGACCGTTCTTCTAAAAAGGGGCCTGCGCAACGTCTGGCTGCGCGGCACGCGGCCGCTTCGCCCCGATCAGACGCGCATCGTCGGCCGCGCCTTCACGCTGCGCTTCGTTCCGGCGCGCGAGGACCTGGCGACGCCGGAATCGTGGTCGTCACCGACTTCGACGCGTGCGGCAATCGAGGCGATGCCGGCCGGTTGCGTGGCCGTGGTCGACGCGATGGGCGTCACCGACGCGGGCATCTTTGGCGACATCCTCTGTTCACGCATGCGCAGGCGCGGCGTGGCCGCGCTGGTCACCGACGGCGTGGTGCGCGACGTGGCTGGCGTGTTGGGCACGGGGCTGCCGGTGTGGTGCCGGGGAATTGCCGCGCCGCCGTCCGTGGCGGGGCTCACCTTCGTCAACTGGCAGGAGCCGATCGGCTGCGGTGGGGTTGCGGTGTTTCCAAACGATGTGATCGTGGTCGACGCCGACGGCGCCGTTCTGATTCCAGCGGCGCTGCTCGAGCAGGCGATCGCAACCGCGGTCGAACAGGAGCGGCTTGAAGGCTGGATCATGCGCGAGGTTGAAGCCGGCGCGGCGCTGCCCGGCCTGTATCCGCCCAGTGCCGAGAACCGGGCGAGGTACGAGGCTGCAGTGCGGGTGAAGCCGGACTGAACGCTCCGGCGCGGGCGGCTCTCAGGCCGCGGTCAGCGCCGGCTGCGGATGCACCAGATGCAGGCCGGTGCTGCGTTCGGCCGCCTCCGAGGAGGCGTGCGGACGATCCTTGACGAATGCCGGAATCTGGTCGGGCGGGAGGGCGGCGCTGAACACGAACCCCTGCGCGCGAGCGCAGCGGTTGCGGCGCAGGAACTGCGCCTGTGCCGTGGTTTCGACCCCTTCGGCGACGACGATCTTGCCGAGTGCGCCGGCCATTTCGATGATTGCCGTTGCGATGATCGCGGCCTGCGGGTTGTCGATCACGTCGACGATGAAGGTGCGGTCGAGCTTCAGGATGTTCGCCGGCAACTGCTTGACATAGGCGAACGACGAGTAGCCGGTGCCGAAGTCGTCCACGGCGATCTCGACGCCGCGTTCGCGCAGCCGTTCCAGCGTGGCCACCGCGTCCGGACCGGCGTCGACCAGCAGCGACTCCGTGACTTCGAGCTCCAGGTGTTGCGGCGGCGTCGTCGAGCTGTTCAGTGCGCCCTCAACCGCGGCTGCAAACGACGGATTGCGAAGCTGCAGCGCAGACACATTGACTGACACCCGAGGGATCACGAGGCCGTCTTCGACCCAGCGGCGGTGCTGGCGGCAGGCCTCGCGCATGACCCAGGTGCCGATGCCCTCGATCAGCCCGCTTTCCTCCGCCTGCTCTATGAAGGAATCGGGCGCCAGCAGGCCGCGTTGCGGATGCTGCCAGCGCAGCAGCGCCTCCACCGAGCAGACCTCGTCGGTGACGAGGTCGATCTGCGGCTGATAATGGAGGCGGAACTCGCCTCGCCTGAGCGCTTCGCGCAGCTCGCGGTCGACCGTCACGCGCGCCGACGCGTCCGCGTCCATCCTGTCTTCGAAGAACGCATAGCGGCCGCGGCCGCGGTCCTTGGCGAGGTACAGCGCGGTATCGGCCTTCTTGAGAAGTTCGGCGCTGTTGTCGCCGTCCTTGGGAAAGATCGAGATACCGATGCTGCCGCCGGAGTACATCACGTGTCCGTCGATCTCGAACGGTTCGTTCAGGGAGGTGATCAGCATGCGCGCGACGCCGCCTGCGTCGGTGAAATCCTTCAGGTTCGTCAGAATGACCGTGAACTCGTCGCCGCCGAGACGGGCGACGATGTCGACGTCGCGCACCACCCCCCGGATCCGCGTGGCGGCCTGCCGCAGCAGCTGATCGCCAGCCGCGTGCCCGAGCGTGTCATTGGTGCGCTTGAACCGGTCGAGGTCGATGTACAGCACCGCCAAGACCTGGTTGTCACGGCGTGCCTGCTTGACCTGCTGGGTCAGCATGTCCGTCAGGTAGTGGCGGTTGGGCAGGCCAGTCAGGCTGTCGTAGTGCGCTTGGTCGTGCAGCTGCCGATCGCGAGCGACCGACGACAGCGCTACGGCCAGGCGGTCGATCACACCGGCGAGCGCGAGCGCTTGTTCGGTCGACAGCGCTGTCTTCTGGTCGTGACCGAGAACTACCACGCCCCATACCCTGTCGGCGCGGGCGATCGGCAGCAGGTACAGGTACTTCGCGCCATGCTTGTGCAACATGGCCCGGTAGATCGCGGGCAGCCGGATCGACTTCGACCACTTGCGCAAGCTAGAGTCGGCGTTCGACAGGTCGACGGCGCGCGGTATTTCGTCGCGCAATGTCTCGCCTTGACCGGTGCGCAGGTACACCTGTGTACGCCCCGGCGCATCGACCTCGAGCAGGCCGAGGCTGACGACCTTGATCCGCGAGATCTCCTGGATGCAGGAGAGCGCGATCTCGGCCACCTGCCGCATGTCGACGGTCGTAAGGATCGTGCGGTCGATCTCGGAAAAGGCCGACAGTGTGCGGAAATGCAGGCCGAGCTCGGCGGTCATCTTGTTGAACGAGCGGGCCATCTGGCCGAACTCGTCGCGGGCGTGCACGGGAACCGGCGTGGTGAAATCGCGTTGCGCGACCCGCTGCATGCCATTGAGGAGCCGGCGCAGCGGCACCAAGATGCGGTGCACTTGGTCGATGCTGAGCATCAGAACCAGCAGAACGGCCATCCCGGCGACAGGAAGGAACATGGTGCGGAACCAGTAGGTCGGCTGCAGCGAATCCGAGTTGGGCTGCAGTGCCGTGACGATCAGGTCGGCCCCGAGCAAGCGTTCGTTGACGCTGAGTGGCACGGTGGCGGCGCGCATCGGCGCGCCGTTGACCTCAATGGCCGCGACGCTTTGGCCTTGCCCGGGCTGATCGGCCAACTGCAGCACGGACTCACCCGGCATCGGCCTGGAGCAAGACAGCACCTTGCCAGCGACCGTCGCCAGGCAAACACCGTCGTAGGCCTGATCGTTGGCGCGCTCCCTCCAGACGAACCGGTCGGACAGCGATGCGGCTATGAAGCCGATCTCGCCGCTGCGTTCAACGGCGTAAACGAGTTCCAGTGTCGGCGTCTTCCCGCCAGAGACCAGCAGGGCGGCATGGCGGGTTTCGCTCGTCCGATCCAGCAGTCGGAGATCGAGTCCGGCCAGGGAGGGAGCCTGCCCGAGTTGCTCGAGCGGCCGCCCGTCGCGATCGAGCAGCAAGAAGCCGTTCAGTTCCTGTCCGATGCGCGGCGCAAGCCTTTCGGTGGGTTGGGCAGTGCCGGCGGCCTCCCTGAGAAGCGCCTCCGCCCAGAGGAGTCGATCCGACATGGACAGGCCAAAGACCCGCGCATCGTGCATGAGCTCGTTATCCAGTCGCTCTTGCAGGACGCTCGAAACATAAGTGAACGACAGCGCGGCCAGGATCGTCACCGGCAGCAGCGTGGCGAGCACAAACGTCGTGATCAGCCGCCGGCCGACCCCGCTCGACAGGTACCAGCGCATCCAGCGCAGCGGGCGCGTGCGCCGGGGATAGGGGGTTAGGTCGCTTGCGTTGGCCGGCAATGGCGGCTCGGGCGCGCTCGGCGCGGGTTGCGCCGCAGGTTCGCCCGCTTGTAGTTCCGTCTGCCGCGGTTCGTCCGACTGCAGTTCCGATTGCGGATCGACGTGCGGGTCGATGAACACGGTCGGCACGCCTTCGTCGAAGCCGGGCGCCGTCGTCGGACGTCCCGCGGCGTTCAACGTGGCTGGCACAGGGATTTCAGACATCAGCGTGGTCGTATCCTGTGGCAATTCGCAGGTCAGATTTCGGGCACTGTGCGGTCGCGCGTGGGCCGGGAACTTGCCGAGGTATCAACTGACCTCGGTTGGATCGCGGCATCCCGGGCGGCCAGACCACAACGCTCTTCGAACCGGCGACCATGAGCGGCATCGTATCCCGTAAACGCGGTACAAGAACGTTTCCTTGGCCTTCCGCCTGTCTGGCGGCTTGATCCTTTGGAGCGGGTGCCAGAGACGTCAACCTGGTTCCAAGGCGTACTCAGCTGCATTAGTGTGAGCGCACGCTTACGCGAAGAATATGATCAGGTAAGGGCAAGCGAAGAAATCTTGGCATCGGCGAGGTGGTTGGCGCCGGCGCTCAAGGATTTCGGCGTCGTCGGCGTGAGTCATGTAGCGGCGCGTCGCCAAGTTCCGCAGCTGCTGCGTGGGCAGGGTGTCAGTTGCGGGCGCGTGCGGAACGGCGGGGCTGGGCATGAAACACCCCAGGCCGGTCAGGATCGACTTCGATCCGCACCCAGCCGGCCAGTGGTTCGCCGAACGTTTGCACGCGCAACAGGTTGCGAACCGGCGGCGACGCGTCCGCCATGGGTCGATCGACAATGAAGACATACTGGTCGCCGTGGGCCAGCAGCACAGGTCGGCCGAAGCGCAGTGTGAGTCGGCGTAGTGCCTCGATCACCGCCTCGAAACCCGCCCGCTTTGGATGGCCTGGCTGCAGATCAAAGCGCGGGTTGGCGTGCATCAGCACGACCACCGCGAGGGCGCGGCCGATCGCGGCGCGGGCAAGTGCCGCCTCCAACCAGGCAAGATTGGCTGCCTGCCGTTGCCCGAAGACCGAAAGGCGGTCGCCGCGCGGCTGGTCGGCGTGATGGCCCTCGTCGATGCCGTGCCACGGCTCGAGGGCGTTGTTGCTGCCGACCACGTGCAGCGGTCGCGAACAGCACGCCTTCGGACGAGAAGATCGAGTTTTCGACGAACCGCCCGTGCGGCTCCGAGGCGGCCTGCGACTGCAGCTGCAGCGCTTGGCGGCCGAGGGAGCGAGTGGGATCGGCAAACGCGAGCCGGCGCAGTGCCGCCAGCCTCTCGGGCGGCTGAAAGCCGCCTGCCGCGGCGCTGTGGCAGTCGGTCCAGTCGTTGTCCCCCGGCGTGTAGACGAGCGCGGTACGAACTGCCTGCAACTGGGCGACGCGCCGCTGCAGCAGTTCGTCCGTGCACGGCTCGCCGCCGCCCTTCAGATCGCCGGCGTGCAGCACGAATCGCACCGACGGATCGTCGTCGATCTCGTCGAGCGGCGCCGCGAAGCGGTACTCGGCGGCAGCGCCGTAGGGCGCGTCGCCCACCCGCGCGAACGAGAAGGCTGCCGTCGACCGTGGCGCGCCGGGCGTTGCGCAGGGCGGCAACCGCAGCGATTGCGACAACCGCCAGCGCGAAGATCCGCAATCGACGGGAACGGGTGAACCGGATGACGGCCGCTGCCCTGATGCGGGCGAAGTGGCCAGCGCGCACAAACTGCATCGCGCGGTCGCACGGGCGCTGCCTAGAATCGAGGTCCTCTGCATGCGCCCAGGAATCGGTATGAGTCACGACTCGCACATCCTGCATCGGCAGTTGCGCGGCCAGTACCCGTTGGCAGTCCATGCCGAAGGCTGCTTCATCGAGGACAGCGAAGGCAAGCGCTACCTCGATGCTTCCGGCGGCGCTGCCGTCTCCTGCCTCGGCCATGGCCACCCCGACGTGCTGGCGGCGATGCGCGCCCAGCTCGACCGCATCGCCTATGCGCACACCAGTTTCTTCTCGACAACGGTGGCCGAGGAACTCGCCGATGTGCTGGTGGCCGATGCTCCGGCCGGCATCTCGCACGTGTACCTCGTCTCCGGCGGCTCCGAAGCGATGGAAGCGGCGCTGAAGCTGGCGCGCCAGTACTTCGTCGAGATCGGCCAGCCGCAGCGCTGCCGGTTCATCGCCCGCCGCAACAGCTACCACGGCAACACGCTCGGCGCGCTCGCCGTCGGCGGCAACGCGTGGCGGCGGCAGCAGTTCGCGCCGTTGCTGATCGAGGTCGAGCACGTCGCGCCGACCTATGCCTATCGCGAACGCCGGGCGGAGGAACCCGAGGCGCAGTACTGCGCCCGGCTCATCGCCGAGATCGAGCAGGCGATCGACCGTGTCGGCGGCGACAAGATGATCGCCTTCGTCGCCGAAACCGTCGGAGGCGCCACCAGTGGCTGCCTGACCGCGCCGCCCGGGTACTACAAGGCGGTGCGCGAACTGTGCGACCGGCACGGCATCCTGCTGATCCTCGACGAGGTGATGTGCGGCATGGGCCGCACCGGCATGCTGCATGCCTGCGAGCAGGAGGGCGTGACGCCGGATCTGATGGCGATTGCCAAGGGGCTGGGCAGCGGTTACCAGCCGGTCGGTGCGGTGATGATCAATGGGCGGGTGATCGACTCGATCGCGCAGGGTTCGGGGTTTTTCCAGCATGGCCACACCTACATCGGCCATCCGATGGCCTGCGCGGCAGCGCTGGCGGTCCAACGGGTCTTGAAGCGCGACCACCTGGTCGAGCGTTGTGCACAGCAGGGAGGGAAACTCGCCACCCGGCTTCAGGCCGCCTTCGGCGATCACCCGCACGTCGGGGACATCCGCGGCCGCGGGCTGTTTCGCGCCCTCGAGTTCGTGGCCGATCGAGCGTCGAAGGCTCCGTTCGACCCTGCGCACAAGATAGCCGCGCGCATCCGTGCTTCGGCCATGGCGACCGGATTGCTGTGCTATCCGATGGCGGGAACGATCGACGGCAAGCGCGGCGACCACGTGCTGCTGGCGCCGCCGTTCATCGTCGACGACGCCGAACTCGACCTCGTGGTCGATCGGCTGCAGCAGGCCGTCGACGCGGCGACTCGCGCGGTTGCCTAGTCTGGAGTAGCTTTCGCCCTGCAAAGGAGGGGCGAATCGGGGCGGCCTGCGGTTGCGTTGCCGACTCCGCCCACCCGGATTCCCAAAGCTCGATCGCCAATGCCGCGGTCGCGCTCAATCAACCGAAGGAGATCACGATGCGTCTGACGCTTTCCCTCTGTGCCGCGGCACTGGCCGTCGGTTTCGCGGCTACCGCGCCGCTTCCTGCAGCGGCGCAGCAGAAGTTCATCACGATCGGCACCGGCGGCGTCACGGGCGTGTACTACCCGGCTGGTGGCGCGATCTGCCGCCTGGTCAATCGAGATCGCGCAAAGCACGGACTTCGCTGCTCGGTCGAATCGACCGGCGGTTCGGTGGCCAACGTCAACCTGCTCAAGTCGGGGGAGATCGAGTTCGGTGTTGCGCAATCCGACGTGCAGTACAACGCCACCAACGGCATGGCGCAGTTCCAGAAGGACGGTGCGATGGGCGACCTGCGCGCCGTATTCGCGCTGCACCCCGAGCCGTTCACTGTGGTGGCACGCAAGGAAGCGAACATCACGAAGTTCGAGGAGTTCAAGGGCAAGCGCTTCAACGTCGGCAACCCCGGGTCGGGGACGCTGGCATCGATGAACGAACTGCTCGCCGCGATGAACTGGAAGATGAGTGATTTCGGCCTTGCCTCCGAGCTGCGCCCGGACGAGCACGGCCCGGCGCTGTGCGACGGCAAGATCGACGGCTTCTTCTATGCGGTCGGCCATCCGTCGGCGAACATCCAGGACCCAACGACGATCTGCGGCGCCAAGCTCGTGTCACTGACCGGGCCGGCGGTGGACAAACTGGTCAAGGAGAAGCCCTACTACGCGATCGCGACGATTCCCGGCGGCATGTATCCGAACAACCCCAATCCGACGATGACCTATGGCGTGCAAGCCACGGTGGTCAGCTCGGCCAAGGTCCCGGCCGACGTCGTCTATGCGGTGACCAAGGCGGTGTTCGACAACTTCGACGAGTTCAAGAAACTGCACCCGGCGCTGGCCAACCTGAAGCCGGAAGACATGGTGAAGAACGGCCTGTCGGCACCGCTGCACGACGGCGCCTCTCGCTTTTACAAGGAAAAGGGCTGGATCAAGTAGACGCTCGCGGGTGAACTGCGCGCAGAGTTTGACGGGCGGCTGCGGCCGCCCGTCGCGTTTCAGGGGAGCGGTCGTGGACAAGAAGAAGCTGGAAGCGCTGGAGGAGGAGCTCAGCCCCACGGCCGAGCTGGAACTCGGCGAAACCGACGTCCAGCAACTCGTCAAGGACACCGATTTCGGTGGCCGCTCGACCGTCGGCTTCGCCGGCAAGGTGATGCTCGGTCTGGGCCTCGCCTGGGTGCTGTTCCAGCTCTGGTACGCCTCGCCGCTGCCTTTTGTGCTGCGCCTCGCGGTGTTCAACGACACCGAGGCGCGCTCGATCCACCTCGCGCTGGGCCTGTTTCTGGCGTTCCTGGCGTTTCCGGCCGGCAAGCGCTCGCCACGCGACCATGTGCCGGCGTTCGACTGGCTGCTCGCCGCCGCCGGCGCGGTCTCCGTGCTCTATCTGATCGTCTTCTACAGGGAACTGGCGCTGCGTCCCGGCAATCCGACGCAGCTGGACGTCGTTATCGGGGTCGTCGGTGTCCTGGTTCTGCTCGAGGCGACGCGCCGCGCAGTCGGCCTGCCGATGGCGGTTCTTGCGGTGCTGTTCCTCACCTACATCTTCGCCGGACCGTATCTGCCCGACGTCATCGCGCACAAGGGCGGCTCGGTGCCTCGGGTGGTCTCGCACATGTGGATGGTGACCGAAGGCGTGTTCGGCATTGCTCTCGGTGTCTCCGTCAGCTTCATCTTCGTCTTCGTGCTGTTCGGCACGCTGCTCGACCGCGCCGGCGGCGGCAACTACATGATGCAGGTGAGCTTCGCGCTGCTCGGCCACCTGCGCGGCGGGCCGGCCAAGGTGGCGGTGGTCTCTTCGGCACTGAACGGCCTGATCTCGGGCTCGTCGGTCAGCAACGTCGTCTCCGGTGGCATCTTCACCATCCCGCTGATGAAGCGCGCCGGCTACGGCGGCGTGAAGGCGGCGGCGATCGAGACTTCCTCGTCTGTCAACGGCCAGATCATGCCGCCGGTGATGGGCGCGGCGGCGTTCCTGATGGTCGAGTACGTCGGCATTCCGTACTCGGACATCGTCAAGCACGCTTTCATCCCGGCGGTGATCAGCTACATCGCGCTTTTCTACATCGTGCACCTCGAGGCGCTGAAGCTCGGCTTGAAGCCCACGGCGCGCGAGCGCGACCGCACGATGGGCAACCGGCTTTCGTCCTGGGGCCTCGGCCTGTCGGGCACGATCATCGTGATGGCGCTG
>Ga0209254_10000512_pt1 | contig 31685 bp, 33 predicted proteins | sample FrelakmetDIP11DI_FD_187148 | JGI IMG/M metagenome (GOLD analysis project Ga0209254, IMG submission 187148) | Freshwater lake sediment microbial communities from the University of Notre Dame, USA, for methane emissions studies - DIP11 DI (SPAdes)... | ecosystem: Environmental > Aquatic >... | reverse complement strand
GCTGGCCGACAAAATGTCGGGACGCGATCGGGTGACGTGTTGCATCTTCGGCGAGGGCGCCGTCGCCGAAGGTGAATTCCACGAGTCGATGAACCTGGCGGCGTTGTGGAAGCTGCCGGTGCTGTTCGTCTGCGAGAACAATCTTTATGCGATGGGTACCGCGCTCGAACGTTCCGAATCGGAAATCGACATCCATGCAAAAGCCGCGAGCTACGGCATGCCGTCGGAGGCGATCGACGGCATGGACGTGCTCGAAACCGAAGCCGCCGCGCAGCGCGCCGTCGCACAGATCCATGCCGCGCCGGGCCCGGTGTTCCTCGAATTCCGCACCTATCGTTTTCGCGCGCATTCGATGTTCGACGCCGAGCTGTACCGCGACAAAGCCGAGGTCGAACACTGGAAAGAGCGCGGCCCGGTGAAAACGTTGGTCGAACGCCTCGAAGCGGCCGAACTCGGCAATCACGACGATCTGGCCGCGATCGAGACGCAGGCCGACGCCGAAATCGATGCAGCGGTTGTCTTTGCACGCGCCGGTACGCTCGAGCCCCTCACCGACCTGACTCGGTTTGTCTACGCCGAAGAAGTCCAGAACGCGCTCCTTGCAGTGATTGGCCACGGAGAGCCGGGCGCATGACGACGATCACGTATCGCGAAGCGATCCGGCAAGCAATCCGCTCGGCGATGCAAGCCGATCCGCGTGTTTTTCTGATGGGCGAAGACGTCGGCCGCTACGGCGGCAGCTTCGCCGTCAGCAAAGGGCTGCTCGCCGAGTTCGGCGAGGAACGTATCCGCGACACGCCGCTGTCGGAGTCGGCGTTCGTCGGTGCGGGCATCGGCGCCGCGCTCGGCGGCATGCGGCCGATCGTCGAGATCATGACGGTGAATTTCAGTCTGCTCGCGCTCGATCAGATCGTGAACAACGCAGCGACGCTGTGCCATATGTCCGGCGGGCAGTTCAACGTGCCCGTCGTGATCCGGATGGCGACCGGCGGCGGTCGTCAGCTCGCCGCGCAGCATTCGCACAGCCTCGAAGGCTGGTATGCGCATGTGCCGGGATTGCGCGTTGTGGCGCCGGCGACGATCGAGGATGCGTTCGGCATGCTGCCGAGCGCGCTCGAAAAGCCGGATCCGGTGCTGATCTTCGAACACGCGCTGCTGTACAACATGAAGGGCGAGCTGCCCGACGGCGCCGGGCCGGCCGATCTCGACCGCGCCGTCATTCGCCGGCCGGGGCGGGATCTGACGCTGTTGACGTATGGCGGCAGCCTCTTCAAGTCGCTGGAGGCGGCGGCCACACTCGCCAACGACGGCATCGAGGCGGAAGTGATCGACCTGCGTACGCTGCGCCCGCTCGACGACGAAACCATCATGGGCTCGGTGTCGCGCACGCGCCGTGTGCTGATCGTCGATGAGGGCTGGAAGAGCGGCAGCATCTCGGCCGAGATCAGCGCGCGGATCATGGAGCAGGCGTTCTACGATCTCGATGCGCCGGTCGCGCGGCTGTGCAGCGCCGAAGTGCCGATTCCGTATGCGGCGCATCTGGAGCGCGCGGCGATTCCGCAGGTCGAGAACATCGTCGCCTACGCGCGGCAGCTGGTGGCGCGCAATGTCTGAGTTCGTGATGCCGTCGCTCGGCGCCGACATGGAGTCGGGAATACTGATCGAATGGCTCGTGAAGCCCGGCGATCGCGTGCACCGTGGCGACATCGTCGCGGTGGTGGAGACCGACAAGGGCGCGATCGAGATCGAGATCTTCGAAGACGCGATCGTCGCGGAGCTGCTCATCGCGCTGGATACGGAGGTCGCGGTCGGCACACCGCTGGCGCGCCTCGACAGAGTCGGCCAGCAGCCGGCGGTTGCCGCGCCACCTACCGCGGCCGCAACACGAACGCCGCCGGTGCAGCCGCCGAAGGTCGCAACGCCGGTCCAAGCAACGCCGGTCCAAAGAACGCCGCTGCAACCGGCAAAGCCCGCGGCTCAACAGCCAGCGGCACCGCGCGCCGTACCTGCATCTGTACCTGCGCCGGCGCAGCCGGCTGCGGCGGTGCGACGCAAGATCTCGCCGGCGGCGCGTAAACATGCACGCGAGTACGGCATCGATCTCGATCGTGTCGTCGGCACCGGCGACGGCGGCGTCGTCACGGTGGCGGATGTCGAACAGTTGCACGGTATCGGGTCCTCGAGCCCCGCCGCCACGGCCACACCGGTTCCGCCGCGCGCCGCCGCGCCGCCGGGCGCCGCGCCGCAGTCGAGCGCGATGCGCCGCGCGATTGCTGCGTCGATGAGCCGCTCGAAGCGCGAGATTCCGCACTATTACCTGGCGCACACGATCGATCTTGAACCCGCGCTACGCTGGCTCGAGCAACGCAACGCGGCGCGGTCGATCGCCCAACGGCTCGTGTATGGCGCCTTGCTGCTGAAGGCGGTGGCGCTCGCGGCGACGGAAGTGCGTTGCCTGAATGGCCACTGGCGCGATGCAGCGTTCACCGGCAGCGCCACGGTCGACATCGGTGTTGTGATCTCGCTGCGCGGCGGCGGTCTCGCCGCGCCGACGCTACGCGACGTTGCGGGGGCCGACGTCGATGCGCTGATGGATGCGTTGAAGGGTGCGACTGAACGCGCCCGTCGGGGACGGCTGAAGAGTTCGGAGCTGACGAACGCGACGATCACCGTGTCGAGCCTCGGCGATACCGGCGTCGAAGCCGTATACGCGGTGATCCATCCGCCGCAGGTTGCGATCGTCGGTTTCGGCGCGGTGCTGAGCCGGCCCTGGGTGATCGACGGCGGTCTGCACGTGCGGCGCGTCATTACCGCGACGCTCGCGGCCGATCACCGCGCGAGCGACGGCCACGAGGGCGCGCGCTTCCTCGCCGCGCTTGCCAGACATCTTGCGAACCCGGAGGCGCTGTGAATCCGACACAATTGAAAGATGCGGTACTCGAAGCGCTGTACAGCGTGGCGCCGGAAGCGGAAGGCGAACAACTCGACCCGGCCGCGAACATGCGCGATCAGCTCGATATCGATTCGATGGATTTCCTGAATTTTCTCGTGGCACTGAAGGATGCCGTCGGCGTCGAGGTACCGGAGGCCGACTATATGCACGTGGCGACCCTCGACGATTGCGTCCGTTATCTGGCAGCGCGGCTGCCGACCGCGACGTGAACACCGACCCGGACAACGCGGCCATCGCGGCGCGGCTCGAGGGGGAGATTGAACCGGAGAGGCTGTTGCAGCGCCTGCCCGGCATCGGCGCGAAGCTCACGCATCGACGGCACGACGAACTCGGTAAGGCGAATGATTGGGTGGTGATCTATTGCCATAGCGATCGGCGCGAGAATCAGCGCACTGTCGTCACGGCGGCAAAGGGACCCTTAGCCGGGCGGGGTTTCGCGCGCGGACGCGAAGACGAGTGCCGCGCGCTGTTCGAACAACGGTCGGCCGGACGAGCGTGACCGATTCGAATCCGGACCTGCACACCGCAACGGCCAGAACGCCGAAAGGGCTCACGTTGGGCACGTTGTTCGGCATCGAGGTTCGACTCGATCCGAGCATCATCGTCATCTTCCTGTTGATCGTCGTCAGTCTTGCCGAAAGCGTCTTCCCGAAGTGGCACCCCGATTGGGCATGGTGGCTGACGTGGAGTACCGCGCTCGTTGCGGCGGTGTTGTTCTTTACATCGTTGCTGGCGCATGAGTTTGCTCATTCGCTGGTCGCGCGCACGCAAGGCATCGTGGTGCCGCGGATCACTCTGTTCGTGTTTGGCGGCATGGCGGAGCTGACAGCGGAACCGAAGAGCCCGCGCAGCGAGTTGCTGATCGCAATCGTTGGACCGCTGATGAGCCTGCTGATCGGCGTCAGCCTGGCGGTGATCGCTGCACTGATCACGCCGGCCGATTTCGTCGACCAGCTGATGGCCGACTCCGAAGCGGCCATCGCTCGTCTCGGACCGGTGGCGACGATCTGCGTCTGGCTTGCGCCGGTGAATGTCGTGCTCGCGGTCTTCAACCTGATACCGGGTTTTCCCCTCGATGGCGGTCGCGTGCTGCGCGCGATGCTCTGGTGGTTCACCGGCGATCAACTGCGTGCGACGAAGCTCGCCGCCCGCAGCGGTCGCGGGTTTTCCTGGCTGCTGATTGCGTACGGGGTGACCAATCTGTTGTGGGGCCGGGCGATCGAAGGTGTGTGGTTCATGGTCATCGGCTGGTTCTTAGGCAACGCCGCGGAGGCGGGCTATCAGCGCCTGCTGCTTGGACGCGCGCTGCACGGGCTCGTGGTCGGGGACCTGATGCGTACCCGCTTCGAGGTGATCGACCCGGACTTCGGTCTGGCGGATTTTGTCGATACTCGACTGCTGCGCAGCGCGCAGGGCCTCTGGCCGGTCGTGGCAGACGGCCGGTTCGTGGGCGTGATCTCGCAGCCGGACGTCGCTAAATCCGTCGAAGCCGATCGCGGTCGGCTGTGTGTTCGCGATGCGATGCGTCCGCTCGCATCGGTGCTTACCGTGTCGCCTCAATTGTCCGGACCCGATGCGCTCGAGCGTGTCGCGCAGATGTCCGACGAACCGTTGCCGGTCGTTGTGAATGGCCAGGTCGTCGGTCTGCTGCACGGTGCCGACATTTTCCGCTGGCTTGCGCTGCATCAGTTGCGGGTATCGTCGTAATCACGCTGTGCTGGTGCGTCTCTCGCCGATGTGCTGATGGAGCACGCGTTCGGATGCGCTTGAACTGCGCGATCCGGGATTTACTCACACGACCTGGCTATCGCGGCGCGCGCAGCATTGGCGTGATCACTGGCGACGATCCCGCTTGTACGCGGCCGATTGCTTCAAAACCGAAGCGCTCGTAGAAGGGTACGTTTTTCGGCGTTGACGATTCGAGATAGGCGGGGAGTCGGTCGCGATCGCACAGCGCGAGCGCGTGCTTCATCAGGATCGAGCCGAGCCCCTTGCCCTGGTACGCGGCGTCCGCGCCGATGAACGCCAGGTACCAGTGCGGATCGTGCGGGTGATACGCGCCGATCTGCTCGGCCATGGCGCCGAGGTCAGCGGACTTTGCCGGCGGCCACGCCAACGATCCGAAAATCTCGAGCAGAGCCTCCGTATCGCTGGTTACGTTGGGCGGCAGCCACAATGCAGCCGCAGAGTAGTCGGCGAGATAAAACGCGGTGCCGTGGTCGAATGCCGGGCCGCCCATGCCCATCGCGAAGCGCGTGAAGTAGGTCAGGAATTCGTCGGCGTGCGGGAAAAACCAGCGCATGGGCGGGTCTTCTGTGAAAGCGAGCGTCAGGGTATTGAGCACACTCTGGCGTTCATGCGCGCCGGCGACTTTCACGTCTGGTGGGTACATAGGCGGCTCCGATGCTGACGGGTGACGGGTTGATCTCGAGCCCGCGGAAGTTGCTACTTATTCCGGCAGAGCCATTGTCGCGCGGCGGCGTCCGGCAGCAGTTCCGCGAGGCGTTTGTCGAAGGCGGCGAGTTCGGCGTCGCTCAGGGCTTGCTGCCATTGTCGATTCGCGCCGCGGGAAAAAAAGTCGCTCTGTTTTTTCCAGAACCCCGGGGATTCGGGTGCGAACTGGGCCGCGTTGCGTTTCATGTTGTCGAACGATGCCGCCCGAGCAAACTCGGCGAGCTGCGCGGGTGTGACATTGATATTGAGTGCCGCGGCCAGCCGTGCGATCCCCCCCGGCAAATCGTTGGTCATGTCGGCGTAGTGATAGACGTGCACATTGTCGACGTCGCGGAAGCGCCAGTACGTATTGAAAAAATGGATGATCGAACTCAATGGCCAGGCGTCCCATGTCCCTGCCGCGCGGGTTCCATTCAACCAATCGGCGAACGCATTCGGTCCGCTTGGTAAGGTCGCCGCCAGGTCCTGGTCCGTCATGTTGTCGCGGTGGTTGATCATCGAGAAAAACGCGTCCCGCGGATCGCGAAACACCGCGAGGTAGATACAACTCGGGTGATACGGGATGCCATCCAATGGCGAGTGTGTCTTGATAAAACGGCGGTGGGTCTGTGCGTCGAGCAGTTCGAGAACGTCTTCGATCGGTGCAAACCCCGCATCCAGCCAGGGTGAAATGATGCCGGGTTGGCGACCGTGGTCGGCGCGACCAAAGATGAGCAACGCGCAGATCGCCTGCGTCCAGGTCGTGCCGCACTTCGGCGGCGTGCAGACGAAGACGTCATCCGGGCGCGGCGTAAATCCCGCCCAGCGCGCGGTGTCGGTGATCGGACCTCGATAGGTGGCAGTCTGTGTAGGGCGCGCGTCAGCCATGGGTGGGGTACTCGTCAGGGGTTTGAAGCGTAGCCGAGTCGAGTCGCGGTGACGACGCGCTCACAACTTCACCATGCCGCCGTCGACCATCACCGATTGCCCGGTGATGTTCTTCGCGGCCTCCGACACCAGGAACAATACGGCGTTGGCGACATCGTCCACCGTCTGTTCGCGGCGCAGCGGCGTGCGGTCGAAGATATCGGGATAGTCGCCGCGCGCGATACCTTCGAACCACGCGCGTGGATCCTGTCCCTTGAATTGTGGAAACGTCTTCACGACGCGCTGCGCATTCGCAGCCCATGCATCGGTGTAGACGATGCCGGGACACACGGCATTGACGTTGATGTTGTGCGGTCCCATCAATTCCGCGAGCGTGTGCGTGTAGTTGATCAGTGCGGCTTTCATTGCGCCGTACGACGGGTGCACGAGCGCCGCCAGCATCTTGTCGGACAGCGACGTCTTGCCGGCAATGGACGAGATATTGACGATCTTGCCGCTGCGGCGCGCGATCATCTGCGGCAGCACCGCCTCGGTCATCAACACGGCCGGGCGCAGATTCTGCGAGTACAGCGCGTCCCAGATCGCGGCCGCAGACCCCAACGGTCCGTCCGAAGGCGCGGCCGCCGTCTTAGGGCCACCGCCGACGTTGTTGACCAGAATGTCGATGCGACCGAAGCGCGCCTGCGCCCGATTCACCAGCTCGAGGATCGTGGCGGGCTGCGTAATGTCCCCGGCGAACGCGAGCACGTCATGGCCCGCCGCCTTGATCGCATCCGCGGTCGCAGCGGTAGTGCTCTCACTGTAGGAATTGATGACCAGCTGCGCACCGGCTTCCGCTAACGTCAACGCGATGCCGCGGCCGATCCCGCGACCGGCAGCGGTGACAAGGGCGACTTTTCCTTCGAGTTTTATGGTGTGGTGCTCCGAAGTGGGTGGTGTACAGGCGGACCGTCAGGCCGACGGCGCCAACAGGTCTTCGATGTAGCGGACGGCTTCGGGGTTCAGTGTGCCCTTGTTCGAGTCATACCAGAAGCGGGCGAGCGTTGGAGTGCCATAGTTTGTGCGAGTCCGCGCTTCGAACTCGAAGCGTTCGCCTGCGGGGAGTTCGTCCAGATGAGGGATGACCTGAACGCGATACGCCCACCAGGCCGTTTGATCCCACCACACCGCGTTTGCCTCTTCGAGCGTCAAACCCGCGGTCTCCATCAGGGCAGTGACGAACGGGCGTGACTGCTCGCCCACTGCGGTACTTGCCCTGACAGTGAGGCTATTGAGACGCTCATCGGTCGCCCGCGCCAGCGTGATGGTACGCAGCGCCTCCACGCGGCTCTGACTGATCGAGCGCGCAATTTCCCTGCGCGCAAACTGCACCTGCAGCGCGAGGTAGCCGAGCGTGATGAACACCGCGATGGCGCCCAACGATTCCCCCACCGCACCAATTGCACCCCAGTTCATGCCTGTTCCCCCATTGACGGACCCGGTGAGGGTAGAACGCCTGACGCGATCAGGGAATCGTGCTTCGTGTCGACACGAGCCGAGTGCGGCTCGCTCCATCGGGTGACGGCGGAAGATCGGCGGATTTCGCGTGCGGCTCAGCCAACGACGGGACACCGTCGTCGGCTTCGCCCTATGATCCGCATCCATACACCGAGGAGCAGCAACGTCATGGCAGACATCCGTCACCGCATCATTGAGACCAACGGCATTTCGATGCACGTGGCCGAGGCGGGTACTGGATTCCCCGTCGTAATGTGTCATGGCTGGCCCGAACTCTGGTATTCGTGGCGGCATCAGTTGCATGCGCTTGGCGACAATGGTTTCCACGCGATCGCACCGGACATGCGCGGCTATGGGCGCACCGATGCGCCCCTCGACCCCGCGCAGTACACGATGAAGATTCTCTGCCGCGACATGGTGGGTCTGTTGGATGCGCTTGACATCGCGAAGGCGGTTTTCGTCGGCCACGACTGGGGCGGCGCGGTGCTGTGGCAAATGGGTCTGCGCTATCCGGAACGCGTCGAGCGGTTGATCGGGCTCAACACTCCGTACAGTCCGCCGGTGCCCGGCGGCCGGCCGACGATTGCGATGCGCGACGCGTTCGGGCTGACGGAGCAGACCTTCTACATGCGCTACTTCCAGAAGCCCGGCGTCGCGGAGGCTGAATTCGAAGCCGACGTGCGCGGTAATCTCGCGAAGATCTTCATGCCGTATACCCGTGCGCAGGATCTCTGGACGTTCGCCACCGTCGGTGGCGACGGCAGCGGTGCGCTTACGCGCGTACCCCCCGGCTCGACCTTTCTGACGGACGCAGAACTGGATGTTTACGTCACCGAGTTTTCCCGCACCGGCTTCACCGGCGGCTTCAACTGGTATCGCGCCGCGGATCTGAACGGCGATGAAGTCGGCGGCCCCACCGGCCCGGGCATCGACATCCCGAGCATGATGATCACTGCCGAAAACGATCTGATTCTGCGGCCCGAGATGGCCGCACATATGCCGGCGCTGATTCCGGGTTGCCGTATGGAGAACATAAAAAACTGCGCACACTGGACGCAGCAGGAACGCCCGCGCGAAGTGAACGCGTTGATGCTCGATTTTCTGAAAGACCTCAAAAACTAAGGAGACCGGCTGATGCAACACGTCGATGTGGTGATCGTGGGCGGCGGAATCGGCGGCAGTTCGCTCGGCGGCTATCTCGCGCGCGCGGGGCTCGAAGTGCTGTTGCTCGAGCGGCTGACGGAATTTTCCGACCGCGTGCGCGGTGAATGGATGGCGCCGTGGGGTGCGGCGGAGTTGAAGAAGCTCGGTCTGTACGAGCGCTTCATCGCGGCCGGCGGGCATCATCTGGCACGTGGCATCAACTACGACGAGTTATTGACGCGCGAGCAAGCCGAAGCGCGGATAGTGAATTTCGCCGGGATTCATCCCGAGATGCCGGGACCGCTGTGCATGGAACACGTCGTGATGCAGAACGAGGCGCTGACGGCTGCGGTCGAGTTCGGCGTGGATCTGCGACAGGGGGTTGCCGCGGTGAAAGTCAGCGGCGGTACAACCCCGCGCGTCACGTTCGAACACGCTGACAACATGCACGATGTAACGTGCCGCTGGATCGTCGGCGCCGACGGCCGTACGTCAACCGTACGCCGACAACTCGGCATTGCGATGCAGGAAGCGCCGCTCGATCACCTGATCGTGGGATTGCTGCTCGACGGCGCGGAAGACTGGCCGCAGGATCTGCAATCGACCGGCAAATTCGACGATTTGCACTATCTCGTGTTCCCGCAGGGCGGCGGCAAGGTGCGCATCTACGGGGACTATGCCTACGAGGGAAAGGCACGATTCAATGGCGAAAACGGTGCGCAGGAATTGCTCGCTGCGTTCGACATCGATCGGGTTCCCCACAGCAAGGCGATCGCGAACGCGCGGCCCATCGGCCCGTGTCAGTCATTTCCGAGTCAGGATGCCTGGGTGGACGTGCCGTGCGTCGAAGGCGCGGTACTGATCGGCGACGCCGCGGGCTACAACGACCCGATACTGGGGCAGGGGCTGTCGGTGACGCTGCGCGATTCGCGCACCGTTGCGCAATTGTTGACCGGCGGCGAGCGTTGGCAGCGGTCGTTGTTTACGCCGTACATCGAAGAACGCCGAGAACGACTGCGGCGGCTGCGCTTCGTGGCGTCGTTCGTTACGACGCTGAACGCGCGCTTTAGTGCCGACGATGTAAAACGACGCGTGGGGGCGTTCCGACAGCTGGCCGAGAATCCCGAATTGGGCGGCATCGTGCTGGCCGCCTTCGCCGGCCCGGAGGTGTTGCCGGCGGAGTACTTCACCGAAGCGTTCTATGCGAAGGCATTCGGGACAACGGAGCACCTGGTGCGGTGAGGCGGCCGGCGGCCGCCATCAGTTGGAAACACGTGTGAAGCAGCGCGGCTGGGCGTACCCGTCAGATTCCCGCCGCGCATCGCCGCTCGTTAGCTCCTGGCAGCGGGCATCACTCGCTCACCAAATTCACTGAGGCGATCGAGACCGCCGGGGCCGGCGAAGAAGAACGCCGGAATCATGATGCGGCCGACACCTAGTGCGGCCAGCTGCTCGATGCCGGCAACCGGATCGGCCATCTGCGCGCCGAACATCGCATTGATCTCGATGCTGTCCGGATCACGGTCGGCTTTTTCCGCGGCCGCGCGCAGGCGCGCAATCAGCGCACCCAGGCGTTGCACGTCGCCTTCGCCGGGGAAGTAGCCGTCTGCCAGGCGGACCGCGCGGTTGATCGCCGCATCGGTATCACCGCCGACGAGGATCGGAATCGACGCCTGCACCGGTCGCGGGCTGCACGTAACGGGCGCGAAGTCGACGAATTCACCATGGAATTCGGCGTGTGGACCGGCCCACAACGCACGCATTGCGGCGATGTACTCGTCGTTGCGTGCGCCGCGGCGTTCCCACGGGACGCCGAGCGCATCGAACTCTTCCTTCAACCAACCTACACCGAGGCCCAGTTCCACACGACCACCCGACAGCCGGTCGAGCGTGGCGAGTTCCTTCGCGAGTACCAGCGGATTACGTTGCGGCACGATCAGGATGCACGTCCCCAGCCGCAGCGTCGGAGCCGCGGCCGCGGCGAACGCGAGCCAGATCAGCGGGTCGGGGATCGGCGTGTCCGGCTCGGCCGGAATTTTGCCGTCCGGGGTGTACGGATATTTGGACACGATCGAGTCCGGCAGGATCACGTGCTCACCACCCCAGATCGATTCAAAACCCGCCGCCTCGGCGCGGCGGCAGATCTCCAGAGCGGAGCCGCCGTCGATACCGATGCTGCTGGCGAACGCGAGACCAACTTTCATGAGCACTCCGGGTTCAGGTTACGAAGGCGAATCCTACCTTGGACGCGTGCGTTGTGCTGCTGCGCGTTCGATTCGATCACTCCAGGGGATTGCCGGGCGTCGGTGGCGGGCGCGGGTGCCGTTTTGGGCAGCGCATCCCACACGTCATCCGAAGTCGGCTAGCCAAGTTGAAGTTGATGTTGTGCTGGAACCACGGCGGAGGTGGCGGCGTGTCCACCGTGCATCGAAACGCATCCGACCCACGGCGACCCACGGTGCCAGGCGTTGACTTGTTGACTTGTTGGCCGGCTGCGCGGGAAATAAGTCAACGCCTGGCGCCGCTCTCCCTAACGGTGGAGTGTCACTTGTACGGGTGGTCCCTCAGCCGAACATCCGCCACCCACACGCCATCCGAAGTGCGCCAGCGCGAAGCTGCGCGCCGACGCGCAACACGCGTTCGAGCGCTATCGATTCAGCTGATGCGGGCCACTACCGCCACACGCATCATCATGAACAGTCTCCGGTTGAGTGGGCGTGATCGCGCCTTAATGGGGTTGTTGGTTGGAGTCGCGTTTGCGCCCGGTGATCATCGCGCGCACGAGGTTCTCCCGATGGGCCAGGCTCGACAGCAACACGCCGCCGACGTGCAGCACGACGAGAAACAGCGTCATGTTGGCGAGCACCTCATGGGCTTCTTCCCAGAAATCCTCGGCGGGTTCGGCGGCCTTGTGACGTTCCTTTTTGGTCATTCCCGCGTACTGGCTCGCCACCCACCCGGCGAGTGGCCCCGCGTGTTTGTCGTAGGCATAGACCATCAGGCCAGAGCCCGTCGTCAGCGCGACGCCGACGAGCAGCGCGAACACCATCGCAGCGCCCGCGGGGCTATGGCCGAGATAACGCTTCGCGCGTCCTCGCAGCAGGTCCGTCAGGTAGCCGAACACTTGGTGCGGGGAATATAAAAAGTCGCGAAAGCGGGCATGCGACGGTCCGACGAATCCCCAGACGATCCGCAACAACACGATTGCGAGCGCGAGATAGCCTGCCCAGACGTGCACCGTCATCAGGTCGTCCTCCGTCAGATACGCGACGATGAATCCGCCGCCCAGCAGCCAGTGGCCGACGCGGACGAAGCGATCCCAGATGCCGACTTCAGTAGGTGTGCTCGATGTCTTCATGGCGTTGCAACTGGATGTGAGTGTGTCGAGAACATTGACGCCGGCGCGCGCCCACGCCCATCCTGCAGACGTGATACGGATCCGAACACAAGGGAATACAACGGCTTGAAACTCCCGGATCGAACATCTGCCGGATGGCGTTACGGCATCCTGATCGGCGCGTTCACGCTGATCGGCGTGCTGGCGGGGGCCGATCTGCTGATTGACTCCGAAGAGGGTGTCTCAGGCGCACACGTTTTCGCGGAAGCGGCGGTGGTGGTCATCGCAATCGCCGCAGCGGCCTGGCTGATCCGAGGCCTGCTGCTGCGCACCCGCGAGCTGGACCTGCGCCTGGCGTCGAGTGACGAATCGGCGCAGGCATGGCGCAAGGAGGCCGAAACCTTGCTGCTCGGTCTCGGTGAGTCGATCGATCGGCAGTTCGGTCGCTGGCGTTTGTCCGTCGCGGAAAAGGAGGTTGCGCTGTTGTTGCTGAAGGGGCTGGCGCACAAGGACATCGCGCGGATGCGCGGCATCAGCGAGGCCACTGCGCGCCAGCAGGCTACCGCCGTCTATCGCAAAGCGGGCGTCGAAGGCCGCAATGATCTGGCGGCGTTTTTTCTCGAGGATCTCGCGTTGCCACAGAGTGGCGACGCCGTGATTGGGGATGCGCTCGGAGCGAACCGAGACCGGCCGAAACGCGTCGATGCGGGCAATCGTCGTCCGGCGTGATTGCAGCGCGAGTGTTACTCGTACAGGCCGGCCACGGCCTTAAAGCTGCGTTCAACACGTAACATCTCGTCCGGCGTGAGCCGCGTGAGCGGCCCTTCGATCAGCCGCTTGCGATCCACCGTGCGCGGTTGCTCCGGCATCACCTGGCAGACCTGCAAAAGGCCATCACGTTTGGTGATCGTCACGTGCAGCGGTTCCTTCGAAGCGCGCACCTGGGTGGTCAGCGGCAGCACGACGATCGTCGGCTCTCCCTGGGCAATCAGAAAGTCCGCCTGCATGATCAGTACGGGGCGTAGCTTGCCAACCTCGGCGCCACGCCGCGGATTGAGATTGCCGAGCCAGACTTCGCCGCGTCTCATCGACGCGGCTTTTTCTTGCGCGACTGAACGCGGTACGACGGCGTCTTGGGCTCGTGCACAGTGGCATCCTCGCCCAGCGCGAGTGCCTCGTTGTCGGTGAGCAAAGCCTCTTCCGCCGCAGCGAGTGCTTCGGCGTGGCCGCGCTCTCCCGCCGCGCGGGCGATCTCGCCGAGAAAGCGCTCGCGCCGGATGCGTTCGAGATAGTCGATGATCGCGTCGCGGGCAATCTCCGACTTTGGGCGCTGCGTGCGCGCGGCTTCGCGTGCGAGCTGCGCTTCGACTTCTTCGGGGAGCCTGATGCTGACGAGAGGCATGACACAACGTATGACAAATCGTAGTGCGGAACACCATACGCTTGGCCCGACCACCGATCAACGACCGCGGTTACGCACGTTTCCATTCGATCGCCATCGGGGATTCCTCGTAGGCCGGCGATTGTCCGGACAGGCGCGACATCTGTTCAAATTGATCCTGCCGTCCGATTCGATAGCGATGGGTCATTGAGGTAATAGCCAAGCCGGGTCAAACCGAACGGCGCCTTCATCAGGAGTACTATCCCGATTGAGTTATCAGCAGTTGGAACGATCGGGAACACACTATGAGCAGTGAACGCGTCAGAGACTTATTGAAGCAGCTGCGGCACGAGCTCGACACGACGGATGTCGACCCGGAAACGCTGTCGCTGGTGCGTGAACTCGACGGAGATATCCAGGAGCTGTTGGATTCGACCGAAAACCCGGTCGATGCGTTGATGCAGCGGGCTGAGGCGATGGAGGTCAGGTTTGCGGTGAACCACCGGGTCGCGGAACGCATTCTGCGCGAGATCGTAGAAACATTGGCGAGAATGGGCGTGTAAGCCCGAACGAAGGTAAAGCCGTGGAAAAACTCGAACTATTGAAATGGCGTGAGTCGCAGGCGCTCGCGACGGAAGACTACGCGCTGGCCGAAGAGTTTGCCGCGCGAGCCGAGGAAGTGTTTTCGCAGGTCTGTTTTCTGTTGAGCGGCGGTCTGACCGAAGGCGCGAGCGAAGCGCTCGCCGCTCTCGCCGAAGAGGACATGGTCGACTTCTGCATCATGGTTGATCTTGCGGGTGGCGTAGCCATCGCGGGCGTTGCGCCGCTCGATGCGCAGACGCGCCTGCATTTGAGCGAGTTTCTCGACGAGGAGCCGTGGCGCTCGTTGTCGGTAGACAACGACATCACTATTGCATTGGCGATGATCGAAGACCTGCTCGAGCAGGCGGATTCCGCGCCTTGGTATCGCACGTCTCCACAACTGCCGGTGACACTGGCGAATCTGATGGATCGGGTCGATCGAGAACAGTTCGTGCGCTTTGCAGGTGAGCTGGAGGAGAGGTTGCAGCGTCACCGCGGCGCCACGCCGGATGGCATCGCAGTCGTTCGAGAGATCATCAGCGCCGGGGCGCGTCGGGTGGGCGTCCATCCCCCTCGATAATTTCGTTGGGCCATAACACCGGCGCTTGTGCCTCCGTCGGAGGCTGCCTCTACTTCTTCAGTACTGATCGTGCAGCTTCACCCATGCCATCGGGTGTGGCAGGCCGACTTCGTCGCGCCCTTTGGGTACCAGATCGAGCATCTGGTAGGCAGGGTTGAGCCAGTCGAGTCCGCGTGAATAGCAGGAGTAGGTGCGGAACAGGTTGCCGTTCCCATCGCGCGCGAATACCGAGATACCCGGCGCTTCCTCGATACCGAAAGGCTGTGTACCAAAGTTGTACACGTGCTTGCGCGCCTCGATTTCATCCGGGGTGAACGAAACCGCGAAGTCCCGATTGAAATCAGATCCAGCTGACGACACCCATTCGAACGACCAGCCCATCCGCTGGCGGAAAGCGGCGAGCGTCGGGTACGGTGCCATTGAGACTGCCGCCAACGCGACGTCTCGCTGGGCGAGGTGCGCGACGATGCCGTTGTAACCATCTGCCCAGAACGAACAGCTTTTGCAGCCGGCCTGCCAACCGTTCGGGTACATGAAGTGGTACACGAGCAGCTGACTGTGTCCGGCGAAAAGATCGTCAAGCGAGACGGCGCCCGCCGCACCGTCGAACCGATAGGTCTTGTCGATTCGTACCCACGGAAGACTGCGGCGCTGCGCCGCCAACTCTTCGCGCGCGTGTGTGAGCAGTTTTTCCTTGACCAGTAATGCCTTGCGGGCCGCGAGCCATTCCGCTTCCGATACGATTGACGGTGACGATTGAGTTGGCATGGTGATCCTCATCAATGTGTTGCGTGAGCTGAATCCTAACGCCGTTCGCGAGATTGATAGATCACAAAGCGGTCGCCTTTTCGGTTGGCGAACTGCGCCACGCGCTGCCAGTCCGATTCGCCGTCGGCAACCTGCCGCGCCTGCGGATCTTTGCGCGAGTCGTAGACTGCCCAGTAGTCGTAGAGTTCGCTGGATGGCGGGGGACTGTTGGGTTCGGAGGCGCCGATCACCCCGCGCCAATCGACCGGTCGGTCCGCGAGGTATACCACGCGTGCGTCGCTGCTGACGATCCGTGCGGTGGGAGCGGTGTTTTGCCGGAGCCACTGCGCCGTCTCGATGATGTGCTGTTTTGAGTTCAACAATTGGAATGCCGCCTCGCCGAGAAAATAGGTCAAGACGAGTGCAGAGATCCAATGCAGCCGTTGGCGTTCTCGCGGTGCGCTCGCCCGTGTGTACCAGTCATCGATGACGAACGCGGCGATTACCAGGATCAAAAATCCGGCCGGCATCGCATAGCGTGTCTGAATGATGCCGCGGGATAGCAGCACCGCCGCGAGTCCAAGCAGCACGATTGCCAAGGCTGTCCACAACAGTGGCGCGGCGTTGCGGTTGAGTGTGCCGACGCTGCGTCGTGCGACGCCGAAGCCGGCGATTGCGAATAAGGGCAGGGATGCGGCGTTCGCAACATGCACGAGAATCATCGCGACATTTCCGCCCACCAGTCCGAAGCCCGCGTAGTCGGTGAACCCGGGATCGAGCACATGAGTGCTGAAGCCGGCCAGTCTCGACTGGATCTGCACGGGTAGTTCGGTGAGCAAGGTAACGCCCATCTTGACCATCGCTGGCGCCCAGTCCTGGTTCATCCTGACGCCTCCGGATGCCGCCGCGATCACTCCGCCGACCGCAATTGCGAGTGTCGCGGGAGCATAAAGCGCGGCGGCGGCGGCGGGCCGTCGAGCTGCGCCCAAAGTCAATCCAAACGGCATCAGCAGCAGCAGCGGAATCGCTTCCAAGCGGAAAGCCGTGGCCGCCAGACACAAGACGAAGAACGCGATCGAGCGTTTGACGTCTGGCGCTTGCGCGTAACGCAGCAGGCAGGTCAACGCCCATACCCACAGCGCCCAGTAGCCGAAATCGCGAATGAGAGTGCTGCGTAAGCCGTTGAGTTCGGGAAGCATCAGCGCGAGCACCACCGCGATTCGCTGCGCACGGATGCCGCCCCCGAGCGTCCACGTCAGTCGTTGTACGCCGACGATCAGTATTGCGATGAGAGCGGCGTCCAGGCAGTGCGCGCTTGTTAGCAGGTCGAGGCCGGTTACCGTGTGAATGCTGGCGATGAGCATGGGGTAGAACGGCAGCGGGAATATAGCGGCGGCTGCCGCGTACCCGGCGTCGAGCCACGCCTGCGCCGTCACCAGATAAACGACGGCGTCAGGATTCAGCAGTGGGTCGAATCGAAGGTGCAGCACCGACCAGATCAGGCTCACGAGCGCGCCTACGATGCTGGTGCGAAGCGCGTACCCCCGCTCGTTGACGAATAGCCTCACTCGGAGGTGCCTAGTTCGTCAGCGCTTCGGACGCCGTGCACACCTCGTAGAACAGGGCTTCGTAGCTGCGCGCCGATTGCTCTTCGGTGAACGCGTTGCCACGCTTCATGAGCGCCGCAGAGTCGCGCGGCTCACTGAGCGTTTCCTGCAGTGCAGCGGCCATCGCTACCATGTCGCCGATCGGGACGAGTCGCCCGAAGTGTCCATGTCCCAGTACTTCCGCGGTGCCCTTTGTGCACGTACCGACGACGGGACAGCCGGACGCGAGCGCCTCGGCCGCGACGTTGCCGAACCCCTCGGAGATCGATGTCGTCGCAAAAACTCCCGCGCGCGCCATGTACGCAAACGGATTGCTCTGGAAGTCGAGGATCTCGAAATCGTTCGCAATGCCAAGCAGCTGCGCCAGGTCGCGCAGTTCGTCGAGGTATTCATGTTGGGTCGTGCCCGGTACCGCCGAGGTCAGGATGACGAGCCGGGCGGCCATCTCGGCACGCAAATGCGCGAATGCGTGCAGCAGCATTTCGTAGTCCTTGACCCTGCTCGCTCTGCCTGCGGAAAGTACGACCGGCGGCTGACCGTCGGCAAACCAGGGATGGTCGATGGGTGCGGCGGCCTGCATCCGCACATCGTCGGGGATCGCAGGATTAAAAATGCATCGGACCCGTTCGGTCGGCACTTGCAGCAGTTCGCGCAAGTCGCTTGCGACGATGGACGAAATGCCGACGATCGCCGCCGCATCACGATAGGTGCTGCGCATGAGTTCAGGCAAATGACGCCGGGCAAAGCGCCGATCCGTTGTGCGCAGTTGTACTGCTGTGATGTGCTCCGTGAGCACCAACTGTGTCGAGACGCCGGCCAGTCGCTTCGCGAGTGTCGTCACGACATTAAGGCTCGCGGTAGCCGACACGAGTGCCCCGGGACGCTCCACCCGCAGGTACTCTGCCAGCGACTCGAGCACCCTCAGACCCTTGAGCGGATGCATGGCAAATATCAGCGGCAACATCATGCTGGCTCGCGCCGATGGATTGGCGCGCAACGCGAGCCACCGAGCAGTCAACGGATTGCCTGGCGTAAGGTGGATGACGCGAATGCCGTCGTGCAGAGTGGTTGTGAGCGGCCCCGATCCCGGGCTTATTACGTGTACGGTATGCCCGAATTCGTGCAGCTTGTTTGCCAGGCGCAATGCGCTGCGCTGGATGCCGCCATACTCGAAATTTTTGATGAATAAAGCGATTGGACCGGGCAGTCCACCACCGTTGTGGGTCTCGATGCGCGATGGCGACGATTGCCTCGGGTAATGCGCAAGGAGCGGATTTTCGTCATCCACAGAGGCGCGGCCAACCTGGCGATAAGACGCCATTTCCGCAATCGAACCGTCCCCCACGGCATTCATGTGTTCCGATTCCTCCGGCATGCTTTTTCTTGAAAACCCCAATCTGTCGCCGGGGCATCAAGTTGAACAGTACCTGCAACTGGGAGCATTTACCACGTTGGCGGCGCCTCCGCCGATCGGCAATGCCGAACCGCGCTGCGCATCGACGTCAACCCGGCGCGGCGGCGTCGATCTGCTGCTGCAGACGGTTGAACTCGGCGCTATCCGGGTCCAGTTCGCGTAACAAGCGTACGTACTCACGCGCCGCCGCGACGTCACCCGCCTGTTGCGAGAAGTACACGAGGCCCAGCAGCAGGTTGCGATCGTAGCGATTCACTTTCAACGCGGTTTTCAACACCGACAAGGCATCTTCCGGCTGACCTGCGTCGTTCAACGCCACGGCATACACATACGCAAAGCGCGCGTCGCCGGGTGCGAGTTGTACCGCGGTCTTGAATTCCAGCAGGCTCAATTCGCGTGCTTTCTGGCGTGTGAGAGCGAGCCCCAGCGTGTGATGCAGCACGCCAGAGCGCGGGTCGGCTTTCAGCCCCTGTCGCAATGCCACCTGCGCGTCCACCTCATTGCCAGTCGCGCGATACAGATCGGCGAGATTGATATAGGCGGCGACGAACAGCGGATCGACGGCGATCGCCTGCTGGTATTGCGCAATCGCTGCGTCGGCTTGGCCGCGCGCTGCCGCAAGATTGCCGAGGTTCATATGGCCTTCGGGTCGGTCGGCATTGTAGGTCTGCACTTTGATGTACTCGGCCAACGTCGCGTTGAACTGCACGCGCTGCGGCTGCGTCAGCATCTGCTCGGGCGCACCGGCCAGCGCACGCGCCGCCTCGATACGCACCGAAAGAACCGGGTCTCCCAACAAGCCAGGCAGCACGCGTTGCCGCATTTCAGGCTCGGTGTTTGCCAGCGCTTCCACGGCCGCGAGGCGCACCGATGCGTCGGGATCCCGCAGCGCTTGTACCACCGCGTCGGTGCTGGCCGGCGTCAGCCAGTTCGCGAGCCGATCGATTGCGCTCGCGCGCGCCAGCGCAGGCTGTGTCGGGTCGTTGATCACGGTCAGCAGCGCGTCGCGTGCGCCGGTGGAACCGAGTGAACCCGCACGTAATGCCTCGGCGAAGTGCTGATAACCGGCCGGCGGCTTACCCGTCCATTTCGCGATTGCATCCGCCGCCCAATGCGCCGTTTGCTTCGCATGACAGTTCGTGCAGGCGTCGGGAGTGCCGAGCGTCACCGACAGATCCGGGCGGGGGATACGCATGGAGTGATCGTGACGGGGATCGATCTCCATGTAGGTCGTCGTCGGCATATGACAGTTGGCGCATGCGGCCCCGGGTGTGCCCGGCGCGTGATGTGTATGCGAAGCCGTGTCGTATTTCGCCGGTTGATGACATTGCGCGCAAACGTCGTTGCCGGGCGCTTTCAGCTTCAGTGAATGTGGGTCGTGGCAGTCCGAGCAGGTGACGCCCTGTGCGTACATCCTGCTCTGGACGAACGAGCCCCAGTTGTACACCTCGCCGCGCATCTGACCGTCGTTCCAGTACAGGTCATCGTCGAGTCGCGTGAGCCGATGGGTAGCGTACGGCGATTTACCGTGCACGTAGTCGTCCGTCAGGCGGCTTGCACGCGCATGGCAACGCGCGCAGGTGTCGATCTCTCGGGTCGTTTGCCGAGCGATGCTGCGCCTCGAGTTGCCGGTCTCGGGTACCGGTGTCCAGGTGACGCCCTTGCGCTCGTCGAGCGCGACGGCCAGACCTTTGTCCGCATCGAACCGCTGCCAGTCGCCTTGCTTGTGTGCCCACGCGATGTGGTTGGAGCCGGGGCCATGACAGGCTTCACAGGTCACGTTGATCTCGGCCCAGCTCGTTTTGTAGGTGTTCGATGCGGGGTCGTAGTTCTTTTTCAGATCCGTCGAATGGCATTCGGCACATGTGAAGTTCCAGTTCTGGCTGTAGTTGGTCCAGTGCAGCCAGTCGCCCGCCTTGACGTGGTCGTTGGGGTAGAGGTGGAACCAGCGTTGGCCACCTGCCTCTGCGGGCCGCGTATCCCACGCGATCGAAAGCGCCTGCTTGCGGCCGTCGGGAAAGTCGATCAGATACTGCTGCAGCGGGCGCACGCCGAACGTGTAGCCAATGTTGTAGTCGTGCAATGCCCCGTCAGGGCCATCGGTGTTGACGATGAACTTCCCGTCGCGATGCGAGAACGTCGATGTGATTCCGGCATAGGTAAACTTCGCGTCGTTGAAATCGCCGAGCACGGATTTCTCATCCGCGATCTGCATCGCCAGATCGTGGTCCGAGCCGTGCCACGCGTCGTGCTCGGTCCGATGGCAACCGGTGCACGCCGCACCACCGGCATAGTGAGGCGCAGCGACGGCAATCGGTGTCGCGGGTGGTGGAATCGCCGGAGGGGAAGCAACGGGCGGCGTACGCTCGTACTGCATGCGCACCAATCCGATTGCGATCAGCAACACCGCGATGCTGACGACCCAGATCGGGCGAGCGCGAGCGGACTTGGAAACGGGTTCGGTCGATGCGATCGGTTCGGTTGACGTCGGCGGTGTTCGCCCCCGCGCGTTCGTGTTCTTCTTCTTGGACATTTGAGAATCTGTCGTCAGCAGCGCGCAGTGTAATCAAAACGGGCGCCTCGATGACGCGCCAAGCCTGGCGAGATTGATTCGACGAAAAGAAAGGAACGCCCTCGCGGGCCGCTCGTCGTCAACACGACGTCAGAGTATGTCTCGGTCTCACGTGCCAGCCTGCTTCGCGATAAGTTCCCGGACTCGCGCGGCGGCCGCATCGATGGTGAAGCTTGAACCTTCCTGCATCGGCGGATAGGCGATGGCTGAACTGCAAGTTCCGTCACGGCATCCTGGACCCGAACAAAGCGCCGGAATTGCTACTTGTACCGCTCCGGGTTGGAACATGCCCCGACGTTTCGATCATTCCAGGCTGTGCGTTCAAAAGGATCCAGACGCAAGTTGATGATCGGTACCGCACCGGCGGCAAACATCCCCCCGCAAGTTTTTTCTAAGAATTCGGAACCGCTATAGGCCCGAAAAATATTTTCAGGATCCTTTCTTTGCCGATGACACGCACCAGTTCACCGATCGTGCAATACATGCTGATCAGTACCAGCAGCAGAATCTGGATCGCCCAGAAATGCGGCCACACCATCTCGGTGAGCAATTTTTCATTGCCCGCAACCAGCCCGCCGGCCTGTCGTGCGAAGTCGATCAGGCGCTCCACGTAATGGATCAACCCGGCCACGACGAGATAGATCAGCGTCTTCCACGACACGTTGTAGATCAGCGGCCGCTGCGGAAAGCGATTGATGATCGGCAACATGTCCGCGATCAATACGGCCTTGCCGAGGATCAACGCGGCGATCGCGACGGACGCGGTCGTCGACAGCGGTATGCCGCTCCCCTTCGCCATCAGCGCGCGGATGAGCACGACGATGTGCAGCGCGACGAAGAAGAACAGCGTCGGCGGAATCAGCTCGTAGAACTCTTTTTTGACAGTCTCGGTAAGTTTGCTCACGTTGCTCCCTCGATATGAAAAGAAACGGCCGCACGACGCGTTGCGACATTTTTTCCATCACGTCGCAGCGCGTGCCTATCCTTAGTCGCGGTGCGCGCGGTCGACGCTTCAGGCGTCGAGCGCCGCCAGCCATCCAGCGGCGTCGGTAATTTGGACCGAACCGCGCGATTCCTCCTGGCGCAGACTGCGCACCAGCTGGACGGTGTTTGCCTCCGGAAACTTTCCGGCAAAACCGGCGAGCGGCCGATGCAGGGCGCTGTCCGTCAGCTTGCATTCGATCAGATGCGTGAGCTCCCTGTTTTCGCTGAGGACAAAATCAACTTCGCTGCCGTCCTTGGTGCGAATGTAATGCAGGCCCGCGTCCTTGCCCCTGGAATCCTGCCGAAAATGAACATGCTTCAGCAGCATCGTCGCAACGGCGTTTTCGAAACGGATGCCCTCGTCGCCACGCACCAGTCCCGTGTCGAAGAAGTAGACCTTGGGCGTTTGCAGAATCGCGCGGGCGACATTGTGATGCCACGGCTGAACGGTGAAGACGATGTACAGCGCCTGCAGGATGTCGAGGTAACGTTTCAGCGTGGTCGGGGAAACGGCCAGATCGCGCGCGATCGATGCAAGCAACAACGGCGAGCCGACCCGTTCGCGAAGCAGCTCGACAAACAACCGCATCGCGCGCAGCTCATGCAGGCGGGAAAATTCGACGATGTCCTCACGAATGAGATCGGTGAAATACTGCAGCCGCCAGCGGTCGGCATCGTCCGGGTTTTCCGCCAGGCACGGTTCCGGGAAACCGCCGCGGGACATCAGGCGATCAAGGGCCGCCGCGGCGCTACCGCCTTGCTGCTCGCACCACTCGCGGACGGAAATCGGATGCAGCCGATACGTGAGATAGCGTCCGGCCAGGGAGTCGCCGCTCTGGCGCCACGTAGCCATGCGAGCGCTACCGGTGACCAGCAGGGCCTGTTCGGGCGAACGGCCGTCGGCCACGCCTTTGAGCCAGTTTTTCCATGCGGGCATTTTCTGGATCTCATCCATTGCCAGCAGGCGGGTGCGGGAGTTCCAGCTCTGGCGCAACAGAATGACCCGGTCCGGTGCGACATCCCAGTTGAGATATTGCGATGGGCTGAAGCGCTCCATCAGGTGCCGGCATAGCGTGGTTTTACCCACCTGGCGGGGACCGGTGACCAGCACCATCTTGCGCGGAAGGTCGATTGCGACCAGGTCGTCCAGGTAGCCTTTCATATCGACTATTCCAGTATTCGTTTGATTAGTCGAAAGGCTAACGTTGGAAGCGGACTAGTGTCGCGGCACTCCGGTCTTCGTCAATTTGTCGAAGCGGGCGTCGACGGTGCCGACGCAGAGGCATCGACAATTTCGATCTTGGCCGTCGCCTTGAGCGCGTCTAACTGCTTTTTCACGTTGGTCTGCTGCAGCTGTTGGGTGAGCTGGGTCTTTACCTCATCGATGGGAGGCGCCTCGATGGGCTTGGAATCTTCCAGCAGGATGACGTGATACCCGAACTGGGTTTTGACCGGCACTTCCGTGAATTTGCCCTTGCCCAGTCTGGCCACCTCGGCGCCGAACTCGGGCACCATTCGGGTCAGATCGAACCATCCCAGATCGCCGCCCTGGTCCTTGGAGCCCTGGTCCGTAGATTGTTCCTTCGCCAGTTTTTCGAAGCTCCCCGGATCCTTCTTCAGCTTCGCGATGATGTTTTTCGCTTCGGATTCTTTCGCCACGAGAATATGGCGCGCCTTATATTGAGTACCGGTCACCGTCGCTTTGATTCGCTCGTACTCTGCCTTCACCATGTCGTCGGTGATCGGATTGTTCTCGAGGAAGTCCTCGATGTAGGCGTTGGCCAGAACGGACTGCTTCAGCGCTTCCATCTGTTCGGCGACCTCGGCGCTCTTGTCCAACCCCTTCTTGATCGCTTCATCGGCGAGCACCACCTGCAGCGTCAGTTGGTCGATGATGGCGGCTCTGGCTTCGGGCGTATCCGGGCGACCGGAACTGGCACCTCGCTTTGCAATCACGTCGACCATCTTTTGACTGATCGCCGTTCCGTTGACCGTGGCCGCTACGGGTACCTTCGGGGCGACTTCGGCGGGCTTTGCGTTTTCTTCCGGATTGCATCCACCGAGGGCAACAAACAAAGCTGCGCCGACGAACAGAACTGCGGATTTGCTGAATCTCATCTATGGGTACCTTTAGGTTAAATGGCGCGCGAGGCTCTGGGGCGCCCGTCAAGATCTGCTGAGTGAGGTTGTTGCCGTTAGTGCCGCCGGCGCTGTTGGGGGTTCCCGCCGAGGTGGGTTCTTTTCCTACACATTTGCATTCGACATGTGATCTCCGAATGGGGTTAGCCCGCGGCGTTGGGGACGCAAATTATCACAGCGCGGCGACCAAGAGTTGCGGCTCGACTACGCGGTACCTTACCGTGAGTCGTGGCGTTTTCGGTTCGAGCTTCGCGCCGCATCGAACAGAAAGCTCAATCTGCAATGGAAATAGCCGACCCGCGCGGCCTTGGGGCTGACGATTCAACGATGGGGGGGCGTATGGCGACGAACGGTGTAGTGGGTGCGTTGGCGCAGCTGTGGCGATTTCCGGTGAAGTCGATGCTCGGCGAACAGCTCGACGCGGCACAGATCACAGATCGTGGTCTTTTCGGTGACCGCGCGTACGGACTCATCGACGCGACGACGGGCAAGGTTGTCAGCGCGAAAAGCGTAAAGGCCTTTCCCGGCTTGTTTGCGTGTCGCGCGAGTTTTGTCGAGCCGCCACGGCTGGGTGAGGTGTTGCCAAGCGTGCGGATCACGTTGCCGGACGGCAACGCGGTGACGAGTGATTCGCCGAAGGTCAATGCGGTGCTCTCGGCGTTTTTTCGCCGCGACGTGATTCTCGCGCGCGCCGCGCCCGACGATTTTACGATCGATCAACATCACCCCGACCTTACCGAGCACGATCCTGCGCGGCAGAACGACACCGTCAGCGAAGCAAAGCTCGGAGCCGCACTGTTTGCACAAATCGGCATTCGATCCCCTGTTCCTGCCGGTTCGTTTCTGGACGTGTTCCCGGTTTCGGTGCTCACGTCGTCGACGCTCGATCGGCTGAATACGCTGCACCCCGAGAGCCGCTTCGACGTACGCCGGTTCCGCATGAATCTGATCGTGCGTTCACAGGAGGCCGGCTTCGTCGAAAACGAATGGGTGGGCCGCACGCTTGCCATCGGCAACGACGTTCTGCTGCGCGTGACGATGCCGGATCCACGCTGCGTGATGACGACGCTGGCGCAAGAGGATCTGCCGAGGGACGTCGACATCCTGCGGACCCTGACGCGGCACAACAATATCCAGGTAACGACGCTCGGCACATTCCCATGCGCCGGTGTTTACGCGGTGGTCGAGTCGTCAGGCACGGTCCAGCAGGGCGATCGGATTGTGCTGCGGTGAAGCGCACGGTGTTGCAGGGACGGCTTCTATGAATGTGCAGATTCAGCCGATCGGATTCGTCGAAGCGGTGCGGCCGCATGCGGAAGACGACTTCTGGGGCGGCGAGGAAGCGTGCATCGCGCTGGTGGATTCGTTCACCGCCGACGCGCTACAGGGTTTGGCCGAGTTTTCGCACGTGGAAGTGTTGTTCTATTTTCACGAGGTAGAGCCGTCGAAGATCGTCACCGCTGCGCGTCATCCACGTAACAACACGGCCTGGCCGGCCGTCGGCATCTTCGCTCAGCGCGGCAGGAACCGCCCCAATCGAATCGGCAGCACGATGTGTCGTGTGGTTCGCGTCGATGGCAAACGACTCATCGTTGCGGAACTTGACGCAATCCACGGTACGCCGGTGCTCGACATCAAACCGGTCATGGCGGAGTTTCTGCCGCGCGAGACAGTACGTCAGCCGGTGTGGTCGCACGAACTCATGCGCGACTACTGGCTGTCGAAAACTTGAGTTGCGTGCCACCGTAGCGGCGACGTGCCTTTCGGGCGGCTCGGCAAACCGTGTGCCGATCGTTCCTGGAGGGTATTTCCAGTCGTACGTTTGCTGGGAATTCAGCGAAGCGCGTATGTCTCACGATGCCACGCGTTTTCGCAACGCCTCTTGCGCAAGCGTGTTGATGCTCTTTCCCTCAGCTTGCGCCGCAATGGCGAGTTTTTCGTGAAGCTCGGGGGGAATGCGCAAATTGAATTTGCCTGAGAAATGGCGTCGCGGCTCGATGCCTTTCTGCTCGCAGACGTCAAGGAAGACCGCAAGGGATCTTTTGAACTCTGCGCGCAGTTCTTTCGGGTTCTTCCCATAAAAATCAGCACCGCCGCTCAGTCCCAGAATCTCGCCTCTGAAGAGGTCGAGTTCGGGGTCGTATTCAATCCGTGCGTGATAACCGTTTACCGTCATTACATTCATGGCGCTACTCCGTGTTGCTCGAACCACTTCCGGATGCTGGAGACCGCACCTTTGTCGGTGTTTGGGGACGGATGCGGTCGATGGAACACGCGTACTTCCTCAAAGAGGATGATCGCGACGCGGCTACCCTCGCGCTGACTGACCTCCGCGCCTAGTTCGGCAAACAAGGCCTCGATGTCGCGCCATTGGATATTTGCGCTTACAGGGTGCGCAAAGATCGATTCCAAGGTGCGCTGATATCTCCGCTGCATTTGATGACGGTACCATAATCAGGTACTGCAGAGACACCTAACCGGCGCCGGAATCTTGAAATCGCTCGAAGGCCTGCGTTTCTGCCAAAAGGACACGCTATCCTGCGCTGGAGACTCCCCCAACCCGGTTTTTAAAGCAGATATGCCATGGCCAGAACATTCGGCGCGGAATCGCCGTGCGACGGCGCCAACGTTCGCTTAGGGGTGCGCGGATATACTTTGGGCGCCCCACGTGCGGCGGCGCGGTGGAGCAAAAGCGACGAGATGACGGGTGAACGGTTTCGCTATTCCTAAGGAGGGCTTGCACACATGACCGCACTGTACGAGGGCGCCTGTTTCTGCGGCGCGGTCCGGATCGAAGTCGTCGGTGAGCCGGACGCCATGGCCTATTGCCACTGTCGGTCGTGCCGCTCCTGGTCGGGAAGTCCGGTGCACGCATCAACGATGTGGCAGACCGATGCCGTCAAGGTAACTGCGGGAGCTGAACACATCGCCACGTTCCACAAAACGCCGCAGAGCATCAGTCATCGCCAGTATTGTGCGAAGTGTGGCGGGCATTTGATGATCAGGCATCCGAGTCTGGGGCTGATCGATGTGTTCGCGGCGACAATACCGACTCTGACGTTTGTTCCGAGCGTTCACGTCAACTACGCCGAGGCGGTTCTGCCGATGCAGGATGGACTGCCGAAATTTCGCGACTTTCCCAGCGGGTTTGGTGGCTCGGGCGAGCAGTTACCCGACTGACGGAGCAAGCCACGGCGAGGTCGCCAACGCTCATCTAAAGGGGTGAGTGTCGCCGGCAAGCGCGCGACGATGCGGTTGCCAATATCGACGCGGAACTGGTAACTTCCGCCGCTGGATTAATTCCGCACGCCGTTGGGGTCAAATTCGATGATTCGTTTCGCCGCCGTCCTATTGCTGGCTACGAGCGCGCTTGCCTCTGCCGAGGCCTATGAATACCCCTATGACAACCCTTATGCGGCGACGGTGCTGGGCACGCCCGATTCGGTGAAGGCCGATGTGCCGGAGAAAATTCCGCTGAAAGTCCGCAAGCTGCCCCGGTTCGAAGGACGGCAGATCCCGGACGCGCTCTGGTACGGTGCGCAGCTCGATTATTCGTATGCCAAGCAGAAAGGCCCCGCGCCTTTGATTTTCGTCATCGCCGGGACCGGTGCCGCGCACAACAGCGAAAAGAACCAGTTCCTGATGCGTGCCTTCTATGAGGCCGGCTTCCATGTCGTTGGAATTACGTCGCCGACCTATCCGACGTTCGTGATCGCCGCATCCACGACGATGGTGCCGGGCGAACAGCGCGGCGATGCCGCGGACATCTACAACGTGATGGAAAAGATCTGGGCCGAAATCGGTCCGGGCATGGAGGTCACGTCGTTCAACCTGACCGGTTACAGCCTCGGCGGCACCAACGCCGCGTTCGTCGCGCTGCTCGACGAGGAGCGCAAAGTATTCAATTTCAGGCGGGTGTTGCTGCTGAATCCGTCGGTGAACATCTATAACTCGATCTCGAAGCTCGATCGATACCTGGAAAACATTCCCGGCGGTGTGGACAACTTCAACAAGTTCTTCCGGAAGATCGTCGATCAGATCGGTTCGGTATACAAAAAATCCACCAACGTTTCGTTCTCGCCCGACCTCGTTTTTGAAGCGTTCAAAGACAATCCGCCGCGCGATGAAGAGCTGGCCGCTTTGATCGGTGTGTCGTTCCGGCTGTCATCGTCGGCGCTGGTCTTTACGTCGGATGTGATGACCAATTATGGCTTCATCAAACCGGCGAATGTCGTGTTGACCCGCAACACCGCGTTGGAGGACTACGCGCAGGTAAGCCTGCGGGTCGGCTTCACCGACTATTTTCACGAATACGCCTGGCCCTATTTCCAGAAAACGTCAACCGCGAAAACGCGCGAAGAGTTTGCAACTCTGCAGAGCCTCACGTCGATTCAGGACTACCTGATCAGCGCGCGGAAGATCGGCGTGGTCGACAATCGCGACGACATCATTCTTGTGCCGGGTGAAATCGACTTCCTGACCAATACCTTTGATACCCGCGCCAAGATCTTCCCGGTCGGCGGTCATCTGGGGAATCTGGAACAACGCGAGACGGCCGCATACATCGTGGATTACTTCAAATAATGAAACACCCAACGACAGCCGCTTCTTTCCTGATGCTGGTGGTGTTGTTCAGCGCCGGTTGCAGTACTGCGCCATCGAAAGAGTCCGGCCAGCCGCCGGACGACCCCTATTACGAGCGTGGTCGGATGATGATCGACGACACCGACGCGCCGCTCGAGATCAACGACCCGTGGGAAGGCTTCAACCGGACGATCTTCCGTTTCAACTCCTACGCCGATCGCTGGGTCCTGAACCCCGCCGTCAGTGTGTATCGCTTCGTGTTCCCCGGATTCGTGCGAACCGGTGTCAGCAACTTTTTCACGAACCTCGACAACCTGCAGACCGTCATCAACGAGATCCTGCAGCTGCGTCCGGTACCCGCATTGCACACGACAGGCCGGTTGATCGTGAACACGACGGTGGGAATCGGCGGCTTGTTCGATGTCGCAACGCCCATTGGGATCCCGCAGCATTACGAGGATTTCGGCCAGACGCTGGGTCGTTATGGCGTTTCCGACGGACCGTTCCTGATGCTGCCGCTGCTCGGGCCGTCATTCGTTCGTGATGCGGCGGGACGTGGTGTCGACTCGGTGATCTTCAGCGCGATCGATCCGCTGCAGCTCGACGAAAGCGATGCGCGTACCTACACCTACTGGACGTTGTTGATACTGAACGCGCGTAGCACCACGTCGTTCCAGTATTACCAGACGGGCTCGCCGTTCGAATACGAACTGGTCAGGTTGTTGTGGGCCACGAAGCGCCAGCTAGAGGTCGAGAAGTAACATGCACAAGTCAACCGTTTCTCGATTCATCGGCGCGTCCCTGGCCGCGCTGCTGGTGTGGTCTGTTGCCGCTGCTGCACTCGCGGTGGAACCACCGCATGCGCCGATCCGCATCGGTGTGACGACATCGCTCACCGGCTCGCTGGCGAAATTCGGCGTTGAACAACAACGCGGCATGCAGATGTGGGTCGATGACCTCAATACCCGCGGCGCGCTGCTGGGTCGGCCGGTCGAGCTGGTGCTGCGGGATGATGGTTCTGACGCCGCTGCGGTGACTCGGCTGTATGAACAGCTGATTACGCAGGACAAGGTTGATTTCCTCATCAGCCCGTATTCGTCGAATCTGACGCTGGCCGCAGCCGCCGTGGCCGAACGCCATGGCGTGCCCATGGTGACGGTCGCATCCGCCTCAGACATCTGGCAGCACGGCTATAGGAATGTGTTCGGTCTGTATACGCCGGCGCACGCCAACATGGATCCGGTGCTGGCGCTTGCCAAAGAGCAGGGTCTGAAGACGATTGCGCTGGTATACCTCGATGACGACTTTCCTCGCAACCTGGCCCAGGGTGTGCGCAACAGCGCAGCCGCTAATGGGATGTCGCTGGTGGTGGATCAACAGTATTCGAACGACCTGACCAAAATGCCTGCGCTGGCGGCCCGCGTTGCGGCGGCCAACCCCGACGTGGTCATTGTGGGTTCGTATATGGATGACGCGGTCGCGTTCGCCAAAGCTGCGAAGATCGCCGGGGTCAAACCCAAGCTGATGGCGTTCAGCGGCGCGCCGGCGCTGCAGGAGTTTGGCAACAAGCTGGGCGTTGCGAATGTGCAGGGTATGCTATCCACCGCGCAGTGGAGTCGTGATGTCCGGGTGCCGGGTGGATTCGACCTGGCGTTTCGATACGCTCGCGTGCATGGCGAGTACCCGTCCTACGATGCCGCCGGCGGGTACGCCGCGGGGCAGGTGATCGAGGCGGCGGTGCGTCTGGCCGGTACTGTGGATCCCAGCGCCGTGCGTGATCAGCTGGCGAAGCTCAAGTTCCGCTCGATTCTCGGCAACTATCGGGTCGATGAGACGGGTCTGCAGACGGCCAAGTCGACGTATCTCCTGCAGTGGCAGGACGACCACATCAGCCTGGTGTATCCGCCGGACGTAGCGCGTTGGAAGCTCGTATACCCCTACCCGGGTTGACTCCGCCCACCTGATGGCCAACCTGAGCATCAAGTCGAAACTGCTGGTGATGCTGCTGGCGGTGAGCCTGTTTTCGATCGCCGTCGTGGCGTCGCTGAACTACTACACCTGCTATAGGGCGCTGCAGGATGCCACCTTCCTGCATCTGACCAGCGTGCGCACGACGCGCGCCGACCAGATCGAGCAGTCCCTCGACCGGCTGCGGCGTGAGACCCGCCTGATCGGCGGCAGCGCGGTGTCGTCGGGCGCCGCACGCGCATTCATCGATGCCTTCAACAAGCTCGAAGCGGTGACCGTCGAGCCCGACATGGACGTTGGGCTGCGTCAGTTCTATCAGCAGACGTTCATGCCTGCGTTGGCCGAGGCTATGGGTACCGAACCGGAGCTCAACTCACTGCTTCCGGAAACACCGGCGGCCCGTTATCTGCAGTACTTCTACCTCGCGCGCAATCCGTTTCCGCTCGGCGAGAAAGGTTCGCTGATGAAGGCCGAGGATGCGTCGGCATATACGGCGATCCACGAGCAATATCACGTGGCGCTGCGCCGCATCATGCAGGATCTCGGCTTCACCGATGTCTACCTCATCGACATCGAAACGGGTTCAATCGTCTACTCAGCGAGCAAGGAAGTGGATTTTGCGACGCGGCTGTCGGATGGCCCGCATTCGCACAGCCACCTCGCCGAACTGTTCCACCGGTTGCAGCGGTTACCGGAGCGCGGCGTGGTCGACGTCGCCGACTTTGCGGCGTACCGGCCGTCGCTGGGCGAGCCGGCGGCATTCGTCGGCACCCCGGTGTTCGAGGGTGGCCGGCCGATCGCCGTGTTGATACTGCAGATTTCCGCCGCCGGGATCGACCGCGTGGCGCCTGAGCGGCACTACCGCGACCGCAACCA
>Ga0209254_10000511_pt1 | contig 31732 bp, 27 predicted proteins | sample FrelakmetDIP11DI_FD_187148 | JGI IMG/M metagenome (GOLD analysis project Ga0209254, IMG submission 187148) | Freshwater lake sediment microbial communities from the University of Notre Dame, USA, for methane emissions studies - DIP11 DI (SPAdes)... | ecosystem: Environmental > Aquatic >... | reverse complement strand
CAGGTGTCGCCGGAAACGATGCAGGCGGCGCGTTCTGCGAGGTCGAGGATGGACATCAGCGGCTCGGTGAAGCACGCTGGCTTGTTGGTAACCACGCCCCATTTAAGCTGGCGCGCTTCGAGCACGTCCAGCAGTTCCAGGATGCCGGGAAAGGGCCGCGAGTGGCGGCAGATGTTGTCGGCATACAGTTGCAGGAATTCTTCGCGCATGCGGGCGAAGCTGGGCGCTGCGGGCTGCAGGCCGAAACCGACCTCCAGCAGGCCGCGCGCGCCGTGCGAGGCCTGTGGGCGGATGACATCGTCGGCCAGCGGCGGCAGGCCATGGCGTGCACGCTGCAGGTTGAGCGCGTGGCCCAGGTCGGGCGCGGTATCGACCAGGGTGCCGTCCAGATCGAACAGCACTGCCCGGATGCCTTCGAGTTTCGCCGCTTCAATCGCCACGGCGTGTCGACATCAGGTAGTTGACGTCGGTATCGGCTTCCAGTTTGTAGACCCGGGTCAGCGGGTTGTAGGTCATGCCGATCAGTTCCTGCGTATCCAGCCCGGATTCGCGTGTCATGCGGGCGAGCTCGGCGGGGCGGATGAATTTGGCGTAATCGTGGGTTCCGCGCGGCAGCAGCTTGAGCACGTATTCGGCGCCGACGACGGCGAACAGGTAGCTCTTGGCATTGCGGTTGAGGGTGGAGAAGAACACCCAGCCGCCGGGTTTGACCAAGCGCGAACACGCAGCGACGATGGAGGCCGGGTCGGGCACGTGCTCGAGCATTTCCATGCAGGTGACGACATCGAACGCGCCGGCATGCTGCGCGGCATAATTTTCGGCGGATACCAGCTGGTAGTCGACGCTTCTGCCGGATTCGAAGAGATGCATTTTGGCGACCTTGAGGGCCTTGTCCGACAGGTCGATGCCGCTGACCGTGGCCCCGGCCCCGGCCATGGCTTCGGACAGGATGCCGCCGCCGCAGCCGACGTCGAGCACCTTCTTGCCGCTGAGCGGCACTTGCCTGTCGATCCACTTCAGGCGCAGCGGATTGATTTCGTGTAGCGGCTTGAACTCGGAATTCGGATCCCACCAGCGGTGGGCGAGTTCGGAAAACTTGGCGATTTCGGCAGCGTCGACGTTGCTCATGACTATCCTTTTGCTGTGAGTTTGCCACGCCAGTATGCGGCGCGGGCGGTCAGGTCGTTAATACTCAGACCATTCGGGCCAAGATCGACCAGGCGGCGTTCTTCAAGTTTCAGACTGCCGTCGACCCAGACATGCGTGACGTCCTCACGCCCGGCAACGTAAACCAGGTGCGAGACGGGGTCAAACAGGGGCTGGCAGGACAGGCCATGCAGGTCGACTGCGACCAGGTCGGCGCGCTTGCCAGGGACGATGCTGCCGATCTGACTGTCGAGATTGAGCGCACGGGCGGCATCCAGCGTGGCAGCCCTAAGCGCGGCGGTGGCAGGCAGGGCGGCGGCGTCGCCGCTGATGCCCTTGGCCAGCAGGGCAGCCAGGCGCATCTCGGAGAACAGATCGAGGCGGTTGTTGCTGGCGGCGCCGTCGGTGCCGAAGCCGATATTGACGCCGGCCTTGATCAGCCTGCTGACCGGCGCGATGCCGGAGGCGAGTTTCAGGTTGGAGCTCGGACAGTGTGCGACATGGCAGCCGTGTGCGGCCAGCGATTCGATTTCCGCCTCGTTCACATGCACCGCGTGGACGCCGATGAAGTTGGGCCCCAAGAGGCCCAGCTTTGCCAGCCGTTCCAGCGGGCGCACGCCGTATTGCTTGAGGCTGTCGCGCGTTTCGTCGTGGGTTTCGTGAACGTGGGTGTGGATGGGAAGGCCAAGCTGTTCGGCCAGCGTGTTGATGCGGCCGAAGGTGGCGTCCGAAATGGTGTAGGGCGCATGCGGAGCGAAGGCAAAGGAGAGCAGCGGCTCTTCCTTCAGCTCGTCGCGCATGGCGAGGCCCTTCGCCAGATAGTCGTCTGCATCCACCGCGTAGGTGCTGGGGAATTCCAGCACGATCATGCCCAGTGTCGCGCGCATGCCGGCCTGCAGGAAGGCTTCGCCCGCGGCCTGAGGATAGAAATACATATCGTTGCAGCAGGTGATGCCCCCCGCCAGCATTTCGGCGGCGGCCAGCAGGGTGCCGTCGCGCACGAAGGCGTCGGACACGTGTTTCTTCTCGGCCGGCCAGATGTGCGTGTTGAGCCAGGCCATCAGCGGCACATCGTCGGCGAAACCCCGAAAAAGCGACATCGCGGCGTGACCGTGCAGGTTGACGAGGCCGGGGATCAGGGCGCGTCCTGGCAGGGCCAGGGTCTGGGCGGCGCCGTAGCGTGCCTGTGCGGCTGCGGCAGGGAGTACATCCAGAATCTTCCCGCCCTGGACGACCACGGCTTTGTCGGACAGGGCTCCCTCGGATTCGACGGGCACTACCCATTGCGGCAAAAGAATCAGGTCGGCAGGGACTTTCATGGTGGCCTGCATTCTCACTGTTTGGCCGTGGTTTGGCAAAGGTCGGCGGGCTTGCCGGCCATGCTAAAATCATGGGCTTTAAAAACCTTAATAAATAAAAGCCGGATATGGAACAGTTTGCCAAGGAAACCCTCCCGGTCAGTCTCGAAGAGGAGATGCGGCGGTCGTACCTCGATTACGCGATGAGCGTGATCGTGGGGCGGGCGCTGCCGGATGTGCGCGACGGCCTCAAGCCCGTGCATCGCCGCGTGCTGTTCGCGATGAACGAGCTCTCCAACGACTGGAACAAGGCTTACAAGAAGTCGGCCCGCGTGGTCGGCGACGTTATCGGTAAATACCACCCGCACGGCGACACCGCGGTATACGACACCATGGTGCGGATGGCGCAGGATTTCTCGCTGCGCTATCCGCTGATCGACGGCCAGGGTAACTTCGGCTCGGTCGACGGCGACAACGCGGCGGCGATGCGCTACACCGAAGTGCGCATGTCGAAGATCGCGCACGAGCTGCTGGCCGACCTGGACAAGGAAACGGTCGATTTCGGTCCCAACTACGACGGCTCCGAGCACGAACCGCTGGTGCTGCCGACCAAGATTCCCAACCTGCTGATCAACGGCTCGTCAGGCATTGCAGTGGGCATGGCGACCAACATCCCGCCGCACAACCTAACCGACATTTGCGACGCGCTGTTTATGCTGCTGGACGACTCCGAGACCGACATCGAGTCGCTCATCAACATCGTCAAGGCGCCGGACTTCCCGACCGCCGGCATCATCTACGGCCTCTCCGGCGTGCGCGACGGCTATCGCACCGGCCGCGGCCGCGTGGTGATGCGCGCCACCTGCCACTTCGAGGACGTCGACAAGCACGGCGGCAAGCAGGCCATCATCGTCGATGAGCTGCCTTACCAGGTGAACAAGGCCAATCTGCTGATCAAAATCGGCGAGTTGGTGCGCGACAAGCAGATTGACGGCATTGCCGACCTGCGCGACGAATCCGACAAGTCGGGGATGCGTGTCTACATCGAGCTGAAGCGCGGCGAGAACGCCGACGTGATCCTGAACAATCTGTACAAGCAGACGCAGATGCAGGACACCTTCGGCATGAACATGGTGGCGCTGATCGACGGCCAGCCACGGCTGCTCAACCTGAAGGAAATGCTCGATGCTTTCCTGCGCCACCGCCGCGAAGTCGTCACCCGCCGCACTGTGTTCGACCTCAAGAAGGCGCGCGAGCGCGGCCACATCCTCGAAGGTCTGGCGGTGGCACTGGCCAACGTCGACGAGATCGTCGAGCTGATCAAGACCTCGGAAACTCCGGTGATCGCGAAAGAGCGTCTGCTCGGCCGCGCCTGGAAATCGGCGATGGTCGAGGAAATGCTGGCGCGCATTGATCCAGAGTTTTCGCGGCCGGTGAATATTGGTTCCGAATTCGGCCTGCACGCCGACGGCTATCACCTGTCGGAGATCCAGGCGCAGCGCATCCTCGAAATGCAGCTGCAGCGTCTGACCAATCTGGAGTCGGACAAGATCATCGGCGAGTACAAGGAGATCATGGCGAAAATTGCCGATCTGCTCGACATTCTGGCCAATCCCTCGCGCATTACCCAGATCATTCGCGATGAGTTGAAGGAAATCCAGGACCAGTTCGGCGACAAGCGCCGCTCGACCATTGTCGAGAATGCGCAGGACATGTCGATGGAAGACCTCATCAAGCCGGAAGAGATGGTCGTTACCCTTTCGCACGGCGGCTACATGAAGTCGCAGCCAATGGACGACTACCGTGCGCAAAAACGCGGCGGGCGTGGCAAGCAGGCGGCCGGCACCAAGGACGAAGACTTCATCGAGAAGATGTTCGTTGCCAACACCCACGATTTCATCCTCTGCTTCTCCAATCGTGGGCGTCTGTACTGGCTCAAGGTCTACAACGTGCCGGCGGGCGGGCGCGGCGCGCGCGGCAAACCCATCGTCAACCTGCTGCCGCTGGAAGACGGCGAAAAAATCAACGCGCTGCTGCCGGTCAAGACCTTCGACGACGACCAGTATGTATTCATGGCCACCAGCAACGGCATCGTCAAGAAGACGCCCTTGAGCGATTTCTCGCGTCCGCGCACGGCCGGCATCATCGCGGTGGGGTTGGACGAAAACGACTTCCTCATCGGCGCGTCGATCACCGACGGCCGCCACGACGTGATGCTGTTCTCCGACGGCGGCAAGGCGGTGCGCTTCGACGAAAACGACGTACGCCCGATGGGCCGCACCGCGCGCGGCGTCATCGGCATGAAGCTCGCCAAGGGCAAGAAGCTGATTTCGCTCTTGGTGGCCGAGGACGAAAACGACTTCGTGCTGACCGCAACCGAAAATGGCTTTGGCAAGCGCACGCCGATTGCCGAATACACCCGCCATGCGCGCGCGACGCAGGGCATGATCGCGATCCAGACCAGCGAGCGCAACGGCCGCGTGGTGGCCGCCACGCTGGTGAAGCCGGACGACGAAATCATGCTGATCACCACCGGCGGCGTGCTGATTCGCACGCGCGTCAAGGAAATCCGTTCTATGAGCCGCTCGACGCAAGGCGTCACGCTGATCAATCTGGACAAGGGCGAAACACTGATCAGCCTGGAAAAAGTGGCTGAATCCGACAACGAAGAGGAATGAGGGAGATACCAAGCATGACTATTTACAACTTCAGCGCCGGCCCCGCCGTGCTACCCAAGGATGTGCTGCAACAGGTGCAGGCCGAGATGGTTGATTGGCACGGCAGCGGCATGTCGGTGATGGAAATGAGCCATCGCGGCAAGGAATTCATGGGCATCGCAGCAGAGGCTGAAGCCGATCTGCGCGAGGTGATGGGCATCCCTGCCAATTACAAGGTGCTGTTCCTGCAGGGCGGCGCGTCCTCGCAATTCGCCATGGTGCCGATGAATCTGCTGCGCGGCAAAGCCAGCGCCGATTACCTGAACACCGGTGAGTGGTCGAAGAAGGCGATCAAGGAGGCCAAGCGCTACGGCTCGGTGAACGTGGTGGCGACCAGCGAAGACAAGAACTTCAGCTACGCGCCGGCGCAGGCCCAGTGGAAACTCGATCCCAACGCGGCCTATGTCCACTACACGCCGAATGAAACCATCGGCGGCGTGGAAATTTTCTGGACGCCGGACACGGGCAGCGTGCCGCTGGTGGCCGACATGTCCTCCACCATCCTGTCGCGCCCGATCGACGTGTCGAAATTCGGCGTGATCTATGCCGGCGCGCAGAAGAACATCGGCCCGGCGGGACTGACCATCGTTATCGTACGCGACGACCTGATCGGGCAGACCGTTCCCGGCACGCCAACCATGTTCGACTACAAGATCCACGCCGACAACGACTCGATGTACAACACGCCGCCTACCTTCGCCATGTACACGGCGGGGCTGGTGTTCAAGTGGCTGAAGGTGCGTGGTGGCCTCACTGCTATGGAAAAGACCAACCGCGACAAGGCTGGCCTGCTGTACGACGCGCTCGACGCCACCGATTTCTATGCCTCGCCGGTGGCACGCGACAACCGCTCGCTGATGAACATCCCCTTCACCCTGAAGGATGCCGCGCTCGACGAGGCCTTCCTAAAGGGCGCCAAGGAGCGTGGCCTGATCCAGCTGAAGGGGCACCGTTCGGTAGGTGGCATGCGCGCCTCGATCTACAACGCCATGCCAATCGAAGGTGTGCGTACGTTGGTCGACTACATGCGTGAATTCGAGAAAAATCATGGCTAAGCCGCGCAAGATTCTCACCCTCAACGCGATTTCCGCGCGCGGCCTGGCACGCCTGCCCGAGCACTACACCGTCGGCGGCGATGTCGCCGATCCGGACGGCATCCTGGTACGTTCGGCCAACATGCACGAGATGGACATCCCTGCCAGCGTGCGGGCGATTGCGCGGGCCGGCGCCGGCACCAACAACATTCCGGTGAAAAAGCTGTCTGAGCGCGGCGTGCCGGTGTTCAACGCGCCGGGCGCCAACGCCAATGCGGTGAAGGAACTGGTCATCGCCGGCATGCTGATGGGCGCGCGCAACATCGTTCCCGCGATCAAGTTCGTCGAAGGCCTGTCCGGCACGGACGAGGAAATGCACAAGGCGACCGAAGCCGGCAAGAAAGCGTTCGCTGGAAGCGAGTTGCCGGGACGCACGCTGGCGGTGATCGGGCTGGGCGCCATCGGCTCCTATATCGCCGAAGCGGCGATCAAGCTCGGCATGAACGTGGTCGGCTTCGACCCCGCGATTACGGTCGACGCTGCCTGGCGGTTGCCGTCGCAGGTCAAGCGCGCCGAGAACGTCGAGGACGCGCTACGCGTGGCCGACTTCGTCACCCTGCACGTGCCGCTCGTCGACGCCACCCGCAACCTCATCAACGCCCAGCGCATCGGCGTGATGCGCTCCGGCGCGGTGCTGCTGAATTTCGCGCGCGAAGGCGTGGTCGACAATGCCGCGGTGATCGAGGCGCTCGACGCCAACAAGCTGCGCGCCTACATCTGCGACTTTCCGGCGAACGCGCTGAAGGGCCACGCCAAAGTCGTCGCCCTGCCGCATCTGGGTGCCTCCACCGAGGAAGCCGAAGAGAACTGTGCGGTGATGGTGGCTGAACAACTCACCGACTATCTGGAAAACGGCAACATCCTCAACTCGGTCAACTTCCCCAATGTTGGCATGGCACGCGAATCCGGCTTCCGGCTGGCGATCTCCAATGCCAACGTGCCCAACATGGTGGGGCAGATTTCATCGCTGCTGGCCGCTGCCGGGCTCAATATCCACAACATGGTCAACAAGTCCAAGGGCGACATGGCGTATACGCTGGTCGACGTCGACAGCGATGTGACCGATGCCTTGATCGAGCAACTTTCGACTGTCGGCGGCGTCCTCGCCGTGCGTTATCTGCCGGTGGCCTGAGATGGACGAGGCGCTGAAGGCGCTACGCGAGCGCATCGACAGCATTGACGACGCCATCCTGCAGTTGGTATCGGAGCGCGCGGGCATTGCCCAGCAGGTCGGGCATACCAAGAGGGGCGAGAAAATCTACCGTCCCGAGCGCGAAGCTCAGATCGTGCGACGCCTGCGTGAAGCCAACCCCGGTCCTCTGTCGGGTGACGTGATCGAACGGCTGATCCGTGAGGTCATTTCAGCGTGCCGTGCACTGGAGCAGACCCTCCGCATCGCCTATCTGGGCCCTGCAGGCACCTTCAGTCAGCAGGCGGTGAACAAGCATTTCGGCCATGAAGCCGAAGCGCTTGCCGAGGCCGACATCGACGCGTGTTTTCATGCAGTCGAAACCGGCCGCGCCGATTTTGCCGTGGTACCGGTGGAAAACTCGACCGAAGGCGCGATAGCCCGGACGCTCGACCTCATCGTTTCCAGCCCGCTGAAAATCTGCAGCGAGGTGATGCTGCCGATTCATCAGGCCCTGATGCGCTTACCCCCCTCCCCCGCAAGCGGGGGAGGGGCCGGGGGAGAGGGGTGGCGTTCAAGCGACGCAGCCAGCCCTCTCCTCAACCCTCTCCCGCTTGCGGGAGAGGGGGCGAACGCTTGGCCCACACCGATTAAACGGGTGTACGGTCATGCGCAGTCGCTCGCGCAGTGCCAGAAATGGCTCGGACGTCACCTTCCCGATGCCGAACGTGTCAGTGTCGTCAGCAACAGCGATGGCGCGCGCCGTGCCGCAGCCGAGCCTGATGCGGCCACGCTGGGGAGTGCCAGCGCAGCCGAGTTGTATGGACTTTCAGTGATCGAAGCACGGGTCGAGGACGAGGTCAGCAATACCACCCGTTTTCTGGTACTGGGCAAAACCGATGCTGCCCCGTCCGGCCGTGACAAGACCTCGCTGGTGATGGGTGCGCTCAACCAGCCCGGCGCAGTGGTCAAATTGCTGCAGCCGCTCGCCGATGCGGGTATTTCCATGAGCAAGCTCGAATCGCGGCCGGCGCGTGGAAGCAACTGGGAATACCTGTTCTTCGTCGTCTGCAACGGCCATCGCGAAGATCCCGGACTGGCGGCCGCGCTGCGAGAAATCGAGGCACGTGCCGCTTTCCTCAAGGTGCTCGGTTCCTATCCTGCCGCAACGTCATGAGCGGTTGCGATACGACTTGTGTTGGGTTGGCGCCCGCCCATGTGCGCGCCATTGCCCCATACCTGCCCGGCAAGCCCATATCCGAACTGGCGCGCGAACTCGGATTGAACGAAGCCGACATCGTCAAGCTGGCATCGAACGAGAATCCGCTCGGCCCCAGTCCGCGAGCGCTGGAGGCAGCGCAGGAAGCCTTGCATGACATGGCGCTGTATCCGGACGGTGCCGGCTTCTCGCTGAAGGCGAAGCTGACGGCAAAACTGGGCTTGTCGACAGACCAGATCGTGCTCGGCAACGGCTCGAACGACGTGCTGGACATGGCGGCGCGCGCATTCCTGATGGCGGGCACGTCCTCGGTCTATTCGCAGCATGCCTTCGCGGTGTATCCGATTGCCACGCAGACCGCCGGCGCGCAGGGCATCGTGGTGCCGGCGAAGCAGTATGGCCATGACCTGGCCGCGATGCGCGCGGCGATCCGCGACAACACCCGCGTGCTGTGGATCGCCAACCCCAACAACCCGACCGGCACCTTCCTGCCGTGGCACGAGATCGAGACCTTTCTCGAAAGCGTGCCGCCGCAGGTGCTGGTGGTGCTGGACGAAGCCTATGGCGAATACCTGCCGCATGCCGAGCGCTGCGATACCACGGCCTGGCTGGCGCGCTTTCCAAACCTGCTGATCAGCCGCACTTTTTCCAAGGCCTATGGGCTGGCTGGCCTGCGTGTGGGCTACGGGATCGGCAGCCCGGCCGTGATCGATTTGCTGAACCGCGTGCGTCATCCGTTCAATGTCAACGCGCCCGCTCTCGCTGCCGCCGAAGCGGCGCTCGACGACGACGAATTCCTCGCACGCAGCTATGCGCTGAATAACGCAGGGATGGCGCAACTGGTGGCGGGCCTGGCCGGGCTCGGCATCGAAACCGTGTCGTCGAAAGGCAATTTCCTGCTGGCCAAGGTGGGCGATGCGGGGCGGATCAACATGGAATTACTGGTGCGCGGGGTGATCGTGCGTCCGGTTGCCAATTACGGCCTGCCAGAGTTCCTGCGCGTGTCGGTGGGGCTGGCCGGGCAGAACGCCCGTTTCCTCGATGCGCTGAAGGCCTGCCTGTGATCATCGACACACTCGCCATCGTCGGCACCGGCCTCATCGGCGGATCGTTTGCGCTGGCGCTGAAACAGGCTGGCGCAGTGGGCGAAGTGATTGGCGTCGGCCGCAACCCTGCACGGCTCACCGTCGCCCGTGAACTTGGCCTGATTGACCGCGCAGCCGATTGGGCGCAGGCGGGGCAGGCCGACTGCATCCTGCTGGCTATGCCGGTGGGCGAGACCGTATCGGTGCTGAAAGCTCTCTCTCCACATTTGAAGGCGGGTGCAATTGTCACTGATGCCGGCAGTACCAAAATCAGTGTCGTCGCAGCGGCGCGCGTGGCGCTGGGGGCGCGAGTCACAGATTTCGTGCCGGGTCACCCGATTGCTGGCTCCGAGCAGAGCGGCCCCGGCGCCGCGCGTGCCGATCTCTACCAAGGCAAGCGCGTGGTGCTGACGCCTCAATCCGACACCCGCGCCGATGCGGTCGCTACCGTCTGCGCCCTGTGGGAAGCGACGGGCGCACAGGTTGAAACGCTGGATGCCGCGCAGCACGACCGTGTGTTCGCGGCGGTGAGTCATCTGCCGCATCTGGCGGCATTTGCGCTGGTGGACGAACTGGCGCAGCGCACTGACGGTGACACCTACTTCCATTTCGCCGCCAGCGGCTTCCGCGATTTCACCCGTATTGCCGGAAGCAGCCCTGAGATGTGGCGCGATATTGCGCTGGCAAACCGCGAGGCGGTGTTGGTTGAGCTGGATGCCTACCTCGCATCACTGCAAGCCCTTCGGAACGCCGTGTCAGCCGAAGATGCCGAGGCTTTGCTGGGTATTTTTTCGCGTGCCCGGGCAGCCCGCGAACACTGGTTGAAACAACAGGATTCTTGATGTGATGGAATTTCTCGAATTACCCGCTAGCAGCGCAGCGCGCGGCACAATCCGCTTGCCCGGTTCAAAAAGCATATCCAACCGTGTGCTGTTGTTGGCGGCGCTGGCGAAGGGCACGACCATCGTGCGTGCGCTATTGGATTCGGACGACACCCGGGTGATGCTCGACGCCCTGCGTTCACTGGGCGTGGGCATTGCGAGGGTGAGCGACTCCAACGATTACGAGATTTCCGGCGTCGGTGGCGCGTTTCCGGTGAAGCGGGCCGAGCTGTTTCTCGGCAATGCAGGTACGGCATTTCGCTCGCTGACTGCCGCGTGTGCCTTGTCGAGCGGCGAGTATGTGCTCAAAGGCGTGGCGCGGATGCACGAGCGACCGATCGGCGATCTGGTCGACGCGTTGCAGCGGCTGGGTGCGCGCATCGACTATCTCGGTCAGGAAGGCTTTCCGCCGCTGAAAATTCATCCCGCGAAGCTTGCCGGCGACACCACCGATGTGCGCGGCAACGTGTCGAGCCAGTTCCTCACCGGCCTGTTGATGGCGCTGCCGCTTCGGCAACGAAACACCACGATTGAAGTCGAAGGTGAGCTGATTTCCAAACCCTATATCGGGATCACGCTGGCGATGCTGCGCCGCTTTGGGGTGGAGATCGCGCGCGATGGCTGGCAGCGTTTTGGTGTTCCGGCGACAGCGCGTTACCAGAGCCCCGGCGAAATATGGGTCGAGGGTGATGCCTCATCAGCATCGTATTTTCTCGCCGCCGGTGCCATCGGCGGCGGCCCGGTGCGGGTGGAGGGCGTGGGGCGCGACAGCGTGCAGGGCGATGTGCGCTTTGCCGATGCGCTGGCGCTGATGGGCGCGCGGATCGAAATGGGACCGAACTGGATCGAGGCGCAAGCGCCGGCAAGTGGCCGGCTGAAAGCCATCGATCTCGACTGCAATCACATTCCCGATGCGGCGATGACGCTGGCGGTGGCCGCGCTATTCGCCGATGGCGCGACCACGCTCCGCAACATCGCCAGCTGGCGGGTGAAGGAAACCGACCGCATCGCCGCCATGGCGACCGAACTGCGCAAGGTCGGTGCGACGGTGGAAGAGGGCGCGGACTTCATCCGCATCACGCCGCCGGAAAAACTGATCCCCAATGCAGTCATCGACACCTACGACGATCACCGCATGGCGATGTGCCTGTCGCTGGCGACGCTGGGCGGGGTGCCGCTGCGCATCAACGATCCAGCGTGCGTGAACAAGACTTTTCCGGAGTATTTCAAGGTTTTTGCGGGAATTGCCCAATGACGCGGCCCCTGGTCGATATTCCCGTCATTACCATCGACGGCCCTTCGGCGTCGGGCAAGGGTACGGTAGCAGAGCGGGTGGCGGTCGCGCTGGGCTTTAATTTTCTCGATAGCGGCGCGCTGTACCGGCTGACCTCGTTGTCGGCGATGAAAAACGGCGTGGCGCTTGATGACGAAATGCTCGTGGCGGAACTGGCGGCAGCCTTGCCGGCGACTTTTCGCGACAGCGCGGTGTGGCTCTTGGATGAGAATGTCACCGCCGCGATTCGCGCCGAATCGGTGGGCGAGGGCGCATCGAAAGTGGCGGCGTTGCCAGCGGTGCGCGCGGCGTTGCTCGACCGCCAGCGCGCCTATCGGCAGCCCCCCGGGCTGGTGGCCGACGGGCGTGACATGGGCACCGTGGTGTTTACCGATGCGGTGGCCAAGGTTTTCCTCACCGCCAGCGCCGAAGCGCGTGCCGAACGGCGTTATAAGCAGTTGATCGAAAAGGGGAACTCTGCTAATCTCCCCGCCCTTGTTGCTGATATGCAGGCGCGCGATGCGCGCGACACGGCTCGCGCCGTGGCGCCGCTGAAACCCGCAGCCGATGCGCTGTTGCTCGATACCACCCGGATGGATGTCGAATCTGCGGTGCAGGCGGTGCTGGCGCACTACGCTTCATGCCAGGCACGCAGCAAACAGAGTAATTAAAAGGATTGTTTTTTCGTGTCGGTTTTGCGCCCGCAGGCCGACGATGTGCAACTAACCCCGTCCTCACCGACGGACTGAAGGTTTTAAATGTCTACTGCTACCGCTTCTTCTGCCCCCGCCGCCTTGGATAACCTTGGCATGGAAAGCTTTGCCGCGCTGTTCGAGGAATCCCTCGAGCATCAGGAAATGCGCCAGGGCGAAGTCATCACCGCTGAAATCGTCGGCATCGACGGGAACTTCGTGACGGTGAATGCCGGCCTCAAATCCGAGAGCCTGATCCCGATTGAAGAATTCAAGAACGATCTGGGCGAAGTCGAAGCCAAGATTGGTGATTTTGTGGCGGTCGCGATCGAGTCGATCGAAGACGGCTTCGGCGCCACCAAGCTGTCACGCGAGCGCGCCAAGAAGCTGGCCGCATGGCTGGATCTGGAAGCTGCGATGAACGAAGGCCGCATCGTCACCGGCATGGTGCAGGGCAAGGTCAAGGGGGGTCTGACGGTGCTGGTGGGCGGGTTGCGTGCCTTCCTGCCGGGTTCGCTGGTCGACATGCGTCCAGTCAAGGACACCACGCCTTTCGAATTCAAGGAAATGGAATTCAAGGTCATCAAGCTCGACCGCAAGCGCAACAACGTGGTGGTATCGCGTCGTGCCGTGCTGGAAGAGACCATGGGCGCCGACCGCGAAGCCATGATGGAAAACCTCAAGGAAGGCTCCATCGTCAAGGGCGTGGTCAAGAACATCACCGACTACGGCGCATTCGTGGATCTGGGCGGCATTGATGGCCTGCTGCACATCACCGACATGGCCTGGCGTCGCGTCAAGCACCCGTCCGAGGTGGTACATGTTGGCCAGGAACTGGAAGCCAAGATCCTGCGCTACGACACCGAGAAAAACCGTGTCTCGCTGGGCATCAAGCAACTGGGCGATGACCCGTGGGTGGGCATCGCACGCCGCTACCCGCAGGGCACCCGCATGTTCGGCAAGGTCGCCAACCTGACCGACTACGGCGCGTTTGTCGAAATCGAGGAAGGCATCGAAGGACTGGTGCACGTCTCCGAGATGGACTGGACCAACAAAAACGTCAGCCCCTCCAAGATCGTGCAGTTGGGCGACGAAGTCGAGGTCATGGTGCTCGACATCGACGAAGACAAGCGCCGCATCTCGCTGGGCATGAAGCAGTGCAAGTCCAATCCGTGGGAAGATTTCTCGATGAACCACAAGAAGGGCGACAAGGTCAGCGGCGCGATCAAGTCGATCACCGACTTTGGCGTGTTCATTGGCCTGCCGGGCGGCATCGATGGCCTGGTTCACCTGTCCGACCTGTCGTGGAGCCTGCCAGGCGAAGAAGCCGTGCGCAACTTCCGCAAGGGTCAGGAACTGGAAGCCGTGGTGCTGGGCATCGACCTCGAACGCGAGCGCATTTCGCTCGGCATCAAGCAGCTCGAAGGCGATCCGCTGACCAGCTATGCCTCGGGCCACGAGAAAGGCAGCATCGTCAAGGGCACCCTCAAGACCGTCGAAGCCAAGGGCGCCACTGTGCAGCTGGACAGTGACATGGAAGGCTACCTGCGTGCATCCGAAGTCTCGCGTGACCGTGTCGAAGATATGCGCAGCCAGTTCAAGGAAGGCGACGAAATCGAAGCGATGATCATCAACGTCGATCGCAAGAACCGCGTGATCAATCTGTCGATCAAGGCCAAGGACATGACCGAGCAGGATTCGGCGATGAAGAAATTCGCCGCCGAATCATCAGCGGCAGCCAGCGGTTCGACCAACCTCGGCGCCCTGTTGAAGGCCAAGCTCGACAACAAGAACGCCGAGTAATCCATGACCAAGTCCGAGCTGATTGCTCAACTGGCGGCGCGGCATTCGCAATTTTCGGTTGCGGATATCGAGATGGCGGTGAAGACGATCCTCGACGCGCTGGCGAAAAACCTGTCGCGCGGCGAGCGCATCGAAATTCGTGGTTTTGGCAGCTTCAGCCTGAGCTTCCGCCCCGCCCGTCTCGGGCGCAATCCGAAATCGGGCGAACGCGTACAGGTGCCGGCCAAATATGTGCCGCACTTCAAGGCGGGCAAGGAATTGCGCGACCGCGTGGATTTCCTGCTTTGAGTTTTGCGGGCAGCCAGCCAACTGCAGGTGAGTAAGTGGAAACGGCGCAATTTGCGCCGTTTTCTTTTTCTATTGCCCCTGCAAAGGTAGAATGGGCGCCAAATCACGCGACTTGTCATGAAAAATTTCACTCGTTATCTGGGGCTGGCGCTCAAACTGCTGGTTTTCCTGCTGGTGTTGGGCTTCGCTCTGAAAAACAGCCACACCGTCATCTTCTATTCGTTTCTGGACTACGTGTGGCAAGCGCCGCTGATCGTCATGCTCGGACTGACCTTCGTGCTGGGGGCGCTGACAGGCGTTTTGGCCCTGTTGCCCACCCTGTTCCGCCTGCGGCGCGAAGCCACCCGCACAGGCAGGGCGGTCGAAGCTGACACGGTGACGCACACCGACATCCCTGTTGTCTGAACCACCATGGAATTCGAACTCTGGTGGTTGCTCGTTTTCCCCCTGTTTTTTGCATTGGGCTGGCTGGCCGCACGGGTCGACATTCGCCAGGTGGTGACCGAATCGCGTGCATTGCCCAATTCGTATTTCCGCGGACTGAATTTCCTGCTCAACGAGCAGCCGGACAAGGCTATCGAGGCCTTCCTCGAAGTCGTCAAGCTCGAACCCGAAACCATCGACCTGCACTTTGCGTTGGGGGGGTTGTTCCGCCGCCGTGGCGAACTCGACCGCGCCATCCGCATGCACGAAAACCTGCTGGAGCGCGAAGGGATGGCCGAGGAGCAGCGCCTGCGCGCGATGAGCGAGTTGGGGCAGGACTACCTCAAGGCCGGCCTGCTCGACCGTGCCGAGCAGGTGTTCGCCAAATTGCTGGAAACGCCACAGCATGGGCAGGCCCGCACCTTCCTGCTGGAAATCTATGTGCAGGAAAAAGACTGGCAGAAAGCCATCGATGCGGCACGTACGCTGGAAAAGGACACTAGCAAGCCGCTGAATGCGGATATCGCCCATTTTTATTGTGAACTGGCACTGCTGGATGCGGCCAGGGGCAACCCCGACGCCGCAGCCGCTCACCTGCAGGACGCGCTGTCGACCAACCGCCTGTCGGTGCGGGCCAATCTGATGGCAGGTGATCTTGATGCGGCTGCGGGGCGCCATGAAGCGGCGATCGCCGACTGGCGACTGGTCGAAACGCAGAGTGTCGCGCATATGGCACTGGTGGTGGACCGCGTACTGGGCAGCTATCGTCAGTTGGGACGCCTGGACGAAGGCGTGCAATGGCTGCGCGCACTGTATGCGCGGCAGCCCTCGCAGGATGTCTTCGGTGCCCTGTATCTGGCGGTGTCCGAAAGCGAAGGCGCGGCGGCAGCTAGCCAGCTTGCGCGCGAGGAACTGCGCCGCACCCCCAGCCTGCGCACGCTGGACCGGCTTCTCGAGGCCGAACTCGTGAACGCGGAACCGGACATGCGCGAACTGTTGCAGGTGGAAAAGAGCCTGGTGGCTTCACACAGCCAGCGCATGATGCGCTACCAGTGCAGCAGTTGCGGCTTCAAGGCCAAGCAGTTCTTCTGGCGCTGCCCGGCGTGCGGACGCTGGGACAGCTTCGATCCCGAGCGGCGCGAGGGCGAGGCTTGATGCGACCGGCACAACAACGGGTGATCGAAACGTGGTGAAACCGCAAAAGGTCATCGTTGCGCTGGATTTCGCTGATGCGGAGACGGCACTGGCGCTGGTGGGACGGCTCGCCCCGGGCCTGTGCAGGCTGAAGGTGGGCAAGGAACTGTTCACACTGGCAGGACCGGATCTGGTGAGGACGCTGGTGGCGCGCGGCTTCGAGGTTTTCCTCGATCTGAAATTCCACGACATTCCCAACACCGTGGCCGCCGCCTGTCGCGCTGCGGCGGGGCTGGGGGTGTGGATGCTGAACGTGCACGCAGCGGGGGGACGCCGCATGATGATCGCTGCGCAGGAGGCGCTGGCAGGAATGCCGCAGCGCCCGTACCTGATTGCCGTGACGGTGCTGACCAGCATGAGCGCCGAGGATCTGGGCGAAGTCGGCGTAGCCGTATCGCCTGCCGATCAGGTGCTGCGTCTGGCCCGTCTGACGCAGGCATGCAAACTTGATGGCGTCGTCTGCTCGGCACAGGAGGCTTCCATGCTGCGTGCCGACCTGGGCGCCGACTTCCGCCTCGTCACGCCGGGCATTCGTCCGGCGGGGTCCGAGGCGGGTGACCAGCGCCGGGTCATGACGCCGGCCGAAGCCATGCGCGCGGGCGCAACCGACCTGGTGATCGGCCGGCCCATTACCGCCGCGGCCGACCCGCTGGCTGCACTCAATCAGATCAATTTCGAACTTCAAAACCTTTAGGGAGACTGTTGTGAAAATCACCGTGATCGGTACGGGCTATGTGGGATTGGTAACCGGAACCTGCCTGGCGGAAGTCGGCAACGAGGTGCTGTGCCTCGACGTCGATCAGAAAAAAATTGACACGCTCAGAGCCGGTGGCATACCGATTTACGAGCCAGGTCTGGAAGACATGGTGAAGCGCAACGTCGAGGCCGGACGGCTTTCCTTCACCACGGATATCGAAGCGTCGGTGGCATATGGCCAGATCCAGTTCATCGCGGTCGGCACCCCGCCGGACGAGGACGGCTCGGCCGATCTGCAATACGTGGTCGCGGCGGCGCGCAGCATCGGTCGGCATATGCAGGATTACAAGCTGGTGGTCGACAAGTCCACCGTGCCGGTGGGTACCGCGGACAAGGTGCGTGCTGCCTTGCAGGAAGAACTGGGCAAACGCGGCGCGGCGATCGAATTTAACGTCGCTTCTAACCCCGAGTTCCTGAAAGAAGGGGCGGCGGTCGACGATTTCATGAAGCCAGACCGCATCGTGATCGGCACCGACAGCGAACGCGCAACTTCCCTGCTGCGTCAGTTGTATGCGCCGTTCCAGCGCAACCATGACCGCCTGACGGTGATGGACGTGCGCAGCGCCGAGCTGACCAAATATGCCGCCAACGCAATGCTGGCGACGCGCATTTCCTTCATGAACGAACTGGCCGTGCTGGCTGAAAAACTCGGTGCCGACATCGAGCAGGTTCGCCATGGCATCGGCTCCGACCCTCGCATCGGCTACCATTTTCTCTATGCGGGCTGCGGCTACGGCGGGTCATGTTTCCCCAAGGACGTGCAGGCGTTGCGCCGTACCGCCCAGGAAAACGGTATCCCCCTGCGCGTGCTTGATGCTGTGGAAGCGGCTAACGAGGTGCAGAAGCAGATTCTGGTCAACAAGCTGACCGTACGCCTGGGCAAGGATCTCAAAGGCAAGCGCCTCGCCATGTGGGGACTGGCATTCAAGCCGAATACCGACGACATGCGCGAAGCGCCCAGCCGCAGCATGCTCGAAGCCCTGTGGGCGATGGGGGCGAGTGTGTCGGCCTATGACCCGGCGGCTATGGAAGAGACCCGCCGCATCTATGGTGAACGCGCCGACCTGCAACTGGTGGATGGCCCGATGGACGCGTTGAAAGGCGCCGACGCGCTGCTGATCGTGACCGAGTGGAAGGTATTCCGCAGCCCCAATTTCGACACCATGAAAGCGCTGCTCAAGGCGCCGCTGATTTTCGATGGCCGCAATCTGTACGATCCCCGGGCGATGCGTGACATGGGCTTTGATTACTTGCCGATCGGACGCCAGTAATGTCACTGCGTGACGCCATCCGCCGCACTCGCATCCTGGTGGTGGGCGATGTGATGCTCGACCGCTATTGGTTCGGCGACGTTTCGCGCATATCGCCCGAAGCACCGGTGCCGGTGGTGCATGTCACCCGCAACGAGGACCGCATCGGCGGCGCCGGCAATGTGGCTCGCAACGCCGCGGCGCTCGGTGCACAGGTTACGCTGTTGTCGGTGGCAGGGCGCGACGAGGCCGGGCAGGCCCTGCGCAGCCTGCTCGACGCGGAATCCTTCAAGGTTCATCTGCACGAAGATCCGGCGTTTTCCACCATTACCAAGCTGCGCGTCATCGGCCGCCAGCAGCAATTGCTGCGCGTCGATTTCGAAACCCAGCCGGGGCATGAGGTGCTGGCTGCCAAGCTGGAAGCCTATGGCCAATTGCTGGCCGATTGCGACGTGGTGATCCTGTCGGACTACGGCAAGGGAGGGCTGACGCATGTCACGCGCATGATCGAACTGGCACGTGCGGCGAACAAGCCCATCCTGGTCGATCCCAAGGGCGATGACTGGTCGCGCTATGCCGGCGCCAGCGTGATCACCCCGAACCGCAGCGAATTCCGAGATGTCGCCGGCAGTTGGAAATCCGAGGCCGAGCTCGCCGACAAGGCGACAGCTGTGCGCACGAGTTTTCAGCTGGATGCCCTGCTGGTGACCCGCAGCGAGGAGGGCATGACCCTGTTCGATGCGACAGGCGCGCATCACGAGGCCACCCGTGCGCAGGAGGTATTCGACGTATCCGGTGCCGGCGATACGGTGATCGCGGCGTTTGCGGTGGCCCTGGCCGCCGGCGCAGGGGGCGTCGAAGCAGTGCGGCTGGCCAACCGCGCGGCGGGCATCGTGGTGGGCAAGTTCGGCACGGCGGTGGCCACGGCCGATGAGGTTTTTGGGAGCGGATCAATGGAGGAAAAGGCATGAGCAAGTACACCGTCGTCACCGGTGCCGCCGGATTCATCGGTGCGAATATCGTCAAGGCACTCAACGAGCGTGGCGAGGCCAACATCATCGCGGTCGACAACCTCACCCAGGCCGACAAGTTCCTGAACCTGACCGACTGCGAGATTGCCGACTATTTCGACAAGGCCGAATTTCTCGACCTGGTCGAACAGGGCGTGCTCGACGGCAGCGTGGTGGCGATTTTCCATGAAGGCGCGTGCTCGGACACCATGGAAACCGACGGCCGCTACATGATGGAGAACAACTACCGGTACTCGAGTGCGCTGCTGAAATTCTGCCAGGATGAAGGTGCCCAGTACCTGTATGCCTCTTCCGCCAGCGTGTATGGCGCCGGGCGGGTGTTTTCCGAGTCACGGGAATTCGAGTCGCCGCTCAATGTTTATGGCTACTCGAAGTTTCTGTTCGACCAGGGCGTGCGCCGCATGTGGCGCGAGCGCACCGCGCAGATCGCCGGCTTTCGTTATTTCAATGTCTACGGTCCGCGCGAACAGCACAAGGGGCGGATGGCCTCGGTGGCTTTCCATTTCTTCAACCAGTACCGCAGCGATGGCCGGGTGAAACTGTTCGAAGGCTGCGACGGCTACCCCGATGGCGAGCAGCGGCGCGATTTCATTTCGGTCGAGGACGTGGTGCGGGTCAACATGTGGTTTCTCGACCATCCCGATGTTTCGGGCATTTTCAATGTCGGTACCGGACGCTGCCAGAGCTTCAACGATGTCGCCGTTGCGGCAGTCAACGCCTGCCGTGCCGCCGAGGGTCAGGCAGCCCTCACGCTGGCCGAGATGCAGGCGCAGGGAATTGTCAGCTACATCGCGTTCCCGGAAGCGCTCAAGGGCAAGTACCAGAGCTACACTGAAGCCGACATTTCGGCCCTGCGCCGCGCAGGGTATGATGATCCGCTCTACAGCGTGGAAACCGGCACCTCTCGCTACATCGAGCATCTGCTTAAAACATGAGCACTTATAAATCGATCGAAGATTGCGTTGGGAATACACCTTTGGTGAGACTCAAACGCATGCCGGGCAATACCAGCAACACGATTCTGGTCAAGCTCGAAGGCAACAATCCGGCGGGATCGGTGAAGGATCGCCCGGCTCTGGCGATGATCGACGCCGCCCAGGCGCGCGGTGATATCAAGCCGGGCGATACCCTGATCGAAGCGACCAGCGGCAACACCGGCATCGCGCTGGCGATGGCGGCGGCAATGCGCGGCTACAAGCTGATCCTCATCATGCCCGAACACCTGTCGATCGAACGGCGCCAGACCATGCGTGCCTTCGGCGCCGAACTGCAACTGGTGAGCAAGGAAGCCGGCATGGAGGGGGCACGCGATCTGGCGAATGCGATGGAGAAGCAGGGCATCGGCAAGATACTCGACCAGTTTGCCAACCCCGACAATCCGGATGCGCACTATCGCACTACCGGCCCGGAAATCTGGCGCGACACACAAGGCAAAATCACCCACTTCGTCTCAAGCATGGGCACCACCGGCACCATCATGGGCTGCTCACGCTACCTCAAGGAACAGAATCCCACGATCCAGATCATCGGCGTTCAGCCCACCGAGGGTTCGCAGATTCCCGGAATCCGCAAGTGGCCGAAAGAATACGTTCCGGCAATCTGCGACTACGATCGCGTCGATCGCATGATCTACGTCAGCCAGCAGGACGCCGAGGAAACCACCCGGCGGCTGGCGCGCGAGGAAGGCATCTTCGCCGGCATCTCGTCCGGCGGTGCACTGTGGGCGGCGCTGCAGCTGTCGAAGGAAGTCGAGAACGCCGTCATCGTCTCCATCGTCTGCGACCGCGGCGACCGCTATCTATCCACCGGTGTGTTTCCAGCGTAAGCGGCCACATGGCCAAAACAAAGACGATTTACACCTGCACCGAGTGCGGCGGGCAGTCGCCCAAGTGGCAGGGCCAGTGCCAGGCCTGCAACGCCTGGAATACCCTGGTCGAAACCATTGCTGAGTCGGCCAGGCCGCGTTTCGCGTCACTGGCGGCGACGAGCCAGGTTCAGTTCCTGCAAGATGTCGAAGGCTCGGAAGAGAGCCGCATCGCCACCGACATTGGTGAGCTCGACCGCGTGCTGGGCGGCGGGCTGGTACCCGGCGGGGTGGTGCTGATCGGCGGCGACCCCGGTATCGGCAAGTCGACGCTGCTATTGCAGGCGTTGGCTGGATTGTCCGGGCGGATGAACACCCTGTATGTCAGTGGCGAGGAATCGGCGCGTCAGGTGGCGTTGCGTGCGCGGCGCCTATCCCTGCCCGAGACGAATCTGCCGGTGCTGCCGGAAATCCGGCTGGAAGCCATCCTGGCGCATCTCGCTGATCTCAAGCCCGAAGTCGCGGTGATCGATTCGATCCAGACCGTGTATTCCGAGGCGCTGACCTCCGCCCCCGGCTCGGTGGCGCAGGTGCGCGAATGCGCGGCGCAGCTGACGCGCCATGCCAAGCAGACCGGAACCACGATCATCCTGGTCGGCCACGTCACCAAGGAAGGTGCAATCGCTGGCCCGCGCGTGCTCGAGCACATCGTCGACACCGTACTGTATTTCGAGGGCGACACCGGATCGAGTTTTCGCCTGGTGCGAGCGTTCAAGAACCGCTTTGGCGCGGTCAACGAAATCGGCGTGTTCGCGATGACCGAGAAAGGCCTGAAGGGCGTCTCCAACCCCTCGGCCATTTTCCTCTCGCGCCACGGCGAGCCGGTACCGGGCTCATGCGTGCTGGTGACGCAGGAAGGCACGCGCCCACTGCTGGTGGAAATCCAGGCGCTGGTCGATTCCAGCCATGCACCAAACCCACGTCGTTTGTCCGTCGGCCTGGAGCAGAACCGGCTCGCAATGCTGCTGGCCGTGCTGCACCGACACGCCGGCATCGCCTGCTTCGATCAGGACGTGTTCGTCAATGCCGTCGGCGGGGTGAAGATCAGCGAGCCTGCCGCCGACCTCGCTGTACTGGCCGCCATCGTGTCGTCGCTCCGTAGCCAGCCGCTGCCAGACAAGCTGGTGATGTTCGGCGAAGTGGGGCTGGCTGGCGAAATCCGCCCCGTGCAGCGCGGACAGGAGCGCTTGAAAGAAGCCGCCAAGCTCGGCTTCACCCAGGCCATCGTCCCGGCCGCCAACCAGCCCAAGCAAAAAATCGCCGGCATGGAGATCCATGCGGTGCACAGGTTGGATGAGGCGATTCAGCGTTTTAGAGCGTAGTGCCGCCTAAAAATTACATACTGGCTGTGCGCTTCGTTCCGCTTTCCATGGGCGGCAGGTGCGATTGCTGGCGGTACTTGTTGGGGCTCGGTTGCGCCCAATCGGGAAAATGCCCTGTAAGGGTGCGGCTGGCTGATCCGTGGTTTTGAAAGGTGCGACAATTCTCTCTCGTCTGGAATGGAGACTGCCGGTTTTGATAAATACTGGATCGGCGGCAGCGGTGGCTTTCTCAAGGTGAATGGGCTCGCTGTCCTGTTTGCTTTTGCGGTATGCTGGCTAACGTTGGCCGGGCTGCTGCGAAGCGGCAAACGCCTGCCTGTGGATCATCCAAATGCGCGTTCGCTGCATGTAACGCCAACGCCGCGTATTGGCGGGCTGGGTATCCTGGCCGGCGTGCTCGTGGCGGCGGTGTGCTTGGCCGCCCTCGGTGTGCTAAAGGCTGAGCTACCGGTGCTGCTGGCAGCATTTGCGCTGGCTGGTATTTCTGTTCTGGACGATGTGCGTGGACTTCCCGTGGCGCTGCGCTTGCTGACACATTTCATCGTGTCTGCAGCATGTCTTCAGGTGCTCGGCCTGACCGGTTGGGTATTGCTGCTGGGCACGCTGGCCGTGGTATGGATGACCAATCTGTACAACTTCATGGACGGATCAGATGGGTTGTCTGGCGGTATGGCAACACTTGGCTTTGGCGCACTGGCACTGGCAGCGTGGTACGGCGATGCGCCGGGATTGTCGGTGACTTGCGCATCCATTGCTGCAGCAGCGCTGGCGTTCCTGCGCTTCAACTTTCCGCCAGCACGGGTGTTCTTGGGCGATGCAGGATCGATTCCGCTGGGGTTTCTGGCGGCGTCACTGGGTATTCTGGGTGCGATGCAGCATGTGTGGCCGTGGCTGTTTCCGCTGCTGGTGTTCTCGCCTTTCATCGTCGATGCCAGCGTAACGCTGGTTCGACGTGGCTTGCGTGGCGAGAAAATCTGGCAAGCACACCGTTCGCATTATTATCAGCGCGTGGTGTTAATGGGTGCGTCACATCGCCAACTTGCATTGAACGCCTATGTGCTGATGCTCGCCGATGCCGCGCTGGCATTCATGCTGTTGCGCATGCCGCAGCATGCTGCGTGGCTGCTTGTTGTATGGGCAGCCATGCATCTATTGATTTTCATGGCCATCGATCGACGCTGGCAATTTACACGCAATGAACATTAATTCCCGCATAGTCACCGTCATCCTGCACGACATCCTGGCGTCAGCCCTCGCCTGGGTCGGGGCCTACTGGCTGCGTTTCAATCTGGCGATTCCTCCGGAATATCTGGCTGCCACCATGTCCACGATGGTCTGGGTGGTCCCGCTGCAAGCCATTGTATTCTGGCGCTTCGGCCTGTATCGCGGGATCTGGCGCTTTGCCAGTTTGCCCGATCTCAAGCGCATCATGCTGGCCGTGGGCATTGCGGCGCTGCTGACTCCGCTGGTGTTGATCCTGTTCCGGATCAGCGCCGTGGTGCCGCGTTCGGTGCTGATTCTCGACCCCTTGCTGCTGCTTATCAGCATGGGCGGCAGCCGCCTGGCATACCGTGCCTGGAAGGAACACCGACTTGTCAGCGTGCTGCATCCGGACAGCAAGCCGGTGCTGGTGGCCGGAGCAGGATCGGCGGCTGACTTCTTGCTGCGCGAACTGGCGCGTAACCCGGCTGGATTTCATGTGGTGGGTTTGCTCGACGACAGTCGTGAAAAGCACGGACGGCTGGTGCAGGGTATTCCGGTACTGGGCGCACTGGATGATGTGGCGGCGTGCGCACGCAACATGAGGGTGGACGATGTGGTATTGGCATTGCCGTCGGCAGCGCACGAATTGCGACTGCGCATCACCCAGACCTGTTCCGAAGCCGGATTGAATGTGCTGACCGTCCCCTCTCTCGAGGATCTGGTGGCGGGGCGAGTGTCGGTGTCGAACCTGCGTCGGATAGAGATCGATGACCTGCTGGGGCGCGATCCGGTGCAACTCGACGAAAGCGGCCTGCACCGTCTCCTGACCGGTCGGGTGGTATTGGTGACGGGCGGAGGCGGCTCGATCGGAGCTGAACTATGCCGACAGATCGCGCGCTTCGGGCCGGCCAAGCTGGTGCTGTTCGAGCAGTCCGAACTGGCCCTGTATGCGATGGAGCAGGAGTTGCCGCAGAGATTCCCCGGCTTGAAGATCGCGCCGGTGATTGGCGACGTGAAGAACGCTGCCTGCGTAAAACAGGTGATGGAAGCACATCGGCCTGCCGTGGTGTTCCATGCAGCCGCCTACAAGCATGTACCGCTGATGGAAGGCGGCAATGCCTGGGAGGCGGTGCGCAACAACGTGCTGGGTACACAGATTGTCGCAGCAGCGGCACAGGCATTTGGCGTAGACAAGTTCGTGATGATTTCCACCGACAAAGCGGTCAATCCGACCAATGTCATGGGTGCAACCAAGCGGCTCGCCGAGATGACCTGCCAGGCCATGCAGCAGCATTTGCCTGACCTGAAGCCGGACGGCACGCGCTTTGTCTCGGTGCGTTTCGGTAATGTGCTCGGTTCGTCCGGCAGTGTGATTCCCAAGTTCCAGAAGCAAATCGAGTCCGGCGGCCCCGTGACCGTGACGCACCCAGAGATCACCCGATACTTCATGTCGATTCCCGAAGCCGCGCAACTTGTTCTGCAGGCGGGCCTGATGGGCGAGGGGGGTGAAATTTTCGTGCTTGACATGGGAGAGCCCGTCAGGATTGCGGAACTGGCAAGGCTCATGATTCGCCTGTCGGGCGCGGACGAGGACAAGATCCGCATCGAATTCACAGGCCTGCGCCCGGGAGACAAGTTATATGAAGAGCCACTGGCCGATGACGAGTCCACCTTGCCGACACCGCATCCCAAGCTTCGTGTGGCGAAAGCGCGCGCGGCCGATGCCAGCTGGTACGCGGAATGTCTGGCCTGGCTGGCCCGACCCGGTGCATACGACGAAGTGATGATCAAGCGTCAGTTGAAGACTTGGGTGCCGGAATACCAGCCGGATTCGAAGCAAACGTGAGCAGCCTGCAACTGGACGACATGCGCAGATCCCGAACTTTGAATGGAGCGCGCTGGGCGACGTGGTGATCGCAAGTGCCGTGATGGAGGACATCGCGCGCGCGTTTCCCGATGCCGTAATCCACCTCAATCCCCAGCCCAATTGCAGCGGATTGTTCGAGTGCGACCCCGTTTCGAACCGGGTGCGGCGATCCTGTCGCGACGTGCCTTGAGACTGTCCAATCCGGCGGTTGCTCTGCGGGATTTTGTCGGCAAGCTGCACAGACGCCTGCTGCATAGGCCTGGTTCAATCAGCGGCCAGGCCTAATGCCGGTTCGCAGGAGAAACTGGATCAGGAATCAGCGACGCGGCGTGCGTGCCAACTGCTCGTAGAGCGCCAGCGTCTGGTCCAGCATGGTCTGTCGCGGGAAGAAATCCCCCGTCGGAACTGGCTCGGGGTTTTGCAACAGTTGCGCGATACGCTGGCAGACCTCGTCGATGCGGCCGAGTGGCAATAGTCCGGCAGGATAGATGGTTCGCAGGATTTCACCGACGCCACCGTGATCGTAGCCTGCCGTCGCCACTCCCAGCCGCAGTGCTTCCAGGGTGGTGCGGCCAAACGATTCGGGCTGGGAAGAGAGTGACAGCACCAGATTGGAAATGGCAAGGATGTTTTTCAGGTCGTCTCGCTGACCGGTGAAACTGATGTCGGCTTCCAGACCCATGCTGCGAACGCGGTAGCGCAGCTTCTGCAAGTAGCGCTGCTTGGAAGACGCCGCGCCGCCCACGATCAGCCCGTGCACGTGCAGGCCGCGCCGCTTCAGCCGGGAAATCAGCTCGATGAAATCCTCGTGCCCCTTGAGCCGGGTAATGCGGCCGGGCAGGGTGAGCAGAAGCTTGCCCGCGGCATTGGGGAACTGCGCCAGGAATGCCTGCTGCCAAGAAGCTTCCGGCTTCCAGCCGTAGGGGTACTCCCGCCCTTCGACGCCGCGATGGATGACCTGAACACACCACGGCAAGGCGTCGGGGTATTCGCGCAGGATATAGTCGCGCACGGTATTGGACACTGCGATCACCCGCTCGCCTCGCGCCATGATGCGGCTATAGCGATTGACACCGTACAGGCCGTGCACCGTGGTGAGAAAACGCGGACGTGTCTTCGGGTTCATGCCGCGCCAGGCAAGGTAGGCGATCCAGGCAGGCACGCGTGAGCGCGCGTGAACGATGTCCACTTTCTGTTCCAGCAGGAATTTACGCAACTTGCCGACGAGCAGCAGGGTTTTGAATGTCTTTTCTCCGATGGGCCAGACGAAATGCTCGGCACCGGATTCGAGCAGGGCAGGGACCTGGCGCCCACCGGCCGACATCACCAGTGCCCGGTGGCCGTTTTCTACCAATGCGCTTGCCACTTCGAGGGTGCCACGCTCGACGCCGCCGGATTCCAGCGCGGGCAACAGTTGCAGGACAGTCAATTTGTTTTCTTCAGCCATTCGTTTTTTTCTTCAGCCACGCGAGTATCCAGCCGGCACATCGGTCTGCCTCGGCCAGCGGATGCAGGTTGGGGTGAAGCATGCCGTGTGCACACCAGGTAGTGAACCGGGTGACGCGCTGCGCGTCGGCGAGATGTGCAATCGCCCTGCCGACGCGGCTTTTCGGATTGACCGGCAGGTCGAACACGCCGACATTGGCACTCGCCGTTAATGCCTCGAACACCATCGAGGCGCTGTCGGGCGTGACCCAGACAGTGCCGCATCGTGCGAACTGCTCGGGCAGCCAGTCCGGTGTGGTGGCGGTGTGAGGGACGACGGTGAGGTTGGGATGCGGCGTCAGCTGCGCCAGAAAATCGTCCGGGGTACGGCGCGAAGTGGTGAGCGTCCAGTGGGTATCGGGTGAGCGCGCAAGGATGCTCCTGATCTGAACCTGGATGGCATCACTGTCCCATTCGAAATGCGACGAGGTGCCACCGATCAGCAGCAGACCCTGGTTCGCATCGTGGGAGGTCGCCGGGCGGATGCGGTTGAGTGCCCCTCGGGAAATCAGCGTATTCGCGTCAGCCGCGACACCATCGTGTTCGGGAAGGATGCACAGGTCGAACCAGCGACGCGGCAGGCTCGGCTTCATCAGCACCACGGTGCGTCCGCCCCGCGCACGTCGCACGGCAAGCAAGCTTGCATGCGTGGCATGTCCTGCGCCCACAATCAGGTCCGGATTCGGCAATTCCCTGCCCGGTGCCCGCTTCAGCATCAACGCCAGCCAGGCGCGCCAGGCCGGCAGGGCAGGGAGAAGCTGGAGCGTGATGGAGGAGGCGCGAGCCAAAGCCTCGGCGAGGCCCAGAGACTGGTTCGCGTGTCCTGGCTTGCCGTCGCTGACAACCCATACCACCAGCGGTGGATTCGCTGCGGTTAACTCAGACAACGGGCAGCCCCACGTCCCCGTCTGGAATGCCACCCGTCAGCATCGTAGATGCCCCGGGCTAATCTGCCTGTCCATAACGGGTGAGGTTTTGATCGTGGGCATCTGAGCGAGCGTCGGAGGCATGGTGAATAGTGGCGCGTGGATGGCGCGAAGTGTAAACCATCTGTTTACGAATCGCCGTGCGCTGGCGTGCGTTGCGTTACAACGGTTCGGTCCATGTTCGCGCGAGCGCGGCCTGCCAGCCATAGGGTGCGGGATCGAGCGCGGGCGTGCAGCCTTCCATCAAATCGATCAGCAGTTCCGCAGACGCCGGAGCCAGCGTGACACCATAGCGGTAGTGTCCTGCATTGACGAACACGTTGTCGAAATCGGGATGACGGTCGATGATCGGCATGTTGCCGGGCGAGCCGGGACGCAGCCCGGCCCAGTGCCGGATGGGCTGAACCTCTGCCAGTTCAGGCAGCAATTCAGCCGCTTCGGCTTGCAGTCTTTGGTGCGTGGCCGTGTCGGTCGATTTGTCGAATCCCGCATCCTCCAGCGTGCTGCCGACCAGCAGGTGGCCATCGCGGCGTGGAATCAGGTACAGCCCCTTGCGGTACAAAATCCTGTCGAGCGCGCCGGGTTCGAGCTTGAACAACAGCATCTGGCCGCGAATCGGGCGCACATTCGGGACGCCACCCATACCCGGCAGCGCGATCCCGGACCATGCGCCGGTAGCGATGACGAACCGGTCTGCCTCGAATAAACCCTGTGAAGTGGTAACGGCTGTCATCTTCCCCGATCTGGAGATGGCGGTTTCCGCTGCACACCGGGTGTGGATCGTCCCGCCCAATTTCAGAACGGCCTCGCGCAGCGCTGCCACCAGGCGAGGATTGCGAACCTGTGCAATATCGGGCAGCCAGAGAGCACGGTTGCTGGAATGCGCCGTCAAACCGTGCGCCCTGCACCAGGAGAGCGCCGCATCAGGATTGTCGGCTTCCAATACCGTCATCCCGCACTGCCAGTATTCGGCAATGCACGCCGAACGCGCCTCGATATCCTCGATCCAGGCCGCATAAGTTGCCATCGAGCGCAGCGCCAGTCTGGAGAGCGGCTCGGCGTAATCCCACGGCAGCAGGGGTGACACGATCCCGCCTCCCGCCCACGACGATTCGCTGCCCACTTCGCCGCGATCCAGCAGCGTGATCCCATGGCCATGCCTGAGCAGGGCCAGTGCCGCGCTCAGGCCGGAAACGCCGCTGCCGACTATGAGCACAGACGCTTTCAAAATGAACCGATCCCGGCAATAACGGGTGGTTTCCTACGACTAAAGTTGTATATCCAAGCCAGGCGTGCAGTGGCAACCTCTTCGACCAGAACAACAGTCTGTCGGGAGGAAGTCATGCAACAACAAGGGTTGACCCTGGTGGAGTTGATCGTAACGCTGGCCATAAGCTCGATTTTATTGGCGATTGCCATTCCGGGCTACGCCAATTTCATGAATTTCAATCGACTGGTCGCGGTGACCAATGATCTTGCATCCTCATTGCAATTGGCCCGTTCGGAGGCAATCCGGCGCGGGATCCGGGTGACGGTCTGCAAGAGCAGCAATCCGATGGACGCCGTTCCTGCCTGCAGTTCGAGTGCCAACTGGCAACAGGGATGGCTGGTTTTTGTAGATGGCGGGATCAAAGGGGTGGTGGATGTCGGAGACCCGATCCTGAGAGTCCATGGGTCCGTGCCGGAAGTTGGAATCACCGCCAGCAATTTCAGCACCTATGCCAGTTTCCTGCCCAGTGGCAGCAGTCAGGGTCCCAGCGGCTTGGGCAATGGCACGTTGTATGTCTGCGTCGCCGGAAGCAGGCGAAGCATCATCATCAATACGATTGGACGGATGCGGATCGCCAAAAGCACCTGCTAGGCCCAGATCCGTGCTTTCGGCTCCGTGCAGTCAAATCATGAAGATGCAAAGCTTTCAGCGCGCCCGCGCCCTGGCGAGCCTGGCTTTCAGCCCCGGCATGACGGCAGCGGCGGCCTTCTCGCCCTCGAGGATGGCCAGGTGCCGGCCCTCGAAATCGGTGCTGCTCACTGCCGCTGTCTTCGGCCGGATCACGACGTCGGCATCCTCCAGTTCGTGGCGGCTGATAGCATGGCCCATGATGGAGAAGGTCTGCAGCAGTATATCCAGGGTGCCGGTGAGCTTGTCCTGGCGGCTCACGTTGGAGATGTCCACGGCGATGACGAAGTCCGCCCCCATGGTGCGCGCGGATTGGGCCGGCACCGGCGAGGTGAGGCCACCGTCGACATAATCCCGGCCGCTGATCTCGACCGGCTGGAACACTCCCGGCACGGCGCTGGAGGCGCGTACCGCGATGCCGGTATCCCCCCGGCGGAAGAGCATCATCTCGCCGCTTTGCAGATCGGTGGCGACCACGCCCAGGGGTTTGGGCATCTTCTGCAGGGTCAGGTTCTTCACTTTCTGGTTGATGAAATCCTGCAGCGCCTCGCCCTTCAGTACGCCACGGTTGGGCAGGGTCCAGTCGGCCACCATGTCCTCTTCCATTTTCAGCGCCAGATTCTGCAGGTCGAAGCCGCTCATGCCCGAGGCGTAGAGCGCGGCCACCACGGATCCCGCGCTGGTGCCCACCACCATGTCCGGCACGATGCCCTGGGCTTCCAGCGCCTTGATCACGCCGATGTGGGCGAAGCCGCGCGCCGCACCGCCGCCCAGCACCAGCGCGATCCTGAGCGGCGGCTTGGGCGTTGGGAGCGGTGTTGCTATCGGGACGGATGGCGTCGGCTCCGGTGGCGGGGCTGCGCACGCGGAAAGCAGGGCAGCGATCAGAAGCATGGACAGACGGCGCATGAAGATTTCGATCTTGGTCGGATAGCTGATGATTGGGGGGTGACGATCGAACCAGAGCAGGTTCATTCCCGTCCTGGCAAGGATAAGGGATTTAAAGACTGATTATTGATTCGGCCCGATGAAGTTTGAAGTGGTATTGAAGGCTGGCTTGCCTGGGTCGTGTGAGGCAGAGCGGAAGGCCGAATCAATAACCATTAAAAACAGCGTTCTATTGAGACGGCTCAACGGACCGAACCACTCAGGACGACGCGAAAAATATCTTACCGGTTCAAACATTATCTGGCCGTCTCAATAGCGAGAAATCATGCTGTTGTCGACGGGGTCTGCAGGCAACGGCCGAATCGGAGTGCTCAGCCGCCGGTCATCGACATGAAGCGCAGGATCTTGTGCGGGGCTTCGCGGAATTCGTGGCGTTCGGGCTTGAGGTTGATGGCTTCGATGATCGCCGCATCCAGTTCGGCGTCACTGCAGCCATCGCGTAACAGGGGCCGGAATTCGAATTTCTCGTCCTGCCCCAGGCACAGGTAGGCGGTGCCGTCGACGGAAATGCGCACGCGGTTGCAGGTTTGGCAGAAGTGCTGCGACACGGGGGTGATGAAGCCGACGTTGAAGCGGCCGTCTTTCGATCCGAGATAGCGTGCGGGGCCGGCGCCGGGGAAGGTGGTTTCGACGAGATCGAACTGGCTGCGCAGGCGCTCCTTCACCGGCTGCAAATCCATGAATTCGGCATTGCGCCCTGTAGCGCCCATCGGCATCGCCTCGATCAGCCGCAGCACAAAACCGCGGACCATGCAAAAGGCGACCATTTCGTCGATTTCGTCGTCGTTGGTACCGGCGAGCGCCACCATGTTGAGCTTGATCGGAGAAAAGCCCGCATCCTGCGCCACGGCGAGCCCGTTCATGACCCTGGCCAGCACGTCGCGGCCGTTGATCTTTTCCACCCGTGCCTGCTGCAGTGAATCGAGACTGACGTTGAGTCG
>Ga0209254_10000510_pt1 | contig 31745 bp, 31 predicted proteins | sample FrelakmetDIP11DI_FD_187148 | JGI IMG/M metagenome (GOLD analysis project Ga0209254, IMG submission 187148) | Freshwater lake sediment microbial communities from the University of Notre Dame, USA, for methane emissions studies - DIP11 DI (SPAdes)... | ecosystem: Environmental > Aquatic >... | reverse complement strand
GGTCGTTTGTCAGCCCGGCGATCATCTCATTCACGCTGACGGCTTACATCCTGCCGCCAGGATCCAGCACCAATGTTGGGACAGTTTACTTCGCACGGGCAACTCAGCCGTTGCAGACAGAAGTCGCATCACAATGCTATGCGCCGGCGGGCAATTGCCTGAGAGTCTATTTGCCGTTGGTCATACGGAGCTAGATTAAAGCCCATGACCACAGAAACAACAGCGAAGCAGAGATTGCGCATCCGTTTTACGCGCGACGAGACCTTGAAGTACATCGGGCATCTGGACATGGCGCGCACGTGGCAGCGCATCGCACGCCGCGCGGATCTGCCGCTGGCCTATTCTGAGGGGTTCAATCCGCAGCCCAGGATGTCGTTTGCGGCGGCGCTGCCGGTGGGCTGCACCAGCGATCACGAAGAGCTGGATCTGGTGTTGTCGCCAGCGTGTGTGATTGACGAGGTGAAGGCGCAACTCGATCGAGCATTGCCGCCCGGGATGAAAGTGTTCGCGATCGAGGAGATGCCGCTGAAAGCGCCCGCGTTGCAGATGCAGTTGGCGGCGGCGGAGTTCGAGATCACCGTCGAGGGTGAAGAAACGATCGGGTTATTGCTGGAACGTGTGGCGCAGTTCCTCGCGGCGACTGAGATCATGCGCGATCGACGCGGCAAGGTGTACAATCTGCGGCCGCTGGTGCAGACGTTGTCGATCGCGCCAGCTCACGCCGATCGGGCCGCCGTGATCCGATCGCTTTTGCAGGCCACACCGGAGGGCACCGGCCGCCCCGATGAATTAGCGGCAGCCCTGGGGCTCGATCCGGCTGCGGTGAAAATCAAGCGGGCAAAATTGATCTTTCTTGACAAAACGAATTGAAACGGTATAATTCGGGGGCTTGCGCGGCCAGTAACTTGGGCCGCGAATTGTTGTCTAAATGTGGAGGCGCTCGTGTACGCAGTATTCGAAGTAGCAGGCAATCAATATCGGGCCGAGGTCGGCGACAAGGTGCAGGTGGAACGTTTGCCGCAGGAAGTCGGCGCGAAGGTCGAGATCAATAGGGTGTTGCTGGTGGCCGACGGCGAGAACGTGACGGTGGGCAAGCCCACGGTGAGCGGCGTAAAGGTGCTGGCGAGCGTGGCCGAGCAGGGCAAGGGCAAGCGCACGCTGGTCTTTCAGTATCGCATCGGCGGCAAGCGCCACCGCACGCAGGCGACGCATCGCCAGAATTACACGTGGCTGCAGATCGAAGAGATCGTCGGCGCGTAAGAGAAGAGGTCAGCTATGGCTCATAAGAAGGGCGGCGGGTCAGCCCGCAACGGTAAAGATTCTCGTTCGCAGCGATTGGGCGTCAAGCGTTTTGGCGGCGAGGCCGTGCGCTCCGGCAACATCATCGTGCGGCAGCGCGGCATGCATTTCAAGCCGGGCGCGAATGTGAAATTGGGCAAGGACTATACATTGTTTGCTACGGCCGATGGCGTGGTGGTATTTGAGCCGCTCCCCGGTGATCGCAAGCGTATCAGCGTGCAGCCGGTGGCTGAGCAGGCAGTAGAAGGGTAAGGTTGATCATGCGAGAAGGTATTCATCCTAAGTGGTATCCAGAGGCCAAGGTCGCTTGTGCGTGCGGCAACACGTGGACGGTAGGCGCGGCGGTGCCCGAGATTCGCACGGACGTCTGCTACAACTGCCATCCATTCTTCACCGGCGAGCAGCGCATCGTGGACACCGAGGGCCAGGTTGATCGCTTCATCAAGCGTTTGGAAAAGCGCCAGGAGACAGTTGTTCCGACCGCCAAGAAGGCCAAGCGCCGCAAGGAAAAGCAGGCCATCGTGGAGCTGGTGGACGAAACGGCGGACGCCGAGGCATAAACGCTTGCGTCAAATACATCGGCAAAGGGCAGAGTTGACAACGACATCTGCCCTTTTGCTTTTACTTGTGAAGATCTCGTAGGTTTTGATCGATTGCCGTAAAATCCTCGTTGAGATATGACGCTGGCGGATAGGTTGTCTAGCCGTCTGGTGAAAACCTACGAGGTCTAATGGAGACAGACCATGCACGATCGACAACCCCGTTTGGGCTGGCTGGAAGTGATCTGCGGCAGCATGTTCAGCGGCAAGACCGAAGAAATGATCCGCCGCGTGCGCCGCGCCCGCATCGCCAAGCAGAATGTTCAGGTGTTCAAGCCTGCAATCGATAACCGGTATGCGATCGAAGAAGTAAAGTCGCACAACGGTCTGGGCGTCGAGGCGATTCCCGTGAGCAGCACAGCGGAGTTGTTATCCAAAGTCACACCAGACACTCAGGTGATCGGCATCGACGAGATCCAGTTTTTCGATGCGCCAATCATGCAGGCCGTGCAAGACCTGGCAAATCGCGGCGTGCGCGTCATTGCGGCGGGACTGGACATGGATTTTCGCGGGGAGCCGTTTGCTTCAATGCCGCAGTTGATGTCGGCGGCGGAGCATGTGGACAAACTGCACGCGATTTGTGTGGTCTGCGGAGCGGAGGCGAGCCGCACTCAGCGGCTGATCGATGGCCGCCCGGCGGCCTACGACGACCCGATTATTCTCGTCGGCGGCAGCGAGTCGTATGAGGCGCGCTGCCGGCACTGTCACGAAGTGCCGCGACGATCGTAAATGTCATTGCGAGCCCTGGAGGAGCGAAGCAATCTCGCTTGCCCTCTATGGGATTGCTTCGCGCACAGCGCTCGCAATGACGGGAACTTAAAGGAGCCTCATGCCCGAAACCGTCCTCGGTTATGCTTCACCAGCGAAAGACATCCTCATTGATCCGGCGGTCTTGCAAGGCCGTATTGCCGAAGTCGGCCGGCAGATCGAAACGGATTACGCCGACAAGGAGTTGGTGCTAGTCTGCATCCTGAAAGGCGGCGTGTTGTTCCTGACCGATCTGATGCGCGCCATTCACATTCCGCATGCCATCGATTTCATGGCGGTCAGCAGCTACGGCGTCGGCGCGCGCGAATCGACCGGCGTCGTGCGCATCATCATGGACCTGGAGCGCGACATTCGCGGCAAACACGTGCTGCTGGTGGAGGACATCATCGATTCCGGGCGGACGCTGAGTTACCTCTGTGAAGTGCTGGGCGCGCGCCAGCCCGCCAGCTTGAAGGTTTGCACACTGCTCGATAAATACGAGCGCCGTGAGGTGGAAGTGACGCTCGATTACGTGGGCTTCCACATCCCGAATGAATTTGTGTTCGGCTACGGGCTGGATCTGGACGAGCTGTATCGCAATCTGCCGTTCATCGGGGTGGTGAGGGACTAGGCACGCAGAGCGAGCGAGATACAGGATGCAAAAAACGCGCCGATTGATGAGTGAGCCAATCGGCGCGATTGTTTGTGGGTGAACTCCATGCAACCCAACGGTGTGCGCTTGAGCGGCGGCGCACTCGGCCGCTCTTGCCCTTCCATTATCGCCTACTTGCGCCGTCCGCTCGAAGCGCTTGTTAGGTGCGTCGCCGAGTCCGCCATCAGAGCCATGCTCCAAGGGCAATCAACAACGCGGACAGGCCGAAGATGAGGGGACACAGTCTGAACGGTAGGAATGCAACCCGGAATCCCGTGAAGAGCGAGACCACTGCGAGGACAAGCAACGTGGTTATCGCCACCATGTAGACCACGGTGGAGGTCGTGGCCGCCGGGTCTGTCGCTGTCGCCGCGACCACGAAGGCGGCTGTCGATATCAGCGCCACGCCCTCGACAATCCACTCCATCGTGATGATGCGGCGGTTGTCCGGCGTGAGCTCACCGAAGCCCGCGACGACCCCCCTAGTGGCGAAGAGGTGTGCGATTCCCCAGATTGCGATGAGCGCAGCCGCAGCGTAGAGAAGGATTTCGTTCATCGCACCCCCCGTTCCTCGCGATCGCACCTAACGCCCTCGGCGTCAGCTGCCGCGCGGCGCATCGCCGAGCCTAAACAAGTGAAACAACTTCGACCTACCTGAGCCGCCTCGAGTCGCGCCCGCAGCGTGGTCGGTTGCACGTTGTGTTGGGCGCTTATGCCGTGTTTATATCTTCGGCAAATCGCTCATACCGATCACCGCCAGTGATGGGTTTGTGCCCATTTCGCCGACTCTCCAAATGATCGCTTTTATGGCGACTTCAATCCTGCGAGCTTCAGCGGGAGTAAGTGGCGCGGGTGGACTGGCCTTTTTCAATTTGCGCGCCGTTTTTTCGTCACCCCTGTTGGCTGTTAACTCGCCAAGCTTGTCAAGCACAGCTTTCTGAATTCGGTACTGTTTTTCGGCATTCTTGCGCCCGCCTGCTCTGGCTTCGAGTAACGTCAGACAGAAGTATGCCATAGCGAGAAGCGGCTCACGACCTTGAGAATAACCTTCGAATCGATGCCATAGCGTATCGACGTCCGGATTGACCCTGAAATACTTCGGCGGAGATGGATACTCACGGCGTGCCGCGCTTATCGTTGCAGTACCGAACGCCGTCGCCGAAGCAATACCAGATACTTGGATTGTCATTGGCGATCCAGAGGGAGGGGGATCGCGGTCGATGACCTCCGCATCTTCAAAGATGAACTTTATTTCCTTACGACCAAAGCGTAATGCTACGTCCAGTTCCCATGCGAGAAGATAAGCATCAACAACACATCGTGCGGCTTCCACGGAGGCGAAGTGATGTTTAAGGTCGACGGTTACCTTGCTGTTCTCTAATTTCAGCCGGAACGTATCAGTTTCATCGTTAACTGCTGGTGGGTTATAGAATGAAACGGTTGTCCCAGTTTCCAGTTTGTACTGGAGCGAAACAACATGTGGATCATGCATGCTTTATGATCCCTTAGAGCGCCCAACGTATTAAGGATTGATGCGGCGCGGATCGCCGATGTGATGCTTCAGGTGGTGCAGCACGCGCCCCGCTTCGCACATGCCCGAGGCGGCGATGATCACACAGGTCTGTTTGCCTTCATTCATCGCCGGTGCGCACGTAGCGCAGGCGCGGCCGTTTCGCGAGACACTGCGTGGCACCCGGCTGGAGGCAGACTCATGGTTGATAGTTCCGCAGCACCAATGGCAGGTAAACCCGTTTTGTCTCACCCAGCACCGCAAAGAGAGAGAAGTGATCTATTCGGGCAGTAACAAAGTTGCTGACAGTATCAACCGCGCTGGCTATGCCGTCCTGTGACCATGTGCTGCCATTCCACCGGTAAAGGCCAAGCGTGCTTTCGATGGCCGGCCCCTTCTCAGCATCGGTGTATTGCACGGTGATAGTGTACACGTGGCCCGGGGCCGGCTGGGCCGGTTGACCTGTACCACTGTACACGGCGGTCACGTCGAAATAATGATTGATCCCCGCCAGAGCGTTCGGCGAGGGCGCATTGCCGGGCAAACGAGCCGTATGGGTCATCAACACGGTATCGGTGAAAGTCCCCGCGGGGAAGGTGTAGGTGGTGCGATCTGCGACAGAAGTGAGGGAACCTCCGCCGACGGGAATAGTGGCCCAAGTGGGCGCATAGCGAAATGCCAAAGCAAGCAATCCGCCGTCGCGGCAGGCAACATAGACGCGGCTCCCGACTACGGCCACGCCCTCGCTCCAGCCCGGCGTATCGTAATAACCGACTCGGGTGGGGGTCGCCGGGTGAGAAACATCCAACACCAGCAGCCCGATTCCGGTGGAAACGTAGACATACTCCCCCGCCACCGCCACGTGAGTAGCCGTGCCGGGCCCCACGGCATAGGAACCGGCCAAGTACGGGCTCAACTTGTTGGAGACGTTGATGATGAGCAGTTGGCCGCCATCGGCCAGGTAGGCATATTTGCCGTCTGCGGATGCTGCCACAGCATACGCATACCCTGGAGAATCGTAAAAGCTCTTGAAGGTCGGCTGCGTTGGATTCGAAACGTCAATGACAAGCAGGCCGGTCGTATTCGCAACATAGGCATAGTTGTTGACCACAGCGGTGCTCCCGGGATAACCTTGCGTATCCGTATAGACTCCACGTTCCACGAGGTTTGCACCATCGTAGATCCGCAAGTAATTGCCATCGGCAACATACACATAGTTCCCCACCGCAGCCACGCCTGCTGCCCATCCTGAAATATCTCTCGAGCCTCCAGATGTCGGGGCATAGGGATCACTTACATCAATTTTGCGCAACTGGCTATACAGGCCGTTGTATTGAAGCACAAAGGCACTATTACCACGCACCGCCACGCCTTCGGCATAGATCGGCAGGTCAACTACCGCGGCCTGCGCCATGCTCCACGGATTAGTGGCGTCAATGATGTGCAACCCACTCCGGGAATTCCATTGCGTGGTGTAGGCATACTTCTCCGCCGCCGCAACCTCGTGAGCGTTGCCCAACACAGCGTAGGAGGCAGTCAGGACGGGATTCATCGGATTGGAAACATTGACGATGACCAGACCGTTGTACCCATCGGCGACATAGACATAGTTCCCCGCCACCGCCGATTCCCAGGCGTATCCTGTGGTGTTATACATTCCCGCCCCGGTCGGGCTGGCGGGGTTGGACACATTGACTAGACGCAGACCGCTATCGCCAGACCCCAGATAGGCATAGTTTCCCGATACGAACACCGTATAGGGCGATTCATCCGAGCCGGGCGGATCATACGAGCCTGCCTGGGTCAGAATGGTCGGATTGGTAAGGTCAATAACCCGCAAGAGCGTCCCATCTGCCACGTAGGCATAGTTGCCGGACAAGGCCACTCCTTTGTAGGAAGGGCCTCCCAGAATTTCAAAGAATCCGGCCAGGGCCGGATTCGCCGGATTGCTTACGTTGATGCGGCGGAGGCCGTCTGTGCCGGCCACATAGGCATACATTCCCTCGACCTTGACGGTATACGCCCAACTGCCCAGGCCAGACGGGTTATACGAGCCCACCTCAACCGGGCTGGTCTTGTTTGAAATGTTGATGACGCGCAAGCCCTGATCGAGATCAGCCACGTAGGCATAGTTGCCTGACACAGCCACGCCTTCAGCATACCCCGCGGTATCATAGTACCCGACCTCAACGGGAGCAGCTGGATTGGATACGTTGATGATGCGCAGACCGCTCTCGCCGGCGGCTAGGTAGGCATGCCCTCCGGATACCACCAGACTGTTGATAACGTCTGGCAAGGTTTGGGTCTTGCCCGCCACAGTTGGCGAGTCAGGAAAAAAGACATTCAAAATGACCAGACGCGGCCCCATGCCGATGTAAGCATAGTTGCCCTGCACGGCCACCGACCAGGTTGCGCCGCCCAGTTGATCCACTAATTCTACGTTCTGGGCATCTTGGACGGCCGCCACTCCCGGCCCTGGGAGTGAGAGTATCTCCGGGGCACTTGGGCGATCGGTTAGGGACCCCGGTCGCCGGGACTCTGCTCCCTGGGCGTCTGCTGCCCAGACGGTCAAGGTAGCCAGGACAATGACTAGAACCAGCACGGGAGAGATTTTGTGTTTCATCTTTGCCTCTTGAGGGATGGGTTGTGTTTTGGGTCCGCGAGACTCTTCCTTGCCGAAGGTACCTTCCACAATCGGCGAAGCGCTGACCCGTCACTCGGTGACAATCTTATCGCCTCGATCGGGAATGGCCACATCCTGCAAGCCAATCTTCTGCAGGCCGGTCTGCAATTTCTCCGCCGCTTCGATTTCCGCGTGCACGATGAAGGTGCGCGCCTGCTTGCGCAGCATATTGTGCGCGAAGCCGACCAGATCGTTGTGATCGCCGTGGCCGCTGTAGCCGCCCAGCCGCTTGATCTGCGCGCGCACGTCATATTCGTCGCCGAAGATCTTGACGACCGCGTTCCCGTCCAGAATTTTGCGGCCCAGCGTGTGTTCGGCGTGTGAGTGAGGCTTCACGACTGGGCTGAGCGGCGGCGGGCTATCGACGATTCATAGCTACGACAGCATTACGCCCGATGGCCTATGCCGCTCGCGTCGAAGCCGCCCGGCACGCTTGGCGTGCACGTAATCCCGAGTTGAACTAAGCCGAGCGAGACAGTGCGAAGTCAGTCGCATCATAAGAACGGGTGGGGATGATCTCACAGCGCGGATCATAGCATAGGCGTGGTGTCTAAACAAGACGCCATCGCGCACTCTAACGTCCAACCTCTAACTTCCAATGTCCACCACACTCATCATCAGCCATAACAACCTCACCACAGTGACGAATTGAATGCATGGCCGCTTGAAGTGAGCGGCTAGGGCAGCGAGGCCCGCAGCGCCTTAACCAACGCGTCCACGTCAACGCGCGTGTTGTAGCCCTGCACCGAAATCCGCATGAAATGCTGTTCATTCCAACGGATAACCGGAATCTCGATCTTGAATTCATCATACAAGCGTCGCTTCAACGCGTCCAGATCACACGATGGCAGGGACAGGGCGGACATCTGCGCGAACCACTGCTCGTCGTCTGGCGTGAGCGGCGGCAGGTTAGTCAGATCGCTCACTTGCTGACGCGCATAGCGCACGAGTTCGTGGCAGTCGCGGCGCACACGCGGCCAGTCGTGATCGCACTGGAACTGGATCGCCGCCGGGACGCTGAGAAACGCGGCGATGTCGCGCGTGCCGGTCCATTCCTGCTCATCGACGAGCTTCGATGCGCTTGGTTTCTCGGCTTCCCAGCCCCAACTGACCACCACCGGCTCGACGAGGTGCTGCATCTCTTTGCGCGCATACAAAAACGCCGAACCTTTCGGCGACATCAACCACTTGTGCAAGTTGCCGCTGTAGAAATCCGCGCCCAGTTCGCGCAAGTTCAGATCGATCTGACCTGGCGCGTGCGCGCCATCGATGATGCTCATAATGCCGCGCTCGCGCGCGCGATCGATCAGTGGCTTGATGGGGAACGTGATTGCCGTGGGGGAGGTGATATGGCTGACGAATAGCACGCGCGTGCGATCGGTGACGCCCGACCAGATCGCTTCGATCACTTCTTCTGACGATCAAATCGGCACGTTCACTGGCTGACGAACGTATTTCGCGCCGCGCTTGGCGCAGAGGAAGCGCCACGTCCGATCGAGCGCGCCATATTCGTGATCGGTTGACAGCACTTCATCACTGGGCTGCAGATCGAGCGATCGGGCAACGATGTTCAGGCCCACCGTCGCATTGGTCACGTACACCAGGTCATCAGCGTCCGCGCCGAGATAGTCGCTCAACGCGGTTCGCGCCTCGTGCAGCGCGGCCACGACGCCGGCGCGGCGTCGAGCGAGATGGTGATGCTCACCGCGCCATGAGCGGCCGTGTGATACCGGCCTGTGTACCAGTCGAGCGCGTCGTCGAACATCAGCTGGCCGGGCAGCGGATCGACGCGATCGGGTTCCATCTCACTCCTCGCGATACACTCGCAGCCCCGGACGCGAGCCGCTTTCCAGCACTGACTCGGCCGTCATGTGGCCCAGCCACTGAATCAAGCGGGCCACCACACCCGTCCAGCCCGTCTGGTGACTCGCGCCGAGGCCCGCGCCGTTGTCGCCGTGGAAATATTCGTAGAACATGATGTAGTCGCGCCAGTGCGGATCGTGTTGGAACTTCGCCGTGCCGCCATAGACCGGACGCTGATCGTTGGCGTCGCGCGTGAAGATGTTGATCAAGCGGTGCGAGATGTCTTCGGCCACTTCGTAGAGATTCTTGAGCTGCCCGGAACCGGTGGGGCATTCCACCAGGAACTCCTTGCCATAGAAGAGGTAGTATTGCATCAGCGAGCGCACGATCAACAGATTGACCGGCATCCAAATCGGGCCGCGCCAATTGGAGTTGCCGCCGAACATGCCCGTGTTCGATTCGGCGGGCAAGTAGTCCACCGTGAATTCCTCGCCGCCCACGTGAATGCTGAACGGATGATCGGCGTGATAGCGCGAGAGCGCGCGGATGCCGTAAGGGCTGAGAAACTCGTTTTCGTCCAGCAGTTTCTCCAGCACACGGCGCAGCTTGTTCGCGTCCAGAATGGACAGCAGGCGCCGATCGGCGTAGCCTCCTTCGCGCGGATCCTGGATGTTGACCACCAACTCCGATTGCTTTTCGAAGCGTTTCTGCGCCCGCTCGATGAACTTCGGAAAACGCTGCACGAACTCCATGGGGATCATGGTGGTGGCGCACAGGGGCAGCAGCCCCACCATCGATCGGACTTTCAGGCGCGTGGCTGTGCCGTCGGGCAGACGCAATAGATCGTAGAAGAAACCGTCGGCCTCGTCCCACATCTCGTCCTTGTGCTCGCCGATGCGATCCATCGCCGCCGCGATGTACAGGAAGTGCTCGAAGAACTTCAGCGCCATGTCTTCATACGACGGATCGTGCAGTGATAACTCCAGCGCAATTTCCAGCATGGACTGGCAGAAGAACGCCATCCACGCCGTGCCATCGGCCTGTTCCAGATAACCGCCGGTAGGCAGCGCCGAACTGCGATCGAACACGCCGATGTTGTCCAGCCCTAGGAAACCGCCTTCGAACACATTCTTGCCGCTGGGGTCTTTGCGGTTGACCCACCACGTGAAGTTGAGCAGCAGCTTCTGGAACGAGGTCTTCAGCCATTCTACATCGCCCTGGCCGCGCAGTTCTTTTTCGTAGGAATACACATACATCGTGGCCCAGGCGTGCACCGGCGGATTCACGTCGCTGAAGTTCCATTCGTACGCCGGAATCTGCCCGCTGGGATGCAGATACAATTCCTGCAGCATCAGGTTCAACTGCTGCTTGGCAAAATCGAAATCGGCCAGCGCCAGTACCGTCGTGTGAAAGGCCAGATCCCACGCGGCGTACCACGGATATTCCCACTTGTCCGGCATGGACAGGATGTCGTCGTTGAACATGTGATACCACTGCACGTTGCGCACGCCGCGGCGCTGCAGCGTCCCCAGCGGATTCGCCCCGTGTTCTTCCAGCCAGCGATCGAGATCGAAATAGTAATACTGCTTGCTCCACAGCATTCCGGCGATGGCCTGCCGGAAGACGTTGGCGTGATCGGTGTCGAGCGCATCGGGCGTGATCGAGTCGAAGAACCGATCGGCTTCCTGCAGCCGCGTGGCCAGCACTTCGTCAAAGTGCGCGCCGAAGGGATCGCCCTTGGGATAGGCCGTGCTCAGATCGACGAGCGGCACTTGATTGAGTCGCAAGCGAATGGTCTGGCTGCCGCCCGCTTCAACGCGCAGGCGATAATGCGCGGCGGCTTTGGTGCCCTCCCAATCGGGATTCACGCGATCCGATTGGCCGTGCACCACGTAGTCATTGATGCTGTCTTTGACGTAGGGCGTCGCGTTGGGATTGCCAAAGAGGCGTGCCGCGTTCGTTTCGTTTTCGGTGAACAGCAGCGCCGGTCGAGCATCGCAGTAGAGGAAATGATTGTGCAATTCGGGATGCGCCGTCATCAACACGCTGGCGTTAGCCACTGCGCTAATCTGCCGCAGCGACGGTTTGGGCGCGCCTTTGGTCCACGACCACGTATTGCGAAACCACAGATGCGGCAGCACGTGCAGCTCGGCCGCCTCCGGCCCGCGATTGAACACCGTGATCTTGATCAACGTGTCTTCCGGCGTTTCTTTGGCGTACTCGACGAAGACATCGAAGTAGCGATCGTCGTCGAAGACGCCGGTGTCGATCAGTTCGTACTCCATCTCGTGGCGGCTGCGCGCCGCGTTCACCTTGATCAGATCACCGTACGGAAAGGGACGCTGCGGATATTTGTAGAGGTACTTCATGTAGGAATGGGTCGGCGTGCTGTCGAGGTAGAAGTAATATTCCTTCACATCCTCGCCGTGATTGCCTTCGCTGTTCGTCAGGCCGAAGCAGCGCTCCTTCAAAATCGGATCGACGCCGTTCCAGAGTGCCAGCGCGAAGCACAAGCGCTGCTTGTCGTCCGAATAGCCGGCCAGACCGTCCTCGCCCCAGCGGTAGGCGCGCGAACGGGCGTGATCGTGCGTGAAGTAATTCCACGCGTCGCCGTTGTCGCTGTAATCTTCACGCACCGTGCCCCATTGGCGTTCGCTGAGGTACGGCCCCCACTTCTTCCACGGCACATCGTTCAAGCGTGTTTCGTCCAGACGCAGTTGTTCGGCAATGGGCATGCTGAGCCTCCGATGATCAAGGATGTTGAGATTGTAACGTATCGCCTGCGGGTTGGCAACGGCCTGAACGAATCCACGCCCGTGGATTGCGGCCATCTCGCTGATCAACCGCTATCGCTGAGATGGGCGTCGGGGAGCGGAATCATCGCGGAAGACAGATTAAACGCACAACGCGCGCAACGCCGCCACGAGGTGATCCACATCTGCCTGCGTGTTGTAGCCCTGCACCGAAATCCGCACGAAGCAGCGCTCGTTCCAGTGGATGACGGGAATCTCGATGCGATACTCGTCGTACAGGCGGCGCTTTAACGTGTCGAGATCGCAGGCGGGCAGGGGCAGGGCGGACATCTGCGCGAACCACTGCTCGGCGTCGGGCGTGAGTGGTGGCAAGCCGAAAAGATCGCTGACTTGCTGGCGCGCATAGCGGACGAGTTCGTGGCAGTCGCGGCGCACACGCGGCCAATCGTGATCGCGCTGGAACTGGATCGCCGCCGGGACGCTGAGAAACGCGGCGATGTCGCGCGTACCCTGCCATTCCTGCTCGTCGACGAACTTCGACACGCTCGGCTTTTCCGCTTCCCAACCCCAACTAACCACCAGCGGCTCGACGAGATGCTGCATTGCTTTGCGCGCATACAAGAACGCCGAGCCTTTCGGCGACATCAACCACTTGTGCAGGTTGCCGTTGTAAAAGTCTGCGCCGAGTTCGCGCAGGTTCAGATCGATCTGACCTGGCGCATGCGCGCCATCAATCATCGTGATGATGCCGCGCTCACGCGCCCGATCGATCAACGATTTGATGGGGAGCGTAATCGCCGTGGGAGAGGTGATGTGACTGATGAACAGCACGCGTGTGCGATCACTTACACCCGACCAGATCGCTTCGATCACTTCTTCTGCCGATTGAATCGGTACGCGCACCGGTTGGCGGATGTACTTCGCGCCGTGCTTCGCGCAGAGGAAACGCCACGTCCGATCGAGCGCGCCGTATTCGTGATCGGTGCTCAGCACTTCATCGCCGGGATGCAGCTCGAGTGATCGGGCCACGATGTTCAAGCCCACCGTCGCGTTGGTCACGTATACCAAATCGTCGGCATCTGCGCCGAGATAGTTGCCCAAAGCCGATCGGGCTTCACGCATCAAATCGTTAAAGCGACGGCCGAGAAACTCCACCGGCTGCCGTTCCAATTCGCGCTGCCAGCGTTGATATTCATCGAAGATGGGTTTCGGGCATGCGCCGAACGAACCGTGATTGAGGAAGATCACATCGGGATCGAGCAGGAAGAGATCGCGCATTACGACCACGCCTGCAACTCGATGATGTTGCCCTCGGGATCGGTGACGTAACACCATGTCACTTGTGCGCTGGAAGAAATCTGCACCGTCACCACTTCGCCCACCGCTCGCCCTCCGGCGGCGAGCACGGCTTCACGCGCAGCGCGGACATCGTCCACGACGAAGGCGATGTGTGCGAAACCGGGTCGATTCACGGCGGTGGCGGGTCGATCTTCTAACACAGTGTAGTTGAAGATTTCCAGCGTGGGGCCGGCGTCGCCATAGCCGGGCAGGCGCAGGTGCATGCCGCGCAGATGCGCGCTAGGCAATCCGGTTCCTGCTTCGATGTTTGGGCCGCTGAGATCGCGTGCGGGCGGAACGGGGACGCAACCAAACACGCGCTGGTAAAAATCAGCCAGCGCGCGCCAATCGCGTGCGATGAGGTTGGTGTGAACGTACTTTGCCTGAAGTGCCATCGGCTAATGTTTCTTGCAGCAAGCGGGACAGCGCACGGCGAGAATACGTTTAGTCGTTTCTGCTTTCATGTAAGGACGTGTTACGTACCTCGACGTATGCATCACGCTGTTCGCGCAAGCGCTGATTGATTTCCCTGACTTCGGCAATGCGCCGATCGGCGCTGCTGTCTGCGCGCGCCGTCTCGATCTGCATCAACGACACCGGCATCGCCATCAGGGCCTCGACAGAGGCACGGATCAGCGCTAAGGTCGAGCTTTCAATCGCTTGCATTTCAGTGAGGTTGGTCTGATCATAGGGCAGGTCCTGCAATCGCCGTAGCCGATGCAGCCGCCACATGGCGGCTGTGATGTTCGCCGGGACCTGGCTCATCTCTCGCCTTAAAACCACCTTCTTCTCGGATGAAACGGGGCTTTTACTCAAGGCTTCCCGGATCTCGACAATTACGACATTCATGTGCCTGGCTAAATCTCGTTCATCGCTTTTGATTTTGCTTTTGGGGAGAACCAGCACCGGCAACTTCCCGGAAACTCTCCGGATGCCATTCGTGATGCTTCTTCTGATGCGCATGGTATTGGGATCATCGTCTTCGATGAATCCATTTTTTGCTTTTGAGTTGACGCTGTTCACGGCGTAAGCGACAAAGCCTGCCAGACTTAACGCCGCTATGCACAGCACCAGTCCCAGAAGGATCAGCGGGTTCTGTACCAGCCAGATCACACAAACGGTTAACACAACCAGGAAGCCAATGACGATAATGATAGACCAGACTTGTTCCATGTCGCTTCCCGAATGATTGGGGCTCCTCCGGCTTCAACGGAATTACGGTCAACCTTGCGAGGGGCAAGGTTTTTCCGTCCAACTCAGAAGAGCCATTATTCGTTACTCGTCGCTTTTTACTTCCCGGCTCTTAAGGGCCTTCAATACCCTCTCCGGCGTCAAGGGGAATGAATCGAACCAGATGCCGATGGCCTCCTTCACCGCCGCGCACACGGCGGGCGCGAAGGGCAGGTACGGCATCTCGCCCATACCGCGCGCGCCCCACGGTCCGATCGGATCGGGGTATTCCAGTATGATCGAATCGATCTGTTGAGGCACATCCAGCACGGTCGGGATCAAGTAATTACTCAGGTAAGGCGTCAACACCTGGCCGTCTTTCGTCTGGAAATTTTCGGTGATCACGTAGCCCTGCGCCTGGATGATCGCGCCTTCGATCTGGCCGCGCACTAAGCCGGGATTGATCGCTTTGCCCACGTCGTCGGCGCACCACACGCGCAGCACGCGCACATGTCCGGTTTCGACATCCACTTCCACTTCGCACGCTTCGGCCACGTAGCCGTACGCAAAGTTCGGTTCGCTCTTGCCCGTTTGTGGATCGTATGGTGTAGTCTTGGGTGCGCGCCACGCATATTCCACGTAGGCGGGACGTTCTTCGTCGGCCCACTTCTTCAACGCCAATTCGGCCGCGCCGCGAATGGAATTGCCCAGCATGAACGTCATGCGCGAGGCCGACACGCTGCCCGATCCGCCGCTGGTCGCCGTATCCGATACGACGAGCCGCACTTTCTCGATCGGTAGTCCTAGCGCTTCGGCCGTCATCTGCTGCATTACGGTGTGCGCGCCCTGACCGACTTCGGCAGCAGCATGATACACGATGGCTTCTTCGATGTCGGCTCCGCCGCGCAGTTCCATTCGCACCACCGATTGCTCCACGGCGCCGAACGAGAACCCCACGTTCTTGTAACCGATCGCCAATCCCAGCCCGTAATGCTTGGTCGGATCGGTGTTGGACACCTTCGCGGGTGGCTGCCAACCTCGATCGGCATCCTTGACCCAACCGGCTTCGAGCGCGCAGCGCTCCAGCACTTCGGCCATGCTGATGCCTTTGGGGATCGGCGTGCCGACCGATTGGATCGAGCCTTCGCGCATGACGTTCTTCATGCGCAGCTCGACCGGATCCATGCCCAGTTTCTCGGCCAACTTGCTCATCTGCATCTCGGCCAGGAATTCGCCCTGCGGCCCGCCGAAGCCACGGAACGCTCCGCTGGGAACGTTGTTGGTCAAGATGGTGTAGGTGTCGACTTTGATGTTGGGAATCTCATAGGGGCCGGTGCTGCACAACGTGCAGTTGCCCTGCACCTTGGTCGAGGTGTACGCATACGCGCCCGCATCGGCGATCACTTCCACCTGCGCGGCCAGCAGCTTGCCATCGGCGCGCGCGCCCCAGATTGCCTTGAGATACATCGCGTGGCGCTTGTGATGCCCGATGATCGACTCTTCGCGCGACCACACGATCTTCACGGGTCTGCGAAGTTTCCACGCGGCCAACGCCAGCACGATCTGCACCGACATATCCTCGCGCCCGCCGAAGGCCCCGCCGATGGCCGGATAGATCACGCGAATTTGATCGAGCGGCAGTTGCAGCGCGTGCGCGATCTGTTCCTGGTCTTCATGCGTCCATTGGCCGGCCACCTGCACGGTCACGCGGCCTTCTTCGTCGATGTAGGCCAGCCCCGCTTCGGGCTGCAAGTAGGCGTGTTCCTGGAACGGTGTCTGATACTCGCCCACGACGATCGCCGCGCATTTGTCCCACACGTCGTCCACCGCGCCTTTGCGGATGCGATAGTGCTGCAGGAGGTTGCCGGGCTTATCGGGATGAAGTTGGATCACGCCGTCTTTCAGCGCTTCACGCGGATCGGTAAGGATCGGTAGGTCCTCGTATTCCACCGCGATCACATCCCGCGCGTGCTCGGCCTGCTTCTCGGTCTCGGCCACGACCAGCGCGATCTGATCGCCGACGAAGCGCACGTGATCGCCCCACTTCTTGTTGCTGCCCGGTCCGACCAACACCGGTTGATCGGGCATGATCAGGCCGTACTCGTTGTTGGGCACATCCCTGGCGGTGTAGAGGGCGATCACGCCGGGGGCCTGTTCGGCTGCGCTCGTATCGATCGCCTTCACGATCGCATGCGGGCGGCGCGCGAAAAGAATCTTCATGTGCGCCATGTGCGGCATCACCAGATCGCCGGGGTATAACGCGGCGCCGGTGACTTTGGAAACGGCATCAACGCGGAAAGCATTTTGACCGATGGACATGGTGGCATTCTCCGGTGGTAGTGGGTGTGTCATGCGCGTGCGAAGTTGAACGGCGAGTCCGCCAATGGGTCGAAGATGGAACCGAAAGTCCTGCGGCTGATCCAAGTATACAACACTTGCCTCAGCCGGTATAACCGCACATACCGGTGCGCGGCGAGTTGACGAGCGGCATTAAATAATCTTCATGCTCATGCTCTTCAGCGCAGGCTTCACAAAACAGCGCCGGACTTTCCAGGCCGCTATAGATGCACTCGGCGCAGATTTCGGTGACGGGCGCTTGCTTGCACCCTTCGCACTGAATCTCAGGCGGTGCATTACGGGCCAAGACCTGCACCGCCCGATTGGTGCGCGGCCCTTCACGTTCACTCACGACTTTCAGTATTAACTCGGAAGTCGTGCCGAAGTCATACTCGTAGTCGAATTTCGCACCGGGCTGCGCGACGTCGCGTAACTTGGCGGCCATGCTGCGTTCTCTCATGTCATCGAACAGATCGTTCATCGGGCTGACGGAATAGCGCTGGCCCGCAATCTCAAACGCGCTCAAGTGCCCGCAGCATTCCAGCCAGATGTCGCGCAGAAATTGATCGAGGTTGCGCAGCGTGGCGTCGGCGGGGAGTTCAATATACAGCCAATACTTCCCAAAGAGGCCGCGACCTTCAACCTGCAGTTGATACAACGGCAGGGTCTTCGCTTTTTTGCTGCGCGCCGCATGGGCCTCGGTCTCCTGGCGCTTGGCACAGTTGGCCAGATGTCGTTTGATAGTGCGCGTCGTAAACGTCTCGCCACAAAAACTGCACGTCCCGGGGAAAGCTAAAGCAGGCATGGGAATTCTCCTCAACGAAGTGGTATCAAGTATACAATACTTTGCCAGCGGCGTGACTGGTGTCACATGGCCCGCCCACGTTGCGCATGGGGCACAAACGAAGCGCGCAGCTGAACTTTCCCTTCGGCTACGCGCTTCGTGACGTTTTATGCGGGGCGTTGTTGATGGCTACTGCGGCGGTGCGGTGGTTTGCAAGAAGTCCTGCGCGGCCCAGCCTTCCACGCCGTTGGGATCTTTCAACTTCCACCAGGTGCGATCGTTGGCCGATACCGGGCCGTCGATCACCTGCAGCACCTCGCCCGCGCCTAACGTACGGATGATCTGCGCGGTGGTGCTGGCTTCCTGCCGGAAATTCACGCCATCGACGACGGTCACATAGACGTCCTTGGCGATGACCGTGGGAATGTCGGGTGTAGATGTTGCGGTCAGCTGCACCGGCGTAGGCGAGGGCGCCAGCGTAACGGTAGGCCGCACGCGGGTAGGCGTTGCCGTAGGCGTGGTTGGCACGGCGGCAAACCCACGGATGACCGCGCGCCCGCCGTAGGTGCACATCACCACGGCCACAACGATGATGCCCAGCAACATCAACCATTCGCGCCAGTTCAAGTCGGTTTGTCCCGGCTTGGGACGAATGTTCACGGTTGGTTTGGATTCTTTTGTTTCTGCCACTTCGGAATAACCCCAGATGGATTTCAGATGTTTTAAGGCGTCGAGGCCGGCGTCAAATAAGTCTCGGCCGCCCAGCCCTCTGCGCCATCCGTCTGATCCTGCATGCGCCACCAGCGCAGGCCGTCGGACTCCCGCGGGCCTTCCAGAATTTTCAGGCGCGTCCCATCGGCCACAGTCTTTAACGTCGTCGATTGCAGGCCCGGATCGGAGCGCAATCGCAAAGCCGAACCGGTACCGCTGACCATTGCTTCACCGCCGACGAACAGTCCTTCCGGCGTGGCCGTTGGCGCTGGTGTGGGTTGCGGCACATCAGTCGGGCGCAGGGTGGCCGTGGGCACGATGGGTGTGGGCGTCACCGTGACCACCACTAGCGGCACCTGAACGGTTCCGTTGCCGCTGGTTGGCCGAAAGACGATCAGCGCGCCAATGGCGATCACTGCGCACAGTCCCGTCAAGCACCCGATTGACGGCCCCAGCCATAACGGCCCCCCCGACGCTCGTTGCGATCGAGGCTGCACCCGCCGAATGGTCTGCGTCGTCGGTTCCGGCAGCGTCTCGCTCATTCGATAGCCGCCACCAGCAGCGTGATATCGTCAAACTGCGGCATGTCGCCTTGGAAGGTCAGCACATCATCCATAATTGCGTCGACCACCCCCTCAGCTTGAACCGCAACGCACGACTTCACGACCGCGGCCAACCGATCGGATCCGAAACGCTCGTCGGCGGCACTGCGCGCATCGACCACGCCATCACTAAACATGATCAGCCGGTCGCCACGGCGCAAATCGATCGAGCATTCCTCGATCTCCAAATCATCCAACATGCCGATGAAGCGGCCCGCGCCCGGCAGCGCCTCGAGCGTGCCGTCGCGGTGCAGCACCAGGGGCCGATCGTGCCCGGCACGCACATACGTCATGTGCCATGTTTCCAGGTGCAACACGCCGTAAAACACCGTCACAAATTGGCTGTCTTCCGATGACACTTCAAGCAACAAGTGATGCACGGTGGTGACGACTTCACGCGGCGACAAAGTGCGGCGCACCTCCGTATGAAACAAGGCGCGCACAATCGCCATGAAGATGGCGGCGTGTATGCTCTTGTCGGATACGTCAGCGATCAACAGGCCGATGTGTTGATCGTCCAGCCGGAACGCATCGTACAAATCGCCGCCCACTTCGCGCGCCGGCTGCGCGCACGCCGCAAACGTCAGGCCGGCCGCTTGCGGAAACTCCGTGGGCAGCAGCCCGCGCTGCACCTGGGTGGCCAGTTCCATATCGCGCTGTATGCGCTCGTTGAGAAGCAGCTCGGCCTGGGCGGCCTGTAAATCCGCATAGGCGCGGCGCAGTTCCTCATTCTTCTGCCGCAGTTCGACGATCTGGCGCTGCATGTTGTTGCGCAGCTCGGTCAGCGAATTGTGCAGCAGCATCAGCGCCAGCTCAGGGCTGGCATGCAACACCTGCTGGAAGGTCGCCTCGTCGATCTCCAGCACGTCTGCCTCGGTCACGGTCGTGACCGAGGCGCTGCGCGGCGAGTTGTCGATGAGCGCCATTTCTCCGAAGAATTCACCCGGATGGCGCAAGGCGATCAGAATCTCCTCCGTATCCGACAGACGCTGGGTGATCTTGACCGTGCCTTGCCGCAAGATGTAGAAGACTCGCTCCACCGCGTCCTGTCGACACAACACGGTGCCCGCCGGATAGTGCTTCAGCGTCGCAACTTGCCGCAGCGCATCGATGTCGGCCGACGACAGGCGCTGGAACAGATTCTTGAGCACGAGCGTCGTGCTGAAAGGATTGTTGCCCTCGCTGATCGTCATATTAACCTACTGCGGCATACAGATGTGCGCCTGCACGTCGTCAATCGCCATGCCGGTCGTGCCGTTATTATCGCCTTTGTTGACGACACCAAACCACAACTTGATCGATTGCCCGGCGTACGTCTGCACATCAAAGTCAGCCGTCACCCACGTCGGATCATGGACCCGCTCAGAGATCAAGTAGTGCGCCTGGTTGTCTTGATCGACGATGACCATGTACTGCGTGTCGCTGATGACGTCGCCCGACCAGCGATAACGCGCGAAGGACAAAGTCGCCGTCAGCGCATTCGCGGGAATGGTTAGCGCCTGCTCAACTGACGAATAGGACGTCTGAGTGATCGTGTCGCTGATTGTCGTGGCGCCGATCTGCGCCGCGTAGCTGCCGCTGGCTACAGGACTTGTCACCACCTGCGGCAGCGGATGGGGCGAGAGACGGCTCCACCCCGGCGCAAAATCACCGGACTCAAATCCGCCGTTGACGACGATGTCGGAACACACCGGCTCGGGCGGTGGTTCTGGCGCTTGATCATTGTTCAAGATCAAGGGCAGACGGATCGTGCTCACCTGATCGGGCGGCAGGCATACACCCAGAAAACCGATCAGGCGTGTCAGCATCGCCTGCCTGGTCGCGCGCGGATAGATCGTTTCGAATGGGATGCCGGAATAGACTAGGCGCGTGCAACCATTGGCATATTGCACAGCCGCCGAGGCCGTATTATACACCAGCGAACTTGACGCGCCGTTGACGGGCGCAAACACGTCGGGATAATTGACGTCATACATTCCGTGAGATCCGTCGTCAAAGTTGATCGAGCCAAGGCCGTGGAAGATGCCGCCGGCTGTTGTGCCGGCGGCATAGGTCTGCGCATCGTCGGCGACGTAGGAAGCGCGCAGCGTGTTGGCATAGAACGGCGTGTTCTTCAATTCGTAACCGATTTCTGAGCCGCTGATAAACAGCGCGCCGCCGTTGTTGAGGAAACTGGTCAGCGCCGATTGATCGCTGGCCGTCAGCGTGGGAAACGGCACTTGATTTTCTCCGGCGATCCAGTCCGCGATCGCATAGCGGCTCAACCCGATCGATCCCTGTGACACGACAGCCTGCTGCGCACTGTCGAAGGGTAACGTGATCACTTCAGCATGTTGAATGATCGCGTCGAAGCGATTGATGCGATCGATAAAGACGCGGCGACTGAAGCCTTCCGGCGGATCATTCTGCTGAGTATCGCCCAGCCGATCGATGCGGTCGAAACCATAGACGACGAGCAGGTGCGCCGATCCGCCAAGGGCCGTGCGCGCCGCCAGCACAGGCGAGGCAAGCGATTCACCGCCGGCGTTGACACCGGTGACTTTGGCGAAGATCAATTGATTGGGCACGAGAGCGGTGAGCGTATACGCGGTGGTGGCCGCCTCAATCGGATTGCTCCAACCGAAGCCGTCGGTACTGGTGTATACACGATAGGAAGCAGCGACATCGCCGAGCGGGCCGCCCCCATCGATCGGGCCGGGCAACCACCCGATCGTGATCTGCCCCGGGCCGCTATTGCGCATCACCACATGCTGCGGCGGCTCAGGCAGAAACGTCAGCGGCACATTCGGATCGATCGCGTTCCAGTAGCGCACCAGGCCGTGATAGACGGCGCGCGCCGAGAGTTGCAGAAAGCGCGGATCCTTCATCGCTTCGACATCGGTCGGATTGTCGTGAAACCCGTTCTCGATCAAGACACCGGGCATGGAGCTGAGCAAGCGCACTTCGCCTAAATCCAGGCGTCCTTGTCCGCGATCGGGCCAGGCGTTGTCCCAGCCGGCATGAATTTCACTGAGCAGCTGGGAATGGATCGAGCTTTGCAGGAGCGTGCTGTTTTGCGTGGGCGTAAGGTATACGTACGACGACGTTCCACGCGTGGTGGTATTGTAGCCATTGTAGCCGTTGGTGTGCCACGACAGATATATGGCGTCTTCTCCGGCCTCCCGCTCCCATTCGGAGTAAATCGGGCGTACGATCACGTCGTTGGCACTGTTGACATTGGGCAGGCCGACCCATTTGGCGTACGTCCAGGACTGCTCCTCCCAGCGCGGCTTGCCACTGATGATTGAAGTATTCGGTGCTGGCGTGTCGGCCATGCCGCCGCCAATGCGGACGGCGTCGGCTAACACGGTAACGCCCGGCGTAGCCGATTGATTGGTGAGCCAGATGCGGGCGGGTCGTCCGCCGTAGAAAGGATAACGCCCGATGTAGCGCCAGTTGTTGCCGTCGCGCGCCTGGGTGATGGTGACGGGCGTTACGGCCCCGGCATGATCGACAAAGAAACGCGCATCGACCGTGCGCGTGATCGCCACACTGGGAAAACTTACATAGACTGCGTAGGTGTTGGTGACCGACGGGGTGAAGGTCCAGGTGGCTGTGGCGTTCGGAGCCGCATTCACCGTCAGCGTTGAACGATAGGCGCCGTTGTAGCCGCCCGTGTTGCTGATCCAATTCCCGGCGGCGGTGAACCCCGAGTCGAGATCATCGACGATCAGCATCTGCGTGTTCATATCGCGCTCGCGCACCGTCCAAACATCCGCGCCGGCATTCTGCAAGTAAGGCAGTAGATACTGATTGACTGTCTCGGCGTTGTTGAAATCTTCGATAATGCCTTCACCCGTCGGATAGGGTGCTGAAGGATAGGTGGGGCGTTGAGTTTTGTAGGTGCCAAAGGTGGAGTTCCACTGCCAACCGTGTCCCGCGGAAACGAAGATGGTTTTGTAGGAGAGTCCCCCTCCCGCCAAGTCAGGGGAGTGAGACGGTTGCTCCCCCTCTCCTGATTCTGGAGAAGGGGTTGGGCGGTGAGGTTTACGCGGTAGCTCGATCTTCGGCAGAAAATCGGAGAGTAGGCGATAGTCGCCCGTGCTACCGCGCGCATTGACCTCCAACCGCTGGAAGTTGAAAGGAACAAATGTCGTGTGGAACTCTTCGTTGATGTTTTCGACTTGATCGGCGGTGAGGGTGCGGAGAAAATCGTCGGGCAAGATCAACCCGATCGCCGCTTGCCGCTCCGTCGCATGGACTTGCCCCAGCTGCGCACCCACCGGCAGCGCCGATTGAATCCCGGCGGCTTGTTCGCTGCTCGTCGGGCCGGTGATCAACCATTGCGTGAGTGAGCGGACTTCATCCGAGATGGTCGACGCCGACGAAAGAGCCGGGCGCTCGACGCAGGCGGTTTGACCGTTGTCGGCGAAGCAGATCAGCGCTGGAGCGATTGCCGCCGGGGCGGGTGTGACCGATCGGGTTTGAGCCGTGGCCGGCGTAATCTCAATCGCCGCGAGGTTAAGCGCGATCAACACCGCTCCCAACAGGAGCGCGGCCAGGCTGCTTGACAAGGAATGGTTCTTCATGAAACTCCTCCCATGAGCGGCTATTATAAAGCACGCCGCGCCGGAGTCCATCACTCCAGCGCGGGGGAAGTAGTGCCCGGCATGAGGATATTCTTGCCTACTTTGGCGGATTCCAGGCGATGGGGGGAGCGCCCCACTTCTTCAAATTCACTTTGCCGACATAGCCCGTGGATTCGTTTCCTTGGATTCTGTAAGCATGATTTTCCCGGGTGAACTGCACCCAGCGCACACCGTCCCAAAAGCCGATTTTGATGACAGAGGTGAAATCGTTCGCAGAGTTGATCTGAATATCTGTTTGAGCCGCTAGCTTTCGAGCGTTGTCGATCAGTGTTTTGGGGAAGTTGAACTCGATTTCCAACGTCGGATCAAAGTCGGTCATAATCGTGTGTTCTTTATTGGCGTCTACGACTTCGACATTGATCACGAGTTCTTTGGGCTCAAAGTCGTTATTTGTACCTTTCATCTGATCGAGGGGCACACTCGGGACGCGCACGACTGTGACTGGGCGGCCCTGCCACGGCACAACGACGGTTGTGAACGCATCAGGAAATGACGCGACCACGGGATTGCTCGGACCGCCCCCGCTCGTCCCGCGTTGTTTCTTGTCAGGATTAACAAACATCGCGAACAAGAGCACCCCCACCGGGATGATGAGCAGCAACAGGATCAGCTGAGAAAAGGTGAAGGGCTGGTCACCATAATATGAGCGTTCCCACATCCAGGAGACAACGCCAATTAACAAAAGTACTGCCACGACCGCCGCAATCCACATCATGACTCTTCTACGCTTTTCGTCTTTCATGGTTTCAGGCTCCTTGGGGGTTGATTACTCTGCACGTGCATTCATTGCCAATCGTCTTGTCGCCGTTTCCGGGCCCTGCCTGGCTGTGACCAAGTCCTGTTCCTCTTTGAATTCTTCCAAGATGGGGAAGCTTTGTTTATAGCAGGATTTGGCCTGCGCTGCGTCACCCAGCTCCGGCCACACATCGCTAGGCGTCCGGTAGCTGATGCCTGGTGCCATGCTGCGGTCCAGATCCTCGCTTAACCTGAGCGCGTTTACCGCGCAGCTCAATGCACTCTGCACATCGCCACTTCCCGAATAAGCATCCGCCAGAGTTGATAATATCATCGGTGTGCTGCGCGAGCAAACCGAGCGTGGCGTCGAAGGCGCGACGTTCGAAATGATGATGCGCCGCAGCCAGCCAATCTTGTTCCTGCGTAAAGTAATTGGAAGCGCGGTGATGGAATCGATCGCGATCGCGACAGTTGAGTATGTGATAGTAATACTCGCGCACCAGGTCGTGGCAGTCCGCCAGCGATCCTCTTGTGCCTATGCGGTGATAACGTCATCGTGCAGAAGGGCGTATATCTCAACATCCTGATGCTTGCCCTTGTGATACCATGCTCCGCGCGCTGTGCCTTCGTGTCGAAATCCACATTTGTCTGCCAGCCGCCGAGACGCCCCATTGTCGGGGTGAATGACCAGCCTGATCCGGTTCACCTGCTTGGTCTCGAACAAGTAACATACCAGCAAATCGACGGCCTCCGTCGCCACGCCTTTGCCTCGATGTTCGGGGGCGTAGACCTGGTACGAGAGTTCGTACTCGTCCAGATAATTGACGGTCTTAAAGAATTCGATGTGTCCCAGGAGCTCATCGTTAGAGGAGACGATGACCAGCATGCCTTCGTCTTTGCTCCAGAAGCCGGTGTCCTGGAACTGTTTGTGGAAGGCAGGTTGAGCGAGAATGCCGCGTGGGAAGAAGTCGCCCCGATTATCGAGGTCGACGTGAAAAGCATAGAGTTGATCGAGGTCAGTGCTACGTACAGGGCGAAGGGTGATGGACTCAACTTTAAGCATACTGCACTCCTCTCTTACGCTTCGACAACACGGCTAACTCTTGAATACGGAATTTCTCCAGCCAACACCCCCAATTCGCTGATTACGCGGCCCTTCGGCGCCATCAGCCTACAACACATTTGACCGGCGAGTTGAGCACCAACAAAAAGTCCCTCGCAGGATGACGCAGACCCTGTGAGAGGCTTCCATGCCTACGCCTTCTTCGTCGCTCGTGGTGCCACGGCCTTCTTGGGAGAGTTGATCTATACCAGCGCCTTAATCGCTGCCGCGAACGGCGAATCGGGCTGGCTCAATAGCAGCGGCGCGCCCTGACCCAGTGCCGTGTTCTGATTTTCGTCGTACGGCAGCTTGCCCTTGAAGCCGTGGCCCAGGGCTTTCTCAATGGCGGGCAGTGCCAGGCCCGGCCGGGGCATGTTCTGATTGGCGATCAGTTCGATCTTTTCGTCGGGGACTTTGGCCGCCTTCATGGCACGCAGCACGCCAACCGTCGATTGCAACGATCCCACTTCGGGCGACAGCACCAGCCAGATCGTGTCGGCGTTGCCAATGGCGGCCAGTGCGACGGGTCCCCACGCGTTCGGTAGATCGATCACGATGCGCGCGAACTTACCCTGCAGAGCGTTGATCATCGTCGTGATCCGATCGAGCGGCGGCAGGTTGGCGGCCGGCACGATCGGCGCGGCCATCACTTCCAGTCCCGACTCGTGCCTCGTCAGCGCCTTCATGATGCTGTCGTTGGTGGCTTCATTGCCGTTGGCCCAATCGACCCAGGTGGTCTTAGCGTTCAGGCGCAGCTGCAGCGCCACGTGTCCTGGTCCGGACTTCAGATCGATCAAGCAGGTGGGCAGATTATTGGCAAGAAACGCCAGGGCCAGGTTCACGGCGACCGACGTAGCGCCCACGCCGCCGCGCAGTGAGAACACTCCCACCGTTTTTTTGGCCGGGCCCTGCGTGGTGCTGGGGTTCGCCAGAAGCTCGCTGACTTTAGCCAACAGTTCGTTGGGCGCAAAGGGCTTGGGCATATAATCGTCGGCCTGCGCTGCGATGGCGGCTTCGCGATCGACCGCCTGGGATCGCGCGGTCAGGATGAGGATCACCATTCCGCGCAGCTCCGGGTCTTCGCGCATTTTCCGCACCACTTGGTAGCCGTTCATGCCCGGCATCATCACATCGACAATGGCCATATCGGGCTTGAGAGCCCTGGCTTTGGCCAAGCCGTCCGGCCCGTCGCCTGTGGTAATCACTTTGTAGCCGCCGCGCTGCAGCATCAAGCGCAGCATCTGCTGCAGGTCCAGATCATCGTCGATGACTAAGATGGTCGCCATGGGCTTTCTCCCCGGGTCCGCCGGTCGTTGGTCGTGAGGTGCTGGTTGTTAGTCGCTGGCAGCTGGTCGTTGTTGACGGGTCATTACTCGTTGTTCATCGGCTAACTGCTTACTGGCTCGATTTGTCGCCGATGCACATGACCTCGATGGCGGTCTTGTTGATCAGGATCAACTCACCGCTGAATTGAATCGATTGATTGATCGACAGCGAAGCCGTGGCGTTATACACGGGTACGAAACGCTCCACGCCGGTCGCCATCAGCGCGCGCAGATCAATATTGGCCGGCGCCTCAATCTGGCCGGTGATTTCAAAGTACGGCAAGGTGATGAAGACCGGCCACTGGCGGCGATAGATGTATGTGGCCTGATTCTGCTTGAGCGCCATCTCCAGCCCGCTGGCAATGACGACGAAACTCAAGCGATCTTTGCGCACGATGGACAGGGCGTAGTCCGCCAGAATTTCGCCCGGATGATCGATGCGCGAAACATAGGCGATGTCCAGTTCCAGGTACGACGTGCTGGTGTCGTTTAGAATGTCCGACAGCACGCGGCCGCGCAGCGCCATCTGCGTGGAGAGGCGATGGGAATCGGCAAAGATATCGGCGGTGAGACGGCGTGAGCCTAATTGAGTCATGGTCCGGTCTCCTGAATGAGAGTGCGTTCTGCCAGCTATTGTTCAATCGCGTCTGTGCTGACCGCGGGCGATAACTCGATCTGAGAGTCCTCTGCTAGACGCTGATGGGCCGCGCAGCCAACGGCAAAGTGTCTTCGGCGTTCGAGACTCGGTCATCCCGCCACGCCGGCAGGGAGACGGAAAACGTCGATCCTTGCCCGACCGCGCTGGTAACCCACACGCGTCCGCCATGCTGCTCGACGATGGATTTGACAATCGCCAGCCCCAGCCCGGTTCCGCGGTCGTCCGTCGCCACCGACGGCGCGCGGTAGAATCGTTCGAAAACACGAGCCTGCGCGTCCGGCGAAATACCCGGCCCGGTATCACGCACGTCCAGGCGCAACTGGTCATCTTCGGCGCGGAGCACAACAGTGATGCTGCCGCCCGGTTGAGTATATTTGAGGGCATTGCTGACCAGATTGCTGACGACCTGATAAAGCCGCTGTGCATCGCCCAGCACACTGCCGCCGCCTGGATTGTCGTACACCAACTGCTGCTGTCGCTGCTGCGCGGGCAGGGTCAATTCGGTGACCACCATTTGCGCAATCTCAGCCAGATCGCACCGGCTGAGCTGCAAACCGACCCGGCGTTCAATACGTTCCAGATCGAGCAGATCCTTAATCAACGCTTCAATGCGATGCACGCCCAGCAAGCTCAGGTCCAGCGCCTCGCGCTGTATCGGCGTGAGATTGTCGGCGCGCTTGCCCAGCAGATCCAGTGCGCCCATGGTCAAATTGACCGGATTGCGCAGATCGTGTGAAGCCGTCAGGATCATATCACTTTTCATGCGCTCGGTTTCTTTGAAGTGCGTAATGTCCTGCATCACTGCCACCCAGCCGGTCAAGCGTCCCACCGGATCGACGATGGGGGAGAGGTTGCAGAAGAGATATGCTTCGCTGGCCAGCTGGACTTCAAAGCCTACCGGCTGTGCTTGCTGCACTTTGATCGCATTGTCCACCGCCGCGTTCAATGCGACATTCAGGGTGACTTCGGATAGCGGCTTACCTACCGAATTGATAATGGCAAAGCCCAGGGCGCGCTCAGCGGCGGGATTAGCGACCTGCACCCGGCCATTAGCATCCAGGCCGATGATGACGTCGCCGCTGCCGCCCAGGATGGCCGAGATCTGCTGCTGTTCAGCGCGGACGCGGGCGAACAATCGGGCGTTGGAAACACCCAGCGCCAGTTGGCCGGTGATGATGTGCAACGTGTCCAGTTCGCCCGTGTCAAATGTCTTGCCCAGCGGCGCAATCGCCTGCAGCACGCCCACCACTTCATCTTCGGCCATGAGCGGCACGGCCACCAGTGCGCCCATGTGCTGCTCGGACAGCCACTGGGTAATGTCCTGCGTCCACGCGAAAGCCGTCATGTTCTGCAGCAGAATAGTCTGCCGCACACTGGCGCAGTGAGCGGCTACGCGGGACAGTCCGGGATCATCGTCGGGCAGGCTGTAAACCGATCGGGTGACCAGCGCTTCGCCTTCGTGCTCGCTCAGGAAGACTTTGCCCGCAGCCAGGCGCAGGGCCGCTACCGTGCGCATCAGCGTTTCATCACTCATCTTCTTGAGGTCGTGCCCGGCGTTGATGACGGCAGTGCTGACACTGCTGACCGCGGCGCCGCGATCATTGATGATCTCGAGCAGGTTCATGACTTGCTGGCTGCGGTCAAACAACTGCGCGTGCGAAATGGCCGTGGCGGCATGCGGCGTAATCAACTGGAGCAGCGCCACATCTTTGTTGGTGATTTCGCGCCCGTCGTTATAGAGTATTTCCAGCACACCCAGCACCTGGCGATTGTAGGTCAGGGGAATGGCGGCGGCGCAATTGGCAGACGGCAGGATACCGTCGGGTGCGGCGTGGTCGAAGATGTGCGTGCGCTCATCCCAGGCCGCGTAGTTGTCGACGATGAAGGCACGGCCGGAGCGCGCGGCGCGGCCTGCTACGTCTTCGCCCAGCGGCAACGTCAGGCCATGATAGCTCGCCGGGATGCGAAAACCGCCCGCAACGTGCAACAGGCCGCTGTTGCGATCGAGGAGATACACCAGGCTGGCCGAGGCGCGAATCAGATTAACTGATTGTTCTGACACGGTGGTCAGAACCTGTTCGATATCGAGCGAAGCCGTGATGGCCAGTGACGCCGCGCCGATGGTTTCGATCTCGACGTGTGACAATTCCCCGGTCTGGCCCGCGCGCGGATTCAAAACAACGCGTGCGGGCGTCGCGCGAATGCGGTCAATGGTGGATCTGGTGCGAACTCGTGTGGTTATGGCCATTCTGACTCTACATGATATATCACAAAATGGCATCAAAAGTAAAATGCCGTTTTAGGCTGTGCGCCGGTCGCGATCGGGATCAGATTCGTCGTACGGCAGTTCGTTGGCAGACCATTGCGCTCCCCAGGCGCGGCGTGGCTGGGCAGGATCTGGCTGCGTCACCGGTCCAATCAACGGCAGCAAGCGCCGCAGGGCTTCCGGATCGATCCGGCACAACGCGCAGACATCGCACAACCAGGCCGGCATGTTGGGCACGATCACGTATTGCCCGCCGTGCCAGTTGGCATAGTTCACAGGGCGCGCATGCAGCGTGCCGGTTCGACAGTGGGGACAAGTGCGCATGGAATCGATCTCATGCCGAGACGGCTTGCTCGGCTTCTTGGATGATCTTCACGCTGGCGCTGGTGCCAATCCGATTGGCCCCGGCGGCAATCATGGTCAAGGCGTCGGCATAGGTCTTGATGCCTCCCGCAGCCTTGACCCCCACGTTGGGTCCCACTATCTGGCGCATTAAAGCCACGTCATGGGCCGTTGCACCGCTAGTCGAGAAACCGGTGGAAGTCTTGACGAATTCGGCTCCGGCTTCGCAAGCCAGCTGGCACGCCATCGTCTTTTCTGCGTCGTCCAGCAGCGCCGCTTCGATGATGACCTTGGTCAGCGCGCCGCCCGCCTGCGCTGCGCGCACCACCGCCGCAATGTCACGCGCGACCAGCGCGTAATCCTTGTCCTTCAGCGCGCCGATGTTGATCACCATGTCGATTTCACGTGCGCCAGCCTCTACCAGTTGCTGCGCTTCGTAAGCCTTGACTTCAGGGAGGGTTGCGCCCAACGGAAAGCCAGCTACTGCAGCGACACGTATAACCGTTCCACGCAACAAAGAAACGCAGCGCACCACCCGGACTGGATTCACGCACACGGCCATAAACTGATAGCGCCGGGCTTCTTCACACAGTTGAACCAATTGTGTTTCAGTGGCTTCGGGCTTGAGCACCGTGTGATCGATGTAGCGGGCCAGATCGTGGCCGGACAGCGGTGGGCTAACGGGTTGCGTAAGGGTAGACATGCCACTCCTGCCGACGTTTATTCTGTCTGTGCCTGAGGCGTAGCGAGCGCGGCGTAGCTAGGCTGCGACAAGATCTGCCAGTCCGGCGGCGGCCAGTAAATGATCCACGCGCGTCCCACAATGTCGCCGCCCGGACGCGCGCCGAACTCGCGCGAATCACTGGAATTGCCGCGATTATCGCCCATCACGAAAAACTGTCCTGCCGGCAAAGGCGTCGGCGCTTGTTCCCTGCCCATCGGCTGTTGAATGTAGGGCTCCGTCAACGGCTGGCCGTCGATGAAGACCTGGCCGGCGCGCACTTCGACCGTTTCGCCGGGCAGCCCAATGATGCGCTTAATCAGATCGGGCTGTCCGGGGTTAGGATTCCTGAGCACGATGATTTCACCGCGTGCCGGCTGACGAAATGCGTAGGAAACCTTGTCCACGATAACATATTCACCCTCGTGCAAGTTAGGCAGCATACTCACTTGCTCGATGCGGAAACGGCCTATCAGGGCGTTGACAACCAGAAAAGCGATGGCGACGAGCACCATCGTTTCGACGAGGTCGCGCAGCATGTTGGGGTGCTGCAAACCCGTGGCGGCGGGCGCATCACTGGCTGAAGCCGGTACGACGGAAATCTCTTCTGACACGATGATCCTTTTTGAGTGCTTCTGGAATTGCCCTCCATCCGCGTCCCTGCGGATGGTCTCGACCGCCCCTCTGGTGTTTCGCAAGGACGCGGTCGAGGAACAGATCCTAGTCGAGTCTATGGTGCCGGCACGGCCGCATAGGTGTGATGCGGGACGGTGCTCCAGTCGGAGGGCGGCCAGTAGACCAGCCAGGCCCGCCCCACGATGCTTTGCGGATTGATCGCGCCAAACGAGCGCGAATCGCTGGAGTTATTGCGATTGTCGCCCATCAGAAAATAGCGTCCTTCTTCTACGCTGCGCGCCGGCATCTCGACATTCGTCCGGTTCTGTAAGTATGGTTCATCTAACGCAACGCCGTTAACGAGG